>Ga0137372_10000045_pt1 | contig 79425 bp, 66 predicted proteins | sample SagtaG_6_FD_104911 | JGI IMG/M metagenome (GOLD analysis project Ga0137372, IMG submission 104911) | Vadose zone soil microbial communities from Sagehorn Ranch, Mendocino, California, USA - Sage1_R_60_16 metaG | ecosystem: Environmental > Terrestrial > Soil > Vadose zone | place: USA...
AAAGCTTTTAACCGCAAAGTGCGCGAAGGTGGCGCGAAGGTCGCAAAGAAGATCATCCTGAGGCGAATTCCTGTTTCGCTCGAGTCCAGTCTTCCGGAGTGTTCAAATTTCGGAAGATTGCAGGAGTAAAACCGGCGCGAGCAAGTTCTTCCTCAGTAATGACCCGCAGTGGAACTTCTGAAAATAGCGCGTCAATTTTGTTATTTCCGGCGGAGAGCGCTCGCTCTGCGGTTGCGCGGAATTCCGCGCGATAGATGGCGCATAGAGGTTCGAAATAGTGGCTTGTCGAAGGCACAGTCACCACTGCGCCGGAAGATTGCGCCTCAGACACCAGATACTTGAGAAATTCAGCTGTGATGAACGGGAGATCGACTCCCATAACCAGGTTCCAGTCTGTGCTGGAGGCAGTGAGGGCAGCGTGGATTCCGCCCAGCGGTCCACGATCCATATAGACATCAGAGACGACCGGGCCAAAAGCAGCAAACTTTTTGGGAGCGCCTACGATTTTCACGTCTCTTGAGACTGCGCGCGCGAGTTCCACGGCGCGGGCAATGAGGGGCTTCCCTGCAAGCTCAAGAAAAGCCTTGTCCGAGGCCATGCGGGTGCTTTTGCCGCCGGCCAGGATGAAAACGGAGATCGGCTCCATCAGGCGATGATATATGGGACCCTGTGGACGCAAGTATCGCTTTCAAATTCAGCACCTGCCCGGCCGCTGCGCATCGGCTACACGAAAGTAACCTACCCCAATCGTGAAATCCATTGGATCATGGGTGTGCCTGCGCTTGCCAGTTAGGCATAATTCCGATGCCCCAAAAGTTGCTCGATGTTCTCCTCCTAGGCCGTTGTTCACATGAATTTTCATGGCCGCGGCGTGCTGCCGACGGGCAGTATTACCAGGTGTGTCTGCTGTGCGCAGCGGAATATAAGTACGACTGGACGACCATGCGCCGCACCGAACGGTTGGCCCATGACGCGGCGGACGCTGCCTCGGCCTCGAAGCGACGGCTACATGCGCGCAAGCCAACCTGGGTGCCACGTGCGCGCCGGATCAAGCTGGACGCGCCTGTCCGGTACCGGGTGAAAAACCTGGGCACCTGGAACGAGGGAATAATCCAGAATTTGAGCCAATCGGGAGTGCTGACGGTTGGTCCACAGCGGTTCCCTGAAAATACGCTAGTGGAGATGGTCTTCGAGATGCCTGAGGAAATCTCCGGTCAGAAAAACAGCAAGGTCCTGTGCCAGGGGCGGATCATTCGCATGAAAGCTGCACGCGAGGACGCCAAGCAGCACGAGTTTGCGGCTTCGATTCTCGATTACAAGTTTATTCACTAAGTTAGGCTAAATCCAACCCGTTCACTCACCTGCATTTTTTGTGGAAAACTACCTGCCACTCTGCATCTAAACTAGTAGCATCGCATGAAATCACTAGGAGTAAATGCAATGAAGGCGAGACGTTCTCTGTTTTTCCAGACCGGCATGATGATCGCCGTCCTGGCCCTTGCGATTGGGTGCACCAAGGCGCCTAATGACGCGCAAGTTACATCCGATATTCAGTCGAAGATCGGCGCAGATTCGGGGCTGCAGAGCAAGCAGATCAATGTGCAGGCTGCGAATGGCGCTGTCACGCTCTCGGGCGCGGTCGACAGCGATGCGCAACGCGAAGCAGCGTCGAAATACGCTGCGTCGGAGCCGGGGGTCAAGCAGGTAATTAATAACCTCCAGGTTTCGCCGGCACAGGCGAATGTGGAGCCGGCTCCCGCGCCAACTCCCGTCCCGTCTGAAGCTCCGGCCGCGAAGTCAAAGCCATCACCGACCGCGAAGACGAGACATCACAGATCAGAGTCGCAAGATCAGATGGCACAGGCTGCACCGCCAGTGACGCAGCCGGAAGCCGCGGCGCCGTCACAAATGGCAGCTCCAGCGACTCCGGCCACCCCCGCTGCGCCTCCGCCACCTCCGGAGCCGCAGAAGGTCACAGTGCCGTCGGGCACGGTGATCCCTATCCGCTTGGTGGACACGATTGACAGCGCCACCGCACAAACAGGTGACACCTTCCACGGAACGCTCGATGCGCCAATCGCGGTGGATGGAGACGTTGTTATTCCTGCGCATTACGATGTGGAAGGTCACGTCGTAGCTGCACAGGCCTCCGGAAAGTTTGCCGGAAAAGCACTACTGGAGTTGCAGGTTGACAGGATCAGAGTTGGCGACAAGTATTACAACGTCCAGACCGATCATTTCAAGCAGGAGACCGGTTCGCGCGGAAAGAACACCGCCGCAAAAGTTGGCGGGGGCGCGATTGCGGGAGCGGTCCTGGGCGGCATCTTCGGCGGAGGCAAAGGTGCAGCCATCGGAAGCGTCGCCGGTGCGGGCGCGGGCGGCGGAGTGCAAGCTGCCAGCAAGAAGCCGGACATCAAGCTCTCTTCGGAGAAAATATTGACGTTCACCCTGCAAGCTCCGGTTACTTTAGTACCCACCGACAAGTCGCCGCGCGAAGGGCGAAAGCTGGAATCGAATCCGGAGCAGTAAGAAATTTTGTTCTCAGCCGAGCGCGGACACCCCGCGCTCTTTTTCTTTTCCACCTTTTTGTCTAAACGTGTGTAGCCTTTTTCAGAATTCGTGCTAAATTCTTTTACAGAGTTTGTAGTACCTCCTGCCGCCTAGTCGCGTTTCTTACCGCCGGTCATTTCGGGTCATGCACAACCGTCACATTTCGATCTACAAATTTGAGCCGCGTTGGTCCGACCGGGTAGCCTGGTATGCCTCGGCTGTGGCCGCGACTGCACTCTCCTGGTGCATATGGTGGCTCTCGCCGGTGATGCACGAAGACCCATTCGTAATTTTCATTTTGGCGGTCGTATTTATCGCGCGATTTTTTGGCTTCGGGCCGGCAGTACTCTGCACTTTCACTTCGGCGCTGGTTTTGGATTACTTTGTCTTCCGCTCAAGGCTGGGCATCGCGATTTCTCAGAACGAACTTCAGCGTGTGGGAATTTTTATTCTCATCTCCGTATTAGTAGCAGGTCTCGCACGCCAACGGTCCCGAGCGGAAACGCTGGCTGATGAAGTACGCCAGCAACTGGCCGCTATAGTGACCTCTTCGGAAGACGCCATCATCAGCTTCACGGTTGATGGAATCGTTACCAGTTGGAACCGCGGCGCCGAGGCGCTGCATGGGTATTCACCTGCGGAAATCATCGGCAGGCCGATCTCGGTTCTCGTCCCGCCGGACCGGCTCGAAGAATTCGGCAACGATATGGCGCGCCTGAACCGCGAGGAGAGAGTGGGCAGCTATCAAACCGAAAGATTTGATAAGAACGGAACCCGGCTTACAGTGCTGCTTTCAGTGTCACCGTTACGCAACGAGCAAGGGAAACTGGTCGGGGCGTCCGCAATTGCTCGTGATGTTGGCGCGCAGAAGCGTACTGAAGAAGCGCTGCGCCGCAACGAGCGATTGGCTACAGCTGGTCGGCTGACTGCGGCCATTGCGCACGAAATCAAGAACCCACTCGAGGCCCTTACCAATCTGGTGTATCTAGCGCGGCGTGATGCCAATGGCCGAGACGAATATCTGCGATTAGCGGAACAAGAAATTGGCAGACTTGACGCCATCGCACAACAGGCGTTGGGCTTCGTCCGCGAAGGAGCTTCGCCTGAACAATTGGATACTGGGAAGATCCTCGAAGAGGTGGTGCAGCTTTATCTGAGAAAGCTGCAAGCCAAGCATATTGCGCTCGACAAGCGATGCGGAGAACAATTGGAGATTCTTGGCTACCCCGGCGAATTGCGACAGTTGTTTTCCAATTTAATTCTTAACGCCATGGAATCCATGAAAACGGGCGGAAGGCTGCGGCTGAGAGTGGCACGCACGCATGAGTGGTCCGGTAGTGGCCGGCCGGGCGTGCGGGTCACGATTGCCGACACCGGAAATGGCATCAAACCAACCGACCTGCCGCACATCTTTGAACCTTTCTACACGACCAAGAAGGACGGCGGCACAGGACTGGGCCTGTGGTTGGCATACGGGATCGTCCAAAAACATGCCGGCTGGATGCGGGTAATGAGCCGGACCACTTCTGGAAACAGTGGGACGGTTTTTGCCGTATTCCTGCCGGAGTCTCCCGCCATGGCCAATTCGCAAGCCGCCTAGTTACATGATGGTGCTCCTGCCTCCTTGTCCTTCCGGCCAATGACTTTTGTACCCGGCCCGCGCCTCAGGCAACAACTTATAATCAAGCCTAACTAGGTCCGTGGGTGGGTGCGGCTGGAGGCTGGTTGGATATCGTTATTGCATCGGGGATATTCGTGCTGGGGCTGGCGTTTGGCAGCTTCCTGAACGTGTGTATCTATCGGATGCCGCTTGGCTTGTCGGTGGTAATGCCCGGTTCGGCGTGTCCGAACTGCGAGAAGCCGATTGCCTTTTATGACAATATCCCGGTGTTGAGTTGGCTGATTTTGCGTGGGAAGTGCCGTAACTGCTCCGCCCGGATCACTCCAAGATATTTGCTAGTCGAGTTGATCGTCAGCGTCTTGTTTGTTATTTGCTCTGCGCACTTCGGATTGACGTTGGCAATGTTGAAATGCAGCGTGCTCGGCTTCCTGCTTGTGGGGTTGATCTTCACCGACGCAGAAACCCACTTGCTGCCGGATAAGTTGACCTTGCCAGGGTTGGGGCTGGGATTGATCTTCAGCCTGCTCGTACCAGTTAACGATCTGGTTTCGCGAATGTTGCCGGGAGTTTTCGATATTCCCGTGAGTTCGGAAGTTTCATGGCGGCTGTTTTCGCTGATGGATGCGGTGCTGGGTGCGGCAATTGGCGCGTCCTTCCTGTATGGCGTGGGAGCGGTTTACTTGCGCTGGCGGGGCGTCGAGGGCATGGGTTTTGGCGATGTAAAGCTGATGGCGATGATGGGATCGTTCCTCGGCCTTCGACTGACGATTCTGACGATGGCGGCGGCTTCGCTTGCGGGATCATTTTTTGGATTGTGGACGGTTTTCGCGGTGTGGATCAAGCGTACGCAGCGCAGGAAGAGTGTATTTCATGAGACCGGCGCGACAGCCCGGAGAAATGCATGGGCTTCCGCATTGATTGCGCTGCGGCGCCACCAGATGCCGTTCGGGGTTTTCCTGGGCAGCATGGGGCTGGTGGCGTTCTTTTTTGGTCAGCAGTTTCTTCGCTGGTATATGAGGCTGATGTGAGACTGCTCGCCAACCCGGTGTTCATCCGCATGGCGGTTGCGCTGCTGTCCGCGGTTGCTGCCTTTGTGGGCGGAGTTGTGGTCATCCGGATGCTTCGTCGCGGAATGGTCGGCGACAGTGTAAGTGCGGCGGGTCCGGATTTGGAAGATGCGCTGCCACTTCACGCGTTCGCCGTGATTCAGCAATTGAAGCAACAGAAGTTTGCCTTGCAGAGCGAGCAAAAAACAGAGCGGCGCCGCGCGAAGACTTCAGAACAAATCATGACGGCGATGATTGCGAATCTCCCCTGCGGGATTCTGTTTGTAACGCCCAATGGCTTGGTAAGGCAGGCGAACACGGCGGCGCGCCGCATTCTGGGTTTCGCATCGCCACTGGGGATGAGCGTGGCAGAGCTGTTCCGGGTTGCAAGAGTAGTTTCGGATTCAGACGCAAGCATCACGGTGGTGCAGGCATTTGGGGGAGTTCTGCACAGCAAGGAGAGCGCTGAGTTCGAGAGCGCATACATGACTCCCCATGGCGAAGAGCGAGCGCTGAAGCTTACCTTGATGCCAGTTGCGGGAACTTCCGGCGAACTGCACGGCCTGGCCATTGCCGTCAGTGACGAGAGCGCGATGGCGGAGTTGCGGCGCGCCGAGCTTTTGCGCGCTGAGACGTCCGCAGAGATGGCGTTGGAATTACGCACTTCCCTGTTTAGCATTCGGGAGTGGGCAGAGCAAATTACAGCCAGTGAAAATTCACAGCGCGCACAACGTCTCGCCAGCGACATGGCAGCTGAGGCAGAGCGCCTGGGGAAATCCGTGGGGACCTTCCTGGCGGGAAAAGAAAGCGCCAGGGCGGCGCACGCTTAAAGCAAACCGTCCGCCGAACGCGGACCGAATGGAGCAACTATGAAACGCGCACTTTCCTTTTTGCAGGCTGGAGTCTTCATGCTTTTCGCAGCGACCGCGATGGCGCAGTCGCAAACTCCGTCACTGGGCGACTATGCTCGCGCGGTGAAGAAGACGAAGCCCACCGCCACGAAGACCGCTGTCACCTACGACAACGACAATTTGCCCCGCAGCGCCTCGTTGAGTGTTGTGGGAAGTTCGCCGGAACCCGCGCCGGAAGCGGATTCAACCAAAGAAAAAACTGCGGGAGATGCGGACAAGTCTGACCCGAAGGCAGACGCAGAGAAGAAACCCGAGAACAAGGGAGAGATCAAGCCCGGCCAAACCCCCGAGGAGCGCAAGAAAGCATACGAGGTCTGGCAAAAAAAGATTAGTGGACAGAAGGAAAAGGTTGACCTGCTTTCGCGCGAAGTGGAAGTGCTGCAACGCGAGGAGCGGATGCGGCAGGCTGCGTTCTATGCTGACGCGGGGAACCGTTTAAGAAACACTGCTGTGTGGGACTCAGAAGAAGCGAAGTATCAGCAGCAAGTCGCCGAGAAGCGGAAAAAGCTGGATGAGGCCAAGACGAAACTCGGAGACTTGCAGGACGAAGCGCATAAGGCCGGCGCTCCGAACTCAATGGCGGAATAGATCAGTTGGGGAGTTTTCTCAAGCGCAAAATCTGTTTGACATGGTGCTTTCCATGCACCAAGTGAAACTTGCGCCACTCGGTGGCAGTCAGCGGACCTAAGATTGGGTGATCGGTCACGGGCTTGCTGCTTCCAAAACAAGCTTCGCACTCAGCAATTAGCTGGTCCATTCGGGCTATATTTTCCAGAACTTCGCTTTTTACTTGGAGCACTGGAGTGCCGCGTGGTTGCACTCGCTCCGGCGATTTACGGCCTGGCGGGAAATAACCGAATCGAGTTATAACCAGCCTGCGCCACCGCGTCCTACCGCGATCAAGGCTCGCGCGGCGCTTTCCCAACGCAAGACACCGGTCGAAGTTCTTGATGGTTCCGATGTAAGTAAGATTGAGATGGTCGAGAATCTCGGCGGCGCTCCACTTGCCCTCGGGATGGCGGGCGAATTCCTCTGGAGTCATATCACGAATGGCGGCCAAGAGCGTCGCCTGCAGTTCCGCCAGCTTTTCATCCATGGTGATTTAGAATGATATTCCAACAACTTAGTCTCAACAATTTCTGCTAAGGGGCGTTTATGAAAAAGCTTGCGCTGTTGCTGCTGGCTGTGGCGGTGATTTCCGGCTGTTCTTCGGAGCCAAGTAAGCCCGAGCAGAAACCTCAGCCACAACCGCCAGAGCTGCTAACCGGGCGGTCTGCGTTCCAACGACTTTACGTGGCCGCTCACGGTTGGGCTGGTGATGCCAAACCCTACCTTCTGCAATCTCAAGTCATCGGCGACAGCAAGGGCAAAGAGGGTAAGGCTGTGCTGTGGCGCGGGGCTTTCGCGTCGGAGTTGCAACGCAGCTCCAGACCTTACGTGTGGTCTGGGGTTGACTCGCCCGATGCGCCGCCGCGTGGAGTTTCTCCAGGAACGCAAGACAGCTTCTTGCCCAGCAATGCGTTCGATGTTGCCTTCCTGAAAATAGACTCGGACAAGGCTTTGGAGGTGGCGCAGAAACACGGTGGCGACAAGATTGACTCACCTGTATTTTATTTGCTCGATTGGAACCGTAGCGGCAACAATCTTGTCTGGCACGTCATCTATGGCAATAGCCGGAATGAAGCCAAGCTGGTGGCGGACATAGATGCCAGCACTGGGGAATTTATCCGCAAGGAAAAGTAGAAACACGCCATCACTGCTTCATCGTCACCGCACAGTGCTCATCGAAGATGCGCCGTAGCTCGGCGGCAATGTCGGTGGAGTCGCGGTGCTCGATGTCGCTACGTCCCATCATGTGGACCAGTTTGCCTTCCCTGAAAAGCGCAATCGAGGGGGACGAGGGGGGATATCCGACGAAGTAGGTCCGTGCACGTTCTGTGGCGTCCACATCCTGGCCGGCGAAAACTGTAAAAACTCGATCGGGCTTGGCGCTATGCTGCAGGGCAGTACGAACCGCGGGACGCATGCGGCCGGCCGCGCATCCGCAGATGGAATTCACGATGACCATGGCGGTCCCCTGCTGAGCGTTCAGCTCGTGATCAACGTCGGCGGCGGTTTTCAACTCTTGAACGCCCAGGATGGTGAGCTCCTCGCGCATGCCTGCGACCATTATCTCCGGATACATTGTTCTCCTTGTTTGCTGAGATTTTCTTCTGGATTTCTTCCGATATTAACTCGAAAAGAGCTTGGCGTCACGCCCCAAGGTCAACGGGAATTAGACGTCGGTTTCCGATATATAGTGATTGCGAACTTCGGTACGAACTATGGAATTGCAAGAAAATGTGCCGCTAGCGCCGCTGACCACGCTGGAAGTGGGGGGCAGCGCGAAGTTTCTGGTGCGGGTCGCTAGTCGGAAAGATGTCGAAGAGGCAGTCGCGTTTGTTCGGGCGAAACAACTGCGCCTTTTTGTGCTTGGCGGCGGCAGCAACTTGGTAGTCTCCGATGCTGGTTGGGATGGGCTGGTTCTGCAAATCGGAATTCCTGGCATCGAGGAACGCCGGGAGCAGGGGAAGGTGTTGCTGGACGTGGGAGCGGGCGTGGATTGGGACAATTTCGTCGCCCATTGCGTATCGCAAAAATATGCTGGAGTGGAATGCCTCAGTGGGATCCCAGGCAGTGTCGGTGGAACTCCGGTGCAGAATGTTGGCGCGTATGGGCAGGAAGTTTCGGAGAGCATTGTCTCTGTTCTCGGCTTCGATTTGGCGACCAACGCTGTTCGCGAGTTGAGCGCGTCCGACTGCGGATTTGGTTATCGTTCGAGTATCTTCAATACCCAGCAGCGTGAGCGATACATCATCTTGCAAGTCCGCTATCGCCTCGTCCCCGAGGGGCGGCCCAGCTTGCGTTATGCCGACTTGCAGAAATATTTTACCGGCCGCGATGGGACGCCGACGCTTGCACAAACACGCGATGCGGTGCGAAGCATTCGAGCCTCGAAAGGCATGCTGATCACACCGGGTGATCCCGACAGTCGCAGCGCGGGATCATTTTTCAAGAACCCGGTGCTATCAGCGTCGCAACACGAAGAACTGGAGCGGCGGGCGGCAGAACGAAATCTGCAAGTCCCCAGCTATCCCGCGTTATCTCAGCAGCAGAAGGTTTCGGCGGCGTGGCTAGTGGAGAATTCTGGACTCAAAAAAGGTTACGTTAAGGGAAAAGTCGGGATCTCTAGCAAGCACGCGCTCGCGATTATTAACCGTGGTGGCGCAACTACAGCGGAAATAGTTGGGCTGAGCAACGAAATTCAAGATCGAGTCGAACAAAACTGGGGACTCCGCCTGGAGCCAGAACCGGTTTTTCTGGCTTTCTGAGCAAGATCTTTTCACCACAGAGACACAGAGTCACAGAGAAGACCTTAGGAACGTTCACAAAGGAGAATCGCCCAGCGCGAAGGCGACACCCGTGCCCAAAAGTCGTTCTGAAGATTTTCTCTGTGACTCTGTGTCTCTGTGGTGAAAAGCATCTTGAGTGACGCGCGCGGGCGGCTCGCTCCGGACGCTCTGGTATCCCCCTCGAGGTGAGGCGATCCGGCACTAACGAAGCCGCCTTTTCATTCATCGGCAATTCGCGCGGCTTCTTTAAAGATTTGCACGAACATTTGCCGCGTAAGTTTGCCGGTTTGCGTGTTCTGGTTCGAGGGATGGTAGGACACCAGCAGCACTCGTCCGTCGGGCATTTGGTAATTCGCCCCGTGCTGAAAGATGTAGGTCTTTCTGGCTTCGAGCCGGCCGAGTCGCTTTAGATAATTCAAATAGGCATCGAAGGCAATTTTTCCCAGGGCGACAATGACCTTGGTGCGTGCCAGCCCCTGCAGTTCTCGCTCAAGGTAGGCCGCGCAATTCAAAAGCTCGAGCGGTAACGGTTTGTTGTCGGGAGGGGCGCAGCGGACTGCCGCCGTGATATAGAGGCCGGTCAAGACCAGACCATCGTCGCGTCCAGTGGCGAATGGTTGGTTGGAGAATCCGGTTTCGTACAGGATGGGATACATAAAGTTTCCGGAGGCATCTCCGGTAAAGGGCCGCCCAGTGCGGTTGGAGCCATGCGCTCCGGGCGCGAGGCCAAGAACGACCACGCGGGCGTTGGGATCGCCGAAGCCTGGGACCGGCTTGCCCCAGTAGTCGCAATCTTTGTAGGCACGACGTTTCTCGCGCGCTACCTGCTCACGATAAGTCACGAGGCGGGGACAGCGAGTGCACGAAATAACTTCCCGGTTTAGATCGTCCAACCAAAGAGGCATGGCTTCGGGCTCGGGCTTCGGGGCTTCGGGCTGTCATTCTAATTGATGAGATTGCTGCATTCTGACACCACAGGTCGGATCACAAAACACACAAGCTCGAACAATTGAAAGTCAGTATTATAGTGCGGTTCTATTTACAAGAAGCGCCAGGAGGCATCCTTGTTTCCACGATCGCTCATTCGCTTGCTTCTCGGAGTTTCGACGGCAGTGTTTTTGAGCCACGCGCTGTATGGGGTCGACTCAAAGCTGACTGCGACCCAACTGATTGATCTCGCGAGAACTGGCAGTCCGGAGCTGCAGAATGCAATCACATCGAGCTTCGATGAGAAGCAATTGACTGCGGGAACGGCATGGCTGGGGTATGGTCCGGACTTCTTCTTCGCCACACATGCGACCTCCAAGCCCGCCCTTTTTATTGATGGCAGACCAGGCCCAGTGATGCAGAACCTGGCGAAATCCGATCTTTGGTACGCAGTTGCCCGAATCGAACTAACAGGCAAGCTGCACTCGTTCTACTACCTTGTAAACGGGAACAAGTTTGGAGGCAGCCTCGACCTACCGGCGTTCACCCTGTTCTCGTATCTTCAGCCGGGAGTTCCTTCTGGCACACTCTCACCGAAGATCATCCACACTAGTAAGGTTTACGACGGCATGAAGAGTGAATACTGGATCTACGTGCCTGCCCAATACAAGCCGGAGACACCAGCTGCTCTGATGGTTTTTCAGGACGGTGGTGGCTACATCGATCGGAACAGTGATCATGCCGCGCTCAATGTCATCGACAACTTGATCGCGGAGAAAAAAATTCCAGTGATGATTTGTGTATTTATTAACCCTGGAGATATCACCGCGTCACCCGGCACTCCGACCTACAACTTCGTCAAGACGTACTCCGATAAATGGCAGCGCACGTTGAAAGACTCCATGCGCAGCGCGCTCTACGACACAGTGAGCGATCGTTATGTCCGATACTTGCGAGACGAAGTCCTTCCCGAAGTCGCGGCCAAATACAACATTCGCAAAGATGCTTACAGTCGCGCAATTACCGGCTTGTCATCCGGGGGAATTTGCGCTTTCAACGCTGCATGGCAAATGCCTGATCAGTTCAGTCGGGTCATTTCCTGGATCGGCAGCTTTGCTGGCATTCAGTGGAAAGAGGATCCGGCTGTCTTCGACGGCGGTCAGGATTATCCTGATAAAGTTTTGCGAGAACCTAAGCGTAACATTCGCGTCTGGCTGCAGGATGGATCGAACGACTTGCAACTTCGCTATGGCGACTGGCCGCTAGCGAATCTCCGCATGGCCAATGCACTGAAGTTGAAGGACTATGATTTCCATTTCAGTTTCGGCGGCGGCACGCATAATCCAGCGCATGGGGCAGCGGAATTTCCTGAAGAAATGGTTTGGCTCTGGCGAGATTATGATCCGGGAAAGACGGAACAAATCTATTCAACGGAAGCTGTGGAGAAGTCCAAGCCAGCGTTTAGGGTATCGATCACAAATCGTGACGGTGACTGACCGAAAAACCAGGGAGGTATTCTTGCTTGCGCTGCGATGGATCTGCTGCTCTCTCATTGTGAGCCTATTCATATTGACGGGGAACACGGGGTTGCATGGGGCCAAAGCCGGTCCGTCGGGCGTGGACAGTTTGCCTCCCCCAGTGAATTTGACCTCCGAGCAGGATCGTCAGTTCCTAACGCTTGCCCCCCGCTACGTCAAAGGGCCGGCGATCGCGGCAGCGTCGTCGGAAGAGTCAGCCAAAACAACAGATTCAAATCCGGACGCCGCGCCAGAGGTCGCATTGACGTTCGACGATCTGCCAGCTCATGGGCCGCTGGCAGCGGGGCTCACGCGGCTGGACATCGCCAGCAGCATCATTCGCACCCTGCAAACCACGCATGCGCCGCCTGCATATGGGTTCGTCAATGCGAAGAGGCTGCAAGAAGACCCTTCTACAGCGCAGGTTCTGCAACTCTGGCGCGATGCCGGATTTCCGCTGGGTAATCACACCTTCTCGCACATGGATCGCAATACGAATCCCGCAGATGCCTTCGAACAAGACCTGCTTGCTGATGAACCAACTCTGCAGAAATTCATGGGAGATCAGGATTGGCACTGGCTGCGATTTCCGTATCTGCGCGAGGGAGATACCGTCGAGAAACATCGCGCCATCACTGCGTTTCTTAAAGAACATCGATACAAAGTCGCCGAGGTCACTTTGAGTTTTGGCGACTATGCGTATAACGAGCCGTACGCGCGGTGTTTGGCGAGGAATGATCAGCCAGGAATCGAGTTGCTAAAGCAAAGCTACCTTAGTGGAGCATCGGACTCGCTCTCTCAGGGCCAAGAACTCTCGAGACTTATTTATGGGCGCGACATCAGACACGTGATGCTGCTGCACATCGGCGGGTTTGAGACGATCATGCTGCCGCAGCTTCTTGATCTGCTCAAGCAGCGCGGCTTCAAGCTGATCACGTTGCAGGATGCGGAGAGTGATCCGGCTTATTCCACGGATGCGGACCTGTCCGGAGACTGGGGTGGAACTTTTCTGGATCAGATGCTGAGAGCCAAGCACCTGACGAAACCTAAGCAGCCGGAAAATCGGCTGATCAGCCTGGATGCGCTTTGCCGCTGAGAAGCGACGTTTCGAGCAAGGGCTTTTGACCGCAAAGTCGCAAAGGTTCGCGAAGTTCGCAAAGAAAAGCAAAATCTGCGAGACAGCTATTACTTTTCTGGCAATGCAAAGTATCCGCTGCGGGATTGGATTTTGTAGCCATCTTTGGAGCGGATCTCGACCCGGCGGAATGAACCATCCCGTGCCAGGTTGGTGGGCACATATCCGATGTTGTACTGGGTGCGGAGTTCCTGCGAGATCTGGTCGAAGGCGGCTTTGAGTTTTTCGGGCTTGTTGCCGACGTCAATGACGCGTCCGCCGGTTTCCGTGGTCAGTTTTTTCATTTCGCTATCGCCGCTGTAGCCTCCAAAGCCGCCGTAGAACCCCCGATCCGCGCACAACAGCACATAGACGATGGTGTCCGCTTTCTGGGCGGCCTCGATGGCGTCTTTGATTTTGTACTGGCTTCCCTGGTCCGAGCCGTCGGTGAGCAAGATCATGGCTTTGCGGTCCACTTGCTGGGCCATCTCTTCATGCGATGCCAGATAGACCGCGTCGTAGAGCAGGGTGCCGCGAGGAACGTTCGCGGTCGGCACGGGGCCTCCGCCCATGCCCGGAATACTGCCGACATTGCCGCCGGTGTTAATCTTTGCGCTGTTTAGCGCCGTCTTCAGCCGACGAACGCTGCCGGTGAAATCTTGCAGCAGGTCAACACCAACATCAAAGCTCATGACGAATGCCATGTCTTTCGGCCGCAAAATCTGAGTCAGGAATGCGCCGCCCACTTCCTTTTCCATATCGAGCACGTTCTGCTGGCTGGCGCTTGCGTCAACCAGGATTCCGAGAGTCAGGGGCAGATCTGATTCTGCGGAGAAATATTTGATGGTTTGGGGCTTGTGGTCTTCGAAGACTTCGAACTTGTCCTTCGGGAGGCTAGGTATCAGACCGCCCTTTTTGTCCTTCACATTGAAGAACAGTTGGACAACGTTGACATTCACCTTCAAGGTTTCGGCTGGGCTTCGGTCGTCAGGTTCGTCCGATTTATCTTTCTCAGCCTCGGCCTTTGCTGCCGAATCCTGGTCCTGCTTGTCGGGCACCATTTGAACGTCCTGCGCTAAAAGCAGGGGTGCGGCAAGGATCACGCAAAGGAGAAACCAATGAGCTCGAATAGTCCTGGGGAATTGAGAGATCATGGAAACTGATACCCGCTGTTTTTGGTAGTCTAAGCTTTTAGGTTAGATGCACCGAGTCTGCCCACCTAAGCATCCCAATATGAGGACTCTGGAAGAAATTGACATTCGGCAAGCCGAAAGCGGGGAGGCAGCAGGGATTCGGCAGTGTCTGGCGGCTGCTTTCGAGCCGTATCGGTCGCATTACACCACAGGAGCCTATTTGGATACCGTTCCCGACGAGGCATCAATCCTAGCGCGAGTGCAAAACATGCACGTGTTGGTTGCGGTCGCACCGGAGGGGATTGTGGGTACCGTAGGGGCGTTATTGGGGAACGATGCCGGGCATCTTCGCGGCATGGCGGTTCGACCAGAGTGGCGCGGCACCGGGTTGTCGGCACGGTTGCTATATACAATCGAGACCTGGGTGCAAAGCCAAGGGTGCAAACGGGTCACATTGGACACGGTGTTGCCTTTGCAGGCGGCCATAAGGTTCTATGAAAAGAATGGGTATCGCAAATCGGGCACGGTCTCAGACTTGTATGGCATGCCCCTGGTGGACTATGTCAAAGCAATCGGGTAGCAGAACTGTCATAGGCCTGAGCGTGTGGTTAGTTCTCTGCTTCGCTGGGGTGTTACGGGCACAGTCTAGTCCGCAGCAATCGAGTCCGCCGCCGAGTGCGGGTCAGAAGCAGGACCAGAGTATTCCCGATGCGCCATCAACGGTGCAGCCTCCCAAGCCGGCGCCGGAAACTCCGCTGCCGCAAGAGCCCACTCAGCAGGAAGCTCAACCACCACAGGCGCCCGGCGCAAACGAGGCTGCGCCGCGGGAGAATCCTCCCCCTGTGCCGGAACCGAACCCGGCAGTGAAGCCACCGGTCAATGTGCGAACCGTTCCGGAGGGCGGCGCTACAAAGCAGACGCAGGGCGCGCAGGAAGAGTTGTTCAAAATCGTCACCAACGTGAACCAGGTTATGGTGCCGGTCACGGTGAAGGACGACTCCGGACGACTCGTGAGTGGGCTTTTGGCGAAGGATTTCAGCGTGCACGAGGGAGGCAAGAAACAGACACTGAATTTCTTTACGAGTGATCCGTTTGCCCTCTCGGTTGCCGTCATCCTGGATCTGGGAATGAAGGATGTGGACGTACAGAGGGTGAATCATACCTACCCTGCCCTCGAGGGAGTATTCAGCGAGTTCGATGAAGTATCGATTTACAGCTACAGCAATGTCGTCAGCCAGCTTTCGGGGTGGACGGCCGTCGGAGAGAAGCTGTCCGCCACTCTCAGCAGCCTAGCGAATGTTCGCGGAAGGAATAATGGGCCGCCGGTGACCAGTGGTCCGCTCGGTCCCCAGGGGCCAATGGTAAATGGCATGCCGATTGATCCTGCGGCACCCATCGTTTATACGCCGACGCAGGAATCCCACGTCCTGAACGATGCCATTTTGCGGGCGGGGCTCGACCTCGCCAAACGCGACAAGACGCGGCGAAAGGTAATTTTTGTGATCAGCGACGGTCGCGAATATCGGAGCAATGCCAGCTATCATGACGTGCTTAAAGTGCTGCTGACAAACAACATCATGGTCTATGCGGTGGGAGTTGGAGGGTCGGCGATTCCGGGATACAACAAGCTGGAGAAGTTTCACCTGCCGCGCTTTGGCTACAGCGATATTCTTCCGAAATACGTAAACGCAACTGGCGGCGAAGTTTCAAACGCGCTTACGCGGCCCGGAATTGAAGACGCTTACTCGCGCCTGATCGGCGATGCCCGCAATCAGTACACGTTGGGATATATCACACACGAACCACCGACTGGCGCGCATCGCGAAATTGAAGTGCTGGTGAACCGGCCTAGCTGTAAAAGATCTTCTATACGACCCTGCGTGGATTTGACGGCTAAAGAGGGATATTACGCGGCGCCGCCTGCACGGTGAAAGCTCGGCTTTGGGCTTCGGGCTCCCGGGTTTCAGGCTCTAAGAAAACTTTTCTCGATGGGTAAACCTCGAAATCGGCAGAACTGAATCCCTGCCGCCGTTCTGTGACACTGTGAGTGCGAACGAATGGGTAGTAACGGGGGTAATCCCGCGGTAACCTGCGCCTGTGATATAAAAACCAAAGTACAAGCCAAAATCCAGCGGACCGCTTCGAGGCGAGAATGTCCGCCCTCTGGGGAAATTCTTGAGCTTTATCAACTTCGCAGCCCGCGAGATCAATTGCAAGATCGTGTATTACGGCGCGGGCCTTGGCGGCAAGACCACCAATCTTCAGCATATTTATCAGAAGACCGCCGAGCAGCAGAAAGGCAAAATGATCTCGCTTGCCACCGAGACCGAGCGAACTCTGTTTTTTGACTTTCTTCCGCTTGATCTAGGTTCCGTGCGCGGCTTTAAGACTCGAATTCACCTTTACACAGTTCCTGGCCAGGTTTTTTACGACGCTAGCCGTAAGCTCATCCTCCGCGGCGTGGACGGAATTGTATTCGTCGCCGACTCGCAGCAGGAACGAATGGATGCCAATGCCGAGGCGCTGGATAACCTCATGTCGAACCTGAAAGAGCACGGCTACGACTTCAACAAAATTCCCTACGTGCTGCAACTCAATAAGCGCGACCTGCCTAATGTCCTTCCTGTCGAAACCTTGAGCAAAGAACTTCGGCGCAAGAACGAGCCTGTACTGGAGGCGGTGGCGTTCCAGGGGCAGGGAGTGTTCGAAACGCTGAAAGAGATTGCGCGGCAGGTGCTGGTGGAGTTGAAGCAAGGGAGTTAGGACAGAAGCCACTCAGCAGCGAGCTACCAACGAGCATGCGGAACTCTCCTTGCCACGCCTCAAGTTGTCGTATTCGTTATCCGTCATTCGACTTCCAGCTATACTGCCTGGCATGAACAAGCCTCCCTGGCTGCGAGAAGTTCGGGAATTTTGCCGTGGAGCCGGAATCGAAATCACAGGTTGGGGTGCGGACACACTGATCGTGACCGCGAAGTCACCTGATGGAGCGCAGCAGATCGCTTCCCAACTGGGGCCGTTCGGCTTTACGCCCGTAGAGAATGAGGAGGACGCCTATGCCGGGCTGCTTACCCTGTCCCTCCATCCGGCCGCGACTCGCAACAAGATAGCATCGTTTAATGTTTCACAACGGCCTCTGAATGAACGGCTGATACCCCTCATCTGGGGAGCGCTTTCCATCGGTCTTTTTGTCGGTCACTTTCGCTCCCGTTGGCTCAATCTTGTCGGAGTCCTGCCAACCGCACTCTTCCTTTGGTACGGCGTCCAGATATGGGGGTGGGCGCTTGAGGTGCTTCCGCAAGAACTTCGAGTTCGGCGACGCTGGCGGTGGAGTTCGTTTGCTTGGGACGAAATCCGTGGGATTGAGACGGCCCCTGCACGCGGGCGAGATCAAGAAGCTGTGATTCTGAAGCTCGTTTCCAATACGTCTGAGAGCCTAGGCAGCTTTTGGTTTGCATTTGCCCGCAACATGCGAGATCGCTTAGGGTACGAGATCGCAAAACGCCGCTACAATAAGCTACTCCCATGACCCGAGACTAAGCGAATTCCGATGGCAACTCCCTACCAACCCGTGAGTCCGCCGCCCCTTAGACGCCAGAGTCTTGGCACGCGCGTGAATCGGTTTTGGCAGCGCGTTACTGATGGGCTTGAACTTGAACAACTCTGGCACCAGTTTCGTATCGAGGCCCGCACTAGCTACAGCCTGTACTCCCGTGAAATAGATTCCACCCCCAAAGAAGGAGTCAGACGTGGCAGGCGGTGGCTGGATATTGCCAGACAATTTTTCTGGGCCATTCTCGAGAAGCTTTCTCCCGCGCGCCGAGTGTTGTTGCTGCTAGCGCTGGTGATGATGGTGTTCTACCCCGAGGTCTCCTGGACATCAAAGGAAGGCAAACACGCCGTGGGCATCGACCTGCGGTTGTGGGGCGGGTTGCTGATGTTCGTCCTGCTGATCCTCGAAATCGCCGACCGCGTAGTGATGAAGCGGGACCTGCAGATCGCCCGCGAAATCCAGATGTGGTTGTTACCGGTGGCCGCGCCGCAGGTCCCCGGCATAGAGATTGCATTCGCCACGCGGCCGGCGAACACCGTTGCCGGCGATTACTATGATGTGTTTCCACGCCCCGCTCACACGTCCTCCGACCAGAGCTTCCTGGTTGCGGTTGCCGACGTCGCGGGTAAGAGTATCCCTGCAGCTCTGCTCATGGCCACATTCCAGGCCAGCCTGAAAACACTTTCGGCCACACCGTCGTCGCTTGTGGAACTTGTCAACGGCATGAACAAGTATGCGTGTGGCAACAGCCAGGGCGGTCTGCGCTTCGTGACCGCATTCTTGGCTGAGTACGAGCCTGCGGCGCGCACAATGACTTACATCAATGCGGGACACAATCAGCCAATGCTTCGGAATAAATCGGGAGCAATCCAGCATCTCGATGCGGGTGGCCTCCCGCTGGGAATCAAGGCCGACGCCGCTTATCAGACCGGAACAGTCACGTTGGAAGCGGGGGATTGGCTCGTAGTATTCACCGATGGAGTTGTGGAGGCGATCAACGAGGCTGGCGCCGACTATGGCGAACAGCGCCTGATTTCAGTCCTGAATGCAGGCACGGATGTGCCGCCAGTCAAAATGCTTAGTCGGATCATGGTGGATTTGGATTCCTTTGTCGGGAATACCCCCCAGCACGATGACATTACCTGCCTGCTGATTAAGGGAGTTTGATGAAGCAGGCGACAGGCAGCACCCAGCAGGCAGCACTCAGCAATTGGTAACTTGGCATTCCGCTATCAGCCGGCGTGCGGCAGAAACCCACTCAGAAATCAAGGACGAGCGGGACGGCGCGGACCTCATTTGTCGCTGCTCTCAGCTCAGAATCTCTGAATGCTGAGTGCTGACTACTCCTTCCCGTATAATCAATAAATTCGGCATGACGGTCCTGACAGACATAGTGGCCGCTACCCGGCGGCGAGTGGCTGAGTGTCGCCCTAAGGCTGACTTGCGAGAATTTGAGCAGCGGGCGAATTTGCATAGTCCGCGCGGGTTTGGAATCGCATTGAAGTCAGCCAGCGCAGCGGGAATTGCGATTATTGCCGAGCTGAAGAAGGCATCACCGTCGCGGGGACTGATCCGAAACGATTTCGATCCCGAAAAGCTTTCTCAGGAGTTGGAGGCGGCAGGAGCGGCCGCGCTCTCCGTGTTGACCGATGAAGACTTCTTCCAGGGATCGTTGAGCAATTTGCGGATCGTATCTGAAAATACGCGACTTCCCTGCTTACATAAAGACTTCATTGTTGACGAGTTTCAGATTCTCGAGGGTCGGGCGAATTCTGCGGATGCTGTGCTGTTGATTGTCGCGGCGCTTGAACAAAAAGAGTTGGAGTCTCTCGTTGCCGCAGCTGCACGCTATGAACTGGATGTCCTTTGCGAAGTCCACGACTCTGCGGAGCTACAGCGCGCTTTGGATGCGGGTTGCGAAATCATCGGAGTCAACAATCGCAATTTGAAAACCTTTAAAGTTGATTTAGCGACCGCGCTACACCTGGCGGCGGAAATTCCGGAAAATGTGCTTGCCATTGCTGAGAGTGGGATTGAGAGCGGGGCGGATATTGCGCGGCTTAGGGCGGCGGGATACTCGGGCTTTTTGATCGGTGAAAGCTTAATGAGGGCGGCTTCGCCGGGAAGAGCACTGACGAGTCTGCTCGCGGAAGCTGCGTCCCAGATCTCAACCTCAGCGTGATTTGCCAACGACCAACGACGAACAGCCAACGACTGCCTTTATGACTTGGGTGAAAATTTGCGGAATTACGAATCTGGAAGACGCGCAGACCGCGGTGGAAGCAGGAGCGGATGCGCTGGGATTTGTGTTTTACGACAGGAGTCCGCGAAAAATCGAGCCCGAAGCGGCCCGAGAAATTGTGCAGCAATTGCCTGAGAAGATCGAGAAAGTCGGGGTGTTTGTGGACTTGTCGCAAGACCAAATGACGGAGATCGTCAATGAGGTTGGCCTGGGAACGTTACAGTGCCGGCTTCGTCCCAAGGGTGCTTCGTCGCCGGAAGGAAAACCCGGTTTCCCGCACCGGATACGAATGCTGATGCCTTTGTCTGCTACCCGGCTGATCGAGGACGAAAAGCGTCTTCAAGCTTTAACGGCTGAATTTGTTCGCATGGCCGAATCGCGAAAGCCTCCGAAAGAGTTCGATACTGTTCTGCTGGACTCGACCACTCCGGGGCAGCCCGGGGGCACAGGCAGGGCATTCGATTGGAAACGAATTGCACCCCTGGTGCATGTCATGAACAAGAGCGTGAAAGTAATCGCCGCAGGTGGGCTGACCCCTGAAAACGTCGCCGAAGCGATGCGAATTCTTCATCCCTGGGGAGTGGACGTTTCCTCAGGCGTCGAAGCGAGCGCAGGGAAAAAGGATCCGAATAAGGTTCGGGCGTTTGTGACCGCAGTGCGCGAAGCCGACAGGGCGATTTTGAGAAACTAATGGCAACTGCTTCCATCACGAAAAAGCGCGCCGGGCATGCACCCCGCAAGCCTACGCTCGTAACTCAGCCCGGACGCTTCGGGCCGTGGGGAGGGCGCTACGTTCCTGAGACGCTCATGGCGGCACTTGAGGAACTGGAGCGAGAGTACGAGCGGGCCAGGCGCGATCCAAGATTCAAAGCGCGGTTGAGCGAATTGCTCAGAACGTATGCAGGCAGACCTACGCCCTTGTTTTTTGCACACCGGCTGACGCAGAAACTCGGCGGGGCGAAGATTTACCTAAAGCGCGAAGACTTGCTGCACACTGGCGCGCACAAGATCAATAACTGCATCGGACAGGCGCTTCTGGTTGAGCGCATGGGCAAACATCGGGTCGTCGCTGAGACCGGCGCCGGCCAACACGGAGTCGCCACCGCGACAGTCTGCGCGTTGTTTGGTTTCGAGTGTGTGGTTTACATGGGCACCGAGGACATGCGGCGGCAGGAGCTGAACGTTTTCCGGATGCGGTTATTGGGCGCCGAGGTTCGCGGTGTGGACGGCGGCTCGCGCACACTGAAAGACGCGATCAACGAAGCCATGCGCGATTGGGTGACTAATGTCCGCACGACCCATTACCTGCTTGGCAGCGTGTTAGGAGCGCATCCCTATCCTGCAATGGTGCGGGATTTTCATACTGTGATTGGACGTGAGGCGCGAGCACAGATTATGAAAGCCGAGGGCAAACTGCCGTCCGCCATTATCGCATGCGTTGGCGGCGGCTCGAATGCAATCGGAATTTTCCACGACTTCATCGGCGACAAGAAGGTGAAGTTAATCGGAGTCGAAGCCGGAGGTCGCAGCGAGAAGTTAGGCGATCATGCTGCGCGGTTTCGCGGTGGATTGCCCGGTGTCCTACAGGGGACCTACTCGTATGTGTTGCAGGACGAGGCTGGGCAGATCGCTGCCACGCATTCGGTTTCGGCGGGGCTTGATTATCCATCTATTGGCCCGGAGCATGCCTGGCTCAAAGACACAGGGCGCGCAGAGTACGTTGCGGCGTCCGATATTGAGGCGCTCGACGCGTGCAAGCTGCTGGCTCAGACCGAGGGAATCATTCCGGCGCTGGAATCCGCTCATGCTGTGGCTGAAGTTGTAAAACGCGCGCCGGAGATGAAGAGATCTGAGGTTGTGGTCGTGAATGTTTCGGGGCGTGGCGACAAGGATATTGGGATATTGAGAGAGAACCTCAATTTGGATTAAAGGTCCATTACTTCATGTCATTCCGAATGGCGTTCGGAATGACACCCATTTTTAGATTGCAGTGACAATTGCGTTTACATCTCGTCCTGCGCTCGTCGCCTATCTCACGTGCGGCGACCCCGATTTTCGCACCACGCGCGAAGTAGCGCTCGCCGCGATTTCCGCAGGGGCCGAGGCGGTCGAGCTTGGCGTACCGTTTAGCGATCCCGTGGCGGACGGGCCAGTGATCCAACGCGCTAGTGAGAGAGCGCTCAAGAATGGCGTGTCGCTGGAGCAGGTACTCAAGCTGGCTGCGGAAATCCGGCGTGAGAGTGAAGTTGGCCTGATCATATTTTCCTATCTGAATCCTGTGCTTCGTCTGGGGTTGGAAACATTCGCGGCGCGTGCCGCCGACGCGGGTGTTGACGGCGGCCTGATCACCGACTTGCCGGTCGAAGAAGCAGACGAATATCTCGAACAGATGCGCAAACGGAATCTTGCAACCGTTTTTCTCGCCGCGCCGACAAGCACGGATGAGCGGCTGAAGAGGATTGCCGATGCTTCGACGGGATTCGTTTATGCCGTTTCGCGCACCGGAGTCACAGGGGCGCGAAAGGAATTGCCGGAGGACGCGCGGAAACTCGTCCAGCGGCTGCGAAACTTTACTAAGCTGCCGGTTGCGGTAGGCTTTGGAATTTCCGCGCCGGAGCAGTTTGCCTCCGTGGGCGAATATGCGGATGCAGCCGTCATTGGCAGCGCCATCGTTCAGTTGATTGAACGCAGTCCCGGCAGCGAAGCCGCTTCTGTGGCACAATTCATAAAACAGCTCTCAGCCGTCAGCTATCAGCCGTCAGCGAGAACCTCCCATACGCTTCGCGTAGCCGGAGCGGACTGAAAATAACAGAAACGGATTTGGCTGAGAGCTGATGGCTGATAGCTGAGAGCTTTCTTTAATGGACATCGCAGACTGGCGCAAGAAAATTGACGAGATTGACCGCAGGCTAGTGCAGCTTCTCAGCGAGCGGGCGCAGGCCGCGCATGAGATCGGGAAGCTGAAGCGTGATATCGGAATGCCGATTTACGAGCCCGACCGGGAGCGCACAGTTTTTGAAAATGCACGAAATGCAAATCGAGGCCCATTGCCGGACCGCGACTTGCAACGCATCTACGAACGAATCATGGACGTGATGCGGCAAATTCAGCGCGAAGAAATTGCGCCGGAAACCGCGTCGTCGCCCGATGGACTGGGCGATACGGAGATAGATACGGAGGTTAATGACTAGGCGGCTCTCAGCTATCAGCTTTCAGCCAAAACCGGCAAAGCTGATAGCTGACGGCTGATGGCTGACAGCTTCTTATGATTGTCGCAATGCAGGAAACCGCAACCGAAGACCAGATTCAGGTGGTGATCGAACATCTGATTCAGATGGGATTCGCCGTTCACCGGACGACTGGCGAGCGCCAGACGGTGCTCGCAGCCGTGGGGGCGCGGGCTGATTTTGACACTCGCAATCTGGAAGTGCTGAGCGGAGTGATGGAAGTTCATCGTATCAGCGCGCCCTATAAGCTGGCGGGGCGCAGCTTCCGTCCGCAGGGCACGATCATTGAGTTTCCTAATGGCGTGAAGGTAGGCGGCAAAGACGTTGTGGTCATGGCCGGACCGTGTTCGGTGGAATCACGCGACCAGCTTTTCACAGTCGCGGAGCTGATTGCTAAGGCCGGTGCGCGTGCGCTGCGGGGCGGCGCTTTCAAGCCTCGGAGTTCGCCGTATTCATTCCAGGGGCTTGGACTCGAAGCGCTGAAACTTCTGCGGGAAGCGGGAGACAAGTTCAATCTGCTGGTCATCAGCGAAGTAATGGAGATTTCGCAGATTGAGGTGATGCTGCCTTATGTGGACATCCTGCAGGTAGGTGCCCGAAACATGCAGAACTTCAATCTGCTTCGCGAGCTTGGCAAGCTGAAGACGCCAATCCTGCTAAAACGCGGCATCGCGGCCACGCTTGAGGAACTGCTGCTTTCCGCCGAATATATTATGGCGGGGGGAAACTACAGCATCATCGCATGCGAACGCGGCATTCGAACTTTCGAGACCTACACCCGTAACACGCTCGATATTTCGGCCATTCCGGTTGTGCACAAGCTTTCGCATTTGCCGATTGCCTCCGATCCTTCGCATGGCACTGGGCGTCGCGACAAGGTTGCGCCCATGGCGCGGGCCTCAGTCGCAGCCGGCGCGGACGCTCTGTTGATTGAAGTGCATCACGATCCCGACAAAGCGCTTTCTGATGGCGCGCAATCGCTCTACCCACAGCAGTTCGCCGAGTTAATGGACGCGTTGCGGATGATCGCGCCTGCGGTGGGCAGAGCGATCGCATAGGAATTGAATCATCGGGGGATTGAATCATTCCCCCTTGTTGGGCTTCCAAATGATTCAATGATTCAATCGCTCAATGATTCAATTCTTCGATGTCCATTCGCCAAATTACGATCATCGGCACCGGACTGATCGGCGGCTCGCTTGGGCTGGCTCTGCGGAAAAAGGGCTTTCGAGGAAAGATTGTCGGCTGTGATCGAAAGGATGTTCTGGCTCGGGCCAAGCGGATGGGCGCGATTTCACACGGCATCGCCGATCCGGTTGAATCGTCGCGAGACAGCAATCTGGTTGTGCTGGCTACACCGGTCGGCGCCATTATTGAGTTAATCGGCCGCCTGGCGCCGCATCTTTCTTCTGACACTCTGCTCACAGACGTTGGCAGCACAAAAGCTGCGGTCCTGACATGCGCTGAGAAGGCCTTCGGGAAGGATGCTCATCGGCGTTTTCTTGGCGGACATCCAATGGCCGGTAAAGAGAATTCTGGAATCGAGTTTGCCGACGCAGAGCTTTTTCGAGGCGCAGCATGGTTTATTACTCCGCTGGCGAAGCAGCAACTCAACCGAGGAGTGGCTGCTGAGTACTTGGCGTGGGTAAAGAAAGTCGGGGCAAAAGTTGCAGGTCTCGACTCTGCCGAACACGACCGATTGTGCGCGTGGATCAGTCATGTTCCGCAGATGGTTTCGACCGCGTTGGCCGCCGCGCTAGTTGACGAATACGGGGAAGACGCCGCCCTGCTGGAGTCTGGCGGGCGGGCTCTGCGGGAGATGACGCGGATTTCCGGGAGTCCGTATTCGATGTGGCGGGATATTGCGATAACCAACAAACAAAGTATCTCTGACGCGCTACTCGCGATCGAGCAGCGGCTTGCGCACATTCGAGAGAACCTGGATTCCCGAGAGCTCGAAAAAGAGTTTGATCGGGCGCACAAACTGAAAAACCGTTCACCACAGAGACACAGAGTCACAGAGAAAACTTGATAAACAAGCAGCTCCAGCGCTAATTCCTTTTGCCTTTCTCCGTGTCTCTGTGGTGAATTGCTTTACAATCTCCCCGATGAACAAAGTTGTTGCCAGCGCCGACGAAGCCGTGCGCGACGTCTTCGATGGAGCCACCGTAATGATCGGCGGATTTGGGCTGTGTGGTATTCCGGAGAACCTGATTCGCGCGCTGGTTCGCAAGGGAGTGAAGAACCTCACCACCATCAGCAACAACGTGGGGGTGGACGGATACGCCATGGGGATGCTGCTCGCTGCTGGGCAAATTCGCAAGCATATTGGCACCTACGTGGGCGAAAACAAATTACTTGAGCAGATGGTTCTAGAAAAGAAAGTTGAACTGGATCTCGTGCCCCAAGGAACTTTTTCTGAGCGCATTCGCGCGGGCGGGGCGGGAATTGCAGCATTCTTCACGCCTACGGGCGTTGGCACCATGGTTGCCGAGAACAAGGAAACGCGGGACTTCGAGGGGCGCATGTATGTGATGGAGCACGCCCTGAAGGCCGACTTTGCCTTGGTAAAAGCCTGGAAGGGCGATAAGTGGGGAAATCTGGTTTACCGGAAAACGGCGCGCAATTTCAATCCCATGATGGCGACCGCGGCGAAGATCACAATCGCCGAAGTCGAACACCTGGTCGAACCCGGAGAACTCGAACCTGACCTGGTGCATACTCCCAGCGTGTATGTGAAACGCATTTTTCAAGGTGAAATGTACGAAAAGAGAATTGAAAGAAGGACGGTGAGAAAAGTGGCTAGTGGCCAGTGATCAGTTGTCAGTGGCGGGCGATTGCATCTCGAATTTCTGACAACTAGCCACTGGGCACTGACCACTATTCCTCATGAGCAAACCTGCCAAAGATCTCGACAAGCGTGAACGCATCGTGAAGCGCATTGCGCGTGAACTGCGCGACGGGTTCTACGTGAACCTTGGCATCGGCATGCCTACGCTGGTCGCGAACCACGTGCCTCCGGGAATTCAGGTTGTGCTGCAGAGCGAGAATGGAATGCTTGGCATTGGGCCATACCCCGTTGAGGGCGAGGAAGATCCTGACCTGATCAACGCGGGGAAAGAAACCGTGAGTGAAATGCCGGGTACGGCCTATTTTTCCAGCGCTGATTCTTTCGCCATGATTCGCGGCGGCCACATTGACCTCAGTGTGCTGGGCGCCATGGAAGTGGATGCAGAAGGCAATCTGGCGAATTGGATGATTCCGGGAAAAATGGTTAAAGGAATGGGTGGAGCGATGGATTTGGTGGCGAGCGCGCGCCGGGTGATCGTCGCAATGGAGCACACCACGCGCGAAGGCCAGTCGAAAATCCTAAAGAAATGCACGCTGCCCCTGACTGGAGCGAAAGTTGTGGATACGATCGTGACGGAATTGGCGTACATTCGGGTGACGGCTGCGGGGCTGGTGCTGGAAGAGATCGCGCCGGGATTGAGTGCTGATGATGTGCAACGGGCGACCGAGGCACCGCTCATTCTGAGCCCGGGACTCAAGAGTATGGAAGTCTGAAAAGGCGTTCGTTCGACCTGATTTGAAAGGGCGCGGCTCTTAGCCGCGCCCTTTCCCGCACCTCGCTCTGTCATCCCGGGCGAAGCCGATCCTGAGCTTGCGAATGGATCGGCGAAGCCTAGGGACCTGCTTTCTGCTGGCATTTGTGGCGCAGCAAGCGAACAACAGGTCCCTCGACTAGGCACGGGATGACAGGTTTGAGGGGCTGCTTGAATTGCAGCGCTGGAAGCGCTGCTCCACCCGACGGCAGAGTCCTCCGGGACTGCTACACCAGGCGAAAGGGCGCGCTTAGCAGACGGAACGGCAGCATCACCACGGCCCAGACGAGCGCCAGCACTCCGTGAACAGCAATGCTCAAAATGCGGAACGGCAATAGCAGCAACCAGACAATTGGGTACAACACTAACGCGAATAGTGCCAATGGCCAGCAGAGTACGAATAGAATGCACCAGAGGAAGAAAGCGGCCATGACGGTTTCTCCTGATTGTAGATACGGGCCAAGAGCCGCTGAAGTTCCCGGCAGCGCGCGCGATTGTTTGCGCGTGAATTGCGTGGCTTTCAATTCGCATATTTTTCAAAGAACTTGTTGCTAAATATCGAATCCGGGTCGTATTTCTTCTTGGCTGCAAAGAAGTGATCTATTTCCGGATAGGCAGCACGCAATTGTTCGCCTGAGTAGTAGAGCTGATACGGGAGATAGAAAGTGCCCCCAACCCCAATTGCCAGGTCGATTAAGTCTGTGGTCGTCTGTCTTAGAACCCTGCTGGCTTTCTCGTCAAGTTTCTGATTGAAGTAGAGCACAAAAGCAAACATATCTCGCTTCGCGTAGGGCAACGCGGTGGCCGTATCTTTGTGGACTACTCGAATCGTGACGTTCAGCAGATTAGCGGCATTACGGATCATGGTCTTCCTCAGCCCATCTATAAACGCTGGCATCCGATCGTAGGGAATGAAGTACTCCTGAAGAATATCCGTGTCATGCAACCGGTTTCGCAGAAACCCCATGGAATCGTACATTTCTTGGTTTCTTGAGACCAAACATGCATCTTTCGGAATCAACGCTTGGTTCCGCGGTATGCAGTCGTGTTCAACCGGTTCGAGGCTTTTTTCGAGGGTCCACCTCATCCACCGCCCGAAAGAGCCAGTTTTGGAAAAATTGAACACGAATCTGGCAAGCCGTTCATGTTTCTCCGGCTCGAGCAATGGTGGCCTCACACCGAGAGCGGGCTTCCTGTAGGTGTGGAGCGCTGTCTCGCGCAAATACGAGGTTGGCGAGATCGAGACGCGGCCGTACATAAGTTCGATGTTCTCGTCTTCCGCGACATTTTTCTCGTAGTACGCTGGAAACTCGTGATAATCCATGTAGCGAGTTTGGAGCTGATACGCCTCGTTATTGGTGATGTCGAGGCCGGCATCGAGAATCACACCAAATAAACCGTAACCACCTAAGGCCAAGCGAAACAGTTCAGTATTCCCCCGTGGACTGGCGGTTCTGATCTCGCCGTTGCTTAGCATTATGCGCAATGACTTCACCGTGGACGCTAGTGGCCCAGGTTTATGGGCGATTCCATGCGCGTTGACGCTCAGTGATCCGCCAATGCTAAAGACGTTGATCGATTGCATGGCGCGCACCGAAAGTCCTTCGCGGTCAAGCTCTCTTTGAAGTTGCGCCCATGTTGCCCCACTTTGCACATTGGCAATCATTTGTTGCTTATCAATCCTGATCTGGTTGCATCTCCGCATGTCAAGAACCATTCCATCACGGACAAAGCTCTGGCCACCCATACTGTGGCGCTGGCCGGCGGCTGTAACCTTGAGATGGTTCTCGCGGGCGATTTGCAGGACCTGGCGAACGTCATCGACGGTGTGTACGTCGGCGACGCCGAGAATCGGTGTGCGATTCAAGCAACTCGCGTCATTGATGAAGCCACCGCTCTGCGCCAGCCCGATTGGGGGCTTTTGTCGTCTGTTCTCCGTGTCGGACTGTTTGTTTCCTTGTTCCGGAGGGTAACTGAAATCGCAACTCTTGGGACCGCTGGGTGGTGCCGAAGACTCATAAATCTTCGCGCCTACGTACGCGAGGCCAGCCGCCGCGGCGGAGCCGAGAACCGCCCTCCGTGTGGCCTTAGCGTGGTCACGAGGGGCAGTCGCCGTTGGTCCGGAGGTCTTGTCCCTACTCATTGCGCGCCCTGGCTCTGCATCCTTGCCTTCTCAAACTCATCTCCCTTTTGCCAGCCGATTAGCTTTGGTTGCGATGCTGCGGCCCATCCCAGGGCGAAGCCGAAGCGGGCGATAGCGGCGTCGCCGGTGAAGTCCATGCTGGGGCTGTATTCGTCGCTGGGTTGGTGATAGTGCTTGTTGGTGTACTCCTCGGCCTGCTGCATGCCCCAATCGGTGCTGTGGCCTTTGTACTTCATGCCTTCGTTGATGGAGAACGAGGGAACGCCGACGCGTGCCAAGCTGAAGTGGTCGGAGCGGTAGAAGTGTCCAGCCTCGGGATGAGAGTCGGGGCGGATGGCGAGCCGGAACTCTTTCGACATGGCTTCAACCGTAGGATAGAAAGTTGTGCGCTCTGAGCCGGAGACCTCGATCTCCTGAGGAGAGCCGAGTGTCGGCACGTCATCAAAATTCAAATCGAGGGAAATTTTGTCGGCAGGAATTGGTGGGTGCTTGCCGAGGTACTGAGATCCCAGCAGCCCTTGTTCTTCTGCAGTGACCGACGCAAACAGTACGGAGCGGCGGGGCTTGGTCGGCGACTGCGCAAACACTCGCGCTAATTCGAGCAGAATGCCGCATCCGGTGGCGTTGTCGCGCGCGCCATTATAGATATTGTCGCCGGGCATCTCGGAGCGGACTCCGAGGTGATCGTAGTGAGCGGTATACATTACGGCTTCAGCATTGAGGTGCGGATCGGAGCCGGGCAACATCGCGACAACATTGTTAGACAAGAATGGGCGAACCTTGCTCACCATGTGGGCTTTGAGATTGACCGGAAGCGGAACCGGATGGAAGTTGCGCGACTGAGCTTCGGCCATCATCTTTTCGAAGTCCATGCCGGATTTTTGCGCGAGTTGGCGGGCGACTTCCAATTGAATCCATGAAGCGGCTTTCAATTGCGGGGAGTCACTCTTGAGAAAAGATTTTTCGCCGGAATTGGAATTGCGTACCACTTCCCAGGGATAACTCGCCATCTCGGATTTGTGAATCAGGATTGCGCCTGCCGCGCCCTTGCGCGCGGCCTCCTCGTACTTGTAGCTCCAGCGGCCGTAATAGGTAAGCGCTCGGCCTGTAAAAACTTTCGGGTCATCAGAGGATGGTTCGTTTACCAGCATCAGCAGCACTTTGCCGCGCACGTCCACGCCTTTGTAGTCGTCCCATTGGTATTCCGGAGCCTCGATTCCGTAGCCAACGTAAACGATCTCAGCATCTATGTCGCTGGAGTTGCGCTGGGTTTGGTCATAGGCGACGTACTGATCGAGCGGTTTGAGTTGCAGGGCTTCGCCCTTGGCGGGACGCAATTCGAAAGTCGTCTCAGGACCGGGAGTGATTCCGACCATCGGCACTTTCTGAAAAAAAGTTCCGTTGTCACCGGCCGGCTTTAAGCCATACATCCAAAATTGGGTGCCGATATATTCCGCGGCTATGTCCCCGCCACGCTGGCCGGTGCCACGTCCTTCAAGCAGGTCGAGCGAGAGATAGCGTACGTGTGCGCGGATGCGCTCGGGATCAACCTTCTCGAGAGCGGCAATTGCCGGACCGGGAAGGTGAGCGGATGCAGGACTGGGCTTCCGAGCGGCTTGCACAATCGAGAGAGTGAGAACCAGCACGAACGGAAGTATCGCGGTCTTTCGCATTCAGAGGGGCTCCTGAAAGCAGGATAGAAGAACTGGATATTCTACGGGAAGTGCGTAAGGTAAGGGACGGCTTAAAGCCTTTAACCGCAGAGGACGCAAAGAAGAGCCGCTAAGTTCGCGGAGAAATTCTTTGAAGTTCCTCTCGGCGACCTTTGCGGCTTCTCTTTGCGTACTTGGCGGTTAAAGCTTTTGCCCGCAACCTGCGGGCTAGTTTCTGGATCCTCAACCAGCGCGGAAGTCGGCGACATTTTCGGCGGGTTGAAATACCGGCTTCGGGAGGTCCCCGGTGGCGAATGCGGCTTTCTGAGATACTTCCTCGAATTCACTGCGCACCCATCCCACGCTGGAGATCTCGATCGCGCGATCTTCAGAAATCCAGAATGCGGTGGGCACGTTGGTCAGGCCGTAGGCATTCGACACGGGAAATGACTTGGTGTCATCCAGGAGGACCGGAAAGGTGACACCGAAGTTCTTCATGAACGCGGCGGTGTCCTTCTTCTCGTTTTGTGAAATCCCGATGATGGTCAGCTTGCCATCGCCGTATGCCTTGTAAACCCGCTGGAAGTAAGGAAACGCGTACTGGCAGACTGGGCACGAAACCTTAAAGAACACAGCCAAGACTGGCCCGCGGGTGAGTGCTTCGGCCAGCGAAAACTTGGATCCGTCCATTGACGGTAACTCAAATTGCGGAGCCTTGGTTCCGGCCGTAAGTGCAGCCATTCTCTTGCCTCCGAACAAATTTCTCAGCCAGTGCATTGCCCGGCCTCTTTTCGTCTCAGCATTATTCGATGATCTCAGCTTTACGAAGGATTTTTTTTGCCAGGCCAGTGAGCGGCAATGTGTTTAGGCGAGAAATTCTGATCCATTTTGGGCTTTTGGGGAGATTGTGCGGAACCCCTGAAGAGCAATGACCACGAAGGGCACGAAGGTTCACGAAGGAAGACTGAACGCCGCTTCTGATGATCGCTCGTTTTAATGCCGGGGCCCCACGGCGCTTTATTACATGCACTGTGAAATCCGTAGTCGTGATCGAGTGCTTAACAGAAAACAATGTCTGGTCGGAAGCGCGTGGCGAAGCAATTTTGGGCAACTCCCACATTCGGGGCATCAGGCTTTCGCTTTTTGCTCTGCGAATTAGCGAGACGGAACCCGCGTGTTGCGCCAGGGAAAAATAGATCTCACGCCGGACTTGCCGGGAGGGGCGAACAGCGGAAATCCCAGGGCCGCGAGTTCGGCAGAATTTTGAAATTGGACAATCATCGCAGCGGGGCTCGACTGGTAGGCAAAGGGTTGCACCCAGTTCCATCATCGCCTGGTTGAAGTCACCTGGGCGATCACGATCTAGCAGGTTTTCCGCCGTGCTCCACAGATTTGCGCGCGCGGGCAAGCCGCCGAGAAGACGCCGCAAAACACGTTCCACATTGCCATCGAGCACTGCAACTGCCTCCGCAAAAGCGATGCTCGCGATGGCTGCGGCTGTGTAGCGGCCGATTCCGGGCAGATTCATCCAATCTTGCGCGGTGGCCGGGAACTTGCCTTCCCTCACGATGATTTTTGCCGTGGTATGCAGATTTCGTGCCCGGCGGTAATATCCCAGGCCACTCCATTCTGCCAGCACTGCGGTTTGGCGTGCCACGGCGAGTTTCTCAACCGACGGGAATTTTTGCAAAAACTGGGAGTAGCGGAGCACAACTGCGGCGACTCGGGTCTGTTGCAGCATGATCTCCGAGATCCAAATGTGATACGGTTCGCGAGTCTTGCGCCAGGGCAGGTCGCGCTTATTTTTGTCGTACCAAGAGAGTAACGCGCCACGGAGGCGGGGCAGCTGGTGGGGACCAAGGTGAACGCGGGACGCCATCGAAGACACATTTTATGTTCGACGTCCCGTTTTGGCTAAGCTATTCGTTTGGCCACGACGGGAGTGAAAGCGATAACCACGAAGGATACGAAGGTACACGAAGGAACTACAATCTTGTTTGACCCGCATTCATCGCCGCGAAATAATGAATGTTCCAGCTATGTCCCGCTGGTTTTCAACTGAGGCAGAACTCTATGAGCGATTTCAATCGCAAGGTCGAAGATACATCCGCCCGAGTGAACAAAACAGTGGGCGACACTGCCGAGCGTCTGGAGAAAGAAGCAGCGGAGTTTATCAAGTATCTGAACGACGAAGTGGTGCCTGCTGTCCGGCAGCATTCGACGAAGGCCATACGCGTAGCGGCCGACAAGTTACACGAGCTGGCCAATTACATGGAACAACATTCGGCAGCGCGCAAATGAAGCTTCTGACCTTAGTCGGTGTGCTGTTGCTGCTTGCCGGCTGCGCCCACAAGCCGGTGAAGGTGGCGGTCTCGCCTCCCCCTCCGGCAACGCAACAGGTTCCATCTGGAACACCCCCTGTCGAATCGGGACAGGCGAAAGCGCCTGAAACCGACCAAGAAGTCATTGAGATTCCTCCCGCTACCAAGCCTCTGCTGGTCGAGACTGGCATTGCGAGCTGGTATGGCGCTCCGTACCACAACCGGCGCGGCTCGAACGGCGAGATTTACGATATGCATGCGATGACGGCGGCGCATCGCACGCTTCCGCTTGGGTCGATCGTGCGAGTGACTAATCCGGAGACAGGGGCGACCGCTATTGTCAGGATCACGGATCGTGGGCCATTCATCCAGGGCCGGGTCATCGACTTATCGCAGGCGGCTGCGAAGAAAATCGGACTGGTGCAAAAAGGAACAGCACCGGTACGGTTGGAGGTTTTGAAGACACCCCAGCCGATAGAAGCAGGTGGACGCTGGGCGGTGCAAATCGGTGCGTTTCAGCGGGAGGAATCTGCGCGAGACCTTGCCGGACACCTCTCGCGACGCTATCACACGGCTAAGGTGCTGGCATTCAATAGTCCCATAGGCGATTGGTGGGTGCGAGTTCGAGTGAAAGACGATCTACGCGCGCGGGCGGAAGAAGTGATGCGCGGGGCAAGGACTGGCGAGGGTGCGGTGTTCTTGGTGAGATTGGATTAGAGTGGTCAGTGGTTGTCAGTGGTCAGTGGTCAGTGGTTGGTCGGGGCTTAACGGTCGGTCACAGGTACTGGCATCTGACCACTAATCACTGGCTACTCGAACGCAGGTGCGGGCAATGAATGAGTGCTTATTCTGCAAAATTGTTCGTGGCGAGATTCTCTCCAAAAAAGTTGCGGAGGATGAACATACCTATGCGTTCGAGGACATTGATCCGAAGGCGCCTACCCACGTACTGATTGTTCCCAAGAAACACCTGCGGGGACTGAAAGAGGCGGGCGCCGATGACGCTGAAATCATTGGGCGATGTCATCTGATGGCCGCGCAGATCGCGCGCGAAAAAAAGATCGAGGATAGTTACCGCACTGTGCTGAACGTTGGTCCGGGATCAGGGCAATCAGTATTTCATCTGCATGTGCACCTGCTCGGTGGCCGGAACTTGCACTGGCCTCCGGGATAGAATGAAGTTACCGGGGTGGCTGAAATGTTCCAGACACAAGTGACCGGGAGCAAGCGACGAGCCGTCGCCCTGCTCGGGTCTTTTGTGCTTCACTGCATCGTGGTCTATGTCTGGCTGCACCGCCCTGCTATGTTTGTAAGGCCTTCTTCGCTGGCATGGGGATTGCGAGGACAATCTGACACCCTCGTGTATTTGCAGCCGGCGAAATCGGCAGGGAAATCAGCTTCGAAAAAATCGCAGCTACAGATCAAGGCCCAGAGAAAAGCCCCGCAGGATCTTCCGGAACCCGTGGATACGCGAGCTGGTTCAACCGCGGGATCGCTTTACCACGGCCCCGCGGAGGGCCGCGAGGCAAGGCCCGCGTTGCCGCTGGTATTTCCTGATCCTTCGATTTATCCCTGGCAGTTGGCGCGAGGACTTCAAGGCGACGTGATTGTGGAAGTCACGATTGACGAACAAGGGAATGTGACGGAGACGCGAGTTCTGCAATCCCTGCAACAGGATATCGATGAGAAAGTGATCGCGACACTACGGAATTGGCGCTTCAAACCTGCCACGGTGGATGGTGTGGCCATCAGCTCGCGCCAGGACGTGCACTTTCATTTCCCGACTTAGGTTAGTTCACTGACTCTTCTTGCGGAGCACCGTGGCGGCGGAGCAACTGCGGCAGGTTCTGCGAAAACGCCGAGCGCGGCAGCACCATGTCACATCCCGCTTCGTGGGCTTTCAGCTTCAAGTCGCCCTGCACGTGAGATAAGAAACCAATTACAGAGGTTCCCTTCTTCAGCTTGCTCTTGAGTTTTGGAATTAGAGTGAGTGGCTTCACGCTTGCGATGTTGAGATCAAAGATGATCAGCGAGGGCTTCTCTTCCCCATTCTGCTTAATGCGCTCGGTGAGGTCGTGCTCGCTCTTCATGAATTCGACTTTAACATTCAGCTTGCGAGCGGTCTCCTGAATCTTGGCCTGGAAGAAGAGATCGTCAACAAAGCCAAAAATACGCGGCGTGGCATCCTCGCGCATGGGTAGCGGCTCGGGTTCGGGTTGGGGATAGTTGGTGGCGAAACCTGGCCGGGCTCGCCCAGGGCGGGAGCCATTGTTGCCGCCTGACATGGCGGCACGATAGCTATGGTCCATAGGAGCGCTGTAAACGCCACTGTGCTGTTGATCGCGGCCGGGGCGGCCTGTGGGGTTGCCGCCTTTGGGACGGCGACCACGCCGCCGCCTGTTTCTCCCTCCTCCACCGGAGGGGCGTCCTGGTCCTGCATTCATATTGTTTTTGCTAAGTCCTGTTTAGTCCGCCCGAAGGGGACCCCTTTCACGGCCGTCATTCCACCGTTGCTGAGCGTTAATTCTGGTCGTGCAGATGCACGTATGTGAAAAACCCATCGCGGCGGAAACTCTAAAATTGATCTGTATCCATTAAGCGCCTGGAGCCAAACGGCGCGGGAGGCCAACCAGGGGGCATGGCCGCTGGGAACATGATTATGTTACCGCTGCGCGTGCGGCGATGCAAGGGGCAACTCGCTTTACTTTTGCACAAAAGTAACCGTAATCCGGGCTAGCGGAGCCATGACAAGATGTAACGGCAGAGGCATTGGGGATCTAAAGTCCATCTGAGGCGGCGTCTCGACGAAATTGGTAAAAGAGGTCTCGCACGAAGCTCTCCCTGAACGTCAACTAATTCATTCCGATTCTCGGCAATATTTCACCCACTTAATTTAATAAAGGCGCAGACGACCGTTTATGGCGAGCAGAAGCTGAAATATCGATTGCGATATGCAATCGCTGCGAACGGGTTCCCAAGAGGCTGAACCTGATTGAAGTTGGACAAATAGAGGCCGAAGGGTGGCGCGTCGTCGGCAATCAATCCGCTCAGTGGCGAGACGTCCGCCCCCAGCAGATGGAAGTAGAAATCGTCGTCCTCGACTAGGACCGGAGCAAGTTGAATGCGTTCCATATTTAGACGGCCATTCGCATCCACTCCAAAGTAGAACTTGAGCAATTGCAGGAAGAAATTCTCCGGTATCGGATCAGCGCCGGGGATATGCATCTTAAGATAACTGTAGGTATTCGTGTCGTCCGCCGGACCACCTCCGGCGGGGGGATGGTCTCCCCCCATGGCGTTGAGTCCGTCCTCAAGTGGCTTTCGTATGTTCGCGAATGTTTCGTCGCCCTCGGTTACTGCCAGATTTGTGACATCAATCGCTTTCTGGAAACAGCCGGCAGTGCTCGTGATTACCTCATAGTCTTTGGGCTTGAGTTGATTCATGATGCCAACATCGCCAGCTAGTGGCTCGCCGTTCACCAGCACCAGCCGCACATTCTGTTCGGTCGCATCGATGAGATTGCGATAAGGCGAATCAGGGAGGTTCGAGGCCGATACGTGATTGGGTTTGGCAACAACAAACAGGTCCGCGAACTTACCCACCTCGATCGACCCAACCTCTTGCGTCCAATGAACGGTCTTGGCTGGATTGGTGGTCACCATTTCAACCAGCAACTTGTCGAGCGCGATCTCGGCAGTCTCCCTCGCATCAGCACTTTTGCTGGAAATGCTCAGGCTGGGAATGAGATCGCGATCTGCCCCGAGCAGTTGCGGATCGCGAAGGGCAATATCAGCAACCTTCAATTCATCGAGAAGATTGCGGGAGCCGCTCGGGCTCCAGTCCGTTCCCAAAGAGACCACCACCCCGGCTTTCAGCGCGTGGTACACGAGCGCGGTTTGACCATAGAGCAACAAGTTGGAGAGCGGTGACCACACCAGCTTGGCGCCCAGGCCGTCACCTGTACCGTCAATGCGAATGCTGGGTGCGGCACGCATGGCGGCGAAGTCATCGGGCTCAAGGCCGTTTCCGTGGATAATCACGGTATTGTCAGTGAGCAGTCCCTTCGAGGCCAACGTGAAGAATTCCGCACGGGAGGAAAAGGGGTCGCCGGCCCGCCGCTGGCTGTCGCGAACCCCCTCGGCCAGATGAACGATCCAGGCGTCGACCTGCCCACTTCGCATGCGCCCTACCAAGTCATCGAGCTCTGCTCCACTCAACCCATCAATCACGGGCACGCGCGACTCAATCCGGTCGCGACCGAAGTTGAAGGCATCCACAGTCCGGATCAGGATACTGTTTACTGTAGGATCGGTGGGTCCGCCCTGAATCGCCGTCTCGCCGCCCAACACGGCTTTAACTTTGGCGTATTTCATGACCTCAGGAAATAGACCGAGTCCGATGGATGAGATGAGAAGATTTTGTGGATTATCGACAAGCCGCCGAAACTCTGCGGGCGCGTTTCCGAACATGAGACCCCACTGGTAACGATTGGCATAAGGCTCAGTTCCGAGCGGCCGACCGAGGCTGGTCTGCACATGCGAAGACGGGGACGGCCAGAGCTCGAGCACGTTATAGATAGGGTGGTTGTGCAGGTTAATGAGCCCCGGAAAAATTAGCCCCTTCGAACCGAGATCGATCAACACTGCATTGTTGATCGGCGTGCCCTTTGGTGGCGCCCCATTCCAGACGGCAATGATCTTCCCGTTACGGACGAGGACATTTCCGTTGTGAAGAATCGTTCCGGCCGCATTCATGGTTACAACCGTGCCGCGGAGGAGAATGCCCTGGGCAGGGTCAAATACCTGCTGCGCCGAAGCTGAAGTGAAAGCAATCGCGAAGACCACTAACCCGCGAGACAACCGTAGTACTGCATCGGGAGTTAGCGAAGGGAGACGATCCAAAAAGCGGTGCATATTCCGCCTCCTTCGATTTGTTTAAAACAAGTTGCCGCCTACCTTGCCGCGACCTATTCATCAAGACGATCGGAACCTTCACCACCGGCAATGAGATCAACTGTCCGCACTTGCCACTAAGGCAAGACTTGGTAAAGCGACATCATTCCCGCCTGCATATGCTCGCTCACGTGGCAGTGATACATCCAAGTACCCACATTGTCCGGGACCATGTCCGCGGTCACCATCTGCGCCGGAGAGAGCAATACAACGTCCGTGCGCGATCCGTTCACCGTAACCACGTTTCCGTGCCAATGCGGCGTATGGAAATTAAATCCGTTCCCCAGGCTGACCAGATACCAGCGCACGTGGTCGCCTTTGTGCATCGTCATCATGGGCATGTTTCCGAACAGGTAGCCATTGATGGTCAGGCGAATGTTGGCTGTGACAAAGCCGCTGCCGATCAGCGAAAAATTGCCGTCCACGTCGGATGGCGCGCTTTCAAGTTTATTCACGCTTTTCGGATCGCTGGTGTACGTCTTAATGTTGTGGTCCAAATACCAACTGTTGTTTTCGTCGATCAGGAAATAGGCAGTCACAAACTCGCGGTCCACATCTTTGGGCGTGCCATCGGGACGGGCCATCCCTTGGCGGGTGATGAGAATTGTGCCAATCAGCCCGGCGTCAGTGTCACGGGCCTCGTAGTTGTGCGAATGGTAAAGCCAGACAACCGAGCTGGGATCGTTGGGTCCGGGTCCCGCACGCTCCGGCACTTTCCAGATGTAAGTGTGGGTCGCACCGGGGGCGACCAGGCCGTTGTGTGTTGGTTCGTTGGCGCCGTCATTATAGTAAGAGCCCTCGGAAGCTTTTTCGTAGAAGACTCCGTGAGGATGCATGCTGTAGCTCTGAGTGCCATTGTTCTTGAAAAAAATCTGGATGGTGTCGCCGACTTCGGCATGCATCGCGGGGCCGAGCAGTCCAAGATGCTCCCACTCCGGCGCACGTTTCTTCAGAGTGGCAAAAGTCGAGTCGGTGTATTCGTGATAAACCGCCTTGCGATAGACCCTGCCAATCCGGTTCTTGCCTTTTTCGGCCCACATCATTGACATGCGATCGAAAGGCATGCCCATCATCTGATCCATGCCCATCGGCATGTAGTCCCACTCGATTTCATCGACTGCAACGTAATAAGTCCGGGTCTTGCCTTCGGCTTTTGCGAGCTGGGCGAAGGCTAGCTCAGAAACAAGGCACACGAAAGCTAGAACTGCTAGAACAAGGTTCTTCATGGGGAGCACTCCAACGCGTAGGATAAAGCTGCCAAAGTGTACACCCGAACGGATGAGATTTTAGGACTATCTTGGCTGCGTGACACGGCGTATGGGCCCTCGATGAGCAGCGAGCGGATCCGCCGGCGGTGCAGGGCATGAACCACGAAGGACACGAAGGTTCACAAGGAAACCGAAACGGCCTACACAGCGTTCATCTGGCGCACCCACTGGAGGGCCTGCCAATACGCCTGTGCGACTTCGCTATCGCTCAATCCGAGCTGGCGCGCGCAGTCGGCGGTAGCTTCCCAGTCACCCGATTCGCGAGCACGCATGACTGGTAAAGCGGCCTAAGAGAACTGGCAGCGCCGAGAAGCACCTGCTTGGTCTCATGGTCCACGGGAATGGTTTCAAGAACACGGGCCATGGGAACTTCCAGGATGGCATCAATCATCGAGAGCAGTCCCATAAGAAACAAATCTGATTCTCCGTGGGACACGCGAGGGGCGAGCAACTCGCAAAAGCGGGCACGTACCATGGCGGTGATCACAAGTTCCGTGGATTTTTTCTCGCCCGCGGTCAGCGTTGCCACCAGGCGGATCCAGCGGCGCACTTCCCGCTCTCCGAGAAGGGTCAGCGCATGCCGGATGGAGTGGACTTCGTTCTGCATAGAAAATACTGCGGAGTTGAGATATCGCAACAAGCGGTAGCAAACCGAAGCTTCCGTCTTGATGAGAGCTTCGAGTTCGCTAACCTGTAGCTCGGGCTTCGAAACAGCCTGTAGCAGACGCACATAGTTAAGCTGGTTGGCGGGGATTTCCTTGGCGCGAAGGACCTCTGGCTTGCGAAAGAAATATCCCTGAAAATAGACAAATCCCGCGGCTTTGGCGGCGACAAATTCTTCCCGGCTTTCCACTTTCTCCGCGAGCATGCGGCAGCGCCAAGGGCCGTAGCGCTTCACGATTGTGGCGGCATCCTCCATCGAGGTCTGCCTGAGATCTATTTTCAGAATGTCGGCAAAGTCGGTGAGGGGCTGGCGCGGATCATTGATTGTGAAATCATCGAGCGCAATCACATAGCCCGCTTGTTTCAGCCGCTGCAGGGCGGCCATCACCAGCTCATCTGGCGGCACTGACTCGAGCACTTCAACCACAGCCAGCGTCGAAGGCAGTAAAGTCATGTGGTCCTTTAGTAGGACATCGCGGGTGCAGTTCATGAAGCCGCGTCGTCCGTCGCAGAGGACTTCTAGTCCGATTTGCAGCGACGTGTCGAGGGTATGTCGCGAGGCGACGTCTGCATCGGAGGCACGAAAGTAGTCTTCCACTCCATCGCGAAAAAAAAGTTCGTAGCCAAACACTTTTTCGTCGGAGGTGAGGATCGGCTGGCGAGCAACAAAGCTGCAACGCGCTCCCGGAGCAGGGACGCCCGAGGCGAGGGAAGCTTTGGAGGCGGTCACTGTGTGCTTATCGGCAGCGGAGCTTGGTTACTTTAGAGCCGCAGGTGGGCTAGTCGGCGAGCTACTCAAGTGGAATGAATTTGCACACGCCCTCCGGCGCTGAATGTATATCCGCGGGGGAGAGTTTGCAAAAAAAATGCCTGGAGCGCTAACGCGGCAGCCTCTAGCCTTTTTGCAGCATCTTAGAAGCGCAATTCATATCGCGCTGCTTGCCGCGCAGGGCCGTATGAGGTAAGAAATGAAGCGCCGCCTGTTACTCTGCTGCCTTCCCCTGCTCTCAGCGCTCCCCGTCGTGGCGCAAGTTTCTGTAACCGTAAGCGATCCCCATTTTTTGTCTCCGGCCACGACCATCACCAAAAATGTCGACGAAGTAAATCTCGCATTCACCGTCGTCGACAAGAAAGGCCATTTTGTCAGCGACCTGCGGCGTGATGACTTTCGGTTTCTCGACAATCACCAGGAGCCGCAGCGGCTCACCCTTTTCCAGCAGCGCAGCGATCTACCTCTGGATCTGGCAATACTGATCGACGCCAGCGCATCCGTGCAAGATCGTTTTCGCTTCGAACAAGCGGCGGCGCTCGCCTTCATAAAGAAGATTGTGCGTCCTGGTAAGGACAAAGCTTTCGTGATCGCTTTTAACGACCATCTGACCACTATCCAGGACCTCACGGACCAGACCGCCAAGATTTCCAAGACTCTGGCGAAGGTGAAGCCGGAGGGGAATACATCGTTGTACGATGCCGTGATTTATGCCTCGGAAAAGCTCCACCAGATTCCAGTGCACGAGATCACCCGCAAGGCTATTGTGTTGATAAGTGACGGGGTGGACACGGTGAGCCGTTCCACGTTAGAGGAGGCCGAGCAGGCGGCAGCGCGCACCGAAGTCATGATTTTTGCTTTGACGACTAATTACCCCCATGAAGTCAGGGACATTGACGGCGATACAGTTCTGAGGGAACTTGCCACCTCGACTGGAGGCGCTCTGCTCCCTTCCCATGACGAAGGTAAGTTGGCCTCGGCATTCCGCAGCGTGGGCAAGGCGCTGCACAGTCAGTACGTGACGGCATACAATCCGCAGGCATTTGCACCCGACGGCAGCTATCGGACAGTGGAAGTCATTCCTCTTAAGGAGGGGCTGCGGACGAACTGCCGCAAAGGTTATTACGCAAAGGCGCGGCCTCAGCGTTAAGTTGCCACTCAGACTTGATTCCAGCCTGGTGTCGACCTCTCTTTTTGAGCCTGTAAGTTTGTGAAAAATACCTTCTCTGGGAGGCGGTTTGTTCTACAATCATGGATTAGGAGGTGCTCTGTATGACGAGGCTAACCCGCTTCCTCGCAATCGTAATCGCACTGGCGGTCGCACTCCCTGCATTCGGCGATGACCAGCAGAAAGCACAGAAAGAACTCAACCAGATCACGGCCATGGCAAGGGACTTTACCGGCCGCACGGTCGTGAACCTCAGCATTTCTCAGGCGCTCAACGTTCCGCGCGCAACCCTGGTGCAGCAGCGCAATGATATGGGCCTGAACTACGGCTCACTTTTTTTGGCCGGGGAATTGGTCAAGGGTGGCCCGACTATGCAGGACATTGCAGCGAAACTCAAGGATGGAAAGAAGCTTGGCGACATCGCGAATGAACAACACGCAAATTGGAGGCAAATCGCGGAAGATGCCAAGAAGTTGAATGCCACGGTGGATCAAAATCTCTACAAGTATTTTCTTCATGGAAAGGAAAGTGAAGCGCAAGACGCCGCTGACAAATATGATCCTCATTATGACGGTGTGAAGGCCGATGCGGACGATGCCAATGAGAAGGAAATTGAAGTCGCGCAAGGGCGCTACCTGAGGTGGAAAGAGCAAGCCTCGAAAGCGCAAGGCGCGGGGCGCGGCGGTCTCGGCCTAGGCGATGAACGAATCGGTTACGTGGATCATCATGGCGGACCTGGGGCAAGCGGCGCGGGTGGCCAGGGTCAAGGCGGCACTGCTAACACCAACAGTGGCACAGGTTCTCCGGCGGGATTTGGCGGCCCCCACTGATCTGAAACAAGGATTGAATTGAAAGCCCTTGGGCCCACCCATGGGCTTTTTTGTCGAAGCTCTCTTTGATGATTACACTGCACATGATTACACTGCTGATGATTACACTGCTTTAGAATAGGGCGGCGATGAAGCTTTCGGTTGTCATGCCGGTGTACAACGAGCGAGCGACCCTGCGAGCGGTGGTCGAGCGTGTGTTGGCCGTTTCCCTTGAGATCGAGTTGTTGTGCGTGGATGACGGATCGCACGACGGGTCGCGTGAGATCCTGGCGGAATTGCAGTCTTCTTATCCCCAGATCAAAATTTTTCTACAACCACAAAATATGGGAAAGGGAGCAGCCCTCAGGCGCGGAATTCAGGAGGCAACGGGCGACTTCGTGATCGTTCAAGATGCGGATCTCGAGTATGATCCAGCGGAATATCCCTCTTTGCTCGAACCATTGTTGGAAGGAAAAGCAGATGTGGTGTTCGGGTCACGTTTCTTGGGCAGCGGACCGCACCGGGTACTCTATTTCTGGCATTCGGTGGGAAATTCAGTATTGACCCTGCTTTCGAATTGCCTGACAAACATCAATCTCAGTGACATGGAAACCTGTTACAAAGTCTTCCGGCGCGAGGTCATCCAATCCATTCCGATAGAAGAAGATCGTTTCGGATTTGAGCCCGAAATCACGGTGAAAATTGCCAAGCGCCGGCTGAGAATCTACGAGGTGGGCATCAGCTATTGGGGAAGGACATACGAGGAAGGTAAGAAAATTGGGTGGAAAGACGGCTTCCGCGCACTGTGGTGTCTGCTGAAGTACGCGATTACAGAGCCGGTGGCGTCCGTTGCCTCGTGGCAGGAATCCTCTCAGCCAATTGGTGCGGTAACGGACAAGGCACCGGAGTGAGATGCTGACGGCCCGTGGTACTTTAGGCTCCATCGCGGCGGGGGCTGTGTGGTCGTTGGCATGGCCGATGCGAATGTCGTCTCTCAATTGTGTATGCGACCGCCTCTAAGCCGATTGCGCACTTAAGTGCACTTCAACGCGCTTGGAATTCGCGAGAAATTTCCATTTACCGCCGTCCCCTCGGAGGTTATGCTATGCAATCAGCGGACCTTATCTGGTCCGGTGTTTAAGCAGGAGGTCTATGGATCTCAGTCCCAGTCCCGACGCTGTTGCAGTGTGTTTGCGGCGGAACTATGACGTAGAACGGTTACAGCGCGACTTGCAGACTCTCCGTGAAGTGCAGCGCGCCCCCCAGCCGGGACCCTATCACAAAGGCGAGTGGACTGGAATCGCACTCCATTCCATGGGCGGCAAGCAGTCGGTATTTCCCAGTGCCGCCGGCCCCGATCACTACCAAGAGACAGAAGAGTTGCAACGCGCGCCATACTTCAAACAGATCCTGGATGATCTAAAGTGCCCTAAAGAGGTAGTGCGGATTCTATTCTTGCCTCCGGGCGGACACATCAAAGATCATTTTGACTTTCATACCAGCTTTCAGTTCGGACTTTTGCGCTTGCACATTCCGATTGTCACTGATCCTGACGTCGTCTTCATCATCGACGGACAGCGCATGCTGTGGAATCCAGGTGAACTATGGTACGGCGATTTCTCGAAAGTACACTCGGTCAAGAACGATAGCCCAATCGTTCGCGTGCACATGGTGATTGATGTTCAAATCAATGATTTTGTCCTAAGCCTGTTTCCGCCGGACTTCATCGAACGCCGCCGTTCGGAGGGCATGTCGATTACAAAGGATCCGATGCCGGCCTCTGAATCCGAATTGCGCCGCTTCGCTTGCGATTTTCGTATTCCCGGCGAGTTCATGCCGATGTTCGTTATTGGCAAACCGCTTTCTTCCCTTGCCAAGGGGGCAAGTGCCGCGGTGCGGTTGATTGAAGGCAAGCTGACCGTTCTCATCGATAACGCGCCGGCGTTCCATTTGGAACGCATGTCGGACGACATTTTCGCTATCTCCGGACTTCCTCCCGGGATGACGTTACAGTTGAAGCGCGAAAACCATGTGGTGCGCGAGGTCATGCTGCATATGCGAGGTCTTCCCAAAGACCTCTATTCAGCGCGCCTTGGGATCTTTAGGGGTCCAGCAATGGGCGAGCAAAGCGTCTCCTTGCCGGTCACCACTCAGACGGCGAACCAAGTAGGCTCGCTTAGCTGATTCGCCCCTTTCTGGCCACCGGCTCTCCTGCGTATTACCAGTTCGTGAACGGCTCGTTCACCGCAGGGACTGCCCCTCGTGACGCCCGAACCAGGCATACTCGGCTTGATGGCGACAGGCTTGGGGCATCGTTGGGGTGATCTGAGGGAAACGCCTAATTTACCAACGAAGGGCGACCTGAATCTACTCCTCAACTCCGGACGCATTACCCTGAAGGATATGTTTGCCGGGCGGCAACACAAGATTCATACCGAACGGGACCGGAAGGTGACTGCCGTTAGGCAACAGCGGCAGATCCGTCGGCAGACCGGTCGTGATTCCTAGCCGAGGCGACGGATGACGCCGCGGGCGTCAGAGCCATCACGCGGACTGTAGCAAAGTGTGCGACCGCCGGAAAGTGTCTCAGAATCCAGGCATCGCGCGAACAGATCCGCCTCCTCAGGTGAGGCGCTTTGATCATCCTCGTGAGCAGGGGCACGAAAGGAGTCCGAAAGCTCCGGCTGGCAAGCACTTGAAAACCCTCAACCAGTGCGTCCACCTGCTGGGAATTTAGAGGATACTCGAACTCTGACACATCTTCTCTGGATGGAAATAGTCGGCGCAACTGTTTCATCGTCCGGGAGAAACGTATTGGTTCCTTCACAATAAATAGGCCATCCGGCTTCAAGATGCGTCGTATCTCTTTCTTAACCCGATCCAATTGCAAGTGGTGCAGGAGCGACATACAGAAGACAACATCGACCGACTCATCTGACAAATGCGTCTCATAAGCCGAGCCGATCCGTAATTCGGCATCGACTCCATACTTTCGCAATCGTTCGTCGGCAATTGCAATCAGATGTGGCGAGATGTCTATGCCAATGACACGAGCACCCCGCTGGCGGAGCGGTACGACTTCTTCGCCTGATCCGCAACCGAGGTCCACGACCAGCTTGTCCTGCACGCCGCCAAGCAGATAGAAAGCGTATTCCAGTGGATAGCATGTGTCGGCTGGAGGATTTTGGTATCGCGCAAGGTCTACGTCCCGGAGTCTGATCTTACTGGCTTCCGAAGCGCTACGAGCGATCTCTGCGAAATCGTGGGCCGAGGCCATTGCAAGTCCTCCTCCGAGACGAGGGGCGGCGCAAACCAGCTTTCAATGGCGCACATTATGATCCACGATACCAGGGCTGTCAACACAAGTTACAAAATGGTTTGCTTGAATTGATTCGGGACGCTCCGACTCCGAATGAGCCATCGTCGGGATGGCTCACTTTCTTCCTGATGCAATACTTCTGGCGCGACGATCTGCAATCGGATCCGAAGCAGAACGCAAAAAGACTACTCGCCGCATTCGGCCACAAAGGGTAGGTCGGGGGAACCTGCGGATCGAATACATTTCGAGCTCAAGGATTGAGGTGAGTATTGCTGTTCGTTGAGACATGAAGCAAATCACGTCGGTGTGCCAGGCCGCCGCGATCCTTCTCGACTTTCCAAATCCGCCAGCGAACTTTGCTCTCTCCTGTTGCGACGAGTTCGTCGTCCACAACGCTTCCGCAGGAACGGACCAGGGAACTCTCCGGATACTGGCCGCCGGGAACAACCTCGAGGACATAATCGGCTCCGCTGGCACGAACGGATTCCGGGGTCAGTTCAGGAGGGGCTTCAAAACTCGCGATCACCCGGTTTGTCAGATGTTTTCCCGCGAGCGGAAAATTCTTTTCTTTGATGCCCGAGGCGTTGAGAACTACAGTGCCGGCTGGCAGTTGGTCAATGAACGCAGGATAGTTGTAGCTCTGGGATCTTGACCATAGGTGTTTGCGGACCCTGCCTGCCAAGATGTGCAGCGGCACCGACGTGCAGATCGCAGATGTCACTATGACGGAACTGAGGAGCAAGGCGGCGAAGCTCCTCCTTCTGCGCGCTTGTAATGTCACGACGAAAGGCACTGACAACACGCACGCAAACACCCAAACGGCTTGCCCGAATCGAAGCAGGCGCTCCATCAAAACCCACCAGGAAAGCACAAGCGCGCCGAAAGAAAAAAGCAATATCCAGTTCCTCGGGGAGTATTCTTTCAGAAAACACGTTCGCACGACAAGAAACAAAACTCCGAGTGGTACGAAAGTCGCAAAGGCTGCACCGAATCCTTCGCCCTCACCATATGGCACTTTCAGGTAGCCCGGACTGCGCTTCCATTCTGTCCAGGGATAGACCAGCCATTCCGTCTTGTCGCGAATGAAGTTGAATTCGAAATCGCGCGCGGTAATCTGGGAAGGTTCGTATCCCGCAAACAGCACGCGTGCTCCGACCTTCATCTGAATCGGGTAGACCGGGTTTCCGGTGAGGCTCCATGCACGCGCAAACCAAAAAATCGATGGTAATGACATTCCCAATAGCACCAGCCCCGCCGATTTTAGCAGCGCTTTTGCGCCAAATCTTCGTTTGACCCAGAACATGCACGCCATGAACGCACAGAACACAGCCGCGTAGAAATAGTAGACCTGTTTTGTTCCAAGGCTGATTCCGCAGGCAAGCCCTGCTACAAAACAAATTGCTGGCGCTAACTCCGCTGAGTTATTTCCTGATCTTTCGCCATCTGAACTCTCGCCACCTGAACTCTTGGCCTCTGACCTTCCGACATGCGATCTTCCCTCCCACACGCTAGCGACCAAGGCGAATGCGGCCAGAACACCTGCCGTCCCTAACAAATCCACATACGCTGAGAAGACCTGGAATTCGATCATCGGAACGCTGAGCACGATCAGGCATGCTGTGATCGCGGCAAGTCGATTCCCTTTGCTCATCCAGAGAGCCAACAGGTAGGTGGAGACTGTTAACGCTACCGCCGCAATCCAGCTGACCATCACCACCACAGATTGTTTGCCGGAACTTAACAAGACCATCATGCCGATCTCAGCGTTGCCCGGCATGCTGTACTGCCATGATCCCGAAGCAGGAATACCTAACGATCCATCCTGCAGCCAGCGCAACGCGAGCGGAAGATGGTAGATGACTGCATCCGATCCCGCTGGGAAACCGGTGAGTGCGCTGACTGCAAATGCCAAATAGGAACAGAGCAGCACCGCGATCGTCAATAACAGGTATCGTGGCACTGCCTCATCGCCAGAAACCCCCGGCTCCGAATCTGACGGCGGACATTTTCGCGCAAAACACCAGATAGCCGTGCTTACGAGGACGGCCGCTTGTGCCGCAGCTATGGCAGGAACGCTAACACGCTTCATCGCGCCCAGCAATTGCAGCGTTGCGAGTATCTGCACCGGAACCAGCTGGATGGCTTCCCACAGTACCAAGGCGGCGAGCAGGCGGACGGCTTTGCCGGGCGGCAAGCCAGTATGTCTCGATAACAGATACGCCGAAACGCCCGAACTAAGTATGACGAAAGCCGCGGATACAGGTGTGGTGGCGTGCACTCGATCTCACCTTTTTCCGAACTTACTTAACAAATGAAGCGAATCGAGGAAGCCGCGGACCGCAAAGCTGTGAACCAGCCACGTGAAGAAACTCGCATACGCAGCGATCAGGAAGGCGGTGCTGGACTTCTGGTCAAAGTTCGTTGGCGATTCGCGCATCTGGGATTGAAGGGAGAAATGCGAGTTCAAAAGTAGAGGCCCGCATTTAAAGTCTTGGACTCAACTGGAGGAGTATACAGTGATGCACGGTTTGGTAAAATGGCGCCTCCCGCAAGTCTGTAGGCCCGACGCAGGGAAAGCAAACGGCCCTGGGTGCAATAACGAATTGGACAACCCAAATGTCAGTGATTGAAGCTGCGAACGGCGACGTGTGGCAGAAGTCCACAAGAGGTGAGAGGTCCGGTAGCGTGCTTGCAACGGCGGTTGTTAGCGCAACTTGGGAGCGCTGGCTGGCGGGCGTGATCGGGCGACCCGGGTGGACGTCTTCTTCCCCGTATCAATAGCTGGGGGTGCGGCTACTCTGCTGGAGGGGTGATGTACGGCCGACCGATTCAGCAATGTACTCGCAGTCCGTTGTTCAAGCCTGTTCAGTTCGTCCGCCGAGGAATTCTTCACAGGTGTCGGGGCAATTGTGCCGTGTCCCGAACTTGGCGTTGGCCGCACGCGCGCTGTGGGTTCCTTTATCTTTGTGTGCTGGGCGAGAGCTATGACGCCCGAAATCAGGACGACCGCAACTGCGGCGGTGAATCTCATAGGGAGCCTCCATCGGACTGGGACTCTGTAGAAACAGCAAGTTCAGGTCCACTCGCGAAAGTCGTAAAATCTTACCAGTAATCTGGACAAGTGGCACGATTTGTGCCAGTCTTTGGGAGAAGCTGAGTAGTGTTTGTCCAGGCATTCACCTTTGGCACAAGAAGTTATGACCTGCGTAACTGCGGGCAATTGTCTGTGTAACCCTCCCCTAGTTTCGCATACTAGATCTTGGCGCGCACCGGGAGAGAAATGTCCACCACGTTCGAGCTGACCATACGGCCGCGGAAAGGCTGGCAACCCATTGACTTTACCGAGATATACCTCTACCGCGAGCTGCTGGCATTCCTAATCTGGCGCGACATAAAAATTCGCTACCGGCAAACCCTGCTGGGCGGACTTTGGGCGATTCTCCAGCCGCTGACCGCCATGGTGATTTTTACTTTCATATTCAACCGGCTGGCAGGTGTGAAAAGTGATGGACCTCCGTACCCGCTTTTTGCCTTCGCAGGCCTAGTCCCATGGACTTTTTTTGCGACTTCAGTGTCGCAATCCAGTAACAGCCTGATTGCCCATCACCAGCTCGTATCCAAGGTGTACTTCCCGCGTATTTTCATTCCCTTAGGCGCGATCGGGGCTTTGTTGCTCGACCTTTTCTTGTCACTCGGCCTGTTCGCGGTCCTGATGGTCCACTACCGCTGGCCGGTCACCCCCGCCTTATTGTGGCTGCCCGTATTCATATTGGGAGCGGTTCTGGCGGCGGCTGGGACGGGACTGACCCTCTCGGCTTTGAACGTCAGTTTTCGAGACGTTAAGTATGTAGTCCCGTTCATGGTGCAGATGGGAATTTTTGTTACGCCGGTGATTTATCCGGCGCGCTACATCCCCGAACGCTGGCAATTCCTGCTGGGATTGAATCCAATGGCCGGTGTGGTAATCGGTTTCCGCCACGCTTTGCTAGGGGGCCCAGCTTCCTGGAACGTCATGGGTATATCGCTTGGAGTAAGCGTGTTTCTTTTCGTCTCCGGGCTGCTAATTTTTCGGCGAATGGAAAACCGGTTTGCGGACATCATCTGAATGAAACCGATTCTCGAAATTCAGAACCTTTACAAGCAGTACAAGCTCGGCGGACGCCGCATCCGTCGAACGGAAAATTTTCGCGAACTTGTGCAGCAAGCTTTCAGCGCCCCGATTCGAGCTCTCGGGGGAAGCAGGAATGATCTCGCGAAAGAAGAGCTTTACACGTTCTGGGCGCTTGATGACGTCAGTTTCGGCATAAATGAAGGCGATGTAATCGGCATCATCGGCCGGAACGGGGCAGGTAAGAGCACGCTGCTAAAAATTCTGTCGCGAATTACCAGTCCTACCAAGGGCACAGTCACGCTCCGCGGCAGAATGGCGAGCCTGCTTGAAGTCGGCACCGGATTTCATCCCGAACTCACAGGACGAGAAAACATTTTTCTGAATGGCGCAATTTTGGGTATGCGAAGAAGCGAAATCACCAAGCGCTTCGACGAGATCGTGGCCTTCGCGGAAGTGGAAAAATTTCTCGACACTCCCGTTAAACACTACTCCAGCGGAATGTATGTGCGCCTGGCGTTTGCTGTAGCGGCGCACTTGGATCCAGAAATCCTCGTGGTGGATGAAGTTCTCGCTGTCGGCGACCTTTCGTTTCAGAAGAAATGCCTGGGCAAGATGGGCGAAGTCAGCCGCGGCGGACGCACCGTCTTATTTGTGTCGCATAATATGGCGGCCATCGAAAACTTGTGCAGCCGCGGAATCGTTCTCCACCAGGGCAAGCTGCATTACGATGGGAGTGCGAAAGACGCGATCAGGTTCTATCTGAACAGCCTTTCAACGCAGAGCGGGACCGGGCACGTGGTGGACTTGGACGGCGTGGGTGACAGAAGGTCCATAGTTGCGCCGCTGCTCAAGCGCATGGAATTCCTCACCGAAAACGAGCAGCCGCTCACAGAAGGCCTTTCAATTGGTTCGCTGCTCAAGGTCAAAGTGCATTTTGAGCTTCCTAAGCCGACGTCGAACTTCAATGTCGGACTCGGATTCAACAACGGTTATGGACACCGCATCTTTACGGCGCACAGCGTCTTCGAGCCCGATCGTTGGGAAAAAGAACATCAGGGAGCTCAAGTTCTCTCCTGCGAAATTCCCAACTTCATGCTGACGCCCGGGGAATACACGGTGAAGGTGTGGCTGGACCTCAAAGGCTCAGAGGCCGATGCTATTGAGGATGCCGCCAAGATCACAGTTTTGGAATCGGATTTCTACGGAACTGGGAGAGTACCCTGGAACGGAGCGGTGGTGCTGAAGCACAACTGGTATTTGGAGGAGTCCTTGCAAGGAAAGGATTGGGCGGGTCACGGTGCTGACCGAGTGCAGACGACGGGTGCCTGAAATCGTGACTTCTCCTCGCACAGTGGACTTCTTAATACCCGTCTTCAATGAAGGCCCTAGCCTTCATGGATTTCATGTTCGCCTGACCCAAGCGACTGCGGGATTGCCGTACTCATTTCGCTTTCTCTACATCAACGACGGGTCTCGCGACAATTCTAATGAAGTCTTAGCAGAGTTAAGCGCTGCAGATGCCAGGGTTAAGGCGATAAATCTGACTCGAAATTTCGGGCACCAGGCGGCATTAAGCGCTGGACTCGACGTCTGTAATGCGGATGCAGTCGTCATGATGGATGGCGATGGCGAACATCCCCCAAGTTTGGTCCCGGAGATGCTTCGCCTGTTTGAATCTGGCTACGACATCGTGCATACCCAACGTCTGGATCGTGGTCGCGGCGGATTTTTTCTGAAGAAGCTCACCAGCAGAGGATTTTACTGGACGATTAATCGCTTGGGAGAGACCCGAATCGCCGAGGGCTCAGCTGATTTTCGCTTGCTGTCTCAAGACGCCGTCAACGCCCTCCGCCGGTTGCCGGAGTACCACCGCTTTTATCGTGGCATGGTGCAGTGGATCGGATTTTCTTCGGTAGTTATTCCCTTTGTGCCTGAGGAACGCATCGCTGGAAAATCAAAATACTCTTTGCGAAAGATGCTTCGACTTGCTGCCGATGGCATGTTCTCGTTCTCGCTTGCCCCTCTCCGTCTTGGGCTTCTCATCGGTGGGGTGTTTTTGTTGTTAACTGGAGCCGAGATAGCGTACGTGCTAAGCTTTTGGCTTCGCGGAGCGAAGTCATCACTTGTTCCTGGTTGGAGCTCGTTGATCATGGTAATCACTGTCAGCAGCGGTATCTCGATGTTGCTAACTGGAATACTAGGAATCTATGTCGGGATGATCTTTCAGGAAGTCAAGCGCCGGCCCATCTATTTGGTAAAGGGTTGGACTCCGAATTCGGAGCGCGTCGCGCATCCCATAACGCATGACGATTCGAATGATTCGGCTGCCACAAACCGTCGGGACACCCGCGAATGATACAGTAGATCGTCGCTGGATGAACGCCGAGTGCCGCTGCCGGTGGTCAATTCAATTCCCCTCGCGACTGGTTCCTTAAAACGATATAACGATTTGCACGGCATGGTCTAACGTCATGAATAGCATCAAAGCCGGCAATCAAGAGCTTAGCGCTACTCCTCGCGAAGCGGCGTCTTTTTTGCGGAGGCGGGGAGTATGCATGCTGGGGCTGGCGCTCCTGATTGGCATTGGCATAGTTCGTATTGTCTCGACCTACCACGTCTTCAACCACACTATTGATGAAGGTGCTCATCTGGCGTGCGGGATCCAGTGGTTTCAGAATGCTTACACATACGATCCAAAGCACACTCCGATCGCACGCATTTCGGTCGCGCTGCTGCCATACCTGGACGGTGTGCGAGGTTACGGAAACCCTTCGTTTTGGCAGGAAGGCGTTCTGGTCCTTTCCAGTGGCGGCCACTACTGGCGCAATCTTACGTTGGCGCGTATTGGCGTGCTGCCGTATTTTGTGCTTGGCATCGTGGTCATCTTTCTGTGGACACGGCGAGTGTATGGCTACGCAACTGCAATGATTGCCGCCGGCGTCTTCAGCCTGCTACCTGTTGTGCTCGCTCATTCAGCAGTCGCCACTACCGACATTGCGTTGACCGCCTTTTTTGTTACCGCGGTTTACGCATTCACCCGATGGCTATCAACTCCCAACTGGCGCACCGCGGCGGGTTTCGGAATTGCTACCGGACTTGCGATTTCGACGAAGCTGTCGACCCTGGCCTTCCTCCCCTTGACGATGGCAGGCGTTCTGGCACTGTACCTGGTAAGCACGCGCCGGGCCCTTGCGCCAGCGAGCCAGAGTCAGGATCGTTGGGAGCTGCGGAACATGCGGAACGTGATGCGTTCGATTGCCGTCGTGACGGTCTGCACATCACTGCTAATCTGGGCGGCCTACCGGTTCTCGTATGCACCTATTAATAAGTTCTCCTCGGCTCCCGACAAGATAGGCTCTAAAATATTCGGCTCCTCATCTTCTGCCGCGAGAGCAGTCCATGTTCTGACTGCTAAGCTGCAACTGCCGGCACCTGATTTGTATAGCGGCCTACGTGATCTGCGCAACGTCGATCGTCTTCGCCCACGTTCATACATGTTTGGCCGGGTCAAGCAAGGTGGGTGGTGGTATTTCTATCCGGTCGCAATTGCCGTGAAGACACCGTTGGCCGTGCTTTTCCTTGCCGCCTTCGGTGCGTTGTCCCTCGGCGTAAGCTGGTTTCGCACGCGCACGGACTGGCAACGGCCTGTGCCGTTAGTGGCCGCCCTGGCGCCAATCGTGGTCGCAGCGCCTAGCCACCTCGACATCGGCGTTCGCCACGTCATGCCCGTGTTCGCTTTCCTCTCCATGTTAGCCGCCGTCGGTGCGGTCAAGCTTTGGAATGCCCGCTCTGCACGCACTAACGATTCGCAGAGTAAATCGCGCATGGCATTGTGGGGTAGGCCGGCGGCGGTTGTAATTCTGTTAGCATGGTTCGCAGTGTCTTCTGCGCGCGCCCACCCAGATTATCTTTCCTACTTCAACGAACTTGGCGGCAGCAATCCTGCAAATATCCTGGTCATCAGCGATCTTGATTGGGGACAAGACCTAGCTCGCCTCGCAACCTATTTGCGCGAGCACCAGGTGAAGCACATCAGCATTGCTTACGATGGTTACTTTGATCCGGATGCGCTGGGATTTCCCGAAACAGAACACGTCAACTGTCGCGCAACCCCTTCGGCTTGGGTTGCGGTGGAAGTGCGCCGCGCGCGCCTCTACCCCGAGTGTTATCCATGGCTCAGTCAACAGAATTTAATCACCACAGTGGGTCAGACTATGCTGATCTACTACCTCCCGGGGCCGCATCTTCCTGCCGTAGCACCCGCCATCACAGGAAATCCGGCGCAGAATACTGCCGCACCTGCGGCGCCGAGCACCAAAACGCCCGATTGAACGAGGCGTTGTCTAGTCGCAGCATGTGATCACGATCGCGATTCGAATTTCATGCCAGGAAGGAATTGCAAAAGACTGCGCCAGGATGAGAGAGGTCGCGTTAACGCAAAGTTGCGTGCTGGGTTAGAAGTGCCGCCCACTCGTTACAAATTCGCTTTCGCCACAAGTCCGACGGCAAACTGCCCTTCGCCTTGTATCCGCTGCGGCGCTTCGTCTCAGCGATGAGGGTCTCACGCACTGTGTCGAAATCTCCGAGTTCCAGACGCTCATAGAGTTGCTCAATCACCGCGGAAGGATTAGCGATCAGACACTCATAGCTTAACGTTGCGAATCGCTTATCAGGCAGATCGGCAGTGCTCGCGGCCAGCTTCTCCTCGAACCGCGGGCGATCCGCCAGGACTGCTTCGCGGATCTCATCATCGGGTGGAATCGGGCCTATGGCGTAAGTCTCGAACATCTTCTTCCACATCCGGACCACTGATTCGAAATTGGTCATGGGGTCGCGCGCAATCAAGATATACCGCGCGTCTGGAAGTAACTCGCGAAGGGTGGAGACGCGGACCCCATGCGTGGGTGACTTGAGGATCATGGGTCGTCCCATTCCGCGCGCCGACACTCCTCCAAGAAAACTCAGAAAGACTTCGCGCCAGCGCTTTTCGTCTTCCGGTGACAGGTCACGCGGGTCGGTGAGTTTCAGCGCCTGCGGCAAGATGGACGGCATGAGAAGCGCCTCGTAGGGAGACCGCGCACCTAGCGACAGAAATGCGAACTCGTCTTCCTGCGGCGAACTAGACCGGATCTCCATCTCATCCATGGGCCGATGCATGCTGGCGCCTCCACGGGCGAGGGCTGCGGCCTCCGAGAGCATGAAATGATGAGGGTTCATGCAGGCATGGGTTGTCGGATATGTGTAACGCGTGTCGAGGCACAACATCTCGTGCAGAAGTGTAGTTCCGGAGCGCCAGTAGCCCAGGATCACGATCGCGTTCCGGAAATTTGCCTTCGTGAGTTGCTCGCGCGAGATCGCCCTCTGCAAGCCGGCCATCGCGGAAAACATCGTGCCGGGCACCAACGTTTGCCAAAGCAGCATGGCAGTCGGCCGCAGACCCCAGTTCCGGCGGAGTTGCCGCCAGGCGTCGGCCGTGAGGTTTAGATAGTGTCGGCTCACGTGGTTTCTTGCACCAGATCTGGAAATCGCGAATAGATCGCTGCCCGCAGGTCCTCCGCCAGCGCAGGATTTTCTGCTGTGCGGTCCAGGTTCCAGATATGCGCTTCCTTCAGTGGGCGAAGCGAACCTTTGTGGGTTTCGAGGTCAAGCACGTACTGGTGTTGTGAACGCCCGTCGATTACGCCTACGGTCCCGTGCCGAAGGCGCTTGAAGACACTGTCTTTTCCCAGATACTGGCAGAATGCCAGTCCCTGACCTTCTGCTTGGCCATCCCGCCTGAGCCACTTGCCGTTCAGCCACGTGCCGAGCGATTCGCCGCGCATCCAAGTGCAGGTCAAAGACGATGCCCGGAATCCAGTGGATCGCGTTGTCATGAGGTTTTACCTTGCGGTGAGGTTGAGATATTGTCAGCTCACTTCGATTCGTGGCTCAATTCCGGAAATCGGGAATAGATGGCTGCGAGTAACTCCGCAGCCTTGGCGGGATTCTCAGCAGTCCGGTCGAGGTTCCAAATCTGCGCTTCGTTCAGCGGGCGAAGCGATCCCTTTTTAGCATCAAGATCCAGTACGTACTGGTATCGCCCGTCAATCACGCCCACTGTTCCGTGCGTTAGAGGCTTGAAGACACTGTTCTTTTCCAGAAACTGAGCGAATGCGAGCCCTTGGCCCTCGCCGGAGCGGTCACGATGGAGCCATGCGGCCAATGATTGGCCATGCATCCAATCCGGTTTCCTTTGTCCGGCGAGCTCGAGAATCGTAGGCGCAAGCGCAGTTTGATCCGCAGTAAAAGTTACTCTGCGGCCTGCCTGTTGGCCAGGCGTCCGGATGATGAGAGGGATGTGGATGGTTGGCCTAGTCAAATAAGGGCTCTCATGTCGAAATACGCCGCCCTCAAAACTTTCGCCATGATCGGCAGAGACGATAACCGTAGTATTGCTCAATTTCCCGCTCTTTTCGAGTTCCGCAAGGAACGAGCCGAAGGCACGGTCGGCGCTCAAGATGAACTCGTCATAAAGCAGGCGTCGGCGGTCCATTTGGCTCTGCTGGTCGGCATCGTAATGCGGCCTCCAACGCGCCACGGATTCATCCTCGTATTTTCTCTGTTCTTCATAAGGCAGAAAACGTCCGCGGTCTGCCGGATCGGGAATATAAGGGTCGTGAGGAGTGATTACGTGGACCCACATGAAAAATCCGTCAGGCAAATTGGTGAGCACTTCCCGGGCGTGTTCAAAACTCGCGTCGGGACGGAACCGAAACGAGTGACTCTGAGGTAGCCCCAGCAGATTCCACAGATTTTCGAGGTCGAAATACTCATCCACGCGGCTTCCGATTCCTGAATCTTGGTGTAGCGGCGTAGTCGCATCCCAAAGCGGTTTCACTCCCGCCGGCAGCGCACCCCCCTCGGGAAAATTCGGCTCTGGCAGGGAATCGTAGCCGCCTTCGGCAGTCTTCGCGAGATAGTACGCCCAGGGGTTGGATAAGAACGCGGCGGTCGTATAGCCGCCAGCTCTCATGAGGTGCGGCAATGTTCGTTCGGCATGCTCTCCTCGAAGCAGTCCTTGTACTTGATGAACACCGCTTTCGGAGGGATAAAGGCCCGTCATGATTGTTGCTATCCCAGAGGTCGTAAAACTCGAGGCAGAGTAGAAGTTGGTGAACAGGGTCGCATTACGCGCGAAAGTGTCAATATTCGGAGTACTTGGCAGAACACGCCCGTAGACAGACAGATCTTCCGCATTTAGCGCATCGAAGGTGATTAACAGCACATTCGATTTCGGTCTCTGTGGGACCGTTGCTGCGTTTACAGTGCGCCCTGACTTGCTTAAGATGAACTCGGTAGCTACTAGAGCGGTCACGGCAATAACCGAACCGACAGCGATACCTCGCGCCACCTTGTCACCCAGGAAACCGTCAAGACTGATGACGACTTCTCGCCGCAAACGAGGAATGAGAAGTGCTACTGTGAAAAAAAGAAAATGGCCGACCAGCAATGCAGTGTCAAACCTTACGCTCCGGCCCGACCCCTTCAGCAGCGTGGTGAGAGCAAACCGGGAGGCAAGGAATAGTAGCAACACGACGGACGTTCTTGTCGTCCACTCCAACAGCCGCCCCCGCGCTGATGCGAAATACCAAAAAACGGGGGCGAGAAGGACAGTCATGAGGGTAGCCAAAGTGATGCCCGCGAGCGCTACGAAAAGCAGGCGCACGGCAATTTCAAAGACCACCTCAGGCGCGGTGAGGTAAAACGTCCAACCTTGAATGTTGTTCTTTCCCAGGAACAGGGCCTCGGCAAACACCAATCCAACGATTGCCAAGCTGATCAGCCGGAACCACAGACATGCCAGGACGGAGCGGAAGGTTTCTCTAGACACCGGTTCCTCGATGCCAAAACAGCGATCCGCCTGGCCGGATTTTCCAGTGGGAGCTTCACTGTTAGCAAGCGATGGTGCCAAGGATTTTGAAATTAGATCCATAGGTGACAGGATCGTCGTGACCCGCAGGTGATCACCTGTGCGTCAGTCAGCTCTTTGGGGGTTGGAAACGGGATAACCCTTAACTGAATCGGGATTGTAGCACGGAGTGTTTTTCTGTAAAACCAAAAATGTCTCGACCAGGAACCTACAGTCATTATCACCGCAGCGCCGGATTCCCGTAGCGCCTGCGAGATACCGGTATATTATGTGCGCACTGGGAGGCCGCGTGGAAACTCTTGGCCATCTTGCGCATTCCGACCCGACCGGCATTCCTATAAGTTCGAATGATGAAGTATTGACTCTTCGGGTCAGAATAGCAGCCTGGAGCTTTTTGACTGTGGCTGGCTTGATCGAGACAGTTGTGAACCGGCACACCATGCAGGATGACGGCGTGAACTATCTCGACATGGGTGACGCGATTGTGCGAGGCGACTGGAAAATGGCTCTTAATGGCGTATGGAGCCCGCTCTATCCCTTCCTGCAAGCTCTCGCCCTTCGAATATTCAAGCCTAGGGCTTATTCACAGTTCACTGTGATTCATTGCATTAATTTCTTGATTTTCCTGTTTGCGCTGGGATGTTTCGAGTTTCTTTTGTGGGCAGCGATTGCGGACCGAGAGTCGGACAGCTCGGCCACTGGGATATGGCCTTTACCGCGGTGGGCGGTGTTCGGCGTAGGCTACGCGGTTTTCGTGTGGTCGTCTTTTAATTTGATCGCCCTCCAGCTGGTCTCTCCGGACATGCTCATGGCAGGATTCCTCTACCTGGCCGTCGGGCTCCTGTTGCGAATTTGGGTGGAAGCAGACGGCTTTTTGAAATTTATCCTGTTAGGCGCGGTTCTCGGGCTCGGCTATCTGGCAAAGGCCCCAGTTTTCCCTGTTTCTGTGGTCGTTTTTGCGCTCGCTTGGTTCTGTGCCCGGGGGTGGCGCCGAGCAGCTCCGCGCGTGTTCGCTGCAGTGCTCGCATTCCTGGCGCTGTCAGCGCCCTGGTTCACGGCACTTTCGCGCGCTGAAGGCCAGCTCACCTTTGGTGATAGCGGCAGGTTCAACTATGTGGTCCATGTAAATGGAGTCTCGGCTGAGTGGTTCTTTCAAGATTTGGGCAGTGCCGGCGGCCAGTACATTCACCCCGTGCACAAGATTTTCGATGCCCCACCGATTTATGAATTCTCCAAGCCAATACAGGCTACCTCCGCCCTCGCCTACGATCCGTCGTACTGGGCGGCGGGTGCCACGCCCCGAGTTTCTCTCAAACGGGAATTGTCAGTGATCCATCACTGGCTCGCGTTCTATTTGGATTTCTTCTTTGCTTCACAGACAGCTCTATTTGTCGGATTTATCGTGCTCGCTTTCATTGCGGGACGACGCTTATTGCCCAGCCAGATCACAGCGCGCTGGCCGGTCTGGTTTCTGGGACTGACTGGGTTGGCGATGTATGCCGTAGTGTATGCCGAACTGCGCTATATTGCGGTATTCTTCACGCTACTTTGGGTCGGACTGTTTTCGGGTTTAAAGGTGCGACCCGGCGTCGACGAAAGGCGCGTCGTGGCGGCGGTCACGATCGCGGTGGGAATTGGTATGGCCGGTCCAACCGTTGCGTCCGTCATCAGCCATTTACACCACCTTAGGTCACAGCCCCATACTCGTTGGCAGGTCGCGCAGGACTTGCAGAAGCTAGGAGTCGTTCCAGGCGACCGAGTGGCGAGGATTCCCGGACATTTCGGGCTAGCTTGGGGGCGATTGCTCGGGGTAACGGAGGTGGCGCGAATTCCCATCGAGAATGCGGCCGATTTTTGGTGCGAAAAACCGGAAACCCAGGCACAGGCCATTGATGCACTTCGCCATATTAATGTCGCGGCGTTAGTTGTTGAGCAGCCTCCGCCGAGCAAGGCCTGTGGGCAAGGGCCGGAGTGGCACAGGGTGGGAGACGGTACATTCTACGCTCTAATGCTGGGATCTACTCCTTGATTTCGAGAGCGAATTAGATCTAAAGACGACTCAGCGGGCATCGCCAACGATGCCGGGAATCCAACGGACGGCATTGTCGTGATAGAGCTTCTTGAGTACCGAGCGTGGAAGCTTCAGCCCTTCGACTCTTTGCCCTAAGTACTCGAAGGTGTCGTCGGTCGCGAAATACCGCCAATCGCGAGCGTATTGCTTCTCCCAGGACTGAACAGCAGAGGGATCGGTGGTTCCGGCGTAAATGTGGAGATCGGTGCCGTACAAAATTCGGTCCTGATACTTCAGGATGAACGCCCTGACCTTTTCGCGAGGTTGGAATACGAGCTTCCGCACCCGGGCGGCAGTATCAACCGCGAAATTAGGTTGCAAATCCAGGCGAGCAGCTAAATCGTCCAGATGATCTTCCATGCTTCCAAAATGTGCTCCCACGACCCGCAGATTTGGATTCATTGCCAGCAGGTGATCTCGCGCCTGGAGAATGGCTTGCTTTTCAGGGGCACCTGGTTTCTTCGACATATCCCACTGCGGATTCATCTCATAGTATTTCGACACGAAGCCTGGAGGATGTAATCCCCACGCCTCATCCGGTTCGGCCGCGTGGATGATTAGGGTTTTACTGTGGGCGGCGATGTCTCTGTAAATGGGCTCAAACATCGGATCGTCGGGCATGACGTACTTTCCCGACGCATTCACAATTTCCATCCCGACGTTCTTCCAAATTTTTGCCGCGACAGCGTCTCGTGCAAAATCCTGATTCAGACCACGGATCGCCTCTCTGGAAAAATTACCGTGGTTGAACTGGAACGGATCGAAAGTAGTACACAGCTGCGCTCGTCCCATGCTAGAGACGACAAAGTTCCGGGTGTCAGTTCTCTCGGGCTCCATCGCCTTCAGATATGAATCGTTGTCGTCCACATACAAAATATCCAGGACGTGCATATGCAAACGCTCAAGCATTCGAACCAACTCTGGATTGGTTTGAAAAACGTGCGTGTGAGCATCTATGGGCTCAAGGGATGTGAACTCGGCTAACCTGGCGCCGCTCAGCTTTGGTGGCTGGCCCTGAATTTTTCTAGTGCGAATTATGACTACTGCCATCGCGCAGAGCACAACAAGGAGACCGATGCTGATCAGATATCGTCGGCTCACTTGGCTGGCACTACATCGGGGAATTTCGCATGGATGGCCGCGCGCAAGGATTCGGCCCGTGCAGGATCCTCGGGAGTTTTGTCGAGGTCCCAAATTTGGGCTTGGTTTAGCGGACGAAGCAAACCTTTCTTTGTGTCCAGGTAAAACACGTACTGGTATTGCCCGTCAATGACACCCACTGAGCCGCGATGCAGGGGCTTGAAGACGCTGTTTCTCTCCAGATACTGCGTGAACGCCAAGCCCTCGCCTTTGTCCCCGCTCCCCGCCTTCAGCCACTCCACCAGCGATTGCCCCTGCATCCACTCCGGTTTCGGTTGGCCGGCGAGCTCAAGAATCGTGGGCGCGAGCGACGTCTGGTCCGCTGTTAAAGAAACTCTCCGCCCATCCTTCTGGCCCGGCGTCTTGATTATGAGAGGGATGTGGATGACGGGGCGGGTTAAATCCGGAGTTTGATGTTGATAAACGCCACCCTCGAAGCTTTCGCCATGGTCGGCTGAGACGATCACTGTTGTGTTCCGCAACCTGCCGCTCTTCTCCAGTTCCTTCATGAAGTCGCCAAAGGCGCGGTCAGTGCTCAGGATGTATTCGTCATAGGCCAAGCGGCGCCGGTCCACTTGGCCCTGCGCGTCGGGTTCGTAATGCGGCTTCCAAAGAGACCAAGGTTCTTCTCTGAAGGTTTGTAATTCGGCTTCAGGTATGAAGCGTCCCTGGTCTGCGGAGTCGGGAAGATACGGGTGGTGCGGTGCCACTACGTGGACCCACAGAAAAAATCCGTCGTTTAACTGATCCAGTACCTGCTTGGCATGTTTGAAACTGGCATCCGGCCGGAACCGAAACGCGGGACTCTCATCTCTCCCCTGTATTGAATCCCAGATACCTTCGAGATCGAAATATTCGACGATGCGGCTGCCAATCCTGGAATCCTGGTGCAACGGTCTGGTCGTCTCCCAGACATGCTGGAATCCGCCTGAATGGAAGGTCGGCTCGGGCAGCACTTCGAAGCCATTCTTCACACTCTTCGCCAGATAGTATGCCCAAGGGTTCGTGAGGAACGCTCCCGTGGCATAGCCGCCGGCGCGCATGACCGCAGGCAAACTCTTCTCTGCATTCTCCGCAGGTAGCTGCCCCGCAAGTCCATAAGCCTTGCTTTCCGAAGGATAACCTCCGGTCAACATGACTCCTATGCAGGGCGTAGTGGAGGTGGAGCCGGCATAGAAATTTGTGAAAACTGTGGCATTCCGTCCGAACGCGTCGATGTTCGGCGTGATCGGCAATTTGTACCCATAAAGGGACATCTCTTCCGCACTGAAAGCGTCGAAAGTGATGAGCAGGACGTTAGATTTGGGGTGCTGCGAGGCCACTGCGGCTTTCACGGTGTGGGTCGATTTGCTCAGAGCAAATTCCGTTACCGTAAGCGCCACCGTCACGATGACTGTCGCCAACGCGATGCCTCGCGTCATTTTTGCGCCCAGGAAACCGTCGAGACTGGCTACTACTTCTCGCCGCAAGCGGGGAATGCAAAGTATGACAACGAAAAAAAGAAAATGAGCTACCAGCAGTGCGCTGGTAAATCTCACGCCGCGGTTCGACCAGGTAATCAGAGACAGCAGCGCCAACCTGGAATCCGCGAATACCACCAAGACCACGCCCACCCTGGTGGCCAACTCGACCAGGCGCCCTCGCGATGAATCGAAATACCAGAGAAAAGGGGCAACCAGGGCAGTGCAGATAGTCCCTAAAGCAATACCCGCTAGCGCCGCGAAAATCAGGCGCACCACAATTTCAAAGACGACTTCCGAAGTTGTGAGATAAAACGTCCAGCCTTGAATTCTGTGCGGCAGCCAGAGTGCCAGGGCGAATCCCAAGCCAACGATCGCCAAGCTGATCAGCCGGAACCACAGCGAGCCGACCGCAGGGCGAAAGTCAGACTCTCTAGGCATCGGATCGTCGGCGTAAGCGCCGCGATAGACCGGTAAAAGCAGCTCCCAGGCTTTTTCTAAGGATTGTTAGGCAGGCACCGGCGGTTATCAATAATGGGGTCAGGATCTGGGAAATTAGACCCACCGTGTTGGGGTCGGTATAACCGTAAGCTGGAATGGTGATGAATATAAGACACAAACACAGTACAACAGCGGTTGGAAACTTCTGATTGTGGTTCATGAACTCCCCGGACCGGAAACTGGTGTGCAGCCTCTAAAACGCTGCGCAATTGTAGCATGGATTCATTTTCCGGCAAGAGTGCGGTTGTTTCTGCTTGGGAAGATTGCGGGTAATCTGGACAAATGGCACGGTTTGTGCAAGCCTTTCATGGAAGCTAAAAGAAGGTTTGGTTTCCAATTGGCCTTCGATCGCCTCCGATGAGTAGCTCTCCAGTTATGGGGAGCGAAATATCCATGCACCCTCCCCCATTGCTGGTGAATTCGGCGCTTAACTGCGCCGGGAGGGAAATGTCTGCGACATTCGAGCGGATCATCTGGCCCCACAAAGGCCGACAACCCATGGATTTCATAGACATATCTTTACCGTAAGGTCTTAACCTTTCTGGTGTGGGCGACATTTACGAGCCCGTCGAGGCAACGGTGGCAGTGAATTTCTGGAAACTCGAATACCCCCAGGACAGATTGGCGGTAGTGGACGCCCACACCGGCAGTAAGCGGACTTACGGTGAACTCCGCGCTGACGTTGAGCGAATGATGGCGGTGCTGAAGTTGGGAAGAAAATCGCTGATTATGCTTTTGGCTCAGAACCGCTATGAAAGTCTGGTTGGATATTTGGCGGGGTTAAATTCCGGCGATGCGCTGCTATTGGTGGATGCGACTCTGAACCGCGATTTACTCTTGGGAATGATCGCCACTTATCCGCCGGATTTTATTTTTGGCGCCTTACCCGACGCTAGGTTGCCTGGCTATCGCAAGCGGCCAGAACAGGACTTCAGCATCTGGGAACGTGAGAGGCCGGATCACATCGCGATTCATGAATCGCTGGCTTTGCTTCTGAATACTTCCGGCTCGACGGGCAGTCCTAAGCTGGTGCGACTGAGCCGCGAAAATTTGCAGGCGAACGCGGTTTCTATTGCTTCGTACCTCAACTTGACTAATGATGACAGGCCTATCACGTCGTTGCCGATGGCCTACTCATACGGGCTGTCCGTCATTAATAGCCATCTGCTTGCCGGTGCAACGCTGGTGTTGAGCGAGCATGGAATATTGCGCCGCGAGTTCTGGGACAGCTTGGACAACAATCGTTGCACTTCGTTTGCCGGGGTCCCCTACACGTATCAGATGCTGTTGCAGATGGGTTTATTAAAGCAGCGAGGGGTGACTCTCCGGATGCTAACGCAAGCCGGGGGAGCATTGCCGGAAACCTGTGTCAGGCAAATGCACGATCTGGCGCGACATCGCGGCTTCAAATTTTTCGTGATGTACGGACAGACCGAAGCGACGGCCCGGATCTCATTCGTTCCTTTTGAGGCGCTTGGCGAAAAAATCGGGTCGATTGGAGTTGCTATACCAAACGGCTCAATGCAAGTTGACTCTGCAACCGGGGAACTGGTTTACACAGGGCCCAACGTCATGTTGGGCTATGCCGAATGCCGGGAAGATCTCTCCAAGGGCGACGAATTGTGCGGAATCTTGAAAACTGGCGATCTGGCGCGGAAGGACGCGGACGGATTTTTCTATGTCACCGGGCGAATCAAGCGGTTTCTAAAAATGTTTGGAAAGCGATTCAATTTGGATGAGGTCGAGCAGATCGTCCGGGCTCGTTTTGGGTTTCCAACGGCGTGCTTTGGACGCGATGATCTGTTGTCTGTGGCGATTGAGGCCGGTAATGAAAATGTGGCGGCGGTCGCCGCAATGCTCACCGAGACTTTCGGGTTGCCCAAAAGCGCAGCTCACGTGGAAGCCATGCACGGCTTGCCGCGCACGATCAGAGGAAAAATTGATTATCAAAGCCTCACAACTCGCAGAGAACAGGAACGCGAGACGGTGGTTAGTCAGGTGAACGGTGAATAACAGACGGGATGGGGAAGACACAATCGTGAGTAAAGGAGTTCGGCAGGACGATGCACCGGGCGCAGCGGAAAGCAGCAGTTCGGCTAGTGTCGCGTCCGCGGCACAAGCGGCCGTTGTGCAAGTCTGGACTGAAGTCCTAGAGATCGACAGCATTGGAGCCACCGACAATTTTTTCGATCTGGGCGGCGACTCGCTGAAGGCGATGGAAATAGTTTCTCGCCTGCAGGCGTTATTGAAAGTCGAACTTCCGCTGATCGCGTTTTTTGAAGAGCCCACAATCGCTCATCTGGCCGCAGTCGTGGAAGAACTGCAGGCGCAAGGCCGGTCGCCTTCGATGGTGAGTGCCACTGAGGCCGCGTCCAAGAGTGGCGGCTCGCTTGGCGGCGTTTCGGCTGCACAAGCCGTAGTAACGCAAGTCTGGAAAGAAGTTCTACAGGTTGCAGAGACTGGAGCCACGGAAAATTTCTTCGATCTAGGTGGCGATTCGCTAAAGGCGATGGAAGTGATTTCGCGTCTGCAGGCGTTGCTGAACGTCGAACTGCCGCTGATCGCGTTCTTTGAAGAGCCCACCATAGCTCACCTGGCCGCAGTTGCTGAAGAATTGCGTCCGCAAAAACCGCCGGTATCTCCAAGTCTCTCCGCCGCCACGCTTGAGACTACGCCACTGTCGTTCGCGCAATTGATGTATTGGGTGCTGCAACAGACAGACCCACTGGGGCACCTTTATCACCAAACTCGGGCGCTGCGCATTCGCAGCGCCATCCGGGCTGATATTCTGCAGCGCGCGCTGGACGAGATCTGTAGTCGGCATCAGGTCTTGCGCACACGGATTGAGCTGCGAGCGCAAGAACCGATGCAGGTTATCGATCCCCGCGGGCGGGTCGAACTACAGATACAGGATTTGAGCGGGGTGGCGGCCAAGGAAGATGCGGCGATGGCTGCGGCCCGCAGTGAATCGCAAACAGCCTTTAATTTAGCGACGGATTTGCCAATGCGGGCGCTACTGCTGCGGCTTGGCGACGACGATCATGTCCTAGTTATCGTCATGCATCACGTGGTGGCCGATGGCCACACCAGCAGTATTTTCTTTGACGAGCTAAACGCAATCTATGACGATCTTGTGGCCGGGAACTCCGCAGGGCTTCCGGAATTGCCGTTTCAATATCCGGAGTACGCAGCCTGGCAACGCGAGCAAATGCAGGGAGAGCGACTCGATAAGGAGATCGGGTACTGGCGCTCCCATCTGGATGGCGCTCCTCCAAGCCTGATTCTGCCAACCGATCAGCCGCGTCCCGAGCGGCCTGGGCACGCCGGAGAGGCGTGCAGGATCATGGTCCCACCGGCCACGGTCAAGGGTTTGAAAGGGCTGGCCCAAACGACGGGTTCAACGCTGTTCACGGTCATGCTGGCCGGATTGCGCATTTTGCTCTACCGCTGGACATCGCAGTCAGAGTTTGTGATTGGCACGGTCGCGAGTAATCGAACCCGGGCTGGATCGGACCGAGTGATCGGCTGCTTCTTAAATTTTCTGCCGCTGCGGAATTTTGTTTCTGCTCATGAGCCAGCAGCGGACGTGTTAAGCCGTGAGAAGCAGATCGTCAGGAATGGCTTCGCGCACCAAGACTGTCCTTTCCTGAAAATCGTTGCCGCCGCCGGCTCCACGCGAATCACGGAAGCAAACCCCATCTATGACGTTGCCCTGCTGTTGCAGAACTATCCCGATACGAAGTTTACGGGCGATTGGTGCACCGCCGAGCCGGTGGATTTGAAGACTGAGACAGCGCTGCTAGATCTGAGATTCCTCGCCCTCGAGCGAGCTGGGGGACTGCAACTGGATTGTGAGTTCAAGACCGAGTTGTTCGATCGCGAATCCGTGCAACGTCTGTTACACGGGTTCGCTGGAACTCTAGAGACCCTGGCAAGCGACCCCGCGCGCCAGGTTTCGGATTTTGCCATTCCGCAGGGATTGATTGAGCAGGCGTCGGCGGCGCGGAGACGTGAACAGAAACAGACCATTGCCATCACCTCCACCTTTACTGCTGAACCGGTAGAAGTACCGCTTACATTCTGGATGAAAGAGCTGGGAATCGGCAGCGAGGTGAGTTTCGCGCCCTTTAACCAGGTTTTCCAGCAGTTGCTCGACCCTTCGAGCCTGGTGCTGCGAAATTGCAATGGTATCAATATTATTTTGCTGCGCCTCACCGACTGGGCGCGGTTTGAAGAGAATGCGAGCGCTGCGGACGCGAAGGAGGGGGTCGAGCGCAATGTTCGCGAATTGGCGGGGACGCTGCATGCTGGGACGCAAGGTCTGCAAGCGCCGATGCTGGTTTGTCTGTGTCCGGCGGAGCGGAAGTTCGCGGCGGATTCGGGCTGGTCCGGATTTTTGACCCGCATGGAGCAAGCGCTCGCGTCTGAACTGGGCGGGATTCCCGGTGTTCACGTGATCACGTCAGCCCAGATTATCGCTTCCTATCCGGTCGAAGAATACGAAGACCAGTACGCCGACAAACTGGGCCATATTCCGTACACACCGGCGTTTTTCACCGCGCTGGGAACGATGCTGGCGCGTCGGATTTTCTCTCTGCGCAGCACGCCGCGCAAGTCCATTGTGCTGGATTGCGACAACACTTTGTGGAAAGGCGTTTGCGGAGAAGAAGGACCCACTGGGGTTTCTGTAGATGCACCCCGGCGCGCGCTGCAGGAGTTCATGCTGCAGCAGATCGAGTCGGGCATGCTGGTCTGCCTATGTAGCAAGAACGCGGAAGAGGACGTGCAAGCCGTTTTCGCCCAAAACACTGGCATGGCGCTGCGCAGCCATCACATCGCCGCCCGGCGGGTGAACTGGAATTCCAAATCCCAGAACCTGCGCGAACTTGCGGCCGAGCTGCACCTGGGACTCGACAGCTTCGTATTTATTGACGACAACCCGATTGAGTGCGCCGAGGTCGAGACCCACTGTCCGGAAGTTCTCACCCTGGTCCTTTCTCAGAATGCCGAGGATATCCCCGGTTTTCTGCGAAATGTCTGGGCCTTAGATCACTGGAAGATCACCGCCGAGGACGCCCGGCGCACGGAGATGTACCGGCAGAACGCGGAGCGCGAGCAAGTCCGCCGTCGAGCGTCCACGCTTGACGATTTTCTTGCCGGATTGGAACTGAAACTTGAGATCTGCCCCGCAAAAGAGTCCGATCTGGCCCGGGTCTCGCAACTAACTGAGCGCACCAACCAGTTCAACTTCACAACCGTCCGCCGGAATGAATCCGAGGTGCGCGAGTTGCTGAAGAGCGGTGGGCAGTGCCTGGTAGTGAACCTGAGCGACCGGTTCGGCGATTACGGGTTGGTGGGAGTCGTTTTGTATTCGCTCGAGGATTCCGCACTGACGATTGACACTCTGCTGCTGAGCTGCCGCGCTCTGGGCCGCAAGGTCGAGCACAACATGCTGTCCAGCTTGGGCGAGATTGCGCGGGGCCAGGGCGTGCCTCATGTGGTGGCTAAGTTTGTTGCGACCAAGAAAAACCGGCCAGCGCTCGATTTCCTGAACAGCGTCGGCGAACAGTTCCAGCGGGGAGGGGACGGTCAGTTGCAATACGACTTCCCTGCCAGCTACGCAGCGGAAGTGCATCGCCAACAGCTCAGCCCGCCGGCACCGGCGGAAGATCCCGGGATCGCCCGAGCCCCGCAGGCGGAAAGCGCGAATTCACAGATCGGTGGTGAAAACCGGTTGCTGGCGCGCATTGCCACCCTGCTGGGGGACGTCAGCAGCATTTCTCGCGCCATGGAGATTGCGCGCGTCACCCGTCACGAGCTGCACGGAGTTTTTGTTGCACCGCGAACCGCGATCGAGGAAATGGTGGCGGGCACCTGGGCGCAGTTGCTCAACTTGGATCGGGTCAGCATTCACGACAATTTCTTCACTCTGGGCGGTCATTCTCTGCTCGCGACGCAGGTGGTAGCGCGCATACGGCAGATGCTGGAAGTCGAGTTGCCTTTGCGCGCCATGTTTGAAGCGCCGACCATCGCAGAATTCGCAAGACGCATTGCGGCAATCAGGCAATCAGGCAACGAACTGCAGGTACCGCCGATCACGAAGCTGGGAACACGCGATCATCTCCCCCTTAGCTTCGCGCAGCAAAGGCTCTGGTTCCTGGATCAGTTGGAGCCTAATAATCCGCTCTACAACATGCCGCAGATGTTCCGCATGCGCGGGAAGCTGGATGTTGATGCCGTGCATCAGGCCTTGAACAAAATCGTTGAGCGCCACGAGTCTTTGCGGACCACTTTTGCAATGCACGACAACGAACCCGTGCAGGTAATCGCACCTTCGCTGCAATTGCCGCTCCCAATTACCGATCTGTCGGACGTTCCCGATCAACGGCGTGAAGAAGAGGCGTTGAAGCTCGCGAAGCGGGAAGCCCAACGGCCTTTCAATCTTTCCTCAGGGCCGGTCATGCGGGCGCAACTTTTGCGACTGGGTGCAGAAGATCACGTCCTGCTGCTGACGATGCATCACGTTGTCACGGATCGCTGGTCCATGGGGTTGGTGGCAGAGGAACTGGCCGCACACTACAGCGCGTTTATCGACCATGGGTCATCGCCGCTACCTGACCTGTCAATCCAGTATGCCGATTTTGCAGTGTGGCAGCGCAACTGGCTGCAGGGCGAAGTTCTTGGCTCTCAACTGCGGTACTGGAGAGGGCAGCTCGCTGGAGCTCCCGCGGTGCTCGGGCTTCCGACCGATCATCCGCGCCCGGCACAGATGTCCATGCGCGGAGCGATGCAGTCTTTGATCCTGCCTAAACCTTTGGTGGAGAAACTTAGCGCGCTGAGCCGGCAAGAAGGAGTGACGCTTTTCATGACCCTGCTGGCGTCATTTCAAACGCTGCTGGCGCGATACTCCGGGCAAGAGGACATCGTTGTTGGCTCACCTATCGCAAACCGCAGCTTTGCGGAGCTTGAGCCGCTAATCGGTTTTTTTGTGAACACGCTGGCATTGCGCGGAGATTTATCGGGCGATCCGAGTTTCCGGGAGCTAGTTGCGCAACTCAAAGAGACTTGTTTGCAGGCCTACGCACATCAGGACATTCCGTTTGAGAAGCTGGTGGAAGAACTCCAGCCGGAACGCAGCCTGAGTTACAGCCCGATTTTCCAGGTCCTCTTCGGGCTGCAGAATGCACCGATGCAAGCGCTTCAACTCCCCGGACTCAAACTGGAACGGATGCCAATCCATCCCGGGACATCCATCTTCGATATGTCTTGGTTCGCGATCGAAGTGCCGGAAGGTCTGATGGTGCGGGTGGAATACAGCACCGACCTTTTTGAAGACGCGACCATCGCTCGCGCTCTGGGACATTTTCAACGACTACTGGAAGCTGTCGTGGCGCATCCTGAACGCAGGATTTCCCAACTGCCGATGCTCGGAGAAGACGAGCAGCGGAAAGTCCTGGTGGATTTTAATGCCACGAGGGCGGAATTTACGTCAGGTCTTCGCCTCCAGGATTTCTTAGAGGCATCGGCGACACGCGTTCCTGAGGCGACGGCTCTGATCTGCGGCACTGCGCGCATCTGCTATCGCGAACTGAATGCCCGTGCCAATCAGATCGCGCACCACTTGATCAAGCTCGGCGCCGGACCTGATGTTCTGGTAGGCGTATTCCTGGAGCGAACTTCGGAACTGCTGGCGGCAATTCTAGGAGTTCTCAAGTCCGGCTCGGCGTACGTTCCGCTGGATCCCAGCTATCCGCGTGAACGAATTTCCGCGATTCTGGAAGACGCGAAAGCTCCCATTGTGCTGTCACAAAAATCTTTAGCCGGAGAACTGGCGGGCACAGCGACGAAAATCGTTTGCGTAGACGCGGACTGGTTAGAAATTGCGAAGCAATCCCGCGAGAATCCGGTTGTGGCGGTTAAGCCGGAAAACCTGGCTTACGTTTTGTTCACCTCCGGATCGACTGGCCGGCCCAAAGGCGTAGCTCTCGAACATCGCAGCGCCGCTACGTTCGTGCAGTGGGCGCAAACTGTTTTCACGCCTGAAGAGCTGGCCGGCGTTTTGCTTTCAACTTCCGTCTGCTTCGATCTTTCTATCTTCGAAATCTTTGTTCCGCTGAGCGTGGGCGGAAAAGTGATCGTGGTGCAGAACGCGCTGTTCTTGCCTTCAGCCGAAGCCCGAGACGAAGTCACGCTGATTAACACTGTTCCCTCGGCAATGGCCGAGTTGGTGCGGATGAAAGCAGTCCCGCCGTCGGTGAAGACCATCAATCTTGCGGGCGAAGCTTTGACTGAAACTCTGGTCAACGAAATCTATTCGTCAACTCCCGCCGAAAAGCTCTACAACCTCTACGGGCCGACGGAGGACACAACTTATTCCACCTACACTCTCACTCATCCCGGCAGTCTGGTCACAATCGGCAAGCCGGTGGCGAATACACAAGCATACGTGTTGGACAATCATGGGCACCCTCTCCCGATCGGCGTTCCAGGCGAACTTTATCTCGCGGGCGCAGGTCTGGCACGGGGATATTTCGGACGGCCTGATCTCACTGTAGAACGGTTTGTTCCCAATCGCTTTAGCGTTGAGAGAAACGCGCGCATGTATAAGACCGGCGATTTATGCCGCTGGTTTCCAGATGGGGATCTGGAATACTTGGGTAGGTTGGATAACCAGGTAAAGCTGCGCGGATTCCGCATCGAACTGGGCGAGATTGAAGCGGTGCTGGCGAAACATGCAAGCGTGCGGCAATGCGTGTTGATGGCGCGCGAGGATGAGCCGGGAATGAAACGGCTTGTTGCTTACGTGGTTGCAGCAGAGAGCGAGAATCTGAGTGAGGATACGCTTCGCGAACACCTGAAGCAGAGCCTGCCCGAGTTCATGATTCCGTCGGCTTTCGTGGCGCTGGACTCGTTTCCGCTTACGCCGAATGGCAAAGTTAATCGCAAGGCATTGCCCGCCCCCGAGCGCAAGGCAGAAGGTGAGGACGATTACATTGCTCCGCGCACGCCGTTGGAAGAAGCGGTCGCGGCAATTTGGGCGAAGGTGCTACGCCTGGAACGGGTCAGTGTAACCGATGACTTCTTTGCTCTCGGGGGACACTCTCTGCTTGCGACGCAGGTCATCTCGCGCGTTCGTCAGTCACTGGGCGCAGACTTGCCACTTCGTGCGATGTTCGAAAGCTCAACGGTGGCCGAACTGGCAAAACGGGTGGAAGCGTTGCAGACGCCAAGCGCTAGGCCTGGTCTTGCAATTCAGCCCGTGCCACGCACCGGCGCAATGCCGCTTTCTTTCGCGCAACAGCGGCTCTGGTTCTTGAACCAGTTGGAGCCCAGCAATCCGCTTTACAACGTACCGATCGCAATTGGCATGAGCGGTCAGTTGCATTTCGATGCGCTCGAACGCGCTTTGAATGAGATCGTCAGGCGGCACGAGGTCCTTCGCACCACTTTCGGTGTAAGGGACAACCAGCCGGTGCAAGTGATTGCTGAGGGATTGGCTCTCACTGTCCTGGTTTCCGATCTGACCGGCATGACGCCAGACCAACAACATGGCGCGGTTCACCACCTAGGGATCGAAAAGGCCAAGGACATCATCAACCTGCGAACCGGCCCCTTGTTTCGCGCGAACCTCTTACGTCTTGGTGCGAAAGAAAATGTTCTGCTTTTGAACATGCACCACATCGTCAGCGATGGCTGGTCGCAGTGGCAGTTTATCCGTGAGCTCGCAGCTCTGTATGGAGCATTCGTCGAAGGCAAGCCGTCACCCCTTCCGGAACTTCCCGTTCAGTATTCGGATTACGCAGTCTGGCAGCGGGGATGGATGCGTGGGGAAGTACTTGAACAACATCTCGCGTACTGGAAGAAACAGGTGGGGGGCGCTCCGGCTGTGTTGGAGCTTCCCACAGACCGGGTTCGGCCTCCCGTCCAGACCTACCGTGGCGCCACTCTGACCGAACAATTTCCCATGGAGTTGCTCGAGCAGCTACGTGCCCTGAGCAGGCGGGAGTGCGCGACCCTTTTCATGACGCTCCTGGCTGCGTATCAGACGCTGCTTTACCGTTATACCGCACAGGAAGATATCGTTGTGGGTTCCCCAATCGCCAATCGCAATCGGGCAGAAATCGAGGAGTTGATCGGGTTTTTCGTAAATACGATTGTGTTGCGTACCGATCTTTCCGGCAACCCGACCTTTCGCGAGCTGATACAGCGGGTACGTTCGATAGCGCTGGGAGCATATGCCCACCAGGACTTGCCCTTCGAGAAGTTGGTCGAGGAAGTTCAACCTGAGCGCAGCTTGAGCCACAATCCGATTTTTCAGGTGCTGTTCACTTTGCAGAATGCTCCTCGTTCGGAGTTTAAGCTGCCCGGCCTAGATCTGCGTTCTATCGACATACATACGGGCACGTCAAAGTTCGACTTGGGCCTTTTCGTCGTGGAAAAGCCAGAGGGGTTGTCGTGCATGGTCGAGTATTCCACCGACCTGTTCGACGCTACGACTATTCAGCGATTTCTCAGCCACTTCCGGATGTTGCTCGAGGGAATAGTGGCCAATCCCGACCAGCGCATCGCGGAGATTTTGCTCCTTGCCGCGCCGGAGCGGGAGCAGATAGTGGTGCAGTGGAACAAAACCGACGTCGATTACCCGCGTGATGTTTGCCTGCACCAGTTCATCGAGCGCCAAGCCGAGCGCACGCCGACGGCTGTAGCGGTTGTGTGGGGCGGGGAGCGGCGCACCTATCGCGAATTGAACACACGTGCCAATCAACTGGCGCATTACTTAAGGAAGTTGGGTGCCACGCCGGAGGTTCTCGTCGGCGTCTTCCTGGAGCGCAATGTCGATCTTTTGGTGGCGATCCTCGCGGTTTTGAAGTCGGGATCGGCTTACGTTCCGCTGGACCCGGTTTATCCGCGCGAGCGGCTCAGAGCAATTCTCGAAGACGCGAAAGCTCCCATCGTTCTGAGCCAGCAATCTCTCGCCGGAGAGTTGGCGGGCACCTCCGCCAAAATCCTTTGTTTGGATTCCGATTGGGAAAAGGTACGGCTTGAATCTTGCGAGAGTCCGGATGTCCGCCTCAATTCGGAAAGCCTGGCTTACGTTTTGTTCACCTCCGGCTCAACGGGAAGACCGAAGGGTGTAGCGCTCGAGCATCGCAGCGCGGCGACATTTGTACATTGGGCGCAAAGCGTATTCACCCCCGCGGAACTGGGTGGCGTTCTGTTTTCAACTTCCGTATGTTTCGATCTCTCCATTTTTGAAATGTTTGTTCCGCTGAGCGTTGGAGGGAAAATCATTATCGTGCAGAACGCGCTGTACCTGCCTTCGGTCGAAGATCCAAATGAAGTCACGTTGGTTAATACCGTTCCTTCGGCAATGGCCGAGCTGCTGCGAATGAAAGCTGTCCCCGCTTCGCTGAAGACCATCAACCTTGCAGGCGAGGCGCTGCCGCCGGCGTTGGTGAACGAGATTTATACTGCGACCGGGATTGAAAAGCTCTACAACCTTTACGGCCCGACTGAGGACACGACCTACTCGACCTATACACTGACGCGGCCAAATCAGCCGGTCACCATCGGGCGGCCTCTGCCGAACAGCCAGGCTTACGTGCTCGACAAACATCTAAACCCGCAGCCGATCGGGGTTCCCGGCGAACTTTACCTTGCTGGCGATGGACTGGCGCGCGGCTATTACGGAAGGCCTGATCTCACCGGAGAACGTTTTGTCGCAAATCCGTTCCGCGAAAAAGATCGTGGGCGGATGTACCGGACCGGCGATCTTTGCCGCTGGTTGCCGGATGGGAATCTCGAATACCTGGGACGTCTCGATCATCAAGTGAAGCTGCGCGGATTCCGCATCGAACTCGGTGAGATCGAGGCGGTGCTGGCGAAGCATGCCGGAGTGCGCCAAAGCGTAGTCATGGCGCGGGAGGATGAGCCCGGAGTAAAAACCCTGGTCGCCTACGTCACCGCTGATCCAGGTTATCGCGGCTCTGAATTAGACGAATCAGGCGACGTGCTGGGCGACGAGCAGGTCGCGCAGTGGGCAATGACTTTTGACGAGGCTTACCAGCGCGCCGGGTCGGTTGAGGATGCCACATTTAATATTACCGGCTGGAACAGCAGCTACACGGGCGAGCCCATTCCTGCGGAGGAAATGCGGGTGTGGGTTGACACGACCGTACAGCGTATTCTTGCGTTACACCCAAAGCGGATTTGGGAAATTGGGTGTGGTACGGGGTTACTGCTGTTCCGGCTAGCCCCCAAGACCTCATATTTCCGCGGCACCGATGTATCTCATGCCGCAGTCGATTTCCTCCGGCAGCAGATGCGTAAACCAGGCTTGAGCTTGCCAGAGGTTTCGGTGGAGCGCAAGGCAGCGCACGAATTCGACGGGATCGCGGAGCAGGAGAAATTTGATGCCGTGGTCATAAACTCCGTCATTCAATATTTTCCGAATCTCGAATATTTGATCACGGTGCTGACTGGGGCCGTGACATCGCTGCGCTCCGGCGGGGCCATATTCATTGGTGATGTACGGAGTCTCCCGCTGCTCGAAACCTTTCATGCATCGATCCAGTTACATCAGTCGCCTGACTCGCTTTCCTGTGGTGAATTGTGGGAGCGCACGCAAACCAGCTTGCTTCAGGAGCAGGAGTTGGCGGTTGATCCGGAGTTCTTCACTGCTCTGCAGCAAAGGCTCCCGCAAATCCGCCATCTTGAGATTCATTTGAAGCGCGGCCGGGCGCAGAACGAACTCACCCGCTTTCGTTATGACGTGATATTGCACGTTGGCGAGGAGGGCTTGCCGCAGCTGGAATGCCAGTGGCTCGACTGGAATAGACACTCCCTGAGCCCAGACTCCCTGCGCGAACTGTTGGGCCGGACTGAGCCGGATCTGTTCGGCGTTACCGGAATTCCCAACGTTCGCCTGGCGCGCGACGTGGCTGCGGTCGAGATATTGGCTTCGAATCATCGCCCGGCAACGGTAGGCGAACTGCGAAGAGAATTAGAGAAGCACACCCAGTCCGCAGTCGAGTTAGAAGATCTTTGGAGCTTGGAACAGGACTTGCCTTATACCCTCGAGGTGCGCAGCTCGCACAATTCATTCGCCAGTTGCGATGTGCTCTTCCGGCGCAGGTCGGCTCGCGGAAAAGGCAGGAGTGCGAACCCAATCGTTAGGTTCCCCGGCGAAAGGGATGCCCTCCGCGCGCTTGAAACCTACGCAACGAATCCTCTGCGGCAGCGATTGGCGCGCACTCTGATACCTGAACTCCGCGGCTGGCTCGCGGACAAACTTCCCGAGTACATGGTCCCAGCGCACCTTGTGGTGCTCGATTCGATGCCCCTTTCCGCCAACGGAAAAGTGGACCGCAAGTCGTTGCCGGCTCCCAATTTGTCGCGCGCGGATCGCAAGGCGGCCTATCAAGCGCCGCGGACGCCCGGCGAAGAAATCGTGGCCGCCATCTGGGCGGACGTGTTGCGAGTTGAGCGGGTTGGCATTTGGGACGACTTTTTTGAACTCGGCGGCCACTCCTTGAATGCGACGCAGGTGGTTTCACGGGTTCGCGACGCATTCCAGATGGAGTTGCCCTTACGGGCACTGTTTGAAGCGACTACCGTTGAAGCCCTCTCCAAGGCGATTGAAAGTCTGGGACCCGGCCAGCAAGGTGCGACAGCACCCCCAATCATGAGGGTGCAGCGTGATCAGGAAATACCGCTCTCGTTTGCACAACAACGGCTGTGGTTCCTCGATCAAATGGAACCGGGCAACTCGCTATACAACGTGCCGCGCACCATACGTCTGAAAGGGACCTTGGACGTTCCGGCGTTGCGAAAGGCGTTGAACGATCTGGTCGCACGTCACGAAATTCTGCGGACCAGATACATGGCGCACGATAGCCACCCGGTCCAGATTATCGAAACGCAAGTGACACTAGATGTCCCCGTCATCGCTATTGGCGGTCTGTCTCCGGCGGACAAAGAGGACGAAGCCCAGCGGCTGATTCAGGTGGAAGCCGATAGACCGTTTGATCTAGCTTCTGGACCAGTGCTTGATGCAAAGCTCTTTCTGCTGGACAAGAAAGAACACATACTATTTTTGAACACGCACCACATCGCAAGTGACGGCTGGTCCACTGGTGTGCTGCTGAATGATCTTGCGGCGCTTTATCGAGCTGCTAGGGAGAACGTCCCGCCTTCGCTTCCAGAGTTGACGATCCAATATGCCGATTATGCGTTCTGGCAGCGCAATTGGCTGAGGGGAAAAGTACTCGACAATCAAGTAACCTACTGGAGACACCAACTCGATGGCGCTCCTCCGGTCTTGTCACTTCCCACCGATCGTCCACGTCCTGCGAGGCAAACCTTCCGTGGCGCCGTCTATGAACACACGCTGCCGCGGAGCGTCGCGGAAGCAATTCAGGCCTTGAGCCGACAGCAGGGCGCGACTCCGTTCATGACCATGCTGGCGTCATTTGATGCCCTGCTGCACTACTGCAGTGGACAGGACGACATCATCGTGGGGACCGACGTGGCAAACCGCACCTCGGTAGAGACGGAAGTGCTCGTCGGATTTTTCGTCAATCTGCTGGTGCTCCGGCTCAATATGTCAGGCAATCCATCCTTCGAACAGTTGATTGCACGTGCCCGCGAGATGGCACTGGGAGCTTATGCTCATCAGGATGTCCCCTTCGACAAACTGGTCGAGGAACTGAGACCGGAAAGGAACCTGAGCCATAGTCCATTGGTCCAGGTGCTGTTTGTTCAGCAGAATACTCCGCGTAGCACCGCGACCTTCCCAGACTTGGAAATCAGCCGTTTCAAGATCGAGGTCGCGTCGAAGTTCGACATGGCGGTATTTGTTAGCGAGAGCGCTCAGGAAATCGCCACTTCCTGGGTGTATAACCCCGACCTTTTCGACCACACGGCAATAGCGAGAATGGCGGCGAATTTCGAGTTGTCTCTGCGGACGGCGGTAGCACAGCCCAAAATTAAGCTGGACGCTTTGTGCGCGACATTAGCGGGGTCGGACAAGCTGCAGCGCGAGTCCGAACAAATAAAATTCCAGGAAACTGGGTTGGCAAAATTAAAGAAGGCGCGACGCAAAGTGATTGCGGAAGTTTAGGAGCGCAACTGCTGCACAAAAGTAAGGTGCCGCAGTAGGCGTAGGCTGTCACAATAAATTTTCACAACACCAATAGGCGAGAGCAATGTCTTCGAATCCATCTTTGGCGACTGCCGCCTTTCGGTTATCGGCGCAGCAGGAACGGGCATGGTCGCAGCAGGAACGCGGCCTGCATACGTCCGCCCAGTGCATGATTGCCCTGAAAGGACGGCTGGATGTTGCAAAATTGCAGGCCGCCTTGAATCATGCAGTTTCGAAATATGAAATTCTGCGGACCGTGCTGCGTCGCCAGACCGGCATCAAGCTGCCATTCCAGGTAATTCAGGAGACGGCTCCTCCAAACTTTGAAGAGACTAAGACGGCAGGGATTGAGGAACTCCTGCAGCAGCAGCGCCGGATTCTTTCGAGTGTTGCGGAAGGCCCGGTGCTACACGCGGTGCTGGCTGCAACTGGTCCGGAGCAGCACGCGTTGGTCCTGACACTGCCTGTTTTTTGCGCCGATGCGGCCACGTTGAAGAACCTGGCCTGCGAAATCGCAACCAGCTACGGCGACGGTGCGGCTTCTGAAGATGTCATGCAGTACGCCGACCTGGTGGAGTGGCAGAAGGAGTTGCTGGTTAGCGACGAGACCCGGGCGGGACGAGAGTTCTGGCGTGATTGCTGCCGCAATATAGATTTTGCCTCCCTTGAAATGGTCAGCCTGCCGTTGGAGAAAAAAACCGATGCAGGCTTTTCGCTGGAGTCGTACTCGCTGAAAACGTCTGCGCAGATCGAAGCTTCCGCCTCGGCGTTGAAGACATCCACAGATAACCTTCTTCTAGCGGCGTGGAATGCGTTGTTGTTTCGGCTTGGAGGACAACAGGAACTCACGGTCGGGTGTGAATTTGACGGCAGGCGATACGCGGAACTTGAGAGTGCGCTGGGGCCTCTAGCGCGCGCGCTTCCTCTTCGTACTTCGTTCAAGCCGGAAATGCCTTTCAAGAAGCTACTTGAACAAGTGCAGTTGGAAGTCGAGGAGGCACGTAACTGGCAGGAGAGTTTCTCCTGGAGTGAGGCCGGGTCTGCCGAAACTGAGGCTCTCGTTCTGCCGTTTGCCTTCGCGTATCACGACCTGGGCGGGAAACGAACATTCGGTGATGTCACGTTCAGCCTGGAGCGGGTGCGGGTGATCAGCGAACGCTTTAAGCTGCGGCTGTGCGTGGTGCGGCGGGA
>Ga0137372_10000050_pt1 | contig 77523 bp, 76 predicted proteins | sample SagtaG_6_FD_104911 | JGI IMG/M metagenome (GOLD analysis project Ga0137372, IMG submission 104911) | Vadose zone soil microbial communities from Sagehorn Ranch, Mendocino, California, USA - Sage1_R_60_16 metaG | ecosystem: Environmental > Terrestrial > Soil > Vadose zone | place: USA...
CTGGTGCGTGTAGAGCGTGTAGAGCGCATTGGCCCCGGGTGAGTACGCGGCCTGCCGGCGCAGCCCGTGCATCTCCTGCTCGGTTCCGGGCGGCACCGGGACCTTGTCCCGGGTGAACAGCCCGCCGCTGGTGCCCTCCAGCCCGAGCAGCTTGACCCGGTACCGGTCCGGCTTCTCCGGCGGCAGCCACTCCAGCACGCACAACCCGGTATCCATCCGGGCGAACGCGTCCGGCTCGTAGTTGCCGGTCAGCTCCAGCCGGTACCGCTCGGTGTGCGGCTCGGCCACGACGATCGTGGTGTGCGCCCGGCCGGTCACCGCGGGGTTCGCGGTCAGCGCGACCATCTGCTGGTCGGAGGCCACCTGGGGGCGCCACGACCCGGCCAGCCGGATCCGGCCGGTCTCCCGCCCGGTGGCCGTCTCGATGGTGGTGAGCGTCGTGTCCGGCCCGGCCGCCGCGGTGGCGAAGATGTGCGTACCGTCCGGGGTCGGCACGGCGGTGCCGGCGAGGAAGGGCCGGCCAGCCCGTACCACCCCGAGCCCGTGCTCCGTCTCGACCAGCAGCAGATCGGGCGGGACCGGAGAGGCGGCCGGAGCGGGCCGGGCGTCGCACCCGTCGAGCAGCGCGACGCCGGCCGCTCCGGCCGCCAGCGTCAGGAAGCCACGTCGAGTCGTCATGCCCTGTGGACACCGGCCGGGCCACCGAGGTTCCGGAAGACGCCGAGTTCCGGAACCCCGGCGGCGCGGGCGGTGTCTACTTCAACAAGCAGCGGAGGTGCGAGCTGGACGAGGCGCAGGCGGTGGCCCGGGCGCGTACCGGTGACCTGGACGCCTATGAGGTGCTGGTCGCCCGGTACACCGCGCTCGCGCACCGGACCGCGGTACTGCTCGGTGCCGGGGACGACGCCGACGATGTGGTACAGGAGGCGTTCGTGAAGGCGTACCACCGGCTGCGGCTGTTCCGCGGGGACTCGCCGTTTCGTCCGTGGCTGCTCGCGATCGTCGCCAACGAGACCCGCAACCTGCACCGGTCGCGCCGCCGCCGGGACGGGCTGGTGCTGCGCGCCGCGGCCCGCCGGGAGCCCGCCGAGACCGGCCCGGACCTGCCCGCCGAGGCGGCGGTCGCGGCCGAGCGCCGGGCCGCGCTGCTGGACGCGGTACGCGCGCTGGGCGAGCGGGACCGCGAGGTGGTGACCTGCCGTTACCTGCTGGACCTCAGCGAGGCGGAGACCGCCCAGACCCTCGGCTGGCCGCTCGGCACGGTGAAGTCCCGCACCGCCCGCGCGCTGGCCCGGCTGCGGGCCCGGCTCGATCCGACCCTGGCGGGGGAGGCGCGCCATGGCTGAGCCCACCGAGGACGTGCTGGTCGCCGAGCTGCGCGAGCTGGCCGGCTGGCTGGACGTACCCCCGCCCGGGGATCTCCGCCCGGGGGTGCGGGCGCGGCTCGCGGTGCGGCCCCGACCCCGGCGGCGCTGGCGGATCCTGGTCGCCGCGGTCGCGGCCGCCCTGCTGGTGGCGGCGCTGCCGCCGGCCCGGGCCGCCGTCGCGCACGCGGTCACCGCGGTGCTGACCTTCTCGGGGGTACAGGTGCGCCAGGGCCAGCCGACGCCGGCCCGTTCGCCCAGCCCGTTGCCGTCGATCCGGTCGGTCGCGCTGGACCAGGCCCGCAAGCAGGCCCGCTTCCCCATCGGGGTACCCGCGTCCCTCGGCGTTCCGGACGACGTGCAGCTGGCCGACCCCGGTCCGGACGGCGCCCCCCGCGTGGTCACCCTGCTCTACCGCGGCGGCGCGGTCCGGCTGGACGAGTTCGACGGCCAGCTCGACCTGGCCTTCGTGAAGACCGAGGGCCCGCCGGAGGTGAGCTGGTTGCAACTGCGCGACCAGCCGGCGCTCTGGCTGCCCACCGCGCACGCCATCGCATACGTCGACCGTAACGGCGTCACCCACCACGAGACCGCCCGGTTGGCCGGCCCGACGCTGGTATGGTCGGCGGGCGGGGTGACCTACCGGCTGGAGGGGATCTCCACGCTGGACGAGGCGTTCGCGGTCGCGATGTCGGTCAGCTGACCGGGCTCCAGTCGAACAGGCTGAGGTTGACCGCGTTGGCCATCGCCTGGTAGCCGGCGTCGTTGGGGTGCAGGTGGTCGCCGCTGTCGTAGGTGGGCAGGAAGCGCAGCGGGTCGGCCGGATCGCCGGTCGCCTTGGCGAAGTCGATGTAGCCGTCGAAGTGGCCGGGCGCCTTGATCCAGGCGTTGAGCTTCTGCCGCTCCTGCTCCATCGCGTCGGTGTACCGGGCGGAGCCCTTGAACGGGGTCAGGGTGCCACCGAAGATCCGCGCGCCCGTCCCGTGTACCCGGTCGATGATCTGCTGGTATCCGGCGATGATCTGGTCGGCGGTGGCCGGCGGGTCGCTGCTGCGCAGGTCGTTGACGCCCTCCAGGAGGATCACGTCGGTCAGGCCGCGCCGGACCAGGACGTCGCGGGTGAGCCGGTGCAGCGCGCTCGGCCCGCCGGTGCTGGTGCTGTCGGTCAGTACGTGGTTCCCGCCGATCCCCTCGTCCACCACGGACTTCGCCGGCACGCTGGTACGCGCGCGCAGCCGGTAGGAGAGCTTGTCCGGCCAGCGTCGGTTGGTGTTGGTCGTGGAGCCCGAGCCGTCGGTGATCGAGTCGCCCAGCGCCACGATCGTGCCCGGTGCGGTACCGCCCCGGACGCTGACCGCGTCCAGGAACGGCCAGGTGCTGATCGTCGTCCCGAACGATCCGGTGCCGGTCTCCGAGGCGTGGTCGCCGGAGCCGGAGACGTAGCTGGTCTGGTGCGCCGAGCGGTGGTACGTCACCGGACCGGTGTACGTCGGCAGGTAGACGCTGACCGCGAGATCCTGACCGGCCGCGACGGTCAGCGTGACCGGGTCGCTGCTCACCTCTGCGCCCTTGAGCACGGTGACGCTGGTGAGCCCGGCGAACTTGGCCGTGTGTGCAGATGTGACTCCGGCGCCCGTGGTGCGCAGCGCGACGGTCACGTGGCCGAACGCCATGTCCCGGTCGCCGAAGGTGTTGGCCAGCCGGACCCGCACCGACGTGCCACCGGAGTGCATGCGGACGATCAGCCGCAGGGTCTGGTTGGTGTACGTGGGCGGGGTGCTGCTCGCCAGGACGGAGGACTGCGGGGATGCCGCCCAGGAGTCCACCCAGCTCGGCAGCGTGGTCGCCGCGTGGGCACTCACCGCCGCCCCGCCCAGCACGCCGGCCAGCAGGACGGCACCCACCTTCAGCAGCAGGCGGGTCTTTGGCAGGCGGGGGACCAGGCGCACCATCGGGACTCCGGAGTCATATAGATATATGGAAGTGGATCAGAATCCTCGCATCCCCGGAGTCCTACCGCAACGGGGAGGATCAGAACCGCCGGCCCGAGCTCTTGCGGCTCGGACCGGCGGCCCCGGTGTGGGATACAGCTAAGTCAATGAACTGTCAGGAAGGCTTCCTGACTGGCCGATAGGACGCTACGACCTCAGCCGGCACGCGTCAAGGGGCCGTTCACCCAGCATCAGTCAGTAGTCGACCTCGTTGGTGTGCTCGAACGGGCCGAAGACCAGCTCACGGGTGAACGGCTTGCCTTCCGCCAGCCCGTCCGCGCAGACGTCGAGGGTGAACTGGCGCAGCACCTTGAGCGAGCGGCCGGCCAACCGTACCGGGCGGCGGACCTCGTACAGCGAGACCCACGGGCAGCGGTAGTAGCAGTACCCGCCGTCGCCGGTACGGATCCGGATCAGGTCACCCCGGTCCACGGCCGCCTCGATCTCGGCGTGCAGCGCGATCGTCGCCGCCGGGTTGGGGTCGGCCGCCCAGAGCGCCTTGATCGCCGCCCGGGCGTCCCGGTCCCGGCGCCACATCTCCCGGGTACGTGGGTCGGTCAGGCACCACGGGTCGAACCGGGCACCGCCCGGCATCGTGGCCGGGTCCGGGCGTACCCCACCCACCGGCACCTGGTACCCCTTGAGCAGCGCCGGCATCGCGGCCAGCTGGCCCACGTCGAACCACGCCTCGACGCCGCGCTTCAGGTTCGCCTCGATCAGCTCGTTGAGCCGCGGGTCCTCGGTGTTGGCCCGCAGCGCGAGGGCGTAGTCGGCGGCGCTGGCCGCTTCCCCGGCCAGCTGTGCCAGCCGGTTGAGCGCGCGCTGGTCGCCGGGCGGCACCGGGTTGCGCTGCAGGTTGTACAGCGCCAGCTCGGCGTTGCCGCGGATCGCCGGGAGCGCCGTGACCAGCGCGGACAGGTGCTCGCGCGGGCACGGGTCGACCCAGTCCGGCAGCGCGGCCGGCAGGGCCAGCTCCTCGGACACGTCGTAGTCGGGGTTCCGGCGGCCCTGCTCGGCCCGGCTGAGCCAGCCCTCGACCCCGGAGAGCCACTCCCACACCTGCTCGAAGGTCATCGGCGGGACGTAGCCGACCGTCCCCGGCGCGGCCGTGTAGTCGGTGTCCAGGAACGCTTCGCTCAGCGTCTGCAGCACGAAGGCGTTCCAGCCGGCGAGCAGCTGGCTGCAGACCGCGGGCGGGCAGTCCCACAACGAACCGCCCTGGGTGGTGACCTCGGCGCGCAGCCGCTCGGCGCGCAGCAGCTCCTCGTACGCCGGCTTGCCGGCCCGGCGCATGGCTTCCAGCGCGACCGCGCTGCGCTCGCCCCGCCAGGCCGCCCGCATCCGGGTCATCACGCCGGGGTGGAAAGGGTCGCTCACGCCGGCTCACGCTACCGGCACGCGCCACCGGCCGCGCTACCTCGGTGGAAACACCAGCTCGGCGAGGACCGCCCGGTGGTCGCTGCCCGGGACCGGGTACACCGCCACCCGGCGTACGCCGACCCGCCGGTCGGCCAGCACGTGGTCCAGCGCGACCCGGGGGAACAGCCTGTCGTACGGCCACGTCATGCTCAGGCCCTGACCCGTCACGTCGGCGGCGTCCCGGTAGCCGGTGCCGATCAGCCGGCGCAGGGCGGCATGGTCGAGCGTGGCGTTGAAGTCGCCGAGCAGCAGGTGTACCTGACCGTCCACTGTGGCCGGTGGCTCGGCGGCCAGCGCCCGGGTCCACGCCTCGGTGACCTTCGACCCGAGGTCAGGGGAGGTCGAGGCCGGCGCGGTGACGTGCACCGACTCGACCGCGACCGGCGCGGCACCCGGTACCGGCACGGTCGCCCGGGCCTGGCCGAACTCGTACGGGTTCATCCGGACCCCGTCGTCGTGCAGCGGGAGGCGGCTGTACAGCGCGGAGCCGCCCACGCCGGGGATCGGGTGGGCGGACCGGTGCGGGAGCAGCCCGGCCAGCCCGGCGGCGTCCAGCGCGCGCTCCGCCTGCGGGGTGTACTCCTGCAACGCCAGCAGATCGACCCGCTCGGTGCGGACCAGCGCGACCAGCCGGGCCGGGTCGGCCGCGCCGACCATCATGTTGGCGGTCAGCACGCGCAGCGTCGGCCCGGCGGGCAGCGGATCGCCGGCGGCGAATCCACGCGGCAGCACGGCGGCCGCCAGCGCCGCGACGGTCAGGGTGGCGACCGCGGCTGCCGGCCACCGCCGCAGCACGAGCGCGACCAGAGGTACCGGCAGGGCGAGCGCGGCGAGATAGGGCGTGAACGAGATCAGCTGGATGAACGGGTACCCGGCCTCCAGCCCGAAGAGGCGGACCACCGCCCAGAGCGCGAACCCGGCCACCACTGTCCAGATCGCGACCGGGAGCACCCGGCCGCGCCGGACCGGTGGCGGCGGATCGGGCTCATCGGCCAGCACGGCCCCCGTTGTCTGCGTCATGGCATCGAAGGGTAAGCGGACTGCGCCAGGATGGCGGCACTGCGTACCATGCCGCCGTGCGAGCCGAGTTCTCCGGTACTGAAGGGGTCGACAGCGCGGAGGTGGAGACCCGGCGCTTCGTGGTGTGCGGGGACAACCCGCTCGCCCTGCGCCTGATGGACGAGCTGGCCACCCGGTACGGCGGGGACATCGTGGCGGTCCTGCCGTCCGCGCGGGACGGGTACGGGCCGCGCATCGCCAGCCTGCCCGGCGTCGAAGTGGTCGAGGCGGCCCGGCTGGACGCCGAGGTGTACCTCCGGGCGGACCTGGCCAACGCCGCCGCGCTGGCCCTGGTGGACCAGGACGACGCGGGCAACCTGGACGCCGCTCTGCTGGCCCGGGAGTTCAACCCGCACCTGCGGATCGTGCTGCGGATGTTCAACGCCGGCCTGGGCGCCGGGGTGCGCCGGCTGCTCGGTGACTGCGAGGTGCTCTCCGAGTCGGGGATCGCCGCACCCGCGTTCGTCGCGGCCGCGCTCGGTGACTCGGTACCCACGATGCTGCGCCTGCCCGGACGGCCGTTGCTGGTCGGCTACCGGGATGCCATCCCGGCGCAGGACGTCATCTGCGGGATCGCCGCCGACGAGGGTCGCGAGGAGGTCGAGCTGCTGCCCGCCGACCAGCGGGACGCGGACCTGGTCATCGGCACCGGTGACATACCGGCGCCGGGCCGGGTGCGGCGGCGTCCCCGGCACCCGGTCCGGATCATCGCCCGGATGGTCGGCCGGCGGCTGCGGCTGCTCCTGGCCGTCCTGGCCGGCCTGATCGTGCTGGGCGCCGTGGTGCTGAAGTTCGCCGACCACCTCGGCTGGTGGCCGGCGCTGTACCAGACGGTGCTCACCGCGTTCGGCGGCGCCAGTCCCGACCCGGGCGCGCCGGTGGCCCAGCAGATCCTCGAGCTGACCCTGACCGTGGTCGCGATCGCGCTGATCCCGGTGGTGACCGCGGCCGTGGTCGACGCGGTGGTCAAGGCCCGGCTGGCCGCCGGTGGGCTGACCGAGCCGATCGAGGGGCACGTCGTCGTGGTCGGCCTCGGGAACGTCGGTTCCCGGGTCATCCGGGCCCTGTACGAGCTGGGCATCAGCGTCGTCGCGGTGGACCGCGACGACCAGGCCCGCGGCGTATCCGTGGCCCGCGAGCTGGACCTGCCGCTGGTCGTGGGAGACGCAACGCAGGAGCAGACGCTGCGCTCCGCCTCGGTGCAGACCTGCCGGGCGCTGGTGGTCACCTCCACCGGCGACCTGGACAACCTGGAGACCGCGCTGGTCGGCCAGGCCATCCAGCCGGAGCTGCGGGTGGTGGTCCGGCTGTTCGACGGCGACTTCGCCGAACGGATCCAGCGCAACTTCCGGATCACCAGCTCGCGCAGCGTGTCGTACCTGGCCGCACCGACCTTCGCGGCGGCCATGCTGGACCGGCAGGTGATCGACGTGATCCCGGTACGCCGGCGGGTGCTGCTCGTCGCCGAGCTGCCGGTCGCGCCCGGCTCGCCGATCGAGGGCCGTCCGGTGTCCGAGCTGAACCGGCCGCACGAGACCCGGGTGGTCGGGATCCGTACCGGCCGGGGGGCGCAGACGCTGTGGTCGCCGCCGACCGGCCGGCAGCTGGTCCGTACCGACCGGCTGGTCGTCCTGGCCACCCGGGCCGGGCTGAGCTGGCTGCTCGCGGTCAGCGGGGCGAACGTGGACTGACCCTTCGCGCGCCGGTCACCTGATCTTCACCGGGCCGACACCGCTCCCCGGTGGGCTCAGCTGGGTCGACCTGAGGAGGACGCGATGCACAAGCGCTACAGGGCCGGGATCGTCGCAGCGGTGGTGCTGGCCGGCTCGCTGCTGGCCGGAGCCGGAGTCGCCAACGCCGACGGGCGTGGTGACCGGGGCGAGGACGAGCGGGAGAACGGGTACGAGATCGGCCTGATCGGCGACATGCCGTACGGCGACACCGGCCGGGCGCAGTTCCCCGACGTCATCGCCGACATCAACGCGCACCGGCTGGCGTTCACCGCCTTCGACGGGGATCTGAAGAACGGCAAGGAGCGGTGTGACCAGCCGCAGTACGACGCGGCTCTGGCCAACTTCAACTCGTTCAAGGACCCGCTGGTGTACGTGCCCGGGGACAACGAGTGGACCGACTGCGACCGGGCCAGCAACGGCAGTTACGACCCCAACGAGCGGCTGGCCCTGGTGCGTACCATGTTCGCCGCCGGCCCGGACTCGCTCGGGCAGCGCACCATCGCACTGACCCGCCAGTCCGCCCAGTACCCGGAGAACGTGCGGTGGCAGCGCGGCGACGTGACCTACCTCGGGCTGAACGTTCCGGGCAGCGACAACAACGCGCCGCAGTTCGACGCGACCGGCAAGCAGGTCGACGGCGATCTGGCCGAGTACACCGCCCGCAACGCGGCCAACCTGGCCTGGCTGGACGCCTCCTTCGCGGCGGCCCGCGCGGCCCACTCGGTGGCCGTCATGGTGATCATCCAGGCGGACATGTGGAGCGCGGGCGACCCGACGGCGCACTTCGCCGACACCAGGACCGCGCTGGCCCGGCTGGCCATCGGCTTCGCCGGACCGGTGGTGCTGGTCAACGGGGACAGCCACTTCCTGAAGATCGACAAGCCGCTCACCGACGCGAAGGGCAACGTGATCGAGAACTTCACCCGGGTACAGACCTTCGGCAGCGACCAGAACCACTGGGTCAGCGCGACCGTCGACCGGCGCGACCCGGAGGTGTTCACGTTCCACCAGCACATCGTCGCGGCCAACCTGCCGACCTACGTCAGCCCGTGACCGCGGCCTGAGAGGACTCCGTCGGGCGGAAAAGGGGCGCCCTATTTGGCCTGGTGGGAGTACCTGCCTCCTGCGCGAGACATCCACGTGCGACTATGCTCGCCGCTGATCCGCGTACCCTCCCGAGGAGAGACGACCATGCCGCGTGCCGAGTCACTTCCCCGCTGGGCCACCCGAGCCTGCTTTGCTGTCCTGGCCGGTGCCGCCATGGTGGCCGGTGCCGTGGTCGCCCTGACCCCGGCGCACGCGTCGGACCGCAACCCGTACGCGCCGGCGGCCGGACACCCGTACCGGCACGGCGCGGTACCGACCCTGGAGACCGCGCAGCGGATGGCGGCGTACCGGGCCGGTCACGCCCTCGCCGCCACCGGGCCCAACCTGAGCTACGGCGGCGCGGTCGACGGGATCGGGGTGACCACCGGCAAGCCGAAGGTCTACCTGATCTTCTGGGGCTCGCAGTGGGGCACCGCCGGTACCGACGGCAACGGCAACACCACGCTCTCCGGCGACCCGGTCGGCCTGGCGCCCCGGCTCCAGCAGCTGTTCAAGGGGATCGGCGCGGCCGGCGAGCTGTGGTCCGGGGTGAACACCCAGTACTGCGAGGCGGTACCGAAGGGCACCCAGACCTGCCCGGCGAGTGCCCCGCACGTCGGGTATCCGACCGGTGGTGCGCTGGCCGGGGTCTGGGTGGACAAGGGATCCGCCGCTCCGGCGTCCGCCACCGAACGGCAGCTCGGTGTGGAGGCGATCACCGCGGCGTCACACTTCGGCAACGGCAATCCGGCGCTGAACCGCAACGCCCAGTACGTTGTCGTCTCTCCGCACGGCACCACGCCGGACGGCTTCAACACGCCGAAGGGCGGCTTCTGCGCCTGGCACGACTGGAACGGTGACCCGTCGCTGGTCGGCGGCCCGATCCCGTCCCCGGTCGGCGACATCGCCTTCACCAACCTGCCGTACGTCACCGACGCCGGCGGCAGCTGCGGCGCCGGATTCGTCAACACCGGCCCCGCCGGTGCCCTTGACGGCGTGACGATCGTGGAGGGGCACGAGTACGCCGAGACGATCACCGACCAGAACCCGGCCGGCGGCTGGACCGACGCGACCGGCGAGGAGAACGCCGACAAGTGCGCCTGGCTGAAGACCGGCCCGGGCGCCTCGGCCAACGTGCTGTTCACCAGCGGCTCGTTCGCCATGCAGTCGACCTGGGCCAACGACACCAACGGCGGGGCCGGCGGCTGCCTCATGTCCCACCCGATCGTCGGCGGCAACACCGGTGGCGACGACTTCGCGCTGGGCACCTCGCCGAAGCAGGCGGCGGTGACCGCCGGCAAGACGAGCACCCTGACCGCGATCGTGACGAGCACGGTGGTCGCCGGGTCGCCCGGGCCGGTCACGCTGTCGGTCGCCAACCTGCCTGCCGGGGTGACCGGCTCGCTGAACCCGACGACGGTGGCGCCGGGTGGCTCGTCCACCCTGACCCTGCACGTCGGCTCGTCCACCAAGGCCGGCAACTACCTGGTGTCGATCAGTGGCAAGGCCGGCACGCTGGTCCGGCAGGCGGCGTACACGCTGGCCGTGGTCGCCTCCACCGGTTCGGTCTTCAACGGCAGCTTCGAGAAGGGCCTCGCCAGCTGGACGGTGGTCGGGCAGGTGAACACGGTGACCGACCCGGTGCACGGCGGCCTCGCGGCCGCCCGCGTGGGTACCCCGCAGCCGGGCGGTACGTCGATCCTGCGCAAGACCTTCACCATCAAGGCCGGACAGACCCACCTGCGGTTCTGGTACCTGACCGTGTGCACCGACATCGTCCAGCTGGACTGGTTCACCGCGACCCTGCGGGACCGGACGACCAACAAGACCACCACGCTGGTCGGCCACACCTGCGCCATCGATCCGGCCTTCCACGCGGTCAACGCCACGGTCGTCCCCGGGCACAGCTACTCGCTGGTCCTGACCGACCATGACGACGGGCGTACCGGCGACCCGACGTACACCTTCGTCGACGACGTCTCGACCTTCTAGCCCGGCAACCGTCTAGACCTGGACCGGCAACGCGAAGCTGAACCGGGTACCGCCGTCGGTACCCGGTTCGGCCCAGATCCGCCCGCCGTGCGCGTGCACGATCTCCTCGGCGATGGCCAGGCCCAGCCCGCTGCCGTCGACCGAGCGTCCCCGGGCGGTGTCGGTGCGGTAGAAGCGGTCGAAGACCCGGGTCAGCTCGTCCGGCGGGATCCCCGGCCCGGTGTCGGTAACGGTGATCCCCGCCTCGGTGGAGTTCTGCCAGGCGGCCAGCCGTACCCCGCCGTGGCTGGTGTACTTCACCGCGTTCTCCACCAGGTTGGTGACCACCTGGCCGAGTCGTTCCCGGTCGGCGCTGACCACCGGTGCCTCCCCGGCCACCTCGACCTCCAGGCCCTTGGCCTGGGCCAGCGGGCGCAGCTTGGCGGCGGTCGCCTCGGCCAGGTCGCGCAGGTCCACCGGGCGGACGAACAGCTCCAGGCTGCCCTGGTCGGCCTGGGCCAGGGCGAGCAGGTTGTCCACCATCCGGGTCATCCGCTCGACCTCCTCGGCGGTGCTCGCGAGCACCTCCACCGCGTCCGGCGGCAGATCCCCGGCAGCCAGCGCGACGTCCAGCTCGGAGCGCATCACCGCGAGCGGGGTACGCAGGTCGTGCGAGGCGTCGCCGATCAGTCGGCGCTGCGCCTGCACGCCCGCCTCCAGGCGGTCGAGCATCGCGTTGAACGTGTCGGCGAGCCGGCCCACCTCGTCGGCGGCCTTGGGCACCGGTACCCGCTCGTCCAGCCGGTCCAGGCTGATCTGCCGGGCCTTGGCGGTGACCGCGGCGACCGGGCGCAGCGCCAGGCTGGCCAGCCACCACCCGGCCGCGGCCGCGATGAGCAGCGCGATCGGTCCGCCGGTGAGCAGGATGACCAGCAGCCGGTGCACCGCGACCTCGATGCTGTCCAGCGAGGTGGCCATGACGAGTACCCGCCGGTGGTCCCGGTCGTCGACCGGCCGGGCGAGCAGCCGGAACCGGGTACGCGCCGGTCCGAGCGGCACCGTGGTCAGCATGGTGTGCCCTTCGAGCACGGTGTCGATCTCGGTGGGGGAGAGCATCGGCCGCAGCGCGACGGCGTCCTCCGAGGTGTCCACGACCGTCCCGTTCGCCGACAGCAGCTGCGCGCCGGAGTCGGTGGGCAGCCCGGACAGCACCGAGTTGCTCAGCTCGGTGAACTCGCCACCGGCCGTGCTGTTGGTCCGGTAGGCGGCGGCGATCTGGGCGGAGCGCAGCTCCAGCGACCGGTCCAGGTCCTTGGTCAGCTCGGCGCGCAGCCGCTGTACCTGGTAGGCGCCGAGCACCACGAGGACCAGCATCAGGATGGTGGTGTACCAGGCGGTCAGCCGGACCCGGATGGGCAGCCGCACGCCTCAGCCCACCCCGTACCCGACGCCCCGCGCGGTCCGGATCAGCGGGCGGTCGAACGGGCGCTCCAGCTTGCGCCGCAGGTACCCGACGTAGACGTCCACCACATTGGACAGCCCGTTGTAGTCGTAGTCCCACACGTGTTCCAGGATCTGCCGCCGGTTGACCACTTCGCCAGCGTGCCGCATGAGGAACTCCAGCAGCGCGAACTCCTTCGGCGACAGGTCGACGGACTGCCCGGCCCGGGTGACGGTACGGGTGGCCGGGTCCAGTTCGACGTCCTCCACCCGCAGGCGTACCGGCCGCTCCGGCGCACCCCGACGCAGCAGCGCCCGCAGCCGGGCCAGCAGCTCGGCGAACGCGAAGGGCTTGACCAGGTAGTCGTCCGCCCCCGCGTCGAGGCCGCGGATCCGGTCGCCGACCGCGTCCCGGGCGGTCAGCATGAGGATCGGTACCCACCGCCCGCGCGCCCGCAGCGTGCGGCATACCTGTATCCCGTCCATCCCGGGCATCATCACGTCCAGCAGGACCGCGTCGTACTCGTGGTCGCAGGCGCGGAACAGCGCCTCCTCGCTGTCGTGCGCGACGTCGACGGCGTGCCCCTCCCGCTCCAGCCCGCGACGCAGCGCCCGGACCAGCTTGACCTCGTCGTCAACGACCAGGATGCGCACGGGTGGGACCTCCTCGCTCGATGTGCACAGTCTGCCGCTGGCTCATGAGGCTTTGATGAGAGTTATCCGCCGGGCCGGGCATTCTCACCGAAATCACACTGTCGGGCTGATAAACCCGGGGGCGGACCGCCGGCCACCATCCCTCCCTGGGCCGGCAGTTGCCAGGCCGCCCCGAGCACCGGCTCCGCCGAGCCGGTGCTCGGGGCCCAGGTGTGCTCGGGGCCCAGGTGCTTGCGCGGCCCGGGGGCCCCGGGCTGATCCACTGCTGACCTGCGGGGTAGCGTTCAGCGGTGGTATCTGTCGCTGACCCGCCGCGGCTGTCGACGCCGGTGCTGCGCTACGGCGGGCTGGCCGGCGGCGTGCTGCTCGCCTTGGCCTCCCTGGCCGTCGGCCACCGGTCGGTCGAGATCCCGCTGTGGCTGCTGGGGACGGAGCTGCTCGCCGGCGCCTGGCTGCTGCTCGGCCGCCGGCTGGACCGGGTACCGATGCGCTGGCTCCTGGTCACCGCGCTGATCTGGGCCCTTCCGCTGCTGCTGAGCCTGCCGATGGCCAGCCGGGACGTGTACGCATATGCGTGCCAGGGCAGCCTGGTGGACGCCGGGATCGACCCGTACACCCATGGCGCGTCCGCGCTGCCCTGCCCCTGGGTGCACGAGGTGCACGAGATGTGGCGTACCACGGCCAGCCCGTACGGGCCGCTCTGGCTGGTCGTCGCCGGTCTGGCCGCGGCGACCGGCGGCCTGGTCGCCGCGATCGTGGTGTTCAAGCTGGTCGCGGTCGCCGGCATCGTCCTGGCCGGCTGGGCCGGCTACCACCTGGCCGGCGCGCTGGGCACCGACCCGGTCAAGGCCGCCTGGCTCGCGCTGATCAACCCGCTGGTCCTGGTGCACGCGTTCTCTGGCGCGCACAACGACGCGCTGATGGCCGGCCTGGTGGTGAGCGCGCTGGCGGTCGCCGTCGCCGGGGAGCGGACCGCGGTCCGGGCCCTGGCCGTGGGCGCCCTGCTCGGCCTGGCCCTGGCGGTCAAGGCGACCATGCTGATGGCGCTGCCCTTCCTGGTCCTGCTCGCCGCGCGGGACCGGGGCTGGTGGTCGATCCTGCGCGCCGCACTGGCCACCGCCGCCGGGGCCGCCGCCAGCTACGGGCTGCTCTGGGCGTCGACCGGGTACGGCCTGGGCTGGCTGCCCTCGCTGCAGCACGCGACCCCGCTCATCGTCGAGCCGACCTCCATCCCCACCGGAGTGGGTATGGCCATGGGCCGGGTGATCCGGGTGCTCGGCCGGCAGGACCTCGCCAGCCACGCGGTCGAGGCGGTGCGCGCGCTCGGCCTGCTCCTGCTGGTGGCGACCGCGGTCGCGCTGTGGCTGTGGGCCCGGCGGCGGTTCACCCCGCGCGAGACGGTCCTGGCTACCGGTATCGCGCTGGCCATCTCGGTACCGCTCGGTCCGATCGCCTTTCCGTGGTACCTGCTGACCCCACTGGCCGTGCTGGGGTACAGCATCGCCCGGGACCGGTACCGGTTCTGGCTGGGCGTGGCGGTGGCCCCGACCCTGCTGCTCATCGTGCCCAGCGGCAACGGGCTCGCCGCGTACTACCGGCGGCAGGGCGGCGTCTTCGACACCCTGCTGGTGCTTGCGCTCCTGATCCTCGGTGCCCGGTACCTGTGGCGGCGGCGCCGCGCGTCTCAGCGGGTCGAGGCCGCTCGATGAGCCGGTTCCTCCCGGTACGGGTGGACCCGTACTGGGTGGTGGCCGGCGTACTGCTCGTCCTGTCGGTGGCGTTCGCGCTGCGCCATCCGTACTCCAGCGATCTCGGTACCCACATCGCGACGGTCGACCGGCTACGCGAGTACCCGACGGATCCGGGCAACCCGCTGGTGAACGCGGACGTGCCCAGCGCCTACTACTCGCCGTACACCCTCCTGCTGGCGATGATCGCCCGGCTCACCGGATGGTCCGCCGCGGCCGTGCTCGCCGGGGCCGGCCCGGTGGTGGTCGCGGCGCTGCTGGTCGGTCTGCGGGCGTTCGTCCGGACGCTGACCCCGCACCGGTACGCGCCCCTGCTGGCGCTGGCCGTCCTGCTGCTGCTGTGGGGCCCGCACCCGCGGGTCTGGAGCGGCTTCGTCAACCTGTGGGGGCTGCCGCAGACCCAGGCCTTCCCGGCCACCGCCGCGCTCGCGCTGACCTTCCTGTTCTGGACCTGGCTGACGGCGACCCTGGACCGGCCGCCGCGCTGGCCGAGCTACGTCGGCCTGGGGCTGCTCGCCGGGGTGATCGCGCTGACCCACCCGTTCACCTTCGTCACCGCGGCGCTGGGTGCGGCCGGGATCGTCGCGGTCCGGGCCGGGCGGCTGACCCGGGCCGCCTGGCTGGGCCTGGCGCTGGCCGCCGCCGGCTGGCTGGCGGTGCTGCTGCTGTGGCCGTACTACCCGTTCTTCGCCCTGCTCGGGCCGACCAACCTGGACGACGTCAACAAGGGTGTCTACCGGCAGCCGTGGATGTACTACGGGCTGGTCGCGGTCGGGCTGCCGGCGCTGTGGCTGCGCGCGCGCCGGGCCCGGCTGGATCCACTGGTCGTGCTGTTCGTCGGTGCGCTGCTGATCGTGACGATCGGCTGGGTCACCGGCCGGTACGCCCTGGGCCGGTGCTGGCCCGGCGTGCTGGTGGCGGCGCAACTCGCGCTCGCGGTCGAGCTGCCCTCCCTTCCGGCCGGTGTACTGCGGCGGATCTGGCTGCCGGTCACCGCTGTGGCGTTGGTCGCCGGGTTCGTGCTGCAGGGCGCCCACCTGGTGTACGCGCTGCCCCGGACCTGGGTACCGCACGCGCTGGCCAGCTTCAACGAGAGCTGGCCGGACTACCGGTGGATCACCGGGTACCTGCACCGGGGCGACGTGCTCGTCACCGACGACTACTACGCGCTGCGTACCGTACCGGCGTACGGCATCCGGACGATCCCGTCGGCCTGGCCCGACCCGTTCCTGACCGACCAGCCCCGGCGCTGGCACGACGTCGCCGCCATGCACGACCCGGCGGTCGACCCGTCGACCCGGCGGGCGCTGGCGGCCAGGTACCACGCCACCTGGGTGCTGGAGTTCCCCGGCGGATGGTCGATGGATCTGGGTGAGCAACCGGTCGCGGTCGGGCCGCAGGGCCAGCGGCTGTACCCGATCCCCAGCTGATTACGACTCGCGGCTGATCACGCCGGCTCCCGGCCGAGCAGGCCGGCCCGGCGGTGGTACTCGTACAGCCCGTCGAAGACCGGCCCGGTGAGCATCACCACCGAGTCGTCGGCGTAGATCATCGACATGCCGCGCAGGACCACGTCCAGCCCGGCCGCCTCCGGCGCGTCGTACCGTTCGTCGTCCAGGTCGGCCTCGTGCACGATCGCGGCCAGCCGCCACAGCACCGGGTCGGCCAGCTCGTAGCGGCGCAGCATCGTCTCGAACGTGCAGTCCCCGTCGTGGTGGCCCAGCTCGACCCCGCGCATGTCGAACGGCGTGGCGTCCTCGGGTACCTCGGCCGGGTCGGTGACGAACACGAACACCGCGTCGGCGTCGATGTGCCGGCGGATCAGCCAGGCGCAGGCGGCCCGGTCGATGTGTACGCCGGTGCGGGTTGCCCACTTCACGATTACTCCCTGCTGGGGTGGGTCGCGGTGGCCAGGGCGGCCACCGCGGCGTGTGCCTGGTCCCGCTCGGGGGGCGGGAAGTAGTCGCGGCGGCCGATCCGGCGCAGTTCGCCGCGCAGCCGACGCAGCACCGCTGGGCGCCCGTCCGGCTCGCCGGCCGCCGCCGCCTCGGCCTCGGCCCGTACCGCGGCGTACTCCTGCGCGCGGGCGGCGGCCATCCGCGCGGCGAGCTGCCGCTGCGGCCCGAGGCTGGCCGGCCGGGCCAGCCAGATGATCGCCTCGCCGCCGTGCTCGGCGACCTCGTCGGCGACCCACTCCAGGTGCTCCCGGGTACGGGCGTCGGCGGGCAGGGCGACCAGGCCGTCGCCGAGCTGCGCCGCGCCCAGCCGTTTGAGCGTGCGCCACACCGCGATCCGGGGCGTGGACGGCTCGCGGGGCATCCGGTAGGACAGCAGCACCCACGTCCCCGGCTCGGTCACCCGTCACTCCTATCGCGTCCCCCAAGTAGTTGTAACCATGGTTACACTACACGAATGAAGTGGATAACCCGGGAGCGTCCCAAGGTCGACCGGATCGCCTGTCCCTGGCTGATCCGCCGGTTCATCGACCCGGACGCCGAGATCATCTACGTACCGGCGGGTGCGGTGCTGACCACCGCGCAGCGGGAGGGCGGCTACTCCTTCGACGCGCCCGGTGCGACGTACAGCCACCGGCGGCGGCCGGACGGCGGCCAGTGGTGCACCTTCGAGACGCTCATCGACGCCCACGGTCTCGGCGGCGACCACGCCCTGGCCGCACTGGCCGGCATCGTGCACGCCGCGGACATCGCCGAGGACGTGGACAGCCACCCGTTCGGGCCGGCGCTGCGCGCCCTCGGCGACGCCGGTACCGAGGTCGAGCCGGACGACCAGCACCTGCTCGCCCGGGCCGGGTTCGTCTACGACGCGCTCTACGCACACTGCCAGCACCAGGTCGGCCGGGGAGGCACACCGTGATCAGCTGGGCGGTCATCGGATCCGGCGCGGCACTGTCGGCGCTGCTCGCCGGGGTACTCGTCGCGCTCGCGGCTCCGGGAAACCGGCTCGCGGCGGGCACGGGGGCCGCGGTGGGCGCGGCCGCCGGCCCGATCGCCTGGAACGCGATCCTGCGCGCCACCCACGCCAGCACGTTCTTCACCGACGCCCCGCTGGTCATCCTGCCGGCCAGCTGGCAGGACACCGGGTCCGGCGTCTTCACCATCGCCACCACGGCGATCGTGCTGGGCCTCGGCCCGCTCGGCGGACAACCGGCCCGCCGGGTGGTACCGCTGGCGCTGCTCGCCGGCCTCGCGGCGTTCCTCGTCGACGTCTATCTGTACTGAGACGTCCAGCTGTACCGGCACCGTCCCCGACCCGCCCGCCCCGGATGCCCGGCACGCACGCCGCCGGGTAGCGTCGAGCCGTGATCACGCTGGAGGAGCTGCGCGCGGCCGCCTCGCACACGGGCGAGAACTCGATCGACACGGTGGTCCTCGGGGTCGCCGACATGCAGGGGCGGTTGCAGGGCAAGCGGTTCCACGCCCGGCACTTCGTGGACACCGTCGTCGAGGAGGGCAGCGAGGGCTGCAACTACCTGCTCGCGGTGGACGTGGACATGAACACCGTGGACGGGTACGCGATGTCCAGCTGGGCCGGCGGGTACGGCGACTTCGCGATGGTGCCCGACCTGTCCACCCTCCGGCGGACCCCGTGGCACCCGGCCACCGCGCTGGTCCTCGCCGACCTGGCCTGGTTCGACGGCCGCCCGGTGGCGGCCTCGCCCCGGCAGATCCTGCGCGGCCAGCTGGACCGGCTGGCCGCCCGGGGCCTACGTGCCTTCGCCGGTACCGAGCTGGAGTTCATCGTCTACCGCGACTCCTACGAGGAGGCGTGGCAGCGCGGGTACCGCGAGCTGACCCCGGCCAACCTGTACAACGTCGACTACTCGCTGCTGGGCACCGCCCGGGTGGAGCCGCTGCTGCGCCGGATCCGGCTGGAGATGGCCGGCGCCGGCCTGACCCCGGAGAGCGCCAAGGGCGAGTGCAACTACGGGCAGCACGAGATCGCGTTCCGCTACGCCGACGCGCTCACCAGCGCCGACCACCACGTGATCTACAAGACCGGGGCCAAGGAGATCGCCGCACAGGAGGGTATGGCGCTGACCTTCATGGCCAAGCCGAACGAGCGGGAGGGCAACTCCTGCCACATCCACTTCTCGCTGCGCGGCCTGGAGTCCGGCGCCCCGGTGTTCGCCGCCGGCCCCGAGCCGACCGGCTCGACGGATCACGAGCCGACCGGCTCGACGGATGACGGCATGTCCACGCTGATGAGACAGGCGCTGGCCGGGATACTGGCCACGATGCGGGAGTTCACCTTGTGGTACGCCCCCAACGTCAACTCGTACAAGCGGTACCAGCCGGGCTCGTTCGCGCCGACCGCGTTGCGCTGGGGTACCGACAACCGGACCTGCGCGCTGCGGGTCGTGGGGCACCGCGCCGCCGGCCTCCGACTGGAGAACCGGGTACCGGGCGGGGACGTCAACCCGTACCTGGCGCTGGCGGCGATGACGGCCGGCGCGCTGTACGGCCTCGAAAACGAGCTGGAGCTGGAGCCGCCGCACCCCGGCGACGCGTACACCGACACCGACGCGCCCCGGGTCCCGGGCAACCTGCGTGACGCCGCCGAACTGTGGCAGAACAGCGCGCTGGCCCGGGCGGCCTTCGGCGACGAGGTGGTCGAGCACTACGCCAACAACGCCCGGGTGGAGCTGGCCGCCTTCGACGCGGCGGTCACCGACTGGGAGCTGCGGCGCGGCTTCGAAAGGCTCTAGTCCCATGAAGATCCTCAACCCGGCGACCGGGGAGGTCGTCACCGAGGTCGAGCCGACCTCGTTGCCCGACACGGACGCCGCCATCGACCGGGCCGCCCGCGCCTTCGAGAGCTGGCGCGCGGTCTCCCCGGGGGACCGGGCCCGGCTGCTGCGCCGCTTCGCGGTGGTCGTCGACGAGCACCGGGAGGAGCTGGCCCGGCTGGAGGTGACCAACTCGGGCCACACCATCGGCAACGCCCGCTGGGAGGCCGGCAATGTCCGGGACGTACTTGACTACTACGCCGGTGCGCCGGAACGGTTGACCGGCCGGCAGATCCCGGTACCGGGCGGGGTCGACCTGACCTTCCACGAACCGCTGGGCGTGGTCGGGGTGATCGTGCCGTGGAACTTCCCGATGCCGATCGCCGGCTGGGGCTTCGCCCCGGCGCTGGCGGCCGGCAACACCGTGGTGCTCAAGCCGGCCGAGCTGACCCCGCTGACCGCGCTGCGCCTGGGCGAGCTGGCCCGGGCGGCCGGCATCCCGGAGGGCGTCTTCACCGTCATACCGGGCAAGGGTTCGGTGGTCGGGCAGCGCTTCGTCACCCACCCGGCGGTACGCAAGCTCTGCTTCACCGGCTCCACCGAGGTCGGCAAGCAGATCATGGCCGGCTGTGCCAGACAGGTGAAGCGGCTGACCCTGGAGCTGGGCGGCAAGAGCGCGAACATCGTGTTCGCCGACGCCGATCTGGCCGCCGCCGCCGCGTCCGCGCCGGCCGCCGTCTTCGACAACGCCGGCCAGGACTGCTGCGCGCGGTCGCGGATCCTGGTGCAGTCCAGCGGGTACGACCGGTTCCTGGAGCTGCTGGAGCCGGCGGTCAAGCAGTTCCGGGTACAGGACCCGGCGCTGGACACCGCGCAGATGGGACCGCTGATCTCGGCGGGGCAGCGGGAGACCGTACTGTCCTATGTGGACGGTGCCGAGCTGGCGTTCCGGGGTTCGTGCCCCGAGGGAGCCGGATTCTGGTACCCGCCAACGGTTCTGCTCGCCCACGACGGCCGGGAGCGGCACTGGCGTGAGGAGATCTTCGGCCCGGTGGTCTCGGTGCTGCCGTTCGAGACCGAGGCGGAGGCGATCCGGATCGCCAACGACACCCCGTACGGCCTGTCCGGCTCGATCTGGACCCGCGACCTCGGCCGGGGCCTGCGGGTGGCCCGCGGCGTCGAGTCCGGCACCCTGTCGGTCAACTCGCACTCGTCGGTGCGTTACTGGACGCCCTTCGGCGGGATGAAGCAGTCCGGCCTCGGTCGCGAGCTCGGCCCGGACGCACTGGCCGCGTTCACCGACGTGAAGAACGTCTTTCTCAGTACGGAGGCCTGAGTGGTGCGGCGGTTCGAGGACCGGGTGGCGGTGGTCACCGGCGGCGGGAGCGGGATCGGTCTGGCCACCGCGCACCGGTTCGCGGATGAGGGCGCGCGGGTCGTGGTGGTGGACGTCAACGCCGAGGCCGGCCGGGCGGCGGCGGACGCGGTCGGTGGCGAGTTCGTCGGTTGCGACGTGTCCGACGAGACCTCGGTCAGCGAGCTGTTCGACGGGGTGGCGCAGCGGTACGGGCGGGTGGACATCGCGTTCAACAATGCCGGCATCTCGCCGCCGGACGACGACTCGATCCTGCAGACCCGGCTGGACGCCTGGGAGCGGGTCAACCGGGTCAACCTGACCAGCGTCTACCTGTGCTGCAGGTACGCCATCCCGCACATGCTCCGGCAGGGTAAGGGATCGATCGTCAACACCGCCAGCTTCGTCGCGCTGATGGGTGCGGCCACCTCGCAGATCGCCTATACGGCAAGCAAGGGCGGCGTCCTGGCGATGAGCCGGGAGCTGGGCGTGCAGTTCGCCCGGGACGGGATCCGGGTCAACGCGCTCTGTCCCGGGCCGGTGGCCACCCCGCTGCTCATGGAGCTGTTCGCCAAGGATCCCGAGCGGGCCGCCCGGCGGCTGGTGCACGTACCGATGGGGCGGTTCGCCGAGCCGGCCGAGATCGCCGCCGCGGTGGCCTTCCTGGCCAGCGACGACGCCAGCTTCATCACCGCGTCGGCGTTCGTGGTCGACGGCGGGATCACCGGCGCCTACGTGACTCCGCTGTAGCCGTCAGGCACGCGAGCAGCCCGCTGGCGGATGCTAGGGAGTCAGCGGGACGGCGACGGTGACCCGGGTACCCCGCGTGCCGCTCTCGATCTTCATGGCGGCGGCCAGCCGCCGGACGATCCACAGGCCGCGGCCGTTCGGGGCGAGCGTGGACGGCGGCGCGGTACCGGCGCGGCGCGGGTCGGGGATCCCCGGTCCGGTGTCGGTCACCTCGCAGTGCAGTGCGCGGTCGGCCCGCCAGAGCCGCAGCCGGCCTTGCCCACCGCCGTGCTGGATCGCGTTGCTGGCCAGCTCGCTGGCCACGATCACCATGTGCGAGACCCGTTCGGCGGGCGCGCCGAGGTCGGCGGCGTGCGCGGCCACAGCGGCCCGCAACGCATAGAGCCCGCTCCGGTCGAACGGTTGGTCCAGCGCGCCGGCCCCGGGTCGGCTCACGCCGCCACGGCCGTCCGGAGCTCGGGTCTCACGGCTGGCCATGGACCCTCTGTACCCGCAACGAGCCGATATCACCCGTGTCCACCAGGGTGAACATCTCGTGGACCAGTCCCCGGCAGGTGACCACCATCCGGCGGTCCGCCGGTAGGCTCGCGGCCGCCTGGAGGATGATCGACACGCAGGCCGCGTCCAGGTAGCGCAACTGGGTGAGATTGACGTGGATGTCGTGGTCCAGCCGGAGCGACTCGGTGATCGCCTGGACCAACGGCCTGGAGCGGGTGAAGTCGATCTCCCCGGCCACCCGTACCCCCGGCGGGCTGTGCTGGCGGCAGATCCGCAGGATCGGGTCCTCGTGGTAGACCGTGGCGGCGACCGCCTGGCTGTGCGCGGCGGCGGCGAAGGCCAGCGTCACCGCGTCGAAGCTGTCCCGGTCGTACTGGCAGATCGCGGCCAGCCGGCCGTCGGCGAACAGCGACTCGACCTCCGCCTCGAACGCGAGCAGTTGCTCGATCGCGGCCACCGGCCGGCTGGCCCAGCACATGTCGGCGGTGACCCGCAGGATCGGGTACCCCTCCTGGGCGGCCATCTCGAGGTGCCCGGCCAGCAGGTCGACCATCCGGCGCGCCGACGCCTGCCCGCCGGCCAACCAGGACCGGTCGCTGCCCTGCACGGACAGCTGACCGCGGTCGATCGCGGCCAGCGCCGACACCGAACGGGCCTCCAGCTCGCCGGGCAGCCGCTCGGGGGATACCGAGTCGGTGAAGCACAGGATCTTGTGGCCGCGATCCAACCCGGCGCCTACGAACGCGGCCACGATGTCCAGCCGCTCGTCCGGATCGGAGAACGTCAGACAGGCGTGGTCGCCGGGCCCCAGCGCGTCCACGGACTGCGGACTCACCACGGCGTGTCCTTTCCGTCAGTAACCGATACACCGTAGGACACCCCGACCGGTTGCGCAGCGCGTGGGCAGGCCTGGCGCGCCCGGGGAGGCCACCCGGGCGGTCGGATAGAGTGCACGGCAGCATGGGGCCACATCCGGGGGGAGGCAGGCTCTGCGATGACCATGCAGGCGTCGGGCCGGGTCCTGACCGTACCCAATCTGATCAGCTTCACCCGGCTGCTCGGCGTACCCCTGTTCCTGTATCTGTTCCTGGTCCCACAGGCCTACGGCTGGGCGCTGGTGGTACTCGCCCTCGGCGGCACCAGCGACTGGGTCGACGGCTACCTGGCCCGCCGGCTCGGCCAGATCAGCCGGCTCGGCGAGCTGCTCGACCCGTTCGCGGACCGGCTCTACATCCTGGCCACGCTGGTCGCGTTCACCGTCGGTGGCGTGGTTCCCTGGCTGTTCACCGGCGTCCTGCTGCTGCGCGACGCGCTGCTGCTCGGCTGCCTGGCGGTGCTGCGCCACTACGGCTACGGCCCGCTGCCGGTGCACTACCTCGGCAAGACGGCCACCTTCATCCTGCTGTTCGGCTTCCCGGTGCTGCTGCTGGCCCGGGCCAGTCCGGCGGCGGCGCCGATCGCCGGCCCGGTCGGCTGGGCGCTTGCCTGGTGGGGCCTGGGCCTCTACTGGGCGGCCGGCGTGCTGTACCTGATCCAGACCGTCCGGCTGGTCCGGGCGGCCACCTCTTCCGGGACGGTACCCGCGTGACCGAGCGCCGCTACGCCTCGGACTTCCTCACCGAGATGTTCAACAACCCGCTCGATGCCGGGTACGCCGAGGCGGCCCGGCGCCGGGCCGAGCGCGGCCCGGACTCGGCCGGCCGCCGGATCGTCGGACGCGGGGCGCGGGCGCTCGTCCTGGTGGCCACCGGCTTCCTCCTGATGGTCGCCTACCACCAGACGGTGGCCGGGCAGCCGGAGTCCAGCCGGGTACGCGCCGGGCTGGTCGCCGACGTCCAGGCCCGCCAGCACGAGACCGACCTGCTCCAGCAGCAGGCCGACCGGCTGCGCGACGACGTGTCCCGGCAGCGGGACGCGGCGCTGGCCGCCGCCGGTACCGATGCCGCCGCACTCAACCAGTTGGAGCTGGCCACCGGCACCGGCCGGGTACGCGGCCCGGGTACCGTCGTGCGGCTCGTCGACGCCACCCCGCCGGTGGACCCGGTGACCGGCAAGGCGAACGGGAAGAACCTCGGCGTGGTGCTCGACCGGGACCTGCAGAAGGTCACCAACGAGCTGTGGCACGACGGAGCCGAGGCGATCTCGATCAACGGGGAACGGCTCAGCGCCACCTCGACCATCCGTACCGCGGGCAGCACCATCCTGGTCGACTTCCGGCCGATCTCCTCGCCCTACCTGGTCACCGCGATCGGCCCGGAGGACCTGGACAGGCGGTTCACCGGGTCGCGTACCGGGCAGCTGTTCCGGGCCATCGCCAGCCAGTACGGTATGCAGGTCTCGGTGAACCGGGTGGGCGACCTGACCCTGCCCGCGGCACCGGACCCGCAGCTGCACTACGCCCAGCCGGTACCCACTGACAGCCCGTCGACCCCGGTGTCCGGCTCGCCCGGCTCCCCCGTACCGTCGTCCCCGGGAGGGCGCTGATGTTCGCGGTACTCGCACTGGTGGTCGGAGTGGGGCTCGGTGCCTTCTTCGAACCGTCGGTACCGCTCGCCCTCCAGCCGTACCTGCCGATCGCCGTGGTCGCCGCGCTGGACGCGGTGTTCGGCGGGATCCGGGCGAAGCTGGACGGCGTCTTCGACGACAAGCAGTTCGTCGTGTCGTTCGTCTCCAACGTCCTGGTCGCCGGGCTGATCGTGTTCCTCGGCGACAAGCTCGGCGTGGGTACCCAGCTGTCCACCGGCGTCGTGGTCGTGCTCGGGGTACGGATCTTCGGCAATGTGGCGGGTATCCGCCGGCGGCTCTTCCGGGCTTAGGTAGTAGGTCATGAGCGAGCCGCACCAGGACACCGGTACCGGTTGGCCGGCGCCCACCGAGGCACCGCCTGAGATGCCGGCTGCGGCACCGCCCGGGAAGGCGGCCGAGAAACCGTCCGCAAAGCCCGCCGCGGCACAACCACAGGAGTGGGACGTCGATGGGCCCGACGCGGCGACCGAGCCGGAGGTCGGCGAGGCAGCGGCCGGGTCGCCGGCCGGCCGCCGGCGGGTGTCGGCGGCGGGTGCCGCGATCGGTCTGCTGCTGGTGCTGTTCGGGTTCGCCTTCGTGGTGCAGCTGCGCAGCCACGCCACCGACCAGGCGCAGACCACCGCCCGGCCGGAGGACCTGGTCCGCATCCTGTCCGACCTGGACGCCCGCAAGGACCGGCTCAGCCAGGAGATCAGCCAGCTGCAGACCACCCAACAGCAGCTCGCCGCGGGCAGCGCGGGCCGGTCCGCGGCCCTGGACGCGGCCGCCAAACGGGCCCGCGACCTGGGCATTCTCGCCGGTACGCTGCCCGCCCAGGGGCCCGGGATCGAGGTGCGGTTCCTGCCCGGCAGCCAGGGCCTGAAGGCGGCCGTCATGCTCGACGCGGTGGAGGAGCTGCGCGACGCCGGTGCCGAGGCGCTGCAGCTCGACGGCGGCGACGGGCAGAGCGTACGGGTGGTCGCGTCCAGCTGGTTCGTCGACGGGCCCAACGGCGCGCTCGAAGTGGACGGCCGTACCCTGACCGGCCCGTACCTGCTCACCGCGATCGGCGATCCGCCGACCATGCGTACCGCGCTGAACATTCCGGGCGGGGTGGCCGACACCGTGCACAATGCCGGCGGTAACGTGATCGTCGACCAGCCGGGTACCGTCCGGGTCAGCGCGCTGCACCCGACCGGTAGCCCGCGCTATGCCCAACCGGCCAGCTGAGGCGAAGGACCCGAGTTGATACCCGAGGATCTGCGGTACACCTCCGAGCACGAGTGGGTGGCCCCGGGCGGCCCCACGGTGAAGGTGGGGATCACCCACTACGCCCAGGACGCGCTCGGTGACATCGTCTACGTCCAACTGCCCGACCCCGGTACCGCGGTGCAGGAGGGGCAGGCGTTCGGCGAGGTGGAGTCCACCAAGAGCGTGTCCGAGATCTACGCGCCGCTCTCCGGTACCGTGGTGGCGCGCAACGACCGGCTGGCGGACGAGCCGGAACTGATCAACACCGACCCGTACGGCGACGGTTGGCTGGTGGAGATCGAGCCCACCGAACCGGACGGGCTCGGCCAGTTGCTCGACGCCGCCGGGTACCGTGAGCTGACCGAAGAGTAACCACGGCCGACCGGCGCCGGGACACGATGGGCGAGTCCGGTTGACCCTGCATTTCGACCTTGACTAGGCTCGCCGAGTCGACCGCGAAACCGCGGTCGTGCGCGCGGAGCAGATGGCAGGCCGCGAGCCGGGGGCGCGACCTGCGCCACCGACGCCGACTGATACCCGTGAGGTGGTCCGATGACGCGCCCAGACGACGAGTTCCCTCCACTCGACGTCACCTCGACGCTCAACCTCGGCGCTCTCGACGACGTGCTCGAGGGCCCCGACGCCGAGGTGGCACCCGGGCGGATGTCCGGTTCGCTGCCGCCGGGCATGGCGCTGCTGGTGGTGCGCCGCGGCCCGAACGCCGGCGCCCGGTTCCTGCTCGACCATGACGTGACGACCAGCGGGCGGCACCCGGACAGCGACATCTTCCTCGACGACGTCACGGTCTCCCGCCGGCACGCCGAGTTCCACCGCGAGTCGGGCACGTTCACCGTACGCGACGTGGGTAGCCTGAACGGCACCTACGTCAACCGCGAGCGGGTCGAGGCGGCCACGTTGTCCAGCGGGGACGAGGTACAGATCGGCAAGTTCCGGTTGGTCTTCATCGCCGGGCCACGCCCGGACGAGGGCGCCTGACCACGTAGGGGCACACCGGTGACGTACTCGGGGGTCGGTGCGGCGGCGGCACGGGGACCGGTGCTGATGAGCATCGGTGAGGTGCTCGCCCACCTGCGCGGGGAGTTCCCCGACATCACCATCTCCAAGCTGCGCTTCCTGGAGGCCGAGGGGCTGGTCGAGCCGCGGCGCACGGCAGCCGGATACCGCAAGTACAGCCCGGCGGACCTCTCCCGGCTGCGCTTCGTGCTGGCCGCGCAGCGCGACCACTACCTGCCGCTGCGGGTGATCCGGGAACAGCTCGCCGCGCTCGACCGCGGCGACGGGGTCGGTGTCGTCGACCGTGCCGACGGGGTCGGCGTCGTCGGGCTGGCGCCGCGCCGCCCGGCGTTGGTGCCGGTCGACGACGCGGGGGTACCCGAGCGGGTCGATCCGCGGCTCACCCGGGACGACCTGCTGGCCCGGTCCGGACTCGCCGACCCGTTGCTCGCCGAGCTGGAGGAGCATGGGCTGATCCGGGCCCGGCACGGGTGGTACGACCCGGATGCGCTCGCGGTCGCCCGGACCGCCGCCCAGCTGGCCGAGTACGGCCTGCAGGCGCGGCACCTGCGCGGGTACCGGGCGGCCGCGGACCGGGAGGTCGGCCTGTTCGCTCAGCTCGTCGCGCCGCTCGCCCGGCAGAACACGCCGGCCGCACAGGCCCGGGCCGCCGAGACGGTACGCGAGCTGGCCGCGCTGTCCCAGCAGCTGCACGCCGCGCTGGTCCGCGCCGGGCTGCGGGAAACCCTGGGCCAGTAACGAACCCCCGCGTGCCGGGGCCGGCAAGTGTACCGTTTACCCAAACGGGTGCGTCTGCATCCGGACGACAACACGGAGGCGGGCAGTGCGTGAGCTGAGCGTGGTCGGTGTTCGGGTCGAGCTACCCAGCAACCAGCCGATCGTGCTGCTCAAAGAGGTCGATGGCGACCGCTATCTGCCCATCTGGATCGGCGCGGTGGAGGCCACCGCGATCGCGTATGAGCAACAGGGCGTGAAACCGCCCCGGCCGCTGACCCACGATCTGATGCGTGACATCCTCGCCGCTCTCAAGACGCCGCTGACCGGCGTGGAGATCGTCGAGATGAAGGAGAACATCTTCTACGCCGATCTGCTGATCGGCGAGGGGGTCCGGGTGTCCGCCCGGCCCAGCGACTCGATCGCGCTGGCCCTGCGGGCCGGTGCCCCGATCCACTGCGCCGACCAGGTGCTGGCCGAGGCGGGGATCATCATCCCGGACGAGCAGGAGGACGAGGTCGAGAAGTTCCGGGAGTTCCTGGAGCAGGTCACCCCGGAGGACTTCGCCGGCTGAACCCTCGGTTGTACCCCGGCGTGTCGCATCGAAACCTGCCGGTCGGATACCCGGCGGAACGATAGTGTTACCTCACCGACACGAGGTGATACCAGCGGGGAGGTAGTGGCAGTGAGCGAGCCGCAGGACCCGCCCGGGCAACCGGCAGCCGAGCCGGATGACGGGGACATCGGCTACCGCGGCGTCACCGCCTGTCACGCTGTGTCGATCAGCTACCGCCAGCTCGACTACTGGGCCCGCACCGGCCTGGTCACGCCGAGCGTGCGGGACGCGTCCGGCTCCGGCACCCAGCGGCTCTACTCGTTCCGCGACATGGTCGTGCTGAAGGTGGTCAAGCGGCTGCTGGACGCCGGGGTGTCGCTGCAGAACATCCGCAAGGCGATCGACGCGCTGCGCTCCCGCGGGGTCGAGGACCTGGCCCAGATCACCCTGATCTCCGACGGCACCACGGTGTACGAGTGCCGCTCGCCGGAGGAGGTCGTCGATCTGCTCCAGGGTGGCCAGGGCGTCTTCGGGATCGCGATCGGCGGGGCGTTCAAGGAGATCAAGGGCTCGCTGGAGCACCTGCCGGCGGAGCGGGCCGCGGCCGAGCCGGTCGGTGCCGACGAGGAGAGCGGCGACCTGGTCGCCGATGAGCTGGCCGCGCGCCGGGCCCGGCGCCGGGCCGGCTGACCCAGGTTCCGTGCCCTCCCGGCGATACCGGCGCTGGCTTCGGCGCGGTCTCGACCTGTGCCTCGTCGGCATCGTGATCGCGGTCCTGCTCGTCGCGGTGAGCGTGTGGTGGGTCGACCGGCAGGCGCGCGGGCACCTGTACACGGCCGACGAGGTACCGGCCACACCGGTCGCGCTCGTGCTCGGCGCCCAGGTGGACCCCGACGGCACCCCGTCGCCGTTCCTGGCCGCCCGGCTCGCCCTGGCCCAGCGGCTGTACGACACCGGCAAGGTCAAGGTGCTGCTGGTCTCCGGCGACTTCGGGCAGCCGGACTACGACGAACCGGACACCATGCGCTCCTGGCTGGTCAGCCATGGCGTACCGCAGAAGCGGGTGGTGGTGGACTACGCGGGATTCGACACGTACGACTCGTGCGCCCGGGCGATCCGGATCTTCGGCGTACACCGGGCGATCGTCGTCACCCAGACCTACCACCTGCCCCGCGCGGTGGCGCTCTGCCGGCACCTGGGCATCGACGCCACCGGCGTGGGCGACGACTCGGTGAGCGTGAACCGGTTCGACTGGTTGCGGGCCAGCGTCCGGGAGCAGGGCGCCTGCGTGAAGGCCAGCTTCGACGAGGTGACCGGCCGCGACCCGGTCTTCCTGGGCAGGCACGAGACCGGTGTGGAGGACGCGCTGAAGGCGGCCGGGTGAGATGTGCCACCCCGGCCCTCCAGCCAGTCGCGAGCCGGCGCTGGTAGCCTGAGCAAGCAGTGCCGTTACACCCGCGCGGGAGAGTCCGACCGAAGCAGCACCGGCCGGCGCCGAAGGGGCAAATCCTCCCCGGAACCTCTCAGGCAAAAGGACCACGCGGGCAGGCAGCTCTGGAGGGGCCGACAGAGGGGGAGGCGTAGTCACGCCACCTCTGCCGGGGAGTAGACCTCATGACCGAAGCCAGCTTCGCCGAGCGGCACATCGGACCGTCCGCCGAGGACGTGGCCGCCATGCTCAAGACCGTCGGGTACGGCTCGATCGACGCGCTGATGGACGCTGCCATCCCCGAGTCGATCCGCTGGCACGGCACGCTCGACCTGCCCCCCGCGGCGACGGAGAGCCAGGTGATCGCCGAGCTGCACGCGCTCGCCTCGGCCAACCGGCCGCTGGTGTCCATGATCGGGCTGGGCTACCACGGCACCCACACCCCGGCCGTGATCCGCCGTAACGTCCTGGAGAACCCGGCCTGGTACACGGCGTACACGCCGTACCAGCCGGAGATCTCCCAGGGGCGGCTGGAGGCGCTGCTCAACTTCCAGACCGTGGTCGCCGACCTGACCGGCCTGCCGCTGGCCAACGCCTCGATGCTGGACGAGGCGACCGCGGCAGCGGAGGCGATGACGCTGGCCCGGCGCTCGTCGAAAGCGGCCGGCAACGTCTACCTGGTGGACGCCGATACCTTGCCGCAGACCCTCGCGGTGATCCGTACCCGGGCGCTGCCGCTGGGCATCGAGGTACGCGTGGTCGATCTGGACACCGAGCCGCTGCCCGAGGGCGGGTACTTCGGGCTGCACGTCCAGTACCCGGGCGCCTCCGGAGCACTCCGGGACCACGTCCCGCTGATCGAGGCCGCGCACTCGGCCGGCGCGCTGGTCACTGTCGCGGCCGACCTGCTCGGGCTGACCCTGATGCGCTCGCCGGGCTCGGCCGGCGCCGACATCGCCGTCGGTACCACCCAACGGTTCGGCCTACCCATGGGCTATGGCGGGCCGCATGCCGGTTACCTGGCGGTGCGCGACGGCCTGGCCCGGATGCTGCCCGGCCGCCTGGTCGGGGTGTCCCGCGACGCCGACGGCGCGCCCGCCTACCGGCTCGCGCTGCAGACCCGCGAGCAGCACATCCGCCGGGAGAAGGCGACCAGCAACATCTGCACCGCACAGGTCCTGCTCGCGGTGATCGCCTCGATGTACGCGGTCTACCACGGCCCGCAGGGGCTGCGGGCGATCGCCGCCCGGGTGGCCGGGCGGGCCGCCACGCTCGCCGCCGGCCTGCGTACCGGCGGGGTGGCAGTGGCGCATGAGGCGTTCTTCGACACGGTGACCGCGGTGGTACCCGGCCGGGCCGCCGGGGTGGTCGCCGCCGCCGAGCGTGCCGGCATCAACCTGCGGCTGGTCGACGCCGACCGGGTCGCCATCTCCTGCGACGAACTGACCACGGCCGAGCACCTCTCGACGGTGTGGGCGGCGTTCGGGGTCGAGGGGGCGGCCGAGGTCGCCGCCGCGCTGCCGGCGCCGCTGCGCCGCACCGACGACTACCTCACCCATCAGGTGTTCCACACCCACCACTCGGAGACCGCCATGCTGCGCTACCTGCGCCGGCTGGCGGACCAGGACTACGCGCTGGACCGGGGCATGATCCCACTGGGCTCGTGCACGATGAAGCTCAACGCGACCACCGAGATGGAGCCGATCACCTGGCCGGAGTTCGCCGACATCCACCCCTTCGCACCGGACCCGCAGGCGGCCGGCTACCGCGAGCTGATCAGCACGCTGGAGCGGTGGCTGGCCGAGATCACCGGGTACGACGCGGTGAGCGTGCAGCCCAACGCCGGGTCACAGGGGGAGCTGACCGGGTTGCTGGCCATCCACGCGTACCACCAGGCCAACGGGCAGGAGCAGCGGGACGTGTGCCTGATCCCGTCCTCGGCGCACGGCACCAACGCGGCCAGCGCGGTGATGGCCGGCATGCGGGTCGTGGTGGTGGCCTGCGACGCGGACGGCAACGTGGACCTCGACGACCTGGACCGCAAGATCGGGCAGCATGCCGTGCGACTCGCCGCGATCATGGTGACCTACCCGTCCACCCACGGGGTGTACGAGACCGGGATCGCCGAGCTGTGCGCGAAGGTACACGCGGCGGGCGGGCAGGTGTACGTCGACGGAGCCAACCTCAACGCGCTGGTCGGATACGCCAGGCCGGGCCGGTTCGGTGCCGACGTGTCGCACCTGAACCTGCACAAGACGTTCTGCATCCCGCACGGCGGGGGCGGCCCCGGAGTCGGGCCGGTGGCGGTACGCGCGCACCTGGCGCCGCACCTGCCGGCACACGTCTCGGCGGCGCCCTACGGCTCGGCCGGGATCCTCCCGATCCCGTGGGCCTACCTGCGGATGATGGGGCCGGACGGGCTGGCCGCGGCGACCGGCGTCGCCGTCCTGGCCGCCAACTACATCGCCACCCGGCTGCGCGAGCACTACCCGGTGTTGTACGCCGGCGAGCACGGACTGGTGGCCCACGAGTGCATCCTCGACCTGCGCCCGCTCACCAAGGCGACCGGCGTGACCGTCGACGACGTGGCCAAGCGGCTGATCGACTACGGTTTCCACGCCCCGACGATGTCGTTCCCGGTGCCCGGGACGCTGATGGTCGAGCCGACCGAGTCGGAGGACCTGGCCGAGCTGGACCGGTTCGTGGCGGCGATGATCGCGATCCGCGGGGAGATCGGCAAGGTCGCGGCCGGGGAGTGGCCGGCCGGCGACAATCCGCTGGTCAACGCGCCGCACACGGCGGCGATGGTCAGCGGGGACGAATGGGCGCACCCGTACCCGCGGTCGGTGGCGGCGTACCCGACCGGGCAGGTGGCGGGGAAGTACTGGACGCCGGTACGCCGCATCGACGGGGCGTACGGGGATCGGAACCTGGTCTGTTCATGCCCGGCCCCGGCGGCGTATGAGGATGGAGCGCAGGACTGAGGTACGGTCAGGCGGCGAGCAGGGTGTGCGGGGCCGGGCCCCGGTGAGGTGCGATGGTGGTGCCGTCCGGGAGCAGCTCGCCGGTGTCCTCGAACAGGATCACGCCGTTGCAGAGCAGGCTCCACCCCTGTTCCGGGAATGAGGCGATGACGTGGGCGGCGTCCCGGTCGATCGCTTCCGCGGACGGACAGGGGGTGTCGTGCTGGCACATCTGAGGTCTCCGGGTGGTGCGTGGGGTCGTTGTTTGTTCGGGCAGTTTTGGCTTCTGTGTGTTCTTGTTCACATCGCCAGTGATGCACGGTACCAAGGTGTACAACGTCAGCACGAGCAACTATCCATACCGCGTCGGCAGAAATGGCCTTTCGGATGACCGCCGTCTATCCGGTAGGGGTATCCGCAGCACACACGCTGTCCGATAGTGCGCACGCATCGTTGACCGGACGGCTGGCGGAGCGCGCCCGGCTGGAGTGGTGGGTGACCTGCCGCGAGGACCCCGCCCAGGTCCTGACCGATTTCCTGGCGGACGCGGGGCTGTCAAGACCCGGGCTCGGCGGAACCGGCCCAAATAATTCCGTCAGGCGGAACGAGCCGGTCGCCGCGGTGCTGATCTCGGCCGCCGCGGGCGCGGCGATGGCCGGCGCGCCGACCGGCCCGCCCAGCCCGGTACCGGCCGTTCCCGACCTGGTCGCGGTGGTCTTCGAGGATTGCGTGCCGCCCCCGGCTGGCTCCGCCGCCGGGTGCCGCCTCGGGCCGTGGCGTGACAGCTGGACGCCGGCGCGGCACGCCGAGGCGGTACGCCAGGTGCGGGCGGCGATCGGGCGGGGGGACGTGTACCAGGTCAACCTGGTCGGGCACGCCAGTGCCGGGTACCACGGGGACGCCTCCGGTGCGCTGCACCGGGCCACCCGGCTGCCCGGCGCCCGCTACGCCGGCCAGCTCGCCGGGGACGGCTGGGCGGTCGCCTGCGCGTCCCCGGAGACCCTGGTCGAGGTACGGGACGGCCGGGTGGTCACCCGGCCGATCAAGGGCACCCGACCGGCCACCGCCCGGGGGCGTACCGAGCTGCTCGGCTCCGCCAAGGAACGGGCCGAGCACGTGATGATCGTCGACCTGGAGCGCAACGACCTCGCCCGGGTCGCCCGCACCGGCAGCGTACGGGTGGACCAGCTGTTCGCGGTGCGTCGCTGGTGCGACCTGTGGCAGGCCGAGTCGACCGTCTCCGCCGAGCTGGCCGCCGGCGTGGGGCTGGCCGACCTGCTGCGCGCGGTCTGCCCGGGCGGCTCGGTCACGGGTGCGCCGAAGCTGGCCGCGCTGGAGCTGATCGCCGGGCTGGAACCGGTCGGCCGGGGGCCGAGCATGGGCGCGTTCGGCTGGATCGGTCCCGATCACCTCGACCTGGGGCTGACCATCCGTACCGTGGCGGTGGACCGGGACCGGGTACACCTGTGGGCCGGTGGCGGGATCACCTGGGGCAGCGACCCGGCGGCCGAAGTGGCCGAGGCGGCCGCCAAGGCAGCCCCGCTGCGCGCGGCACTGGCAGCCGCGCCGACGGTCGGTCCGGGCGCCCCGGACGGATCAGCCGGCTGACGGCGCCTCGCGCAACCGGTCGCGTACGGCGTCGAGCTGGGCGTCGGTGATGCCGTGCCGGCGCAGGTAGCCGGGCACGCTGCCGTACCGCCGCTCCACGTGGTCGAGCAGGGCGAGCATGGTCTCCGGCAGGCAGCCGTACCGGGTCCGGTAGGCGTCCCGCTCCGCGTCGTCGGCCAGCGCCGCGAGCTCGGCGAGCCAGGGTGTCCGCTCGTCACTGCACGCGTAGTCCGCGGCGATGTCGTCCCGCGAGACGCCGGCCACCCGCAGCGCCAGGGCGACCAGGATGCCGGTGCGGTCCTTGCCGGCGACGCAGTGCACGACGACCGGGCCGGGTGGGGCGTCGGCGAGAGCGGCGAACGCGGCCGCGATGTGCCCGGCGTTGCGCTCGATGCTGCCCAGGTAGACGGCCCGGGTATCCGGCTCGGTGTCCGGGTCGCGGTGCCGGTCGGCCTCCTCGTCGATGAACGGGGTCCACCGGTAGACCGGGTCCTCGGCGAGCGGGCTGGGCAGCCGACCGGTCTCGTCGGTATGGCGCAGGTCGAGCACCCGGCCGACGCCCTGGGCGCGCAGCGCGGCCAGCCCGGCCGGGGTCAGCTGGTACAGGTCGTCGGAGCGGATCAGCGCGCCGGAGCGGATCCGGCCGCCGTCCTCGGTCGGCAGCCCGCCCAGGTCGCGGACGTTGTGACAGCCGGGCCAGCTCAGCCGCCGGTCGGCCAGGGACATGACCAGGACTTTGTCAGGGGTACCGGGCTCCGTCACCTGACCATTGTCGGCCACCGGCGCCGGACCGGCGCCCCGGGCAGGTGTCGAACGGGATAACCGGAGTCAAACACCTTCCAACACAACTGCTCAGAAGTCGAAACCCGACCCGGGGCCACCGCGCGCTCGACCCTGCGCACCGCCGGCTTGAACGGATACCGGAGCACGCATACCTTTGCCGGGTGGGGCGCGGGCACGGTCATCATCACGTGGGCGGGGACCGGCGGTACCTGACCGGCGCACTGGTCCTGGTCGTCGGGCTGATGGCCGGCGAGGTGCTGGTCGGGCTGCTGGCCGGGTCCCTGGCACTGCTGTCCGACGCGGCGCACCTGCTCACCGACGCGGCCGCGTTGGTCCTGGCGCTGATCGCGGCCCGCCTCGCGGCACGGCCACCGAGCGGCGGCTACACCTACGGGCTGCAGCGTGCCGAGATCCTCTCCGCCCAGGCCAACGGGCTCACCCTGTTGCTGCTCGCGCTCTGGCTCGGCATCGAGGCGGTCCGCCGGCTGGTCCACCCGCCCCCGGTGGTCGGGCTGGCGGTGCTGGTCACCGCGCTGGTCGGGATCGTGGTCAACCTGGCCGCCAGCTGGCTGGTGGCCAGGGCCGACCGGACCAGCCTCAACGTCGAGGGAGCCTTCCGGCACCTGCTCACCGACCTGTACGCCTTCGTGGCCACCGCGCTGGCCGGGCTGGTGATCGTGCTGACCGGGTTCAGCCGGGCGGACGGGATCGCTACCCTGCTGGTCGCCGCGCTGATGGTGCGGGCCGGGGTGGATCTGGTCCGGGCCTCCGGCCGGGTCCTGCTGGAGGCCGCACTGACCGGGGTGAACCCGGCCCAGGTCGGTGCCCGGCTGGCCGGGGTGAACGGGGTGGCCGAGGTACACGATCTGCACGTATGGCTGATCTCGTCGGCCCGGCCGGCGCTGTCCGCGCACGTACTGGTCAGCCGGGACCGGGACTGCCACCACACCCGGCGGGAGCTGGAACGGCTGCTCCGCGAGGAGTACTCGATCAGCCACACCACGCTGCAGGTGGACCACGCCGACGGCGACCTGCTGCAGATCCGGGCTAGACCATGAGCATCTGCGGGTACGGGTGGCGGAGGAACTCATGGTGCGAGATGTCCCACCCGTACGCCCCGGCCTTGCCGAACACCAGCACGTCGCCAACCCGGAGCCGGGTCACCGGCTGACCCCGGGTCAGCACGTCCCGGGGCGTGCACAGCTCGCCGACCGCGTCCACCTCGACGTCGCGTACCCCGGGCAGGTCGAGGGGCTCCACGGCCGGCATCGGCAGCACGTCGAACGGGTGGCTGTACCGCCAGGCGGCGGGCAGCCGGAAGTGGTGGGTACCGCCGCGGAGCACCGCGAACCAACGTCCGTGGGTGCGCTTGAGGTCGAGCACCTCGGCGGCGTACCAGCCGGCCTCGGCGGCCAGGTAGCGGCCCAGCTCGAAGACGAGCGGCACGTGCGTGGGCAGTCCGGCCAGCGCGTCCAGGTCGAAGCGCGCGTCGGTGTCGTAGGAGATGCCGAAGCCGCCGCCCACATTCACCTCGCGCAGGTCGATGCCGTACCGCCGGGCCGACGCGATCGACCAGTCGACCGCGTCATGAACGAACCGGACGTGCGCCGGCGCGTCCAGGTTGTTGGAGACCGCGTGCAGGTGGAAGCCGACCAGGTCGAGGGCCGGGACTTCCCGGGCGAGCCGGACCGCGTCGCCGAGATCGGCTTCGTCGAGGCCGAACGGAGTCGGCGTACCCGTCATGTGGTGGCTGCCGGACAGGGCCGTGCCGGCCCGGTTGACCCGCAGTGCGACGCGGGCCGGCCGGTTCAGGGCGGCGAGGCGGCGCAGCTCCAGCCGGCTCTCCACGTTGACCGTGGCCCCGGCCTCGACGGCGGCGGCCAGCTCGGCCGGGGTCTTCGCCGGGCCGCTGAACGCGATCCGCCCGGCGCCCGCGTGCCGCGCGAGCAGCAGCTCGCCGCCCGAGGCGACCTCCAGCCCGTCCACCACCCGGGTCAGCGCGGCGACCACCTCGGGGTGGCCGTTGGCCTTGACCGCGTAGAACAGCTGGGCGTTCGCCGGCAGGGCGGCCCGGACCGCCGCCGCCTTTCCGCGCAGGGCGGCGGCGTCGTAGACGTACGCGCAGACCGGGCGTACCGCTCCGGCCAGCGCGGCGGCCACCCGGTCAGGGATCATGCAGCGGATTGTGCACCGGTACGTACACGTCGCCGGCCCCGGCCAGGCGCATCCGTACCAGGGCCTTGTGCGGTACCCGTGGGGCGGTGAGGAACGCGTGGTCGCCAGGCTCGGCGGGGCACCCGTCGAGGACCACCCGGACCTGGCGCCAGGCGTCCGACTCGACCGTCCCGTACCGGTCGACCAGGTGCCGGATCAGCTCGCCGAGGTGTGCCTGCAGCGCGGTGTACCCGATCTTGGCGCGCATCACGTCGACGTCCCCGGTACCGACCACCGAGCCGGGCCAGAGCGCGACCCGACCGCCCAACCGGGGCAGGTGCAGCCGGAGCCCGGCGAAGTCCCGGAAGGCGATCCGGTGGGGTACCCCGGCCCGGAACGTCGGCACGCTGTTCTGCAGGTGCGCCTCCAGCCCGACGCCGTACCGGGCCAGGTGCAGCACGGGTGGCAGGAGCAGGCGGGCGTAGTCGGTCAGGAACTCCAGTGGCCCCGCCGGGTAGCGCGCCAGCAGCCGGTCCAGCACGGTACCGGTACCGGTGCCGGTGCGCGCGAACAACGCCGAGGCGGGTACCGCGACCTCGTCCGGGAGCAGCCGGCCGGCCAGCCCCTCGCGCACGATGACCGAGAGGTCCCGGCTGCGCCCGTCCGGCAGCGCGACCGCCGCTCCCGCGACCTCCGGCAGGGTGAGCACCCGGTCGTACCCGGCGAGCAGCCGGTCGAGCAGCCGGGACAGGGCCGGGCCGTTGCGGGTACTGGCCACCGAGATGGTCCGCCGGGTGGAGGTGACCTGGATGTCCAGGGAGAGCTTGAGGTATCTGCGCTCTGCGTGGACGTCCGGCTCGAGCAGCACCGTGCGCAGCGAGCTGGTCGGCTGGGCGGGCAGGGTGACGCCGGGCAGGAGGTGCATCGCCCCGCTGGCGAACAGGTCGGCGTACCGCTCGGGCAGGACAGCACCGAGCTGCCAGGCGTGTACGGGATGCAGCCGGTACCCGCGCGGTGGGGCGGGCAGCGCGGGGTACGCCTCCCGGAGCAGCGCGCCGACGTCGTCCCCGATGTGCAGATCCCGCCGGACCGCGACGAACCCCACCCGGGTACCGGCCGACTCCTGGTCGTGGGCGAGCAGATCGGCCACCCGCCAGCCCAGCCGGGTACGCCCGCACGGGTGCAGCGGGTGGCCCTCGGTGGCCAGCCGTTCGAAGCGCAGCATCTGCTCGTCCGCGTCGACGGCGTCCCAGCGCAGCGGCTCCCAGGCCGGCCGGCGGGCGAACGCGAGCGCGAGGTTCACGCACGCGTCGGTCAGCTCGTCGGCCAGGGCCGGCGCGTCCACCCCGAGCTGGCCGAGCAGTCGGGCCGGGTGGGTGTCCACCGGCCCGGTCAGCTCGATCCGGTCGAAGCCGTAGCGTCTGGCCGGGCGCCCGGCCAGGAGCGTGTCATACCCGCCGATCCGCTCGCGGGCGGCGGCGCCGAGCAGCCGCCGGGACACCACGTCGACCGCCCGGGGCAGCGCGGCGCTGTAGCTGTCCACCAGGTCGGGGGCGATCGCCGCCAACTCGGCGGCGGCCAGCGTGGCCGGGTCCGTGGTCCAGGTCATCCCGGCTCCACCGTCATCCCAGTCCCGCGGTCACCCGAGGCCGCCGTCATCCGAGTCCCGCCAGGGGATTCGGCAGGGTGGCCCAGATGTCGCGGAGCGGCTCGTCGGCCAGCCGCATCGCGGTGGTGGCCTTGATCGGCAGGGTCGGGCCGAAGAGGGCCGCGATGTCGGCGCCGTCCAGCTCGGCGGCGCTGGCCCGGGCGGTCGCCGCGACCAGCCGCCAGAACTCCTCGGGCTCGGTGCCGTAGCCGCGGCTCAGGGTGGCGGCCAGCTCGCCGAGCACCACGGCCAGGGCGGCGAAGAGCTTGGTACGCAACACCTCCGGCTCGTCGCTGGGCAGGTCGCCGTGCAGCGGCGGTACCTCGACGCCGGCGGCGGCCAACCGCCGTGGAGACAGTCGTACTCCGCCCATGTCGCGGTACCAGAGCCGGCGGGGGCGGCCGGCGCGCAGCAGGACCAGGGTGTTCTGGCCGTGCGCCTCCAGCGCCGCGCCCCGGTGCAGCAGCCGCAGCAGTGGCGGCAGCAGCAGGTGTACCAGGTCGGCGGCGAACCGCAACGGGTGTCCCCGGTACCCGAGCGCGACCGCCTCGGTGAGGATCGGCGCGCCGGTCGCGGGGGAGGGGGCGGCGAGTACGGCGAGGGGCAGCAGCGCGGCTCCGGGCGCGGGTACGGGCGCTCGGCGGCGTACCATCGCCAGGCTCCGGCAGGGCTGCCCGTCCACCAGTACGGCACCGGCGGCCACCTCGCGGACGATTCCGATGCCGGCCCGGTTGCCCAGCCGGGCCAGCAGCTCGGACACGACCGGTCCATTGTGGACGGCGGCGGGGGAGACGATCCGCACCGCCGAGGTCATCTGCACGTCCACGGCGGTTTTGACGTGCCAGCCGCCGCCGAGGTCGAGGGTACGCAGTGACATCAGCGGCCAGGCCGGCACGCTCGCCCCGGTCGGCGCCAGTCGTGGATACCGGTCGAGCACGTGCCCGGCCTGCCACGGGTGGACCAGCAGCCGGGGCGGCAGCCCGGCGCCGGTGGTCCACCAGTCCCGCTCCGGCACCGCGTATTCGAGCAGCTGGACGCTCGGCCGGTGCTCGGGCGCGTACGCGCGGACCTCGGCGGGTGACATGCCGAGCCGGGTACGGCAGAGCGGGTGTACCGGGTGCCCGTCGACCACACACTGTTCGAGGCTGGCGGGGTCGTACCGGAGCAGGGCGGGCGGGCCGCCGTCCGGAGCGGGTTGACCGGCCCGGGCCAGCGCCAGGTTGGCCACACTGTCGACGAGCTCGTCGGCGAGCCGGTCACCCGCGGGTCCGAGCTTGAGTTCGGCGACCAGCGCGACCGGATCGTGATACTGGTGACCGGCCAGGTCGACGGAGAGGTCCGTGACCGGCGGGGCGAACGGGTCGAGCACCAGGCCACGCAGGTCACGGCCGTCGGCCAGGCGTACCACCAGAGTGTCCTTCTCGACCGTGCGCTCCAGGACGCCGGGGATCGGCTCGCGGGCCAGGGCCCCCCAGAGCCGGGCCAGGATGGCGTCCTGTGCTGGCGACACGATGTTCCCCCGCGTGACGAGCCGGCATGAGTTGGACACCGCAGCCTAGCCCGGTCGGGTGCCGCGAGGCTCATTCCTAGCGTCCTAGGATGCCTTACACGATGTGTCACCCGACACGGAGTTCATCAGAACCAAGCTTGATCAGCAGAGCCAGCACGACGACCAGCAGCACGATCCGGATGAAGCCGGAGCCGCGGCGCAGGGCGGTGTGCGCGCCGAGCCGGGCACCGGTGACATTGGCGACCGCCATCGCGGCACCGAGCTGCCAGGAGACGTGCCCGGCCGCCGCGAACACGGCCAGCGCACCGAGGTTGGTGGCCACGTTGACCGCCTTGGCCATCGCGGATCCGTGCAGGAAGTCGACGCCGAGGGTGGCGGTGAAGGTGAGGATCAGGAAGGTGCCGGTACCGGGGCCGATCGCGCCGTCGTAGGTGGCGATGAGCACACCGGCCAGGCCGACCGCGGTGACCCGGCGCAGCGGCCCGACGGCGTCGCGGCCGGTGGTGGTGCCCAACTGAGGGCGCAGCGTCACGATGACCGCCACGCCGGCGAGGACGACCAGCACGACGGGCCGGTACGCCTGGGCCGGTGCGCTGCCCGCGAGCAGCGCACCGAGCCCCGAGCAGAGCAGCGCCAGCCCGACCGCCGGTCCGAGCACCCGCCAGTCCACCTTGGTACGGCGCAGGTAGGTGTACGCCGCCGTGCTGGTACCCGCGACCGAGGCCACCTTGTTCGTGCCGAGTACGGTCGCCAGCGGCAGTCCGGGCGCGGCCAGCAGCAGGGTCGGCAGCTGGATCAGCCCGCCCCCGCCGACCACGGCGTCGATCCAGCCGGCCGCCGCGGCCCCGGTCAGGGCCAGCGCCAGGTGCCCGGCATCCACCTCAGCGGCCGCGCGCCCGGCGAAGTGCGAGCCCGACCATGCCGATCGCGACGAACACCAGCATGCTGCAGCACAGTGCCTTGAGCAGCATCCGTCCGCCTTCCGTCGGGGTGGTCCAGTGCAGAAGCCTAACCGGGCCGGCCCCGGCGGGGCCGGCCCGGTGCCAGGGAGTGACGCCGCTACCGGACGCTGACGACCTCGTCGTGCTCCAGCCGGGGGAGCCGGTCGAACCATGCCTCCGGGCCGGGGACGCCGATGTTGACGATGACGAGCGACCTGTGCCGTCCGTCCGGGAAGAACTCGGCGTCCACCCCGGCCGGATCGAACCCGCTCATCGGGCCGGCAGCCAGTCCGGCGGCCCGGATCCCGATGAAGAAGTAGGCCGCCTGGAGCGTTGCGTTGAAGCGGGCGACGTGCTCGCGCAGGGTCGGGTCCTGGAAGGAGTCCCTGGCCTCCGGCCGGAACGGGACCAGGCGGGGCAGGTGCTCGTGGAACTCGGTGTCCGCCGCCAGGATCGCGACCAGTGGCGCGGTCTCGGTCTTGGCCCGGTTGAATCCCATCATGTGGGGGAGGAGCCGGGCGCGCGCTTGCGGGGTACGCAGCAGGACGACCCGCAGCGGCTGGGTATTGAGCGAGGTCGGGGCATACTTGACCAGGTCGTAGATCGCCCGGATCTGCTCGTCGGTCACCGGGTCGGCGGTGAAGGTGTTCGCCGTACGCGCCTGCCGGAACAGCAGGTCCTGCGCGTCGGGCGCCAGCGCGAGCGCGTCGGTCGCCGAAGGGGCGGTCATGCGGACTCCCAGGGGTAGTCGTTCAAATTCAAACTAGACTGAGTCTAGTGGCAGATTCGAATTTGAACAACCTGGCACGGCTACCATGGGTACATGAACCGGGATCATTGTCTGACCGAGCGGGAACGCGGGCTCTGGCTCGCGTTCATCGAGGCCAGCCACCTGATCGAGCGGCTGCTGGACCAGCGGCTCCGGGTCGAGACCGGGCTCGGATACGGCCAGTTCGAGATCCTCATGCGGCTGGACCGGACACCAGGCAAGCGCCTACGGATGAGCGAACTGGCCGACCAGGCGGTGACCACCAAGAGCGGACTGACCTACCAGATCACCCAACTGGAGAAGGCCGGCCTGGTGCACCGCGGGCAATGTCCGGGGGACGAGCGGGGCGTGCTGGCCCACCTGACCGAGGCCGGCGAGCGGATGCTCGACAAGCTCGGCCCGGTTCACGAGAGCGTGGTACGGGAGTACCTGACCGGGCAGCTGTCGACCGAGCAGGCGGAGGCCCTGGCGGCCGCCATGTGCGCGACCCGCCGACACCTGCGCGGACAACCACCCGAGGACGCCGCCCCGGTATCCTGCCCAGGTGATCGAACGTAGCGACCGCCACTGATATGGCGACTCCGGAGGACGGGGCGCAGCCGCCACCCGAGCCGGAAGAGCAACGAGCGGGGAAGCCGCGTTGGCTCGCCCCGCTCCTGCTCCTGCTGAGTCTGCTGGTTCTCGTCGTGCTGTGTATCGGCCTGAGCGTCTGGGGACCGTGACGGCTCAGCCGCCGATCGCTGACCCGGTTTCGGTCTCCGTCTGGGTCTGCTCGGCCGGCTCGGTGCCGCCGACTACCGCGGGAGCCACCGGCCCGTCGCCGCCCCAGACCATCTCGTCTTCGGTGAGCCAGGTGAGGTGCTCGTCCGGCTCGTCCTCCTGACCCCGGCTGCCGGTGCCCATCCCGGACCGCCCGTCGGTCGGGCCGGTGCGCACCAGGTTGGTCGCGGCCCGCCCACCGGGACCGGCCGGCCGGCTCTCGTTGCCGATAACGCCATCCGTGAGCCGACGGGCCGCGCCGGACACGCCACCGGTCGTACCCTGTCCAGCCCCACCGGCGGGCATGCCGGCCCGGCCGAGCGCCATGTCCAGGGCGGCCGCGTCCACCAGCCCGGCGCCCAGGAGCGCGGCTCCGGCGGCGCCCAACCCGGTGCCGGACAGGCCACCGGTGGGCTCGTTCGGCGAGGTCGCCTGACCGCGGTTGCCCGCTGAACCGAGCGGCGTCACGGGTGCGGCGCTGCCGGACGGGTCGGCGACACGGTGCCGGCCGACTTCGCCCGTGCCGAGGCCACCCACGCTGCTCGCCCGGATACCGGAGCCAGAAGTGCCTCCGGTCGCGGTGCCGACCCCGCTGCCGCCACCGCCAGGCAGGTCGGCCGGGGGCGGAGCCGGTTCGGTGCTCCACCGGGAGGTGCCGACCACGCTGTAGGTGCTGGCCAGGTCGGCGACCACCTGGATCATCCGCTGCCGGGCCTTCTCCTTCTCCTCCTCGTCGGCGTCGTGGCCGTGGATCGCCCCGATGGTGCCGCCGATGAGGGTGCCCGCCGGGCCGAGGAAGCTGCCCGCCCCGGCGCCGACGGCGGCGTCCTTGAGCATGTTGTGCGGGTGGATGTCGGCCGGGTCCTCCGCCTTGCCCTGAGCCCGGGTCAGGTCACCGGAAAGCGAGGAGAGCTGCTCCTGCATGACGCCGAAGTCCTCGCTCAGCTGGTTGGAGAACTCGCCGATCAGCCCGACCCGGCGCTGGTATTCCTGGCCGGACGGGCTGCTCCAGCTTCCAGCCAGCCGCTGCAGGTCCCTGGTGAGGGCGCTGGACAGGCCGTCCGTGCCGTCCCGCAGCTTGGTCCAGCCGGTGGCGGAGCCTTGCACCTGCCCCGGCTTTCCGGCCATGAGCATGTCGTAGAGCTCCTTGTGGCTCAGGTGCTCATACTTCGCGTAGTACTCATTCGACATGGCTGAGTCCCCCGATAGCTGCGCTGGCGGCCGAGCCGACCACCGCGCCGAGCAGGCTTGTCACGCCTCCGAGCCGCTCCGCGATGTCGGCGGCGTCGGCCTGGTTGCGCGCCTCGGTCGTGCGGTAGCTCGCGATGATCTCCGTGGTCGCGAGCTGCGCGGCCACGATCGCGTCACGCAGCCGCTGGACCCGGGACGCGTACTGGCTGTGGATCCAGTCGTAGCTGCTGACGGACTCGGTGGCGTCCTGGAAGGTGCCCAGCCGTAGCCGCCCCGATCCGAGGTCGTCGAGCTGGCGCAGCATCGCGTCGACGTCGTCGAGCCGGTGTTGCAGCGTGCTTTTGAAGTCATCCAGGGAGAGGACACTCACATCGGTGGAGCCGTCGACCATGGTTGCGATTCCCCGTCCGTCGTCACCCGACCCGGCGACCAACAGGGTAGTGCACGGGGCCGACGAGTTCGACCCCGGACACACTCACCGCGGTCAGTGCGATGGCGACGGACGGGCTGACGAGCTGCTCGACTTGGCCGGTGCGCCGGTCCGCGGCGTGGCCGGAGTCGCCGGGGTCGAGTTGGGCGACCCGGGTACCGGCGTGGGTCCCGGCTGGTCGGTCGTGCTGAACCTGATCGCCGTCTCCGGATCCAGCGTGGGTCCCTTCGGGATGAGGGCGAGCAGTTGCTTGGGTACCGCCACCGGAGCCACCTCTGCGTAGCCCAGGGCGGCCTTCGGGTCCACGTTACGGCCGCCGGACTTGTTGCCCGGGCGCGGCACCGAGTAGCGCAGACCCCGGTCGGTGACCAGGTAGACAGTGCTCCCGTCGGTTGCCCCGCCCGGGTCGGCGCCGACGACCAGCTCGCCGTGGCCACCGGGTACCAGCACCTGGGTCGGCGCCAGCACCCCGTCGGTGACCCGGCCGGCGGTGTCCTGCCCGGTCAGGCGCAGCGGTGCCGGGGTCTGGTCGTAGGTGTGCACGGACACCCCGGCGTCGGCGTCGGCAGTCGTGGCCGTGGCGCAGACCACGGCGGTGTGCGGGTCGACGGTGAGCAGGTCGGGCATGGTCTTCGGGAAGCCCTCCTCCTCCACCTGGGTGGTCGGGCTGTGCGCGGCGGTCAGGTCGGTCAGGCTGACCTCCTCGACCGGGACCGCGTTTTTCTGGCCCCGGATGATGTCGGCCATCACCGGGCCGACCGGGGCCAGCCCGTCGGCCAGCATCACGTAGTAGGTGTTGTCGTGGCGGTACAGCTGGCCGACGGCGGCCGGTTTGCCGTTGACGGTCCGGCCGGCCGGCTGACCCTTGCCCTTGTAGGGGGCCAGGTCGGGACCGTCCGGGATGGCGTTGGCCAGCGCCTGCCCGACTGGCAGCGGGGTGCTCTGGTCCAGCTTCAACGCGATCTGCACGTAGCTGTCGGCGATCTTGAGCCGGTGGTTGTGCCAGACCAGGTACTGGGTCTTGTTGTTGGACTCGTCGGTGACCTGGATCTGCAGCGCCCGGTCGCCCAGGTCGTTACCGGGTGGCAGCCGGGTGCCGACCAGCAGTCGGGTCTCCGGCGCGGCCAGCTCCTCGTCCTGGCGGTGCGCGCCGCACACGTTCCACGGCAGGCCGAGCAGGGCGCCCGGCTCGGGGATCGCGTCCGGCGCGTTCGGGATGCCCACCGGGTGGCCGCGCTTGATGTTGAGCAGCGAGCGGCGGGACACGGTACGGACGTCGGGGTCGGCCACGCCCAGGGCCAGCCGGGCGGACGAGTAGTTGAGCACCGGGTACAGGGTGTCGTCGAGGTACACGTATCGCGCGCCGGTCTCCCGCTCGATCACCAGCGCGTTGCCGTCCAGCTGACCGCCACCCGGGTTGAGCAGCCCGTAGACGCCGACGATGGCGAACACGATGCCGCCCACCATCAGGCTGGCGAGCAGCGCTCCACCGAGCCGGCGCATCGGCAGGTCGTTGGTCTCCGGCTCGCCGGCCAGCAACGCCGAGATGATCCGCCGGGTGACGAACCGGTACGCCCGCACCTGTTCGCGCCGAGTCTGCATGCCACCTCACCTATGCACCGACCGAGTACCCCCGCCGCCCCGGCGGCGTCTCTACGATAGGGGCCGCCGGTGCGCCGTGGGCGCCCGAGCCCGGGGGAGGGGACCAAACGATGGCCAAGACGCAGGCGCCGCCCGCGCCGCGCGCGACCGTGGCCGCCACGGGGCAGTCGCCGACCGCCCGGCGGCGCGGCCGGCTCGGGCCGTTCACGATCGTCCACCTGGTCGTGCTGGAGCTGGCGGCGCTGGCGCTGCTGGCCGGCCGGAACGCCGACGGCGCCGTGGTCGGCCCGTGGACGGCCGCCGCCGGGCTGGCCGCCGTGGTGGCGCTCGGCGCGGTGTTCCTGCGCGCCCGGGGCGGCTGGTGGTACGAGGAGCGCGGGCCACGCGGACGGTGGCGGCGCCGGCGGAGCGAGCGCACCCCGGCCCGGGTACCCGGACTGGCTGTCCTCGGCCCGCTGGCGCCCGGCCTGACCATCCGATCCGTGGAGGACCGCGGCACCCGGATCGGCGTGGGCCAGGACGCCGACGGCTGGTTCGCCGTACTGGCCCTGGACACCCAACCGGACCTGGCCGACGAGCGCTCCGCCGACCTGTCCCTGGACCGGCTGGTCCGGCTGCTCCCCGACGCCACCGCGGTCTCGGTGGTGAGCCAGCTCACGCTCGCGCCGACCGCCGAGCTCGACCCCCGGGCCCCGGCCGTGCAGTCCTACCAGGAGTTGCTCGGCTCCGCGCCGGTGGCCGCGGACCAGTCCCGCTGGGTGGCGGTACGGCTGGCGCCGCGGGACGCCACCGCGGCCGCGGCCAGCCGGGGCGGCGGGATCGAGGGCGTCCACCGGGCGCTGGCCGCGCTGGTCGGGCGGGTCGGGAAGGTGCTGTCCGCCGCCGAGATCGCCGCGACTGCGCTGGACCGCGACGGGCTGGCCGCCGCGCTGGCCGCCTCGTGCGGCCTGACCGGGCGGTCCGGCGACGCGGAGGAGCAGTGGACCGGGTGGTACGCGGACGGGCTGGCGCACACCTGCCTGCTGCTGACCCGCTGGCCCCGCCCCGGCCCGGCGGAGCTGTTCGGGCGGCTGGCCGGGTTACCGGGCACGCTGGTCAGCGTCGCGGTGACCCTGCACGGCGAGGAGTCACAACCGAGACTGCAGGGGGTGGTACGGCTGGCTGCCGATCCGAAGACGTCCGCGCGGGCGGTGGACGAGGCCCGTACCCTGGCCCGCCGGTACGGCGCGCAGCTGCGCCGGGTCGACGGGTACCACGGTCCCGGGGTATACGCGTCCGCCCCGACCGCGGCGGTGCTGTCATGAGCCCCGCGCTGGTACAGACGGTCGACCGGGCCGCGCTGGAGCAGATCGTCGTCCCGTCGCTCGGCGCCGGCGTGGTACTCGGGCGGGACCAGGCGCAGGTACCGATCGCGGTCCGGCTGTTCCGGCCGCAGCCGACGATCGTCACGCTGGTCGGCGGCTGGTGGATCGCCCGGCTGGTGGCCTTCCGGGCGCTGGCTACCGGGGCGCTGCTCGCCGTACACGCCGCGGCCGCCCAGCACTGGCAGGGCTTCGGTGAGGTGGCGACCAACCGGCCGGACCGGATGGGCTTCCTGGACCCGAGCCAGCCGGTCGCGTTGCCGTCCAGCCGCCGCCGTCCGGTGCTCTACGTACACGACCTGGTCGCCGCGCAGGGTGGCCCGCCGCCGCCGCTGTCGTCGTGGCAGTGCGCGCTGGTGGTGGTACCGCAGCTGGTCCCCGGGGCGGCCCGTGCGGTCAGCGAGGCGGACCTGTGCGTGGTGCAGCGGCTCGGCGAGTCCGAGGCGGTCCTGGCCGGCTCGGTGCTGCGGCTGTCCGGCGACACCGTCGGGCATGTGCAGCTGATGCCGGACGACCTGGTCGGCGTGCTCGGCGCCGGGGCCGCCCGGTATGCCTGGACGGCGCAGACCAACGTCGAGAAGCGCCTGCTCGGCCCACCGTCGCGGGGGTAGCCGGTGGGGTAGGAGTGTCCGGTGTCGTAGGAGTAGTCCGGCGTCGCGGGGGTGGCCGGCTCAGCCTTTGATCGCGCGGATCCAGGCATATGCGCCGCAGACCCAGGCGGCCATCGGTACCAGGCCGGCGATCAGCAGGATCTCGACGATGTCGAGCAGACGGGCCCAGACCGGGGAGACCCGCCGGCCGGCCAGGCCCAGGCCGTAGCCGAGCGCGACGACCGCTATCACGACCAGGCAGCCGGGGATCAGGGTCAGCCGCAGCACCGGGCTGCTGACCAGCAGCACGGCCAGCGTGGACAGGCCGAGACCCGCGGTACCGGCGAGCAGCAGCGGCAGCCGCTGCCACCGGCCGGAGAACGGCCGGGCGCGCAGCAGCAGCAGGACCGCGAGCAGCAGGCCGAGCAGCAGGGCGGACACCTGCCCGTCCAGGGCCAGCACCACTTCCCCGCCGAGCAGGACGAATGCGACGGTACCGAGCAGTCCGGTGAGGTATTCGTCGGCCCGCTCGCTCAGCGCGAGGATGCGCATCCCGTCGACGTCCTCCGCGTCAGCCTTGAGGTCGTCCGGCCCGGTCGGCACCGACGGTACGGGCAGCCGGGCCAGCCGGTAGGCGAGCATCGGCAACGCCGGGATCAGCGCGAACACGACCGCGCTGACGACCGCGGCGGCCGCGGCCGGACGTACCCCGAAAGTCAGGCAGGTCGCGGCGCCGACGCCCAGCGCGAACCCGGCGCCGCTCGCGCCGAGGAACACCCCGGTGCTGTGCCCGACCGCGACCATGGCCAGCGCCGCGTAGACCACCACCGCGATCGCCGCGACCACCACGTGGACCGCGGTGAGCTGGCCCAGCGTGCGGTCGCCACCGAGGACGAGCAGGCCGCCGACCCCGGCGTAGACCACCGCGACCAGGGCGAGCAGCAGGCTGCTGCGGCCCTGCCCGAACGCCCGGGACAGCACCGCGCCGGTGACCACCAGACCCAGCGCCACGACCAGGCAGGCCGCCCCGGCCACGGACAGCGGCGGGCCGGCGAACAGCATGGCCAGCGCGCCGCCCAGCAGCGCCAGCGTGGCCACCCCGACCGCGAAACGCCGGGTGGTGTCCGGCTGCCAGCGGCCCTTGCGCTGCTGGGTGGCGGTCGCCACGGCGTCGATCACGTCATCGAAGACCATCTCGTCGGCGCCGGTCCCGCGCGGGGTGAAGTAGAGCAGCTCGCCGTCGCGGATCTCCAGCTGGGCGGCGGTCCGGCTACTGTCCAGCGCCCTGCCGCCGAGCCGGCTGATCACCCAACCACCGTCGGCGCTGCCGTCGTCGGCCAGCCGCTCGCCCGCGTAGTGCAGCAGGGTCGGCAGCAGCGCGGCCAGCGGAACGTCGGCGGGTAGCGCCAGATCGACCCGGGTGGTCGGGGCCACCACGGTGATCCGACTGACCTCCACACCGGTGCTACCGGGGGTACTCGCCACGCTGTCCCTCCTCCGACGTCACCGACGGAGCGTACCGGCGTGGAGGGGTACGCGCGGTGCCCTCCCGGGCGGGTACCGTGCCGGTGGGCAAAGTAGGGGCAGCAGGGGAGGGTTCGCGCATGGGTACGGTCGTGTTCCGCCGCCCGCCGAGGCGCCCGGGACCGCAGTTGCCGCGTGGTGAGCTGCTCCTGGAGTCACCCCCGGAGCTGCCCGAGGAGCTGCCCCGGGGGCTCGGCCAGCTGCTCATGGTGCTGCCGATGGTCTGCGGCGTGGGCGCGATGGCTTTCCTCTACGCGGGCAAGTCCGGCGGGATGATGACCTGGGTCGCCGGTGGCCTGTTCGGCGTCTCCATGCTCGGCATGGCGGTCAGCTCGATGGGCAGCGGCGGCGGGCAGAAGAAGGCCGAGCTGGACGCCGACCGGCGCGACTACATGCGCTACCTGGCCCAGGTGCGGCGCCGGGCCCGGCGCGCCGCGGCCCAGCAGCGGGCCGCGCTGGCCTGGCGGCACCCGGAGCCGGACGCGCTGTGGTCCTTCGCCGCCTCGCAGCGGCTGTGGGAGCGGCGGATCACCGAGGACGACTTCGCGGAGGTACGCGTCGCGTCGGGCGCGCAACGGCTGGCTGTGAAGATCATCACACCGGAGACGAAACCGGTGGAGGACCTGGAGCCGATGACCGCGATCGCGCTGCGCCGGTTCGTCCGCGCGCACACGACCGTACCCAAGCTGCCCATCGCGTTGTCCCTGCGCGCCTTCAGCCGGGTCGTGCTGCGCGGCCACCCCGAGGCCTGCGCCGACCTGGCCCGGTCGGTGCTGTGCCAGGTGGCCACCTTCCACTCGCCGGACGACCTGCTGATCGCGGTGGTCGCGGCGCCGGAGCGGATGGCCCGCTGGGACTGGGTGAAGTGGCTGCCGCACGCCCAGTACCCGGGCCGCACCGACGCGGCCGGCGCCGTCCGGCTGTCCTTCACCCACCTGCTGGAGCTGGAGGAGCTGCTCGGCGACGAGCTGAGCGGCCGCCCCCGGCACAGCCCGGACGCCCGCCCGCTGACCACCGCGCCGCACCTGGTCGTGCTGCTCGACGGTGGTGAGGTGTCGCCCACCTGCCAGCTGCTCGGCGTCGGACCGCAGGCGACCACGGTCATCGACCTGTCCGGGTCGGTACCCCGCGACGCCGGCCGCTGGCTGCTCTGCCTCGACGCCGGTCCGACCAGCCTGGAACTGAGCCGGGGCACCAGCAGCACGCCGCTGGGCCGACCGGACCGGATGAGCGCGACGCAGGCCGAGGGGCTGGCCCGCCAGCTCGCCCCCTACCGGATGGGCACGGCGCCGATCTCGGACGAGCCGCTGGCCCGCAGCATGGAGCTGCCCGACCTGCTGGGCATCGGCGACGTCGCCACGGTCGAGCCCCGGGTCACCTGGCGGCCCCGGCCGATGCGCGACCAGCTGCGCATCCCGCTGGGCCTGGGCCCGAGCGGTTCCGTGGTGGAGCTGGACGTCAAGGAGGCGGCGCTGGAGGGGATGGGCCCGCACGGGCTGATCGTCGGCGCCACCGGGTCCGGCAAGTCGGAGCTGCTGCGCACGATCGTCGCCGCACTGGCGCTGACCCACTCGTCGGAGGACCTCAACTTCGTGCTCGTCGACTTCAAGGGTGGCGCCACGTTCGCCTCCCTGGACGCGATGCCGCACACCAGCGCGGTCATCACCAACCTGGCCGACGAGCTGCCGCTGGTCGATCGGATGAAGGACGCGCTGACCGGCGAGATGGTGCGCCGGCAGGAGCTGCTGCGGGCCGCGGGCAACTACGTCAACCGGCAGGAGTACGAGAAGGCCCGCAAGGCCGGCGAGCCGCTGGACCCGTTGCCCAGCCTGCTGATCATCTGTGACGAGTTCAGCGAGCTGCTGCAGAAGAAGCCGGACTTCATCGACCTGTTCATCCAGGTGGGCCGGATCGGCCGGTCGATCGGGGTGCACCTGCTGCTGGCCTCGCAGCGGCTGGAGGAGGGCAAGCTGCGCGGGCTGGACACCTACCTGTCCTACCGGATCGGCCTGCGTACCTTCTCCGCCATCGAGAGCCGGATCGTGCTGGGCGTACCGGACGCGTACGAGCTGCCGCAGGCGCCCGGACACGGCTACCTGAAGGTGGACACCTCCAACATGCTGCGGTTCCGAGCCGCCTACGTGTCCGGCGCGTACACCGCACCGGGTTCCTCGCCCCGCCACCACCGGGTCGCCCAGCAGCAGATCGTGCCGTTCCGGCTGACCGCGACCCCGGTCCCGCAGCTGCCCGTGGAGCCGGAGGTGGTGGAGCAGCCGGCGGTCGAGGCCGGCAAGCAGACCACGATGTTGGACATCATCGTCAGCCGGCTGCATGGGCAGGGCCGCCCGGCGCACCAGGTCTGGCTGCCGCCGCTGGCCGAGTCGCCGTCGCTGGATCAGCTGCTGCCGCCGCTGGCCACCGACGAGCGGCTGGGCCTGTACCCGCCGCAGTGGTCCGGCCGGGGCCGGCTGGTGGCGCCGATCGGGGTCGTGGACCGCCCGTTCGAGCAGCGCCGCGACCCGATGGTGGTGGACCTGGACGGCTCCGGCGGCAACGTGGTCATCGTCGGCGGTCCGCAGTCGGGCAAGAGCACCATGCTGCGCTCGATGCTCTGCTCCCTGGCGCTCACCCACACCCCGCTGGAAGTCCAGTTCTTCTGCCTGGACTTCGGTGGGGGAGGGCTGCGTACCCTCGACGGCCTACCGCACCTGTCCGGCGTGTGCGGGCGGCGCGACGCCGAGGCGGTACGCCGTACCGTCGCTGAGGTGTCCGCGCTGCTGGACGAGCGGGAGGCGCGCTTCACCGCGCTGGGCATCGACTCCATCGGTACCTACCGGCGCCGGCGGGCCACCGGCGACATCCAGGACGACCCGTTCGGCGACGTGTTCCTGGTCGTCGATGGCTGGAACGTGCTGCGCCAGGACTACGAGGAGCTGGAGCAGACGGTCATGATGATCGCCGCGCGCGGCCTGGGTTACGGGGTCCACGTGGTGCTCACCGCGGCCCGCTGGGCGGAGGTCAAGACGGCCCTGCGCGACGTGCTCGGTACCCGGCTCGAGCTGCGGCTGGGCGACCCGAACGAGTCCGAGATCGACCGGCGCACCGCGGCCAACGTGCCGGAGAAGACCCCGGGCCGCGGTCTGACCCGCGACCATCTGCACTTCCTCGCCGCACTGTCGCGTCTGGACGGTCGCAGCGCGGTGGACGACATCGCGGAAGGTACCGCCGACCTGGTGGCCCGGGTACGCGCCGGCTGGCCGTACCGGGGCGCCCCGCCGGTGCGGCTGCTGCCCCGCAAGCTGCCGTCCGAGGACCTGCTGCAGGTGTGCGACCCGGCGGCCCGGGGACTGCCGATCGGGCTCAACGAGACCCACCTCGCCCCGGTCTACCTCGACTTTGCCGCCGAGCCGCACCTGCTGGTGCTCGGCGACGCCGAATGCGGCAAGACCAACCTGCTGCGCCTGATCGCGCAGTCGCTGGTGGACCGGCACTCGCCCAACGAGGTACGGCTGGTCATCGCCGACTACCGCCGGGGCCTGCTCGGTGCGGTCGAAGGCGAGCACCTGCTCGGGTACGCGCCCAGCGCGCAGGTGCTGTCCGAGATGGTCGGCTCGGCGCGCAGCGCCCTGCTGCAACGGCTGCCCGGTCCCGATGTGACCGCCGACCAGCTGCGCAACCGTAGCTGGTGGCGGGGTCCGGAGCTGTACGTGCTGGTCGACGACTACGACCTGGTGGCCACGCCCGGCAACAACCCGATCGCGCCGCTGCTGGAGCTGCTGCCGCAGGCCCGCGACGTCGGCTTCCACCTGGTCATCGCGCGCCGCTGCGGTGGCGTCGCCCGGGCCCTGTACGAGCCGATCCTGCAACGGCTGCGCGAGCTGGACGCGCCCGGGCTGCTGATGTCCGGCAACCGGGACGAGGGCGCCATCTTCGGCAACCTGCGACCCAGCCAGCAGCCGCCGGGACGGGGCCACCTGGTCCGGCGCAGCGACGGTACCCAGATGATCCAGATCGCGTGGCGCGAACCGTGATTTGCGAACCGCGGGACTACCGAGCGGAATCGACGGGGCTGCGCGCGCCGGTAGTGGTCGGCTAAGGTTATGGCGCGTTGACCGGGTTCAGGTTGTGCCCTGACGCGGTGGTGGTTGCGCAGTCCGGATCACATTGACGGGAGGAGTGACGGGCGTGACGGGATCGGGACCTTTTCAGGTCGATCACATAACGCTACACACCGCGGCCAAGGACGTGCGGAACATCCGCACGGAGGTCGACGGAGAGCTTGCCAAGCTAGGCAACACGGTGGATGAGCTGGCGGCCGCCTGGCAGGGCGGCGCCTCGCGCGGGTTCCAGCAGGTGATGGACCGGTGGAACACCGACGTGAAGAAGCTGCTGCAGGCGATGGACGAGATCGCCAACCTGCTGGACAAGTCGGCCGACACGCACCAGGCCAACGACGACGCCCAGCAGCAGATGCTCAACAAGTTCCACTCGGCGCTCAACCAGTGACCAGGACGGGGGAGGGAGCACGATGAACGACCGCATTGTCGTCAACTACGCGGCACTGGAGCACGCGCACGCTCAGATGCAGGCCAGCTCTCGCGCGATGGACGAGAAGCTGGACACCCTGCGGGCCGGGCTGCAGAAGCTGGACTGGACCGGTCAGGACCGCGAGGCCTACCAGGCCTACCAGCAGTCCTGGGACAGCGCCGTGCAGGACATCAACGCGCTGCTCAACGAGATCGGTGGCGCCGTCGGGATCGCCCGAGAGAACTACATCAGCACGGAGATGAGCAACGCCAAGGCGTGGCAGTAGCCGCACGCGTCGATCGGCGACGACGGCTCCGGTGCTCGCGCCCGGAGCCGTCGCGCATGACCCGGGTTCCACAGTGGACAGACGAGGACGGGCGGGCATGACCAGGACGGCGCGGATCGCGCTGGCGGGCGCGGCGACCCTGCTGGCGATGTCCACCGGTCTCGTGGTCATGCCCGGCGTGGCGTATGCCGAGACGGTGCGCGGGTTGCAGTGGTACCTGGGCGCGCTGCACATCTCCAGCGCCCAGGCCAGCAGCCAGGGGCAGGGCGTCACGGTGGCGGTCATCGACAGCGGGGTCGACGCCACCCACCCTGACCTGGTCGGGCAGGTGCTGCCCGGGTACGGCCTCGCCGGCGGGGCCGCGGACGGGCGGCGTGACTCGGACACCACCGGCGGGCACGGTACGGCGATGGCCTCGCTGATCGCCGGCAAGGGCGGCGGTGAGATGCACGAGCTGGGCATCGCGCCGAAGGCCAGGATCCTGCCCATCGCGGCCGGCGTCAAGGTCGGCTCGGACAACGAGGCGCTGGCCATCCGCTGGGCGGTCGACCACGGCGCGAAAGTGATCAACATCTCCGCCGACGCTCAGGCGCCACCGGCCAGCGCGCAGCGCGCCGCCGTGGAATACGCGCTCAGTCACGACGTCGTGGTGGTCGCCGCGGCCGGCAACCGGGCCAAGGGCGACCGGATCGTCGGTGCCCCGGCCAGCATCCCCGGCGTGGTCGCGGTCTCCGGCAGCGGGCGCTCCGGCCAGTTCTGGGACGGGTCGGTGAGCGGTCCCGAGGTGGTCGTCGCCGCACCCGGTGAGCAGATCATCGCGTCGGCTCCCGCCGGTACCTCACCAAACGGCTACTTCGTCGCCGACGGTACGAGCAATTCCACGGCCATCGTCTCGGGTGTGGTGGCGCTGATCCGGGCCAGGTACCCGAACGCCAACGCGGCCAACGTGATCAACCGGCTGATCCGCACCGCAAAGGACCTCGGCCCGTCCGGCCGGGACCCGCAGTACGGTTTCGGGCTCATCGACCCGGTCGCCGCGCTGACCGCTTCGGTACCCGACGTGACGAGCAACCCGCTGCTGGCCGGCTCGGGCTCCGGGACGGCCACCCCCGACCAGACCGCGGGCGCGGGCGGAGCGCAGCCGGCGGTCGAGGTCTCGGCCAACTGGCCAATCCTGTTCGGCTGCCTCGGCGTGGGGCTGCTCGTGGTGGTGGTCGTGGTGGTGCTGATCGTGCGCGCGTCGCGGCGGCGTCCGCCGGTCCAGCGCCCGCCGGTCCAGCCTCCGCCGGTATACCGGCCCGGGCCACCGCCGCCGCGACGCTAACTTCGACTTCAGCCAGGAGGGACCGATGAGCACCTCGGGAAACCCGGACGACGACCGGGTCGGCGTCCAGGTCAACGTGCCCAACCTGGGCTCCGTGGGCTATCAAGAGGACAACGTCTACAACGCCTCGACGCCGAGCCAGTTGCAGACCAAGCCGGGGGACAAGGGTACCCAGACCGAGTGGACCATCGGCACGTTCGACGAGGCGATCACCTGGCTGACCACCCACGCTGACTACTTGGACCGGTTGCGTCACGGCACCAACCAGATCGACGACCTCATCAAAGGGCCGTCGCACTCGCGGACCGACACCCAGTGGATGGCCGACGACGACGGCCCGGTGACCTCGCTGGGCGGCTTCCGCTGGGCCCGGACCCTGGCCAAGCAGCACGGCCAACTGCTCACCGAGACCCAGCAGCAACTGAAGAACATCGTCGACGAGCTGCACTCCGCGGCGTCCGCGCTGCAACAGGTGCGCGACAAGTACCACAACGCCGAGCACGCCAGCGCCATGTCCGCGGCGGAGTTCGAGAGCGACTTCAACAACAAGGGCTGACGGGGGAGAGCGAGATGGCCAGCTGGGAAGAGATGGCGATGCAGGTGATCGCCCAGGGTCGGCCGGGGGACGTGAAAAGTGCCGCCCTGGGCTGGGATCAGCTGATCGAGGGCATGAACGACGTCAAGGAGAGCCTGGACCGCAACGTCGACGACCTGAACGCCACCTGGAAGGGACCGGCGTTCGACGCGTTCAAGCAGCACATCAAGACGATCTCCGGCCAGCTCGCCCAGCTGCACACCGACGCCACCAAGGGCGACGGGATCGCGCAGAGCCTGCGCAACGCGGCCGACAAGCTGATCCAGGCGCAGCACGACATGCCGATCCCCGCCTCCGCAGTCGGCGACATCATGAACGCTCGCAACGCCACGACCAGCATCGGCCCGGGCTTTTTCAAGATGAAGCTGAAGGGCGACATCTTCGCCTCCAACTGGTCTCCGGTCAAGTGGGAGGCGGAGGTCATGGACTTCTTCAACAACCACGAGGACGAGGCCCGCACGGTCTACAACCGGATCAACGGGCAGTACGAGGACCAGTCCGCGCGCACCCCCGGCGACGCGAACACCACCACGCCGGTGGCGAACACCCAGACGGTACCCAACCTGGGTACCGGTGGCGGCGGTGGCGGTAGCGGGCACGTACCTTCCCTCGGCGGTGCCGGCGGGATCGGCAGCGGGAAGATGCCCGATCCGGGCATCGGCACCGGGATCGGCGATCCCGGTCTCAGCACCGGTGGCACCGGACTGGACGAGTCCGACCCGTACGGCACCGGGTTGTCCGGTGCGCCCGGAGGCGGGCTCAGCGGCGTGGGCGGCGGCGGTCCGGGCAGTCTGGCCGGGCTCGGCTCCGGGCCGGGAGGTATCGGTGCCGGCGGTGGGGCCGGGGGCCTGCCCGGCGGCGGCGCGCTCGGCAAGGGCGTGGGGTCCGGACTCGGCGGCATGATGGGCGGCATGGGCGGCGGTCTCGGTGGTGCCAAGGGCGGCGCGAGCGGTCGCGGCGGCCGGGGCGCGGGTGGCCGGGGCGGGATGGTCGGCGGCGGCGGGCACGGCGGCGGCCAGGGTGGCGAGGGCGACGAGCGCAGCACCTGGCTCCAGGAGGACGACGACGTCTGGGGCGCGGACAACGACGCACCCCCGTCAGTGCTGCGCTGACCCGCCTGGCGCCGGAGCGGGGCGGGCTAGAGCGGCCCGCCGCCCGGGTCGCCGGGACGCCAGCGCCGGGCCCGGCCCCGGGTGAGCACCAGGTTGCCCAGGAACAGCGCGGTGGCGAGCACCACGCCGGCGGTGACGACCCAGCCGGCGGTCACCTTCACGCCGGCGAGTGGGTCCTCGGCCTCGACGGCGCGGGGGAGCCGGCCGGTGGCTACCGGGGCGACGTCGTTGCGCCGGTACAGCAGGGCGGTCAGCGCGCGGTACGGGTTGACCATGCCGTACCCCACCGCGTTGTCGCGCCCGCCGGCCGGGATGTCGGCGGTCAGCTCCATCCGACGCTCCACATCGGACGGTCGCAGCGTGTGGTCGTACCCCCGGATCAGCGCGGCCACCCCACTGACATAGGCGGCGGCGAAGCTGGACCCGCGGTCGACGACGTACCCCCCGCCACGCGCGGCCGGTCCGACGATCTGGTCACCCGGGGCACCGATGTCGATGTTCGGCACGCCCGGCGCGACCGGCGGCCCGGTGTTGGAGTCGGCCACGTGCTCGCCCTTGCTGTCGATGCCGCCGACCGCGATCACATGGCTGGCCAGCGCCGGGAACGAGCCCTGGCCCTTGTTGCCGGCCGCCGCGACGACCACGATGTTCTGCGCGTCGGCGGCATCGATGGCCTGGCGGACGTGCGGGTTGTCCTCGGTGGTCAGCGAGAGGTTGATCACATCCACGTGCTCGGCCACCGCCATGTTGATGGCCTGCGCGATCCGCTCGGGCAGGTCCTTGTCGGTGGACTGGCGGCTGTCCGGCAGTACCCGGATCGGCAGGATCTTCGCCTCGGGTGCGATCCCGTAGAAGTAGGGGTTCACCCCGTACCGCCCGGCGATGATGCCGGCGACCAGGGTGCCGTGCCCGTCGATGTCACAGTCACCGGTCCCGCCGGCACCGGGTATCAGATCGACGCCCTTGAGTACCCGGTCGCGCAGCACCGGATGGTTGGGGGAGACCCCGGAGTCGACGACGGCGACGGTGATGCCACGTCCCCGGCTGATCGGCCATGCCGCGCGCGGCTGCAGCCGCTGCAACGCCCAGGGGGTGGAGTCGAGCTGGTTGGTGAACGCCTTGCCGTCGCATTGCTTGGCGACCGGGACCCGGGTCGGGACGGCAGCGGCCAGGCCCGGACTCAGCGCCACCGCCAGACACCCGAACACGGCCAGGACGGCGACGCGGCGAAGGTGGCGGATGGGCACCGATGGAGGGTATCCCGGTACCGGCCGCGCCGGGGGTACGCCCCGGACGGCAGCCGGGGTCACGGGGCGGCACGCCGCACGGTAAGGTCGCCCGGGTGTGGGGACTCCGTTGGCTGGTAAGGGTTTGCGTGCTCACCGTCGTCATGGTCGCCGGCACCCTGGTGCCCGCCGCGCCGGCCAGTGCCGAGACGATCCAGCAGCAGCAGTGGCACCTCGGCGCGCTGCACATGGCCGAGGCGCAGCGGATATCCACCGGTACCGGTGTGGTGGTGGCGGTCCTCGACAGCGGCGTACAGGCTGACCATCCCGACCTCGCCGGCCAGGTGCTCGAAGGCACCCGGATCAACGGCCGGGACGACAAGGGCCGCACCGACGTACGCGGGCACGGCACCGGCGTGGCCGGTCTGATCGCCGCCCGGGGCGGCGGTCCGGACCACGCCCTGGGTATCGCCCCGGGCGCGAAGATCCTGCCGGTCGGGGTGCTCCCGGGGGTCGGCTTCAGCGAGCTGCCACGGGCCATCCGGTGGGCGGTCGACCACGGCGCCAAGGTGATCAACATCTCGTTCGGGGAAAACCGGGAGATACCCGAGGAGATCGAGGCGCTGCACTACGCGGCCGATCACGACGTGGTCGTGGTGGCCGCGGGGGGCAACCAGGACCCGGACGGTGACCAGGTGCCCTGGCCGGCCCGGGTACCGGGGGTGGTCGCGGTGGCGGCCAGCGACCGTGCCGGGGTCGCGTGGACCCACGGCGTGGCCGGACCGCAGATCGTGCTCAGCGCGCCCGGGGTGGACATCGAGACCACGCTCAACCACCAGCCGGACGGGCGTCCCGGCGGATACCAGCACGTGTCCGGCGGCACCAGCGCCTCCGCGCCGATCGTCGCCGGGGTCGCCGCCCTGGTCCGGGCGAAGTTCCCGCAGCTGCCCGCCGCGGACGTGATCAACCGGCTGATCCGCACCGCCGACGACGCCGGAGCCCCCGGCCGGGACGCGCAGTACGGCTTCGGCATCGTCAACCCGGTGAAGGCGCTCACCGCCGACGTACCCCCGGTGTCGGCCAACCCGCTCCTCGACGGTGCCCGGTCTGCCAGCCCGAGCGCCGCGGCGCCGGTGGGCCGGCGCACCGGCGCGCCGGCATTGCTGCTGATTGTCGTGCTGGCCGCGGTCGGCGCGGTCGTGGTCCTGGTGGTCACGTTGGTCGTCGTGCTGGCCCGGCGCCGATAAGCGGTGGCCCACCGGTCGGTGAGCCGGTAGAACGCCAACCATGGGGGAGCCGATGCTGGTTGGGGAGCGGGTCACGCTGCGGCTGGCCACCGAGGCGGACATCCCCGCGCTGGCCGCGATCCGCGAGACTCCGGAGGTGTTCGCCTGGTGGGGCGCGGGCGCCGTGGCCGACGACCTGGCCAGTCCGGACGACGAGGTCTTCGCGGTGCTGCTGGCCGGCCGGGTGGTCGGGGCGATCCAGTGGTACGCCGAGGACGAGCCCGACTTCCGGCACGCGGGCATCGATGTCTACCTGGATCCGGTGGTACACGGGCGGGGCGTGGGTACCGACGCGGTGCGGACCCTGGCCCGGTACCTGATCCACGAGCGCGGGTACCACCGGCTGGTGATCGACCCGGCGGCGGACAACGTGCCGGCGATCCGCTGCTACACCAAGGTCGGCTTCCGGCCGGTCGGCGTGATGCGGCAGTACTGGCGTAACCCGGTCGGGCAGTGGCGCGACGGACTGCTGATGGACCTGCTCGTCGAGGACCTCCCCGCGGCGGACTAACCTCCCTGCGCGGGACTAGTTGACATAATGTAAATTATCGAATCTCGCCGGGAATGGGATGGTCGACCGGGAGCGGCGGCTGGTCCTCGGCGAGGAGGCCGAGGACTACGACGACGTGCGCCGGACGGTGGCATACCGCTGGTGATCTGCGCGCAGGCGTGGCACTGGCTGGACCCGCGACGGCGGGAGGCTGAGCGTGTCGCGTGGAACTGTCGGTCCCTCCTGGTAAGAAGCAGGTATTCATACTGATGTACGGAGGGGTGCGATGGTAGCCGCGCGGACGAGCGCCCGGGGGTTGTCCCCGGCCGACCTGGACGGGATCCGCGAGACGTTGGCGGCCGGGCGCCGCCCGAAGGTGATGTTCACCGAGACCGCCGGGCAGATCGCCGGGCAGGTCGGGCAGGTCGTGCAGCTGGCCGACCCGCAGGACGGCGACGAGTTCGTGGTGGTCCGCTTCGGCCGCGACGAGCTGCCGTTCTCCCCCGCCGACCTGGCCATCCCAGCCCGCGGCGCGGCGGCCGGCCGGAGCGTGCCGGCCCATTCCGGGCGGCGGGGAGGCGAGCCGGCCGAGGCCGAACTGCCCGGGCCGCCGCTGGCCGCGCCGCTGCGGCCGCAACCCACCGCGCCTGCTCCCGCGCCGCCGGAGGAGCAGACCCGGCTGGTCCAGGCGGCCCCGCCGAAGCCGCCGCGCAAGCCCCGCGACCACGCCGAGGAGCCGGAGGGTGCGCCGGCACCGCGCAAGGCCGGCCGGCCGGCCAAGGTCAAGCCGCCGGCGGCGCTGACCGTCACGCTGGCCTACACCGACGGGGAGTGGACGGTGGCCGCCACCCAGGGCAGCCGGGCGCTGGCCAAGCCCTATGTGATCAAGCCGGCCGAGGCGTTGAAGATGGTCGCGCTGCTGGACGTGCCGGGGGTACAGGAGGCGGTGGAGCAGATCGTGGCCGCCGAGCGGGCGGTCGCACAGGAGCACGCGGAGCGGCTGCGCAGCCAGCTCGCGGAGGTGGAGGCGAAGCTCGCCGAGTTGGGTGAGCTGACCTGACCGCCTCGCCGGGACCGGGTCAGGACGGGCGGCGCTGGCGCAGGTAGGCCAGCACCGCCTCCCGGGTGGTACGCACCCCGAGCGCCTCCCGCGCCTGGGCGATGCGCCGGTTGGCGGTACGCAGGGACAGGAACTCCGCCGCCGCCGCGGCGGCGATGGTCTCCCCGTTGGCCAGCCGCTCCAGCAGCGCCCGCTGCTCGGGCAGCAGCGGGCTGTCCGACTCCCCCTCGTCCGTGCCGATGCTGACCTCGGCCTCCGGATCCCGGGTAACCGGGCCGAGCCGGCTCAGGTCGGCCAGCAGTGCCCGACCCACCTCGGTGCCCGGGTCGGCGATCGCGACCACGCCGGCACCCCGGGCGGCCGCGTGCACTGCCAGCTCGGCGGTGTCCAGGTCGCCGACCCGGCCGTAGAGCACCACCTTCTGGTCGGCCACGTCCCACGAGTTCTCGGTCAGCGCGAAACCCTCCCGGGTGTGCCAGCCGGCCCGGGCCAGCCGGCGCAGCGCCACCGAGGCCTCGGTGGCGCTGGCGACCACGTACCGGGGGGTCATCCAAGCACCTCCAGCGCGAGAGCGGCGGCTTCCGTACGGGTACGGGCGCCTAGCTTGCGCATACCCGATCTGATGTGGGTTTCCACCGTCTCCCGCGAAATACCAAGCTGTCCAGCGATCCGCCGGGTCGGCTCACCGCGGGCCACCAGCCGGAGCACCTCGCGTTCCCGCTCGGTCAGCTCGTCGCCGGAGCGGGGGCCGCGGATGTCCCGGCGGATCGCGTGCCGGCGTAGCGCCCGGCGGGTACGCCCGAGCAGCACCACCAGGCCGGCCGACTCGGCCAGCGCCTCGGCGCGCAGCAGGGGCGGTACCGCGACCGCCGGGTCCTGCGCGCGCAGCCCGTAGGCGAGCAGGCAGCGTACCTCCTCCCGGCGGGCCAGGTCGTGCCAGGCGCGCGCGGCCAGGTCGAAGTGCTGCGGGTCGGCCGCCGCCCAGGCGTCCAGGGTGGCCCGCACCGCCGCCGGGTCCACAGTGGACGGTGGGCTGCCGGCGTCGAGGATGCCGCTGTCGTATGCGGCCCACCGGGCGGTGATCCGGCGCAGCCCGTCGACCAGGGGCAGCCCGGCATCGGGCCGGGTACCGGAGCCGGCCCGCTCGGGCTGCCCGTCCAGCCAGGCCGCCTCGCGCGCCACCCAGTCGACCAGCGCCCGCGCGCTGGCCGGTGCCGGAGGCAGCCGTTGCAGCCGGCCGCGCGCCGAGGCGAGCAGGCCGCCGTCGGCCTCGGCGAGGCTGGCCGCGGCGGTGGCGTACCCCCGGGCCAGGGAGGGCAGCGTCCGGTCGGTGAGCTCGGTGGCCCGGGTGACCACCTCGTCGATGGCGTCGCCGCGCAGCGCCAGGCACCACAGCCGGGCCGCCAGGAACCGGGTCTGCCAGCTGTAGGCCAGGTCCGCGACGCAGGCGGCGGCGGCCGCCCCGGCGGCCTGCGCGGCCTCGGCCAGCCGGCCGTCCGCGGCCAGCGTCTCGACCAGCAGCCAGGCGCTCCACCGGGCGGCCAGCGGGTCGCCGGCCTCCCCGGCCGACTGCGCGGCCGTGGCCAGGCCAGCTTCCCAGCCGGGGGTACGCCCGGCGGCGCGCACCGCGGCCAGCGCCGCCCGCAGCCCCGGATGCGCCGGTACCCCCTGCGCCTGCACCTCGTCGGCGACCTGCCCGGCGGCGGCCGGGTCCCGGGCCAGCAGCCCGAGCAGGCGCAGCCGGTCGCGTACCGCCCGGGTCGGCTCGGCCACGTCGTCGGGCACCTTGGCGACCGCCTCGACCGCCCCGCTGGGGTCGCCCATCTGCAGCAGCGCCTCGCCGCGCAGCACCGCGGCCTCGGGACCGGTCTCGTCGCCCACGGCGCGCAGGCAGGTCTGCGGCCAGCCGACGGCCAGCGCCGCGGTCGCGGTGGCGAGGCGCACGTCCGGGCTGGGGGTGGCGCCGGGGAGTTCGCAGGCCAGGGCCAGCAGCTCGGCCCGCTCCCCCAGGCTGCCGGCCGGTCCGGCGGCGGCCAGGGCCCGTTCGTAGGCCAGTGCCGGCTCGCCCGCGGCGGCCAGGTGCCGGGCCGCTTCCCGGGCCGGTACCAGGTCGGCCAGGCGGCGGTGCAGGGCCCGGCGCTCGTCCGGGTCGAGCAGCCCGGCGCCGACCTCGGCGACGTACGGGGAGACCGGGCCGGCCTCGTCGTCCTCGACCCGGGCCAGTCCCGCCTCGACCAGCTCGGTCAGCCCGGCGCCGAGCAGGGCCGGTGCGGCGGGCCGGCCGAGCAGGCCGAGCGCGGCCATCGCGGTACGCGCCGGGCGGGTCAGGTCGGCCAGCGCGGTGGCCACCGCATGAGCCAACCCAGCGGTGGCCTCCGCATCAGCCAACCCAGCGGTGGCCTGCGCATCGACCGGGCCGGCGCCGGCCTCCGCCTTGACCGGCCTGACGGGAGCGGCGCGCAGCTCCCCAGCGGTCGCCGCGTGCCGGGCCAGCGCCTCCACGGCGAGCGGGATCCCGCCGGAGCGCCGGACGACTTCACCGACCGTGTTGGGCGGCAGGCCCGGGGCGACCCGGGCGACGAGCGCGGACGCATCGGCGGCGCTCAACGTCGGTACGGTCAGCCAGGCCGTGGCCACCTTGCGCAGCTGCTCCGCGTCGATGCGGTGGGGGGTGCGTAGGGTGACGGCTATCCGACAGTGGACCGCGATCGCGGGCAGCGCCGCCAACGTCACCGGGTCGGCCCACTGGAGGTCGTCGAGCAGCAGCAGGCCGCCCCGGACCCGGGACCGTACCGCCTCGGCCAGCAGCGCCTGGTCGTGCCCGGGCAGCCGGACCTTCACCGCTCGGGCCAGCGCGAACGCCGGCACGGTGCGCAGCATGGCCAGGCCGCCGCCGGCGAAGACCGGTCCGCGGAAGGACTCGCCGAGCCGGCGCAGGGCGGTGCTGCGGCCCACGCCCGGGCCGCCGGCGAGCACCACCAGGCCGGGGTCGGCCAGCGCGGCGATCGCCTGCGCCAGCAGGTCGGCCGGCCGGTCAGGCTGCTGCACACCAGATGCGGCGGGCACTGTCCTCCCCTCCCCCCGAGCTGGCACGAACATGGGATCCTGCGTCGGCAGGATATTCGTAGTGTGGAGCCCGTACCGCACGGCGCACGTACATCCGACTCCGGGAGGAACCATTATGAGCGACGGTTACGACGACCCGACCGCGCACGCCGACCACGGCCACTATGACGACCCGACCCCGCACGACGACCACCCGATCCACGAAGCACACGACTCGCACGCGATCACCGCCGACTACGGCCGTGGCACCGAGACGCTGATCGACACGGACGGTGACGGGTACGCCAACGAGGTGGACATCGACGCTGACGGCGACGGGGACGTCGACGCGGTATACACCCACACCGTCGGTGGCGGGCACGACCTGGACACCCTGGCGGTGGACACCGACGGCGACCACCGGGTGGACCTGGTCGAGTTCGACCGTAACCACGACAGCAAGGTCGACGAGATCGACCTGGACCGCAACCGCGACGGCCGGGTCGACGCGATCGTCAGCGACGACAACTTCGACGGCCGCCCCGACCACGTCGAGCTGGACCAGAACTTCAACGGCCGGCCCGACACCGAGTACGCCGACACGAACTACAACGGCACCTTCGACACCGCGCACTACTCGGAGGACGCGGTCAACCCGTTGGCGGACCACCCGGACGCCAACCCGTACGCGAAGAACTGACCCGGTGGCTCCCGGACCGCTGAGCGCCCGTGTGGCCGGCCTCTGTCAGGAGGTCGGCCACCGGCTCGGTGGGCCCACCCAGGCGCAGGTCTTCGATGTGCTTCGGCGGCTGTCCGAGCCGCTGCGGGTCGCCATCGCCGGACGGCTCAAGGCCGGCAAGTCGACACTGGTCAACGCGCTCATCGGCCGGCGGGTGGCGCCCACCGAGGTGGGCGAGTGCACCCGCATCGTGACCCAGTTCCGCTACGGCACGGCCGACCGGGTCGACGTGGTACGCCGGGACGGCAGCCGGGTCAGCCTGCCGCTGGACGACTCGGGGATGATCCCCCAGCGGCTCGGGGTGCCCCGCAGCGACATCTCCTACGTGGACGTCGCCCTGACCAGCGACCACCTCACCGACCTGATGGTGGTGGACACCCCCGGGCTGTCCAGTGCCAACTCGGTGGTCAGCGCCGGAGCGCGGCGGTTCCTGTTCAACGAGGCCCCGATCGACGACGACATCGACGACGACTCGGTCGGCGCGCTGTCCGGCGCCGAGGCGATCGTGTACGTGTTCACCCAGTCGGTACGCGCCGACGACGTGGCCGCACTGGAGGCGTTCCGGTCCATCTCGGCCCGGCTGTCCAGCAACCCGATCAACTCGCTGGGGCTGTTCAACAAGGTCGACAAGCTGGCCGGGGGTACCGCCGACCCGTGGCCGGTGGCCGGACCGCTGGCCGCCGACCAGGCGGCGGTACTGCGGCGGGTGGTCTCCGACGTGGTACCCATCGTCGGGTTGCTCGCCGAGACCACCGAGGCGGGGCGGCTGACCGCGGCCGACTGCGAGGCGCTGCGTACCCTCGCCGGCCTGTCCGACAGCGACCGCACCGTGCTGCTCGCCTCGGTCGACCTGTTCGCCGGCCGGGAGTGCCCGGTGTCCCGGGAGGCCCGGGAACGGCTGCTGCGCCTGCTCGACCTGTACGGCATCGGCTTCGCCATCGCCCATCTGGTGGCCAACCCGCAGCTTGCCACCAGCGAGCTGATCCGGCTGCTGCACCAGGTGTCCGGGTTTCCCCGGTTGCGCGAGACGCTCAACCACGCGTTCCGCTGGCGCAGCGACGCGATCAAGGCCGGCTGGGCGCTGTCCAGCCTGGAGAAGATCGCCAGCCACGCGCCCCGGCCGCCGGACCGGGAGCTGCTGCGCGACGCGATCGAGCGGGTGCTGCAACAGCCGGACTACCACCGGCTGCGGCTGCTGGAGGTGGCCCAGCTGGTCACCACCGGCGCGGTGGACCTGCCCGACCAGATGGAGGGTGAGCTGACCCGGCTGGCGCTGTCCAACGACGCCCGGTTCATCCTCGACCTGCCCGCGGCGATGCCGGAGCAGCTCAGCCAGGCGGCGCTGGAGGCGGCCACCCGGTGGCGGGCGTACGCGGTGGCCGGGGCCAGCCCGGCCCAGTCCCGGGTGGCGCTGGTCGCCCATCGGGGCTTCTTCCTGCTCTCCCAGCGGGTCCGCGGCCAGGCGACCTTCCGGTAGGAACGAGGAGCTCGCGATGTCTTTGCGCCAGATCCGCCCCGAGGTGGCCGCCGGTTCGGCGCTGCTCGCCGGGCTCAGCGGGCTGGTCGTCCACCTGCTGACCGGCCGGCCGGTGGTCGGGCTGGTCGCGCTGGTCGGTGCGCTGGCCGCGGCGGCACTACCGTTGACCCTGGCATCCCGGCCCGGCGCGGTCGTCCCGCCCGCGGACCCGGCCGACCCGGACCGGGCCAGCCTCGTCGACACCTGCATCTACCTGCGTGACCGGGTCACCAGCACCGCCCTGGCCGGTCGCCTCGACCAGACCCTGGAGCAGGTCGGGGTCAGCCTGGTGGACCCGACCGGGCAGCGCTTCGACCCCAGCCACCACGAGGCCGCCGGGGCGCTGGCCACCGCCGACGACGCGCTCGTCGGGACCATCGCGGCGGTGGAGGCGCCCGGGTACGCCGACCGGGGCGTCCTGCTGCGCCCGCCGGTGGTCACCGTCTACCAGCGGAGGGCGTCATGACCGAGTGCACCGAGCGGAGCGAGGGCCGCGAGGGCATGACTAAGGGGGCGCCGTCATGACCGAGTGCACCGAGCGGAGCGAGGGCCGCGAGGGCATGACTAAGGGGGCGCCGTCATGACCACCACCGCCGACTCCACTCCGGAGTCGACCAAGGAAGCCGGCCGGGACGCCGCCGCGGTCAAGCTGATCAAGAGCGGGGTGGACAGCTGCCTGGCCTTCCTGCGCCGGGTCGACCCGGATGCCGCCGGGGACATCGACGGGCTGCGCCGGCGGGAGATCACCCGGCCCTCCTTCGCCGTGGTCGGGGAGACCAAGCGGGGCAAGAGTTCACTGGTCAACGCGCTGATCGGGGTGGTGAACCTGTCCCCGGTCGACGCCGCCGTGGCCACCGCGTCCTACCTGGAGTTCAGCCACTCGGCCACGCACGGCGCCCGGGCCCACGTACCGGGGCAGGACCAGCCGGTACCGCTGTCCCTGGGCGACCTGCGGGACTGGGGTACCGTGCTGGGCCGGCTGCCCGACGGGGTACGCCCGCCCCGGCGCATCGAGGTGCTGCACTCCGCCCCGCTGCTGCGGTACCTGACCCTGGTGGACACGCCGGGGGTGGGTGGGCTGGACTCGCTGCACGCTGAGATCGCTCTCGACGCGGTCGAGCGGTCCACCGCCCTGCTGTTCGTGGTCGACGCGTCCTCGCCGTTCTCCCAGCCGGAGCTGAGCTTCCTGATCGAGGCGAGCAAGCGGGTCAACTTCGTGGTCTTCGCGCTGACCAAGGTGGACGCCTACCCGGGCTGGCGGACCATCCTCACCGACAACAAGAACCAGCTGCAGACCTACGCGCCACGGTTCGCCTCGGCGCCGTGGTTCCCGGTGTCGGCCCGGCTGGCCGAGATGGCCATGACCATGGGCGGTACGGCCGGGCCGGAGCTGGTCCGCGAGTCGCGGATCGGCGAGCTGCAGCACGCCCTGATCGAGCTGGCCGGCCGGGGACACGTGCTGCAGCAGTCCAACATCCTGCGCGCGCTGCGCAGCGAGGTGGTCCGGCTGGACCAGGAGATCGGGGACCGGATCACCGCCGCCGACCCGGATCCGGCCGACGTGCAGAAGGCCAAGGACGACCGGGCCAAGCTGGCCGCGCGCAAGCGTACCGAGTCCCGGCAGTGGTCGCTGGCGTTGAACAACGAGACCCAGCGGGCCCGGGTCGAGGCGACCACCATGCTGCGCCACTACGTGACCCAGCTGCAGGAGGACTTCCTCGGCCGGATCGACAAGGCCTCCGGCGGGGACCTCAAGTCGATGCCCAACGAGGTCGACCGGGCGCTGCAGGCGCTGTCGCTGCGGCTGTCGCAGGAGCTGGAGTCGCGGTTCCGGCAGGTCGGCGAGCGGGTGCTGGCGCAGATCTTCGCCCGGCACGAGCTGCAGTACATCCTGCGCCGGCTCAACGCCCGGCTGCGCCACGCGCTGGCCAGTAAGCCCCGGCGGGAGGCGGGCGGCGGGGACGGCGCCGTCGTGGTGATGTCCTCGGCCGGCATGGCGTTCATGGCCGGGCGGTACGGCATGGCCGGTGCCGCCGCCGGCGCCTCCGCGCTGGGCGTGGCCGGCTTCGCCGGGGCCAGCCTGATCTTCCCGGGTCTGGGCATCGGGTTGGGCCTAGCCGCCGGCGCCTACATGATCTGGAAGCGCAAGGCGATGACCGACCGGCAGCAGCAGCGCACCTGGCTGCGGGAGGTGCTCGGGGAGGCCCGCGCCGCGCTCAGCGACGAGATCATGCACCGGTTCAACGATCTGCAGTACGCGCTGACCCTGGCCCTGGATGACGCGATCGAGCGGCGGTTGCAGCAGCTGGACGCGCACATCGCCGAGATCGACAAGGCGATGGCCGACAACAAGGCCAGCCGGGCCAAGCGCAAGGCCTCGCTCCAGCAGGAACGCGAGACGCTGCGCGCGCGGGTGAAACAGATTGACGAGATCCTGGTACGGGTACGTCAGCTCGCACCGGCCGGACCCAGCGACGCGGGGGGTTAACCGATGGACCACCACGACGACTGGGCCCAGTGGTCGGAGGACGACTCCGGGCTCGGCGAGCACGACACCGCCGACCTGGGCGGCTCCGAGCACCTGGGCGGCCTGTCCGAGCACGATGCGCTGGGCGGGTACGACGACCACGACGGATACCCCGACGCCGACGCGCACGTCCCGCCGCCGGACCTGTCGCAGGGGCCGGACCTGCTGCACGAGAGCGGCGACTACGACGTACCGGCGCACCACGAGGTCGCCGACCCGGGGCCCGACCTGGACCCGCACGACCACGACCCGCAGCAGCACGGGCACTACGACGAGCCCGAGCCGCCCGAAGCCGCCGCGGAGCACGTCGTCGGGGTGGACCCGGACCTGCCCGGCGACCACGACCCGGCCGGCCCGGACGGCTGGCATGAGGGCGACTTCCCGCCGCCGCTGGAGCTGGACGCCCGGCCGGAGCCGGCCGACGGATACCCGTGGGCCGACCCGGAGACCCTCGGCGACCCTGGTACCCCGCTGGACACCGACCACGCCGGGATGGGCCTCGGTGCCGGGGCACCCGTCGGGGACCTGTTCGCCTACGCGGGACTCGACCCGGCCCAGCCCGGGGTGGACCCGTGGAGCCTGTTGCTCGGCTCGGACGACCCGGCCACCGGCACGCTGGCCCGCTGGTGGGGCCCGGCCGGCTGACCGGCCGGGGTCAGCTCAGCGCCAGCGCGATCAGCACCACGAACAGCACCACGATCACCACGAGGACCAGGATCGTACCGAGGACCGCCGGCTCCTGGTACCAGCTGCGACCCTGAGCCGGTACCGGCGCGCGCTGCGGTACCGGCTGGGGCAGCGGACCGGCCGGTGGCACCATCCGGGGCGGCTGCGGCGCCGGGCGCGGCGCGACCGGCTGGGGCCGCGGGACCGGTTGCGGCTGCGGGACGGGTTGTGGTGCCGGCGGGGTGGAGATCGGGCGGTTCTGCGCGGGTGGGGTGCTGATCGGCCGGGCCGGCGCGGGCGCGGTGACCACCGGTGCGGGCCGGGGTGGGACCTGCGGCTGCGGCGGACCCGGGTACCCCCGGGGTGGGGAGGTCGGCACCGGCTGGGGTGGGCCCTGGGCCTGCGGTGGGCGCTGGGTCTGCGGTGGACGCTGCTGCGGGGGTACCGGCTGCGGCATCGGCGCCGGTACCGGCGGGGTGGCCGCCCCGATGCACAGCGCCCCCTCCACCACCACCGTCTCGGGCTGCTCCAGGGTGGTCGGCGCGACCTGCAGCTCGGTGTGGATCAGATGCGCGGCCAGAGGGATCCGGCTGGACCCGCCGACCAGGAAGATGCCGACCAGATCCTTGGGTGCCATCCCGGCCCCGGCGATGGTCCGGGACAGGCACGTGACGGTGCGCTCCAGGTAGGGCCGGATGAGGCTTTCCAGCTCCTCCCGGGTCAGGTGCGCGTCGACCTCCAGGCCGGGCAGATGGACGTCGGCGCTGGAGGTACGCGACAGCATCTCCTTAGCCGCCCGGACGTCCTCGTAGAGCATCCGCCGCTGCCGGCGGGCCGCCGAGTCGGCCGGGTTGACCAGCGCCGACCACTCCTGCGGATGGCTGGCGCTGTAGGCCTGCCCCAGGTACTCCACGATCGCGTGGTCGAAGTCCAGCCCGCCCACGTCGGCCAGGCCCTCCTCGGACAGCACCTGGAAGCCGCCCGGGATGCGCCGGACCACGGTGGCGTCGAAGGTACCGCCGCCCAGGTCGTAGATGGCCAGGGAGCGCCCGACCGGTACCGCGGCGCGCAGGATCGCGGTGAAGTAGGAGGCCGCCGCCACCGGCTCGGCGATCAGCTGCGGGCTGCCCAGCCCAGCCTGCCGGGCCGCCTCGGCCAGCAGCCGGCGGCGCTGCTCGCCCCAGCGCGCCGGGTGGGTCAGATGCACCTTCTCCGGGTTGCCGCCCAGCTGCCGCCGCGCCTCGGCGGCCACCTGCTGGAGTACCGCCGCGAACACCTGCGGTACCGGCAGCTCCTTGTCCCCCAGCAGGACCGTACCGTCGTCGATGCGCCGTTTCGGGTTGGGCTCGAACCGGCTCGGATCGACCCGCGCGTGCCGCTCGGCGTCCCGCCCGACCAGCATCTGCCCCTCCGGCGTCAGGTACACCGCGGTCGGCATCAGGGTGCCGCCGTCGAACAGCAGCGGGCGCAGCCGCCCGTCCGGCATCCGCAGCATGGACACCGTGTTGGAGGTGCCGAAGTCGATCCCGAGCACGCGCATGGCGACACCCTACTGCCCCGGTACGCCGCTGTTGACCTGACGGCTAGCGACCGGACACCGGGAGCGGTCATACTCCGGCACGTGCCGAACCACCGCTTCGCCTACCTGGATGCGCCGACCCCGCTGGCGTTCGCGCACCGCGGCGGGGCGGCCCAGGGCGACGAGAACAGCATGGCCGCGTTCGCCCGTTCGGTGCAGCTGGGCTACCGGTACATCGAGACCGACGTGCACGCCAGCGCCGACGGGGTGGCGGTGGTGTTCCACGACGACGACCTGACCCGGATGACCGGTCGGCCCGGGCGGGTACGCGACCTGCGCTGGTCCGACCTGGCCGGCATCCGGGTCGGTGGCCAGCCGGTGATCCCCCGGCTGGACGAGGTGCTCGACGCGTGGCCGAGGGTCCGGTTCAACATCGACGTCAAGGACGACGCCGGGGTGGACCCGACCGTCGAGGTGGTACGCCGGGCCGGTGCGCTGGAGCGGGTGCTGCTCGCCTCGTTCTCCGACGGGCGTACCGCCCGGATGCGCGCCGCGCTCGGCCCGACTCTGGCCACCTCACCGGGTACCCGGGGGGTGGCCCGGCTGTGGGCCGCCTCGCGCACCGGGCGGGGCGCCGGGCGGCGGGCCAGCACGCTGGCCGCCGCGCAGGTACCGGTACGCCAGGGCCCGGTACGGGTGGTCGACGAGCGGTTCGTCCGCTATGCCCACCGGCTCGGCCTGCAGGTGCACGTCTGGACGATCGACGCGCCTGACCGGATGCATGAGTTACTGGACCTGGGTGTGGATGGCATCATGACCGATCGCATCGACGTGTTGCGTGACGTCTACACCGAGCGGGGCTGCTGGACCGCCTGAGCCGAGGGAAGGGCCGATGAGCCCGATGAGCGAGCGTAGCGAGGTGGCGCTGTGAGCACAGTTGTCGAGGAGGCCGCCGCGGCGGTGCCGCGCTCGGACCGCCGGGAACGCATCGGCTGGTACTTCTACGCGTTCGCCGACCACGCCTTCTACACCACCCTGCTGGCGGTGTTCCTCGGGCCGTTTCTGACCAGCGTGGCCAAGAACGCCGCGGACGGGCAGGGCAACGTGCACCCGTTGGGGATCACGGTGTCGGCGACGTCGTTCTACCCGTACCTGATCTCGCTGTCGGTGTTTTTGTCGATCTTCGCGTTGCCGATCGTGGGCGCCCTGGCCGACCGCTCCGCGCACCGCAAGCGGCTGCTGGTCGGCCTCGCCTTCAGCGGTGCCGTGATCACCTGCGGCTTCGCGATCATTCCCCGGGACGGGTACCTGCTCGGCGGCCTGCTGTACGTGCTGGCCAACATCGTGCTGAGCGCGGCCAGCGTGGTGTACAACTCGTTCCTGAGCCAGCTGGTCGGGCCGGACGAGCGGGACGGGACGTCCAGCCGCGGCTGGGCGACCGGTTACATCGGCGGCGGGATCCACCTGGCGCTGTGCCTGGTGGCGCTGAAGGTCTTCGGGGAGACCTCGACGACGGTCCGGGGTGTGATGGTGTTCGCCGGCCTGTGGTGGGCCGGCTTCGCGGTGATCCCCCTGCTGTGGCTGCGGGACCGCCCGCCGATGGATCCGGAGCCGGGCGTCGCGGCCGACAGCGTCTGGTCCAGCGGCTTCCGCCAGCTCGGGCAGACGCTGCGCCACCTCAAGGCGTACCCGTTGACGTTGCTGTTCCTGCTGGCGTTCCTGGTCTACAACGACGGGATCCAGACGGTGATCTCGATCGCCAGCACGTACGGCACCGAGGAGCTGAAGCTCAGCGAGCAGACCCTGGCGGCGACCATCCTGGTGGTGCAGTTCGTCGCGTTCGGCGGCGCGCTGCTGCTGGGCTGGATCGCCACCCGGGTCGGCGCCTGGAAGACCGTCCTCGGTTCGCTGGTCGCGTGGACTGCGGTGATCCTCGCCGCGTTCTGGCTGCCGGCCGGGGCGCCCGGGCTGTTCATGCTGCTCGGCGCGGCCATCGGGATCGTGCTGGGCGGCAGCCAGGCGTTGTCCCGGTCGCTGTTCAGCCAGCTCATCCCGGCCGGGCGGGAGGCCGAGTACTTCGGCTTCTACGGCATCTCCGACAAGGGCAGCAGCTGGCTGGGCCCGCTGGTGTTCGGGCTGGTGAACCAGATCGTCGGCAACTACCGGGCGGCGATCGTATCCCTGGTGATCTTCTTCGTGGTCGGCTTCCTGCTGCTGCTCGCGGTACCGGTCCGCCGCGCCATCATCGCGGCCGGCAACACCCCGCCGCGCGTGCTCTGATCAGGCGGGAGTACCCAACATCCGGCGTACCACCTGGACCACCAGCGCGACCAGCAGCCCGGCCAGGACCTCGATCGCGATCTGGCCAAGTATCTCAGCCACGGCATCTCCAATCTCGGGGATGCCGGACGCTACGACGGGTCAGTGACGCGGCGATGAGCAGGAGACCAGCCCTCGGTTACGCGGGCATGGACATCTGCTACGGCTTGGTGATGGACGACGGCTTGGTGGTGGGCGACTCCTGGACCGAGTCGTCGCGGGCGGTCAGGTCCATCGGGGCGGGCCGCGTGCGCCGGCCGGCCAGCCACACCCCGGCGCCGACCGCCGCGGCCACCGGCCATTCCAGGACCCCGACGGCAGCCAGTACGCCCAGCCCGCCGTAGTAGACCAGCCGCTCCGGCGGGGGCAGGGTCGACCGGACCACCTCGGCCGCGCGTACCGCCTGCTGTGCGGTCGCCCGCGGTGATGGCATGGACACGTGCGGCATGTGCGGCGCCCGGACCCGTACCCCGATCGGCACCGGTAGGTGCGCCCACCGGACGGTCGGCTCGCCGGGCAGGTGCCCGGTACCCGCCGTCGGCACGCCGGTGGCCTGCGCGGGCTCCCCGGTCGTAGCCGCCGTAGCCGTGGGCTCCGCGGTCACCGCCGCGGCGGGCGCGCCCTCCCGCTCCCGCTGCTGCGTACCACGGGAGCCGGCTGGTCGCGTCGACCGTTCCGAAGTCTGTTCTCGTGCCATGACGGCGCCTCCTCCGGCTGGGGAAGACGATTCCCTACCCGGGCGCGCGCACGAGAAACCCGAACGCAGGGCCAACTCCAGGCTCAGCCGGCGCAGATTACAGTACCGGCAATGCGCACCCGCAACCCCGACCACGACGAGCACGAGCAGCTGGTCGGCTACGAACACGTCGCCGCCCACGTGCGGCGGCTGCGGCAGCGGGCGCGAGCCGACCGGCTGCGGGAGAGCCTGCTGTTCCTGCCCGTGTTGCTGCTGGCCGCCGCGGTCCTCGTCGAGCAGGCGCTGGCGTTCACCGACCGCAGGATCGCGATCGCGTCCAGCCCGCTGACGCTGTCCCCGAGCGCGGCCGAGGCGCTGCTGGCCACCATCGCCGGCGCGACCCGCATCCTGAGGTGCTGATGGCGCTGATGCGTAGCCTGCGCATGCTGCGCGCGGCGTGCCAGGCGGCCGGCGGCCGGCAGGGCGCGATCACCGCGCTGGACGCTCAGGTCGAGGCGGTGGTGGCCAGCGCCACCGCGGCGGGGCTGACGCCGGAGGAGATCGCCGCGTTGCGCGCGGCCGCCACACCCCGGTAGGGATATCGCCCGGGCGGTCTCAGCCGGTATCGGCCACCGCCGCCGCGACCAGGTAGGACGGGTCCCGGTCGAGGGAGGCGCGGGCCCGGTCGTAGCGCTGGGTGGTCCGCGGGTCGGCGTGCCCGAGCGCGTGCTGGCGCTCCTCCAGCGAGGCGCCGCGCTCGCGGGCGATGGTCGCCCAGGCGTGCCGGAACGAGTGCGGCGTGATCCGCTCGGCGGCGGGCAGCCCGGCCGTGCGCGCCGCCCGCCGGACGAACCGGGATACCGCGAAGCGGTCCAGCCGCCGGCCGTAACGGGTCCGGAACAACGGCCCGTCGGCACGGCCATCGAGGTAGGCCGCCAGCTCCGCGGCCAGTCCCGGGGGTACCGCCCGGACCCGTGCCTTGCCGCCCTTCATCCGCAGCCGTACCGTGCGGTGCCCGCTGTCGTACCCGAGGTCGGTGACGTCCAGCGCGCAGATCTCGGAGACCCGCGCGCCGATCTCGACCAGGAACCCGGCCAGCGCCGGGCCGCAGCCGTTGCCGAGCAGCGGATCCTGCCTGGCGACCCGGCGCAGCGCCAGCGCCTCGATGGCGGTCAGCCCGACCGTGGCGGTGTGGTCCCGGTCGACCCGCGGCCGGCGTACCCGCAGTGCCGGGTTCTGCCCGAGCGCACCGGCGTCGACCAGGTACCCGTACCACGACGACAGGGCGGCCAGCCGCCTGGCCACACTGGCCGGGGCCAGCGGCCGACCGGTACGCGGGTTCGGTGCGTTGGCCAGCGCCGCGGCGTACCCGTCCAGGTGGGTCCGGCGTACCGCCAGCACGTCCAGCTCCCGCTCGGCGCACCAGCGCACGAAGTCGGTCACGTCACGCTGGTACGCCGCCCGGGTGTGCGCCGACTCGCGGAAGCTCCACAGCCACGCCGCCGTATACCCGGCCAGGCTGGTGTCGCGCGCCGCGAGCTCGGTCCCCTCAGCCGGCCCGGTCACCTCAGTACGGCTCCCCGCACACATACCAGGTGTCGCCCTCGCGCTCCAGGTGCACCACGTGCCGGTCGTGCCCGCCACCGTCGTGGACCAGGTCGGCGGTGACCAGCGCGTTCTGCCGTCCGTTGACGGTCGACACCGAGGCGGCCACGATCCGGTGGCTGCGCAGCCGCGGCTGGGCGGCGACGAAGTTGACGAACGAGCGCTCGCTCAGGCTGCCCCGTACGGTCGGGCACAGCAGCGGGTACGCCTTCGCCGCGTCACCGGCCTCCAGATCGGCGAGGAAAGTGTCGGTGGTCTGCTGGGCCGGGCCGGCGGCCCTGTCGTACCACCGGTAGAGCCCGTAGCCGGCCGCCACCGTGCCGGCGCAGCAGACCACGACCACGACCACGACCGCGACGATGATCAGGATCCGCTTGAGCCTGCTGGACCGCCGGGGCGGTGGCCCGGCCTCCGGCGTGATCGTCATAGCCCGTGACGGTAGCAGCCGCCACCGGCCGGAGCCCGTTACCTGATCGCGGCGGTGTTTGATGGGCCGAGGTTCTCCCGCAGCTCGTCGAACTCCGCGCCCGACAGGACCAGGCTGGCCAGGGTCAGTACCTCCTCGGTGTGCTCGGTGCGCGGAAGCGCGACGACAACCTCTCGCGGGGTTTCCACCCGGATCACGACAGGCAAGTCGGTCATGCGCACGACTCGCATGGTTCCCCCAGGGCGTTGAACTTGTTAAGTCCGGTCGATCGCCTTGGGCGCTGAGATCACTCCGACGCGGATCGACACGGCATGGCACATTTCGTCTGGCTCATGTGTCGGGATCGTCGTCCCTGCCGATGGCTGAACGTCTTGGGTGACATCGCCGGTTCGGCTGTCTCCACCCACCATAGGCACCCGATTCCGCTTCCGCATGTTATCTGCAGATTTCTTCGGCCTGGACTTACGCTGACCGGTCAGCGTTCAGCAGTGACTCGATGAGGGCCAGGACGTGCCGCCGATCGTCCGTGCTCAGCTGGGACAGCGCGGCCACCAGCACCTCGATGTCCGGATCGGTGGTCGGCTCCTTCCACGCGACGAGGCCCGCCGCGGAGGCAGCCGTCGTCCGGACGGTGTCCAGCGGCAGGCCGAGCCCCCGGGCCAGGCCCTCCAGCGTCACCGGGTGGGGAGGTCGGCGCAGCGGTTCGGTGGTGGCCAGATGGTGCACCGTCGAGCGGGGTATCCCGCCCCGGCGCGCGACATCAGCGTAGGACCAGCCTCGCTCCTCCATCCGCTCGCGGATGAGCCGCTGGAGAGCGTTCATGTGACCGCCTCGGTGGTTTGATCCCGGTCGTTTGATCGCTGTCGTTTGATCGCTGCCGTCGGAGCCACAGGTTACCGCTTGACACGTTCACCCGGGTCCCGCTGCCTTGCTCCGGACCGGGATGCCGCGTAGTGTCTAACTAGATTGGACAAATCGTCCGACGAAATTGGAAGTGCGGGAGGCGCACGATGTCAGCCATGACGTACGCCCAGGCCCCACAGGCCGGGTACCAGACCCAGTCCTATGGCGGCTGGGGAGACGGCGGCGGCGCATTCGGGCTGCAGGGGGCCCGCGGTCCGATGGGCGCAGGGTTCGGTCCCGAGCAGGTCCAACAGCTGCAGGCGGTGCAACAGCAGCTCGCCTACCGGATCGCCAAGCATCTCATCCGCCAGCAGATCATCCAGCTGATCACCCAGCAGCAGCCCGGGGTGGTGCAGCAGATCGAGCAGCTGCACAACATTCAGCAGCAGGCACAGGCGCACCCGGCCCTCCAGGCACTCGCCCAGCACCCGGTCCTGCAGCAGGCGACCCAGCAGGTGCTCCAGCAACTGATCCAGTCGGGCCTGCTCCAGCAGGCGCAGCAGATCGCCCAGCTGGTCGTCCAGCAGTACCTCAGCCA
>Ga0137372_10000060_pt1 | contig 74459 bp, 63 predicted proteins | sample SagtaG_6_FD_104911 | JGI IMG/M metagenome (GOLD analysis project Ga0137372, IMG submission 104911) | Vadose zone soil microbial communities from Sagehorn Ranch, Mendocino, California, USA - Sage1_R_60_16 metaG | ecosystem: Environmental > Terrestrial > Soil > Vadose zone | place: USA...
ATGCCATGGAGATAGAGATCGATGTGAGTGTCGAGGTATTTGGCGACGTCGAAGCCTTCAGGCATGCACGCGGCGAACGCTTTGCGCGCGACGACGGCATGCATCAGCGGCGCCATCGCGAGCTTCGTGGCGACCGGCACGTCCACCTTGCGGAACTCGCCGGCCTTGATACCCCGTTCCAACACGCCACCCATCAGGCGATGGCCGCGCGTGACGACTTCCTCGTAGTAGAAACGGGCGAGCTGGGGGAAATTGCGGGCTTCCGCGATCATGAGACGCGGAATGCCCGAGAGCGACGTGTCACCCACCAGCCGGAAATACTCGCGGATCAGCTGCTCGAAGAGGTCCCGCGCGCTGCCGGTGAAAGACTTGGCGAGGGCCTCGCCCTGCTCGATGACGGGGACGATCGTCTCACGCACCAGCGCCTTGAACAGCGCTTCTTTGTTCTCGAAGTAGAGGTAGATCGTGCCCTTGGTAACGCCGGCGCGGCGGGCGACATCCTCGAGCTTCGTGGCAGCGAACCCGCGGTCGGCAAAGACTTCAAGCGCCGCCGAGATGATCTCTTCAGGACGGGCGTTCTTGCGCCGGCGCCAACGGGGTTTTGCGACTGTGTGCGGCATTGCGAGCTCCAAAGTTATTAACTGAACGGTCAGTAAGTAACTTTAGGTTCCCGCCGCCGTCAACCCCTCCGCCGGTAGTAGAGGATGAGATCGGTGCTGGGTGGAACGGTACCGAGCTGCCGCAGCAACGTCACGATCTGGCCCCGATGGTAGGAGGAATGATTGATGAAGTGCCGAAACATCTGGCGGAACGTATGCATGTATTCGCCGCCGCTGGAAGGCTTTACGAGCCGCGTCTTTTCCAGGTCACCGTCGGTCAGCCCCAACACGAACGTGTCCCGCTCCCCCTCCACCGCGTCCCAGCGCCTGCGGACATCGGCCAGCGACTGCAGATCGGTTCCCTGTGGAACGGCGGGATTCGGCTTGCCGACCCAGCGATGCAGCCACAGCTGCTCGGCCCACACGATGTGGCACAGCGTGCCATGCACGCCGCCGTAGCTGCTGTGGAGATCGCGGAAGTACTGCTCCTCGGGAAGCTGGGCGACCGCAGCGAAGATCGTGCGGTTCGCCCAGGCGTTGTACTCGAACAGCTCGAGGAATTCGTTCACACGGGTTAGCGGGCCGCGGCGATCTCTCCCGCATCCATCACGGAGTCTTTGACCTGGCGGCCTTCGATCCGCTGCTGGTCTCCCACGACCGAGCCTTCCACCGTGGCCTTTCTTACCTGGACGCCCTTGCCGAGGATGCTGTTGCGGATGGTGCTGCCCTCGATGGCGCTCCCGGCCTCGATGGCGACGTTCGGTCCGACACTCGAGTCCTCGAGCGTGACGCCGTCCTCGATGTATACCGGCTCGATGATTTTGACGCCCGCCGGGACCTTGGCGGGAGGGGGCCGCTTGCCGCGCCCATGTTCGAGCAGGTGCTGGTTCGTCTCGAGCAGCGTGTCGACCTTGCCGCAGTCGTACCAGCCGCCCACTTCGCTGACGAAGAGTTTTTTTCCGTGGTCCACCATGTACTGGAATGCGTCCGTGAGATAGAACTCCCCGCCTTTCCCGGGTGGGCTCTTCAACACGTGCTCGATCCCGTCAAACAACGAGCGCCAATCCTTCACGTATTGCAGACCGATATTGGCGCGCCGGGAAATCGGCGTGCTCGGCTTCTCGACGATCTTCGTCATGTAGCCTTGCTTGTCGGTCACCACCACGCCGAACCGCTGGTAGTCCTCCACTTCTTTCGTCCAGATGATGCCGTCCGCCTTCGTTGTCTGGACGATGGAAAGATCGGCGTCGAATAACGTGTCCACGAAGATGACGATCACGGGCCCGTCGACATGCGGCCGGGCCAGGTTCACGGCGCCGGCCGTGCCGTCGAGCACCTTCTGCTCGATGAAGCGCGCCGGGATGTCGTAGTGCTTGCGGACGTATGCCTCGACCTTCTCCTTCAGATGTCCCGTGATGATGATCAGCTCGTCGAGCTGTCCCGCGCGCCGCAGGGCATCCATCACGTAGTCCATTACGGGGCGGCCGCCGACGTTCACGAGCGGCTTGGGAACGCGCTTCGTCAGCGGCAGCAGCCGCGTGCCCTTTCCCGCCATCGGCATGATGACCTTCATGGCACCCGTCCGTAGCGATCCTTGAGCCGCACGACGTCGTCGAGCTCCGGCGTCGATGCCTCGAGCAGATCGGTCACCACGACGGCCTCGAACTGATGGATCTGTTTGGGGGGAATGTGAAACGCCTCGCCGGCGCGCACGCGACGCTCGATCAGCGTCTCGCCCTGCTGGATCCGCAGGATGATCTCGCCCGAGAGCACGTAGATCGACTCATCCTTCTTGTTGTGATACTGCAGCGAGAGCACGTGACCGGGCTCGATATGCAGGATCTTGCCGACGTAGCGGTCGGCCTTGGCCCAGATGAGCTCGTGGCCCCACGGTTTCTCGACGCGGTACGGCACAGGGGGCGGACTCACGCGAGCCGCAGTTTCAACGACGAGGGGATCGTCACGCATGCCGTCACACATACCCCGCACCCGACGCACCCTTCCGGCTTGAGGACCGGATGGCCACGGTCATCCAAGGCGAGCGCTCGCTCGCCCACCGGACAGGCCCGCGCACACACGCCGCATTCGGCGCCCTGAAACGTGATGCAGCGCTGCGGGTCGAGCTCGAGGATGCCCATGTGCACCGATTCCCACGGGACGCGCGTCAGGGCGCCGGTCTCGCACGCAGCGGCACACGGCATGTCTTCGCACACGATGCACGCCCGCGCCGCCGGATCGATGTAGGGCGTTCCGGCGGCGAGGCCGCCGTCGTTCGCCGGCATCTTGAGAATCGCATGCACGGGACAGACGTCGATGCAATCGCCGCAGCGCGTGCACGCCGCGACGAACGCCACCTCCGGGGCCGCACCCGGCGGCCGGAACCAGCGCTTCGGCGCGACGCGCTCCTCCGTCCGCCGGGCCACCTCGTGCAGCAGGCGACCGATCGTGTCCTGGAAAAACGCGCGGCGCTCGTTCAAAAGCTCGGCTCCAGACTCACTTGCCAGCGGAAATGCAGCCGGCCGTCGCGGACGGAACTGCCGTCCGCCGCGAAGTCCCAGCGATTGACGACCAATGGCATCTCGAATCGCATGGTCCACCTAAGATCGTTGATGCTGTGTCGCGTCACCACACCCACGCCGCCGTCGTACAGCGTCGTGTACGACTGGCTCGCGGGGACCGGCGGGATCGCGCGAGGATCGACGATGCCGGCGTCGGCGAAGGCTTCGAGCGCGACGCTCTTGTAGAGGGTCTTGGTGCCCTCGAGGTTCAGTGCGACCGCCCAGCGACCGCCGAGGTCGGGACGAAAGCCGCGCAGATTCGCGTCCCCTGGGGCATGGTAGTGGAAATCGGGCCGGACGAACAGCGCACCGCGGCTCCTTAATAGAGGATTGCTGAACGTCTCGTACGGGTCAGCGCCGCCGAGCATGATCCGCCGCTGCAGCGGCGGGACGTGCTGCGCGAGGTAGGCTCCGCCGAAGAGTCGAGCGCCCAGCGTCGTTTTCAATATGAACGGCGTGCGCAGACTCACTGCGCCGGTGGCCCGCCCGAAGCCTTCCACGTCGTAGCGATTGGCTGCCTGGACGCCGGGACCGGGATTGCGATACACCAGCCCACCCCGCAGCGCGACTCGCGCCTTCCACAGCTTGGAGCCCCGCTGGGGGGGGCTCGTGACGGACGCCCAGGGTCCGGCCTCGATCGTGCCGGCGTCGTCCCACAGCCGCCGGTCCACGTAGCCGAGGTCGCTCACCGCCATCCAGATCGCGTCGAAGCCGGCGTGCCGGTCTGGGCCAACTCCCAAATGCTCGGCGAGTGACCGATCAGCGTGCAGGGCAATCCCGGTTCTGCCCTCGACACTCCAGAAGGCGGCGCTGGCGTCGGTGCGAGGCATCGGATGACTGACGGGATTGCCGAATCGGGCGTACCAGCCGAAGCGGTGTGTCGCGTCGGGATCGAGCCCGTAGGAGAGCAGGCCCACATGCTTTTCAAACCGGCCGAGATAGTTCGTTCGCGAGCGTAAGCCGCCGGTCCAGCCGCCGTAGTTGTTGTACCACATGAGCGGGAGAAGACTGTGGACCATCCCATCGCGGCGAGCCTCCTCATGCGTCGGGTTGTCCAGACGCGTATGCTCGTTCCCTTCCCTGCTCCCGAACCATCCCCGCTTCTCGTGGTTGTTCAGCGCATTCCAGTCATGCGCCCGCTGGCGCGGATCGAGAATCAGGCGCCCCGGCTCGCTATCGGTCACGAATTGCACACGCTCGCTCAGCGGCTCGCCGCTCGATCGGGCGTAGATCCTCTTCTTGTCGCCGATTTCGATCGGCATCCAGCCGTCGCCTTGACGACTGATGCTGACGGCCGTCAGCCATCGGCCATCAGCAAGGCGGCGTCGCTCGACCTTATCCAGTCGATAATCGATCAGTGGCGTGCTATGCAGCCATTGGGCAAAGAGCCAGCGCAGGTCCTGACGCGACACTTCCTCGGCGACACTCCGGAAGGCGTTCTCATCGACGTGCTTCAGACGCCAGCGCGTGTAGTACGTGCGCAGGATCTGCCGCATCACGTCATCGCCCACGACGTAACGCAGCTGCTCGAAAAACAGCTGCGCCTTGTCGTAGATCATCGTGTTGTACGTCTGGAAATCGCGATAGTGCTCGCTGACCATCGACACCGGCTCGCTCCAGCGATCCAGGTCCCAGAGCAGGATGTCTGCTTCGATGCCCGGATACGCGGACCCCTGGCCGTGCGCCTCGAAGAACCAGCCGGTCTGGAAGCTCGTGAATCCTTCGTCCAGCCATCCCTCGCGCCACTCGTTGTTCGCGAGGATGCCCATCGTGTAGTTGTGGCCCAGCTCGTGGACGATGAGGCCGAGGCCGGCGCTGCCGTCCATGATCATCATCGGGAATTCGGTGCCGCCCCCTTCGATGCGATGCACGTTCGTGATCTGCGGCCACGCGAACTTCCCGTAGAGAGAATCGAGCCACGCGAGCGCCAGCTGCGTGCGTCCGACGGCAATGCCCTTCCCCCACGTCACGCTGTCGCCGGGCTGATAGAGGACCCGCACCACGATGTCCTTGTAGCGGCCTTCCTCGTAGCGGTAATCGGGATTGAGCGAGAACGCGAAATGATGGACCGAATCGGCGTAGAAGCGAACGCACTTGCGACCCGGAGCCACGCCGCAATGGCTATCGGGGGGTGTTCGCCCGATACTCGATAGCGGATACCAGTTTCGCTGATAATCGATGGGCGAACCGGGTGTCGCATTGGCACGTGCCCATCCCGGATCACCGCTGATCGGCACACCCGTCGCGCCAACCACCTGGTCGGAAGCCAGATCGAGCATCACGTCGTAGCTCGCGAACTCGCCGTAGAACTCCCCGGCCGGATAGAGTGGATGGTCTTCCCACCCGTACTTGTCGTACACCACGACTTTCGGATACCACTGCGCGAAGTCGAAGCGCCGGCCCCGCCGTCCTTGCCGCCGCGGCAGCGTCGAGGGGCGCGCCTGCCACGTGACGTCGACGACGCATGAATCGCCGGGCGCCAGTGCGCGCGGCAATCGCCAGTGCGCGATCGTGGAGTCGGGCGCGTACGGGTAATCCGGCGCGCGGTGCTCACCCATCACCATTGCCGCCGTGATCCGCTCGAACGCGTAGTCGGGATCCTTCATGTGTTGAAAGCGCACGCGGCCTTCGGCGGAGTCGGCCGCGGCCCAGCGCGAGCCCGGGCGGAACGCGTTGAGGTACTGGTGGACGTAAAAGTCGCGCAGCGTATCGGGCGACTGATTCACATAGCGGATGGACACATGGCCGCGCAGTACGCCGCTTGGCTCGTCGAGCGAGGCGTCGATCGCATACGCGACCCGCTGTTGCCAGTAGGTCGAATCGGGTGCCAGGAGAGTGAGGAGGAGAAGCAACATCGGCCCGTGAATCTCGCGTCTTTCAGTGCCGTGTCGCAAGGAAAGGACGGTAGTCCGGACGCGCGTGCCACCACTATGAGCCTTCACTCTTACCAGGAGGGCTCATGGTATTCCGTATTTTTGCCGTTGGCGCGTTGCTGCTCGGGGCCGGTGCGGTCGGTTGCGACGACCGCACGCCCGTCAGCGCGCCCGCGGGGCCGGTCGGTGCGGCCGCGGCGGTCACGACCTCGCCCCAGCGGCCCGAGGCGCTCGCCCGCATGGTTGCGAAGGGGCTCAAGAACGCCGCATTCCGCGCGTATCTGAAAGCACAGCTCGACGCCTCACCCTATGGCGAGCACAAGCTGCAGTTCGAAACGTTCCTCGCCGCGAACAGCGGCCGGGCGCTGCGCGAAATCGCCGCCGAGAACGCTACGACCAAGGATGGCCTTGCCGAGCAGGCGAAAACCGCCATCGCGCTCGAGGTCTACTTCCCCGTCGCCGCGCATCGGGCGGCGTGGACCGGCGATGAGCAGGTGCTCGTGGCGACGGCGTTGACCGACGACGACCCGCCGATCGCGTTCGATCCCGACGGCGGGCGCCACGTGCTCGACCCCAAGACGCCGCCGGCGACTCCCGTCCTCGCGCTCGTGCCGGTGGAGACTGACTTCTCGGTCGTCCCGGCACGACAGATGTGCCTCGAGGAGTGTGATACCGGCGGCGGGGTGATCGGCGAGACGCCGCCGCCCCCTGGCCTATACATGACCAAAAGCCATTTCGTACAAGACTTTGAAGGCTGGTTGAAGGGGTCACCCGAATTTGAGGTACAGATCCTGGGCCAAAAGGGCGCTACGGACTCGTTGATTTCATACCAGTGCGCCGGAGAGCATGCCGGTGGGCCGTACACGTTCGATCAGAACGATCTGGATTGGTCCGGGCAGGTGCTGCTGTTTTCCAAGCAACAGCTCGATACGTACAACGCGGCGCATCCGAATTCCAATATCCGCGTGTTTGTGGTCGAGGATGACGACACGGCATGTCAGATTAAGACGGATCCTGATCGATTCCAGCACCTGATCAACGTGGTGGACAGCACCTACAACAAATACACCTCGGGCAATGACTCGAGCACGTTTGTAAGAAAGTATTACGGGTACGCGAAGTCGGCATATAACATCTTCCAGGCGATCGCGAGTTGGATCAAGACAGATGACGAACTCGTGGGGAACGCCGTCGAGGACCGTATCGTCGGCGCCTATTACCCCGGATTCAATTGGTTCGTGAAAGGTGATAACAACATCACCAACGGCTGGATCAATCTCGTAATGTATTGAACGAGGCTACCAATGCGCGCGGTCCTTCTCCTGCTCACCTGTTTCTGTTGCGGTCTGATTGTCCCGGCTGGAGCACAATGGTCCGTCGCATTGGAGCTCGCGACGAACACGTATCGCGGCGCAACACATGACACAACCAGTAGCCACGTCGCGTCCGAGGGACGACCTGGCGGCGGCACCGCCGTATCGCTGAAGTTAGGCCGCAATTGGCGGCGAGCAGGCGCCGCGCTTCGACTTTCATACTCGAATCCCGGCTTCGCGGTTGCTGGTCAGGGCTTTAGTCTGACCGACAAGACGACCGGCAGGCTGCTCGAGCTTTCAATGCTGGTGAACACCCGGGTGGGAGGGATTGGGCCGAGCGGAGCGGTGAGGGTTGAACTGGGGCCCGCCCTCCACCTGTGGGATTTCGATGGTGAATTCCGGTTACGTGCCGGCGCACTGGGCGGCGTCGCCTACGAATGGCCGGTTACGAATCGTCTGCTAGGATCCGTCCGCCTTGAGGGGATGCTGTCACCGTCGTGGTTCAACGCCGACGATGTGCCACCGGAATTCGAGAGACGCGCCACATGGCGCTACGGTGTCGGGTTGGGTTTGTCTTACCGCTTGTAGCAAAGTTCTAACGCAGCATTGTGGAAGCGCGGCGAGGTCGCACACGTAAATTGAGCTCGTGCGATCTCGCGGCGCGATGACCCTCGAGTGGCTGGCCGGGCTGCGCCGCGCGGGAGGGGACGTGCGGGTAGTGCTGGAGGCTTCGTTCTAACCCGCTACGGCGTCTGCGCCGGCGCGCTGCGCGGCGCCAGGACCGCCTGCCCCAGCGTATTCGCGTCCGTCCCGAACCAGATCGACTTCGTCGCCGCATCGTAGTACATGTGCCGCACGACGCCGCCGCCGCTCGGTACCGGCGTCTCTTCGCTGAAGCGCAGCGTCCTGGAGTCGAATGACACGAAGCGGTTGGGCCGCGACGTCTCGACTACCCAGACGCGGTCTTCATCGTCGCGCACCACGGCGTACGGCCGCGCATCCGCACCGCCTGGCAGCTGCCACTCGTCCACCTTCCCGCTCCCCGGATCGTAGCGACCCAGGAAGCCGCCGGCGTAATCGCCGTACCAGATCTTGTCGTCGGACGTGATTTCCATGCGGCGGGGGCGCGCCTCCGCGCGCGGCAGCGTGATCTCCCGCAGCTGCATCGTCGCAGGATCGACGGTCGCGATCTTGTTGGTGCCGAACAGCACGATCCACGGGTGGCCTTGGGAATCGAGCTTGATGCCATACGGGCGGGCGTTGGGCGTGGGCACCATGAGCAGCCGGACCACACCGGTGCTCACGGTCAGCTTACCCACCGCGTTGCCGCCCTGCGCGCTGAACCAGATGTCGCCGTTTTTGTCGAAGACCAGCGTGTGTGGATCGCGGACCATGGGGTCGGGCATGGGAAATTGCTTGATGCTGCCGTCTTTCGGATCCAGCCGGCCGATATATCCCGCGAGATTGCCCGAGTACCACACGAAGCCCGACTTATCCACGATCAGGTTGTGCGGGCCGCTGCCGGACGGCAGAGCGTAGCGCTTGAACTCTCCGGTCGACGGCACGAAGTAGGCGAGATAATTGCCGGCCTGACCGCAGAACCAGATGCGATTCGTCGTCGGATCGACGTACGGATCGCGCGGGCGGGTGTCGGCCCAGGGGACAGGCCATTCCTTGATGACAGGGGGTTTATCGACGACAGGAACAACGACAACACCGAGCAAGCCGAGTAACGCGAGCGCCTTCATAGTCACTCTCCCGTGAGCATTCTCCGCTGTAAAGCTGTGAGCCGCCTGCGGACCGAGCCATCGAAGATGCGGTCTCCGACCCGTACAACTACCCCGCCCAGGATCCGGGGGTCGGACCGGAAGTAGGCCCGCACTTCGCGTCCCAGTGCCTTGGTCAACCGCTCGACGACCTGCTTCTGGGTGCGGGCGTCGGCCTCGTTGGCGAGCGTCACGCCGGCATGCACGCGGTTGAGCTTCGCATCGAGCAGGACCTGGTACTCCTGGGCAATCTCGCCCAGCAGGCCCTGGCGACCCCGTCGCACGACCGCCTGGAGAAAGCGCACGAACTCGGGTGGGGCTTCGCCTTTCAGCGCACGCTCCAGGATCAGGGCTTTGGCGGCCTTCGACACGCGCGGTGATTCCAGCGCCGTGGCGATCCGCTCGTCGGCCTGCACTGCGCCCGCGACCGCGTCGAGCAGCGGGCCGAACTCGTGCCCCGCGGCGAACAGCGCCTCCGCGTAGTTGCGCGCGACAGTGACGCTCTTCACCGCTGTTTCTCCGCCTTGCCGAGGCTCTCGAGGAACTCCGTCACGAGCTTGCGGTTCGCCTCAGTGTCGAGATTCGCCTCGATGACCCGCGACGCGGCCGCGATCGACAGATCTACCGCCTCGCGCCGCAGCGCCAGGATCGCTTTCTCCTTCTCGGCGTCGATGTCCTTGCGCGCCCGGCTCAGCAGCGCGTCGTACTCCTCGCGCGCCTTGGCCAGCAGCGTCTCACGCTCCTTCTGCGACACCGCTTTCGCTTTGGCGAGAATGTCCTGCGCCTCGTTGCGCGCCGCCGCGATTTGCTTCTTGTGCTCCTCGAGCAGCCGCTGCGCCTCGGCGTTCGCCTTTTCGGCGTCGTCGAGCTGCTTCTGGATGCGGCGCTCGCGCTCCTCCACCATCCGCAACAGCGCGGGATAGCCGAGCCGGTAGAGGACCGCGAGTAGGATGACGAAGATGACGACGGTCCAGATGATCACCCCGCCGTTGATGTCGAACGGCGAGGCTACGCGCTCCGCTTCGTGCTGGATAAATGACAGTAACAAAGTCATTTGATCAGCTTGAACAGCAGCGCGAACACCAGCGCCGCGAGCGTCGCGCCTTCGATGAGCGCCGCCGTCAGAATCATCGCGCCGCGGATGTCGGCCGATGCTTCGGGCTGCCGGGCGATCGCCTCGACCGCCTGGCCGCCGATGCGACCGATGCCGATCCCGGCGCCGATGAGGGCGAGTCCCATCCCGATGCCGGCGCCGAGCAGCGCGTTGTTATTCAGCGCGGCGGCGGCGGACGGTTCCTGGAGCAGCATGAGGAGCATGTGCATGGTGTTCCCTCTAGTGTTCGTGTTGCATGAGTCCGATGAAGACGGACGTGAGGAGCGCAAAGATATAGGCCTGCAGGAACGCGACCAGCAGCTCGAGGCACATCATGAACAGCACGAACGCGACCGTGCCGCCGGCGATGAACCAGTTCGCAAACAGGAAGATGAGACCGAGCAGCGAGAGGATCACGAAGTGCCCGGCCGTCATGTTGGCGAACAGCCGCAGACAGAGCGCGAACGGTTTCACCACCTTCCCGATCAATTCGACCGGCGTCATGATCACCGCCATGATGACGGCACCGACACCGGTCATCCCGGCCGGCACCATCACGATCGTCTTCAGATAGCCCTTCGGACCGAGTGCGCGGAAGCCGGAAATCTCGATGACCAGGAAGGCGATCAGCGCCAGCCCGCCCGTGACCGCGAGGTTGCCGGTCGGCGTCGCGCCCCAGGGAAACAGGCCCAGCAAGTTGCAGTACAGGATGAAGAAGAAGAGGGTCTCGATCAGGGGGACGAACTTCTCACCGCCGTGGCCGATGCTCGCGATGGCCACGTCGTCCCGCACGAACAGCACCATCGCCTCGACCGCCGCGCCGAACCCGCTCGGGCCCTTCCCTTCACGGTGGCGCTTCGCCACCTGCCGCCCCGCGTACCAGATCGTCAGGAACACGAGGAACGCGGCGAAGATCATGAAGACGACGTGCTTCGTGGGCGAGACGTCGATGTGCGTGCCCGGAATGAACCAGGGACCGGGAAGCGGGATTTCCTTCCCGAACGGCAGCTCGAGCACGTGGCTGTCCGCCGTGTGCTCGAGGATCACCTTGCCGATGTCGGGCGCTTGCATCATCGCAGAAACCTCGTCTCCAGGAACAGGAGCGGCAACAGCACACCGAGATACCCAAGACCGGCGGGCAACGGCGGGATCGAGGCGCGGTGGGTGACCGACCACACCAGGAGCACGCCGAGCGCCAGAAACCGGATCCCCATGCCGCCGAGCCAGCGGGCCATGAACTCGGGGTTGGGCGCGCGCATCTTCGGCCGCAGCAACGTCACCGCCCACAGCTGCGCCAGCACCGCCACGCCCCCACCGATCATTGCCGGCCTGCCACCAAGCGCGCCGGCCACCACGACCAGGACAACGCCGACCGCGACGAGGATTCCGATTGCTTTCACGTCGCTCCCTTACCGTCCCTTACCGTCGGTGTATCTACCGTCCCTTACCGTCGATGTCTTTCTTCACGCGGTAGTAGATGCTCATGAACCCCGCGAACCCGCCCACGAACGCACCGATGATCGCGAACAGCGGCCGCGTATGAACCCACCCATCCAGAAACCACCCCCCGGCGCCGAACAAGAGGATGGCGATCGCGAAGTTGAGCGACATGCCGAAGTACTCGTAGCCAGAGCCTTCGTTTTTTTGTGCGGGAGTCATGTTGCGCCCGGAAACCTAGGCGCTTGTGAAATTTTTCGCAAGCAAATCGCCAGCCATGCAACGCTATGTGGCGTTTGAGGGTAGGGACTGATTACCTTCGCTGCAATGGCGTCAAACCCTTCCCCCGTCCCCCGTCCCTCTTCCCCGGTCTCCGGCGACGTCGAATTACTCGAGCGCCTCGCCGGCGCGCGCCGTGACCTGCTCGAGCAAGTCGGGCAGCGCATCGTGGGGCAGCGCGACGTGTTGGATGGGATCCTCACCGCGATCTTCTCCGGCGGTCACGCGCTCCTCGTCGGCGTGCCGGGACTCGCCAAAACGCTGATGGTGCAGACGCTGGCGGAGACGCTCGACCTCGGCTTCACGCGCATCCAGTTCACCCCCGACCTCATGCCGTCCGACATCACCGGCACCGAGATCATCGAGGAGGACCTCAACACCGGCAAGCGCGGCTTTCGCTTCGTGCGCGGGCCGGTATTCGCCAACATCGTGCTGGCCGACGAGGTGAACCGCACGCCCCCCAAGACGCAGGCGGCGCTGCTCCAGGCAATGCAGGAACATCAGGTGAGCGCGGCGGGGCAGACCCATCACTTGCCCTCACCCTTCTTTGTGCTCGCCACCCAGAATCCGATCGAGCAGGAGGGGACCTATCCGCTCCCCGAAGCGCAATTGGATCGCTTCATGTTCGAGCTGCGGGTGGACTATCCGTCGCAGGAGGAGGAAGAGGCGATCGTGGCGGCGACGACGGGCGACGACACCGCCGACGTGCGGTCCGTCCTCACCGCCGACGACGTGCTCGCGATGCAGCACCTGGTGCGGCGCATTCCGGTGTCGCAGGCGCTGGTGAAGGCGGCGGTGACGCTGGTCCGGATGACTAGGCCGCCCGAAGCAGACGCTCTCCCCTTCATTAAAGAGTACATCTCCTGGGGCGCGGGCCCCCGGGCGTCGCAGTACCTCGTGCTCGGCGCAAAAGCCCGGGCTGCGCTGGACGGCCGGCCGATGGCGGACGAGGACGACCTCCGCGCAGTCGCGCCGACGGTGCTCACGCACCGCATCGTGATCAATTTTGCGGCGGAGGCGGCGGGAAGGACCGCCGCCGACATCATCGCCCAGCTCCTGAAAGAGGCGCGCTGGCAGCCGAAGTAGCGCGAGCCACCGCGAAGCTACCTCACGCGCCGATACACCTGCTCCCCGTCGACCACGCGCACCTCTCCCACCGTTCCATCAGGATCGATCGCAAAGGCCACGTAGTCCGGCTGCAGGAACTGGTCGCGCCACGTGACGCGGAAGACGTCGTACTGCCAGTGCTCCATCTGGCCGTTCAACTGGCCCACCTGGAGCGTCAGCCCCCCCCCCGCCCCCAGCCCCCCGCCGCCCATGCGGACCGTCGCCGTGCCGTACAGGCTGTCGGCGTACGTCCCGACGTAGCGATCGAGCGGCAGCGTGGGATGCGTATTCGGGACACGCTTGCTCTCGTTCGCCCGCTGGACCGCCGCCGTGCTGTCGGCTAAGCGCTTGTACATGGCGCGCATCTCGACGCTCCAGTCGTGCGCCCCAGGCCCGATGAAGCGGTCGAACACCGTGTACATCAGCGCGTGGCGCAGCTCGGAGTGATCGAGGTTCGTGAAGATCGCGACGCCGACGCGCCGGTCGGGGAGCAGGCCTACGATGGCCGAGCGGCCTTCGATGGAGCCGGTGTGCATGGCGACGAATTCGCCGCGATAGTCCTGGAGGATCCATCCCAGCCCGTACGCCTGGAAATGCGGATGCACGAGCGACGCGGTCGGAAAGAAGGGTCGAGCCAGGGTCTGCTGCGGCTTGAACAGCTCGGCGAAGTTCTGGGGACTGACGAGCCGCCGGCCGGCCACGCTGCCCGAATCGAGCAGGAAGCGCAGCCATTTGGCCATGTCGGTCGCGGTCGTGAACGCCGAGCCCGCGGGCGCGATGCCGTCGATGCCGTTGAGCGGCGCCGGCAGGACACGAACGGTATCGCGCACGATGCCGTGTGGCGACGACAGATCGGTGACACCGGCCGCCTGCAGCTCGCTCGCATCGGCGTAGCTCTCCGTCATGCCGAGCGGCGCGTAAATACGGGCGTGCAGCAGGGCCTGCCAGGTCGTCCCAGCGGCGTGCGCAGCGACGTCCCCCGCGAGGGAGTAGGTGACGTTGTTGTACTGGAACTTGGACCGGAAGCTCGTGGTGGCGGGGACGAGGCGCAGGCGGTGCACGATCGTGGCGAAATCGAGTCCGCTATTGCTCCACAGATAGTCCGGATCACCGAAGCCGACGCGGTGGGTAAGCAGGTCGCGCACGGTCAGCTCGCGCGTCACGTAGGGGTCGGCGAGTTGCAGCTGCGGCAGGTATTTCTGCACCGGATCGTCGAACGCCAGCCGGCCGCTGTCGGCGAGCATGGCGACGAGCATGGCGGTGAACGCCTTGGTGGTGGACATGTTGCCGAACCGCGTATGCACCGTGACGGGATCGGGTTTGCCCAGCTCGCGGACGCCGTAGCCCTTGATGAAGACGACCGAATCGTCTTTCACCACTACGATGGCGAGGCCCGGGACGCGCCAGTCGGTCATCGCCCGAGCGACGTAGGCATCTAAGCCGGCCAGGGGGCGCTGTTGGGCACGGGCCGTTGCCGGGCCGAGGCATGTGAGGACCACCAGTAGACTTAAGGCGCGCATAGTGACCAAAGGTGGTTTGCAGGGGGTAGATTGGTAAGGAGGTTTTTATGCTCACCAAAGCCGCTTTGGCCTTTACAGCTGCCGCAGCCGTACTTGGCCCGTGCGATCCGACGAGTCCCCTCCGGCCGCCGAAAGGCATCCTCGGCCTGTGGGGCGGCGAGAACGCCGCGCTGATCGCCGACGACAGCAGCGCACACGTTCACATCGGTTGCACGTACGGCAACATCCATCAGCTCATCGTTCCCGATGCCGACGGACGATTTGTCGTGCCGGGCGAGCACAACATCACCGCGCATCCGGTCGATGCCGGGATTTATCATCCGGCGCAGTTCAGCGGCCGGATCATCGGCAACAACATGACGCTGACGGTCACGCTCACCGACACGACGGTCACGCTGGGTCCGGTGCAGCTCAGCTTCGGCAAGGAGCCGCGGATGGGGCCGTGCCCCATTTGCCGCCGTGGCTATCCTATGGGAGAACAATGACTCGATTCGCCGCCCTCGCGCACCTCGCAGCACTCGCAGGCACCCTCATCACATCGGCTACCGCACAGCAGCAACCGGACGTCCGCAAACCCTATACCGGTCGCTTCGACCTGACGCTCACGGCGAGCGACGGACGGAAGCTGCCGTCGTGGCTCGAGGTACAGAAGTCGGGGAACGCCGCGCTGGTGGGGCGGTTCGTCGCGGTGGTGGGGAGCGCTCGGCCGATCGCAAAGATCGACTATGCGAACGACACCATCAGGTTCGCGATTCCGCCGCAATGGGAGGGTGGCAGCGGCGATCTCCGGGTCGAGGCGCGGGTCGCGGGTGACAGTGTCTCGGGCACGGTGACGATGCCGGACGGCACGCAGCTGCCGATGACGGGTGTGCGGGCCCCGGCGCTCAAGCCACCGGCGCACGTGCAGTGGGGCCGGCCGCTCAAGCTGATCGGGACCGATCTGGCCGGCTGGCGCGTGTTCGGTGGGCCGAATCAGTGGTCGGTGGTGAGCGGGGTGCTGACGAACGCCAAGGCCGGCGGCAATCTCGCGACGAACGCGAATTACGGTGACTTCAAGCTGCATGTCGAGTTCCGCTATCCCGCGGGCGGCAACAGCGGCATCTATCTGCGCGGCCGCCATGAGATGCAGATCGAGGACCCCGCGCTCGGCGTGGTGGCGACCGAGGGGCTCGGCGCGATCTACGGCTTTCTCGCGCCGACCGATCCCGTGTACAAGGGTACGGGCGAGTGGCAGACGTACGACATCACGCTGATTGGCCGCCAGCTCACGGTGGCGCTGAACGGGAAGCAGGTGATTGTGGAGCGTGAGATCCCGGGGCCCACGGGTGGGGCGATCGACAGCAATGAACGGATGCCGGGGCCGATCTTTCTGCAGGGCGATCACGGGCCGATCGAGTATCGCAACATTACGATCGCGGTCGGGCATTAGATCCCTCGCTACGCTCGGGAGATACCGACTTTCTTCTTCTTTTTCTTCTCAAAAGACCGAAGCGGGCATGTTATCCCGAGCCCCGCAGGGGCGAGGGATCTCCTGAGCGTAGCGAAGGATCTGCTTTTAGGGATCTCGGCGCCCGACGGTAAAGCAGATCCCTCGCTGCGCGCGCTAGCGCGCGCTTCGCTCGGGATGACATGCAGCGTCGCGCTCGCTAAAAAAAGGGATGAAGAAGGAAGGCAATAGGCCAGAGATCGTTCCCAAGCGTCCCACGCGCGCCGAGGTGCTGGCGGCGGCCGGTCGGACGGTGCCGGATGTGATCGCACCGGGAATCCAGGTGCTGTTCTGCGGCATCAATCCAGGACTCTACTCCGGCGCGACGGGGCATCATTTCGCGCGGCCCGGCAATCGGTTCTGGCCGGTGTTGCATCGCGCCGGGTTTACGCCGTGGGTGCTCAAGCCGTGGGAAGAGCGCGAGCTGCTCGCGTGGGGCTACGGGATCACGAATCTCGTGGCGCGGGCGACCGCGACGGCGGCCGAGCTGGGGCGGGAAGAGTTTGTGGCGGGCGCGCGGCGGCTGGAGCGGAGGGTAAAGCGCTACCGGCCGGAGTGGGTGGCGGTGGTGGGGATCGGCGCGTATCGCGTGGCGTTCGGTCGGTCGAAGGCCGTGATCGGGCCGCAGCCGGAGCGCCTCGGCACGGCGGGGTTGTGGCTCTTACCGCAGCCGAGCGGACTGAATGCCAATCATCAGATGCCCGAGCTGACGGCGGCGTTTCGGAAGCTTCGCGCGGTGCTCTAGTTCTTCGACCGCACTCCCCGCTCGGCGGCCTCGAGCAGCTCGGCGACGTCGAGATGGCCTTCCTGCCGAGCCCGCGCCAGCGGCGTCACTCCTTCCAGATTGGTGTGCTTCGGATCCGCGCCGGCGGCGAGGAGCACGCGCGCGGCGTCGAGCGATCCGTATTCCGCGGCGTGATGCAGCGCCGTGAAGCCGGTGAGGTTCGTGGCCTCGATGGATGCGCCGTGCGCCAGGAGAAATCGAATCGCATCCGCGCGATTGTTGATGGCGGCCCAGTTCAGCGCGCGGCGGCCATTCTGCGAGGGGCGGCGATCGAGTGAGTCGATCCGCGCTCCGTCCTTTAGCGCCGCAGCCAGGATTGTCGTATCGCCGGAGATCGAGGCGTCCCACAAGCGAGTCTGCGGAGTTTGTGACGCACATGGCCGGGCGATGGCCAGCGAGAGCAGTACGGCGAGATTTTTCGTGATCATGCAGAGTTAGATGGGGGGGCACCGCACTTGGTTGGCGACCATAACCGGCCTGTTGACACTGGCTTATCGCAGCCCCGCCAAACATCGCCCAAGACCCAGTAATTCAACGTGTTGACAGGTCGTTGATTCATCGGCCTAATGTTTCTGGGTGAATCAATAAAACGCGTGCTGGTATGTGACTCACACCTTCGTATTGCACAGCCTGGGTGGTCCCGCCTTGTTCACCGTTGCCGGCGAACCAGTGCGGTTCCGTACGCGCAAGCACCTCGCCCTCCTCGTTCGTCTCGCCCTGGAACCGGGCAAGCAATTCACGCGCGACTATCTCGCCGACCTGTTGTGGCCGGAGGCCGCGCCGCAGCTCGCCAATCATTCGCTGGCCCAGGGTCTCTCGGTCATCAAGGCAAAGGTCGCGCGCCAGGCCGTGGTGATTCAGCGCGCCACCGTCGGACTCGCGGCAAACTGGATAGACGTTGACGTCAACCATCTGGGCGAGGGCGACGTGCGCATCGACGGTCCCTTCCTCGACGGTTTCGAGATCCCGGCGGCGCGGCCGTTCGAAGAGTGGAAGGATGAATTCCGCGCGCGCCTCACCCCCCAAATGCGGGATTGTCTGGTTCGCCAGATGGACGCCGCCCGCCGCATCGGCGACTTCCCCACCGTCGAGCAGCACGCCACGCGCCTGCAGGATCTCGATCCGCTCGCCGAAGAAGGCATTCGCGGGATCATGGAGGCGCGGGCCTGGGCCAGCGATCGCACCAATGCGCTCAAGGCCTTTGCGCGCTATGAGGCGCGGCTCGCCGAGGAGCTGGGGGCCAAACCGGGGCCGGAGCTCGTCCGCATGGCGGATCTGTTGCGCGACGGTCGCCGTTCGCCCGGCCGGGCCAGCGTCCCCGGTTATCCGCCGGAGCGTGCCGATCGCCGCTTCGAGCCCGAGACGCTCATCGGCCGGGAGCGTGAGTTCAGCGTGTTGTACGACGCCTGGCTCGAGGCTCGGCGCAAGTCGCCGCGCATCGTGGTCGTCACGAGCGATCCCGGCGTCGGCAAGACCACGCTCGTCAACGCGTTCGCATCGAGCTGCCAGATGGATGGCGCCGTCGTCGCGCGGGCGCAGGCGTATGACGCCGAGCGGGAGCTGCCATTTGCCGTGCTGGGTGAGCTGGTGAAGCAGCTCGCGACGCAGCGCGCGATTGGGGGAGCGGATCCGGAGGCATTGAGCGAGTTGACGCGGATCAGCTCGGAGATTTTGAAGGCATTTCCGGGTGTTCCGAAGCCGGTGGAGTGGGCGCCGGAGTTGATGCCATTGCGCATTGCGGATGCGCTCTTGAAGACGGTGACTGCAGCTGCGGTTGATAATCCTGTCTTGTTGGTGGTCGATGACATCCATGCAGCGGATAACGCGAGTACAGCGATCCTACATTCGGTGGCGAGAAAACTGAGTGATACTCGCGTTCTGCTGGTAGTGACCGGACGAATCAGCGAACTGCGCTTTTCTGGGGCGCCCTGGGCTTTCACAACGGACATGAGTATCGAGTCGTTGTGCGGACTGGATCTTGAGGTACTCTCCAACGATGCCTCCGAACGCCTAATCAATCGTCTCTCGTCTGCAACGGCGCGCTCTGCGCCGCCAGTGGACAGGTTAATGAAATCCAGTGGCGGGAATCCGTTGGCCATCGAACTCCTGACTCGTGAATGGACAGAACATGGATCGGACTCCCTTCTGCGCGACTTAGAAGCACTCAATACTCAGCCAGTTCCGGTAATAGGTATCCCGCGGGCGATTGCTGCTGTGTTCGAGCGCCAGAGTGGTCGGCTTGATCCCACGACGAGGTCGACCCTTGGCCTAGCCGCCATACTCGGGCGCAGGCTGACTGACTTAACGCTTTATAGCGCCCTAGACATCACGCCCGCGATAGCTGTGGAGTCCCTTTCGCGACTGAAGGCGGAAGGCTTTCTGCGAGAGATACGTGGTGACCTCGAATTTAGGAATGAACTCATCCGTGCTCAGGCGTACTACGCTGTCGCTAATGCCGTTCGGTTACAGCTACACAAACGCGTAGGCGAGCTCCTGGCAGCCCGGCAGGTGACTGGGGATACCGCCGCCGCAATCGAACTGGAGGTTGCCTGGCAGTTCTTGAGGGGTGCCTCCGCTGACCTCGCGATCCCATTCGCACATCACGGAGCTGAGACCTTTCTTTCCATCGGCGCGCCCCATGAAGCCGAGGAGGTTCTCAGAGCACTTTTGGAAGTTGAACAGGCGCCGACAGTGTTACGTCGGACGCAGATGCTTTTGGCCAAGGCATTATTAGACCAATCTAAGGCTGAGCTCGCCCTTCCCCTCATCAATAGTCTCGCATCTCACCAGGTTACAATCGTGGAAAAAGCGGAAGCCGCAATGTTACGAGCATCGGCCGAATACTTATTGAATACAGAATCAGGAGACAAATACTGCGAGGTTGCCCAGTCGGCTTTGGAATGTGCCAATGAGACCGAGGACCCGAGCCTTATCTCTAGCGCCCTGTTCGAGTGCGCTCGCGCCGGCTCAGAACAAGGCGTTACGCAACTTGTTAGCATTGCAGAACACGGCATCGGCGAGCTAAGGAAGCGAGCCGACATCAGCCGGATGCTGGTGGCCGCGGTAACACAGGCGTTCTGCCGTATGTACCGACTGGAGTCTTTTGAGTGCCTAAAAGATGTCCGAGAGGCGATTCAAGCGAATAGTTCTACTGCGAACGCTGCACAAATGGCGTTTCTTTACTCCGCAATGGCCCTTGCATTGATGAATTTGGGCAAGCTGAAAGAGTCGCTCGACGCATACTTGAAGGCGTTTGAGCTTTCGCAGAAGGTAGGCGATGATGCTCGATTATCAGTCTTGTCTTCAAATATCTGTGTTGTTCTGACAGCGCAAGGAAAATACGAGGACGCGATAAAGTGGGGCGAATTGAGCATCTCACTTGGGGAGTCGTCACATAGTAGTGCGCTTCAAATGACTTACACGAACCTCGTTGATGCCTATGTGTTGGTCGGCAGGGAAACGGACGCTGTGACACTCATGGACCGCGCTAAGGGTTGGCTGGTCCCGAAGCGCCGGTGGAAGTTTCATTGCGCCTTTCTTATCGTGAGTGCCGCGTTCGAGTTGATACGTGGAAACATCTCGTTCGCTCTAGACATCGTCGCAGATATGGAAGGCGTCGCACGTGATCGAGAGGAAGGCGTTCCGATTCATGGTGCGTATTGGAAGCTCAGGATCTTCAGGGCGGCGCACTTCGGGCGGCCTGGTGAAGCTGAACAAATGGTCGAGTCGGCGACGGCACGGTTGCGTGAAAGATGCCCAATCCAATATCTCGATGTCCTGGCAGCCACGGATTGGTTGGAGATCAGGACACGCGGAGAGAACACTTCAAACACGCTTCGCGAGCTAGGGCTGTTCGAAAGGTTTGGTGCGGAAGGACGTCGCGCTCTGCTTACTGCCCAGGGTTTCCTGAAGCCTCTGGCTTCATCCCAGTCCGAAACAAGAGACGAACCGGCAACCACAGCGACACTCCCCGCCTCGTAGTCATTCAATTGGCTGCACCTGTGTGCTTTCTGGATAGCTCGGTCGCAAGACTGGAAGTGCTCGAGTTGTTGTAAGTCCTTAAAGCAGGCCTGCGCCCGACCGATTAACCTATCGCAGGTCCCCGTTGTTCGGCCATTTCAAGCCACAGTGCCCTCACCACGCTGACGCATCCCTCGGGAGGGCAGTTGCATGCTGGCGATTTTTGGGGTCCCGAGAACAATCTGTGGTCCAAGCAAACGCCTAATGGCAGGTGACTTGACGACGAGCTCCACCAGTCTGGGGTCAAACTGACGCCCTGCATGTTTTGTCATTTCCTCGAGGGCCTTTGAAAGAGTCAGAGCCTTTCTGTAAGGACGATCAGTTGTCATGGCGTCCAATGTATCCGCGACCATGATGATCCGGGCGCCGATCGGAATGTCTTCGGCAACAAGACCATCTGGGTATCCGCTTCCGTCGAAGTTTTCGTGATGATTTCTTATATCGATCTGCACTTTTCCACGAAAGTCGGCGATCGTACTTGCCAGTTCAGCACTGCGGACAGGGTGGGCCTGCATTAGCATGCGCTCTTCTGGCGTCAATCTGCCTTCCTTGCGAAGCAAGGGGGCGAACTCTTCGTAAATCTTGCCGACGTCGTGAAGAAGAGCAGCCGTCGCGATTTGGTCGATCTGCTTTGAATTCAATCCCAGTTCACGAGCAATTTGACGGGCATATTCGGCAACGCGAACCGAATGTCCCGAGGTATACGGGTCACGAGCTTCGATCGCCTTAACCATTAGCTCGAGGAGTTCTCTATTAACCCGCTCGACCTGAAGATTCATGTGATACATGTGTCGAACAAAGAACAACGGCAATACAAGGGCGACGAGACCCACTATCTGCAACCTGATGAAAAGAAAGGCGAGCACGATTGCTAGTGAGCTCGCGACAAGATCGTACAGAGTCGAATGCCCCGCGATTCGTGTCCAGGCCTCGCGCAGAGAGGTGTCAGTCGTAGATGACACCGCGAGAACTACGGTTCCTTGGTTGACTGCAAAGAACACGAGAACTAGCATTGCGAAAGCCGGGAAGTTGACATGAATGCTATCGACGCCGACATGACCTCCCAATGCGACGTACACTGACCCGCCCAAGCCAACAAACAGCATGTATTGAGCAGTGTTAAAAAAGGCTCGCACGAGCGTCTTGCGTCTAACTATGTAATGCGCAACCAACCCAGTCGTGCCAGCTATTACCATTGGCCATGGATGGGCAAATAACAACACGGAAGCGAGAAACGGAATGAAGACGACGGACGAACCGATATGAGCGGATGAAATGCGAGGCACCGAAAGAAATGCAGAGTCGCTAGCGATTCCCAGCAGCGTAAACGCAACCAACGCATTCCAAAATGCGGCGTCTGCAATAGGAGGTATATACCATTCCGTTACGAATAGCAGCGAAATCGCTGCCGCGCTAACAGCGGCAAGCAAGAACCGAAAACTCCATCGGTCGAATCGGGGCTGATTCTCGCTCATCTGAGTCCTTGTTCAAAACAACTAACAGCTGATGAAGGTAAACCGGGGGGACCCTGCATCATCGCTAGATTGAATAGATGCCCTCTGCGAAAAACAACTTCGCCACTGCCGTGAACAGCACCGCGAGCAGTTGCAACATCGAGCGTCACCCCCTTAATGGGTCCAGCGAGTGTTACGGCCTCGCCTAGGAGTGGCACGCCTCTCTATAGCGTGCCCGACGCTCCGCTCGTCTACTGTTCGCTACGCTCCGCTCTAGCTAGCGGTGACCAGGGGCCCCCTGTTCGAATTGTCGATCATCAGTGCTACGCCACCTTGCGCGACTGCAACGCACGACGCATCGCCTCGATAACCACCCCCATGCCGTCCACCTTGTTGACGATCGCCCGCACCCCCAACCGCCGCAGATCATTCTCGGCCGCCGCCGGCATCCCGCCCGTCACGATTATCACCGGCGCCGTCAGCCGCTTCGACGTGTCCTGCAACCGCTCCACCACCTGCACCGCGTTGAGATCGGGCAACGCATAATCGAGCACCACCACGTCGGGACTCAGGCGGCCGATCTCGAGCAACCCGTCCACGCCCGTCGTGGTCTGGACCACCTCCACATCCGGCGCTTCCCGCTCCAACGTCCGCACCAACGCCTTAAGATATCCCGGATCATCTTCGACGAGCACCACCACCGGCCGCTCGCGCACCGTTGCCAATTCGTTCGGCACCGCCATGTCATGCGCCCGCAGAAACTCGGCGAGATCCGCCGACGCCACGCGCCGCCGACCCGTCGGCGTGCGATGACCCTTGAGATGGCCCTGATCGATCCAACTGGCAACCGTCGCCGGCGTCACTTGCAACACGCGGGCGACTCGCTGAGTCCCCCAATAGCGCTTGCTTCTAGTAGGAGCCACGAAACATGAAATACGCCTAAAACGGAAAGTCCGCTAGTAGGGAATTGCCCCTACAGGGAAGGCATTGGAGACCGACAATGGACTGAGGCTAAGTTACTAAGATGTAATCACTTAGCGTCTAGCGTCGACCCAGCGATTGGTGGCGTCCAGCACGGCTAGCACCGCACTGCGCTCGGCCGACTCGCGAATCTCACATGTGCCCGTGAGCAACTGCGCCTCGCGGCCACCCAGCCCGTGCACGGCGACGAGCACGAATTTGCGATCGAAGGCTTCGATGATTTGCGCCCCCTCGAGCGCGATCGAGTTGTCGGGCAGCAGGTCGTCCAGGCATGTCGCCGTCGCGCGCGCCGCGGCCTCCACCCGGTTGCGCGTCGTGTCGGTCCCCACCTCCTCGGCCTGCGCTTCTTTCTCGCCGAACGCGAGCTTCACGCGCACCTGCACGCGTTGCGGCCGGTCCGACGGGCGCACTTCGAGATTCTTGAACACGACGACGCGCCGCTTGGCGCGCTCCGAGACCGCTTCTTCCTGCAACGCCTCGATGGGCCGCACGTCCGCGGTCTGCGCGACGCTGATCTTGCGGTGATCGATCTTGAACCCGAGCTGCGCCATCAGCGCCGACTCGATGTTGCGCACCACCTGCTTGGGCGCGATGTCGCTTTTGGTGAGCACGTGCACCTCGCTCACCTCGCCCAACGGCGTCACAACCACGCGCGCCGACAGCACACCCGTCAGGCCCGTGATCAGATTCTCCACCCGCTTCATGCCCCACGGGTCGGTCTGTCCGGTACCGAGCGGCAAAGGCTCCTGTGCGGTCACGTGGTTTGCTCCCCCCCCCCACCGTTGGCGACTCGATTGCGTCCCGCGGCCTTCGCACGATACAATGCGCGGTCCGCCGCGACCAGCACGTCCTCATCCTTCTTGTCTCCCCGGTACTCGGCGACCCCAATGCTCGCCGTTACGAGCCCTTCCGGATAGCCCATCCCCACCCCGACCTGCTGCACCGCGGCGCGCACCTTCTCACCCACGCCCAGCGCCCCCTCTTCCCCGGTCCCCACCAATACCACAACGAACTCGTCTCCGCCATAGCGGCCCGCCACGTCGGTGGAGCGGATGTGGGCGGTGCACTGGCGCGCCGTCTCGCGCAGCACCACGTTCCCGGCCTCGTGCCCGAACCGGTCGTTCACCTGCTTGAAGTTGTCGAGGTCCAAAAAGAGCACGGCAAAGTGGTCCCCGGACCGGTGACAGCGGGCAACCTCGTTCGCGAGCCGGTCGCGCAGCACCCGGAACGACGCCAATCCCGTGAGCGCATCCACCGCCGCCTGCTGCTGCGCCAGCGACGCCTGACGCTCGAGATAGCGGGGGCACGACTTGAGCGTCGTCCGCCCCTGCGCCGCCGCGACCGCGAATTCGTGGCACGTCGTATACCCGCACGCGCCCGAATCCCACGGCCGGCCGTTGGGCGCCAGCCCAATCTGGTCCAGGATCTCTTCCACCCCCTCGACGCTCGGTCCGGCGTCGTTCGTCTCGATGTCGAACGCCGCGCCGATCTGGATCTTGACGCCGTCGGCCAGCACCGGCGCGGTCGCGCGCGGCGGCTCCGTCGCACCGACGATCTCGCGCCGGCGGAACAGCTCCTCCTTGGGGCCGAGCAGCGGATGGTCGAGACAGCCCTCGCACGGCAGGATGTCCACGAAGCCGAGGTCGATGCGGTCGACCGAAACGGCGCGCGCGATCCCCTCCAGCGCACCAAGCCCCCGTACCTTGCGGAAGCGCCGGCTCGACTGGCGCTCTTCCTTTAATAAGTCGAGCGGCAGGCCGCCAGCGGTGCTCCAGTAGCGGCGCCGCTCCTCCGGAATGCGGCTGAAGAAGAGCGGCTGGTCCTGCACCCTTAGCCCTCGTTTCTTGAAGATCCCCTCCAGCTCCGCGAGGGTGATCGCGGCGTCGACGTCGTCGCCCCCCTCGGTCAGGCAGACGCCGGAGTAGACGATCGGCGTGTCCTCGCCGTACAGCGCCTTGAGATAGCGCGCTTCGGCCTCGATCGGCGTGGCGACGGGCGCGAGATAGGGAATCAGCTCGGGATAGTGGTTCTTGATCGTCTCGACGATGACGGGACAGGTACTGCGGATCACGGTGCCGCCGGATCCCCACTCTTCCTCACTCCAGAGGTCGAGGTATTGCTTCGCGACCAGCTCGTCCCCCAGGACGCCACGGTGCACCGTGCCGAATCCTACGGCGTAGCATGCGTTTACGACCTGTTCCGGGGTCGCGGGATAGAACCAGGCGGCCGACTCGACCGACAGGATGAGCACCGCTTTGCGGCTCAGCGCGAATTCGAGCGCGCGGGCGGCGTCGCCGACGGCGATGATGGCTTCGTGGGGACAGGCGGGCACACACAGGCCCACGCGAGTGCAGGCCTCGTCGACAATCCAGACCTTCTGCTCTTCGACCGCTACGGCATCCGAAGGGCAGACGCGCACGCAGGCCAGGCACGCGACGCACAGCTCCGGATCGATTCTAAAATCCACACGAACTCCGGCCGGGCGCTAGAGTCTCTTGTGATCGGGACGAGCTAAGATAGCGCGAATTCTTTGAGTTTGCGATAGAGCGTCCGCTCGCCGATCCCGAGGATCTCGGCGGCTTTGCGGCGATTGCCGTGGGTCTCGCGCAGCGCCGCGTCGATGGCGGCGCGTTCGACATCGGACATCGTCATGCCGGGTTTGTAAATGACTGGGCCTGGGGCCTCGGGGCTGGGGTCGAGCGGATCGATTTCAGAACCTCCGCCAACCTCGATAACCTCCACCCGCTCCGCAGGCCTTTCTTCGATCCGCTGACGTAAGTCCTGGAGCTGCATCTTCAGGTCAACCAATGTCCGGAAGATGAACTCCAACTCCTGACTCCCCGCTCCTGACTCCGGACGGACAGGCGCCGGAATGCGGACGGGGAGAGAGCGGGTCCGCTCCCGGATGTCTGGAGGGATATCGGACGCGCGAATCTCCCCTTCCGGCGCGAGCACCACCATCGACTCGATGAGGTTCTTGAGCTGGCGCACGTTGCCGGGCCAGTCCGCGTCCACGAGGATCTGCAGCGCCTCGGGCGTGATGCCGCGGAAGTTGCGGTCGTGCGTCTTCGCGAACTCGGCGATGAACGTTCGCACCAACAGCGGAATGTCGCTGCGCCGCTCGCGCAGCGGCGGGAGATACACGGAGAGCACGTTGAGACGGTAAAACAGATCGTCCCGGAAGCGCCCCAGCGCGACCGACTCCTTGAGGGATTTGTTCGTCGCCGCGGTGACGCGCACGTCGACCTGAATCGGCTGCGTCCCGCCGACGCGGAAGAAGCTGCGATCCTCCAGCACGCGCAGCAGCTTCACCTGGGTCGAGGCCGGCATCTCGCCGACTTCGTCCAGCAGGATCGTGCCGCCGTTCGCCAGCTCGAACCTCCCCAGGCGTCGCTCGGCGGCGCCGGTGAAGGCGCCCTTCTCGTGACCGAACAGCTCACTTTCGAGCAGTGTCTCGGGCAGCGCGGCGCAGTTCACCGCGATGAACGCCTTGCCGCGTCGCGGCGAGAGATCGTGCATCGCCCGCGCCACCAGCTCCTTGCCGGTCCCCGACTCGCCCTCGATCAACACCGTTGACGTGACCGGCGCGATCTGCTCGATCTTCACCAGCACTTCCTGAATCGCCGCCGACTCGCCGAGGATGCCGGTGCGCTGCTGCAGGCGGCGGCGCTCGATCAGGCGCCGGACGGTGGCCGTGACCTCGGCCGGATCGGCGGGTTTGATGAGCCAGCCGGTCAGCCCAAGCTCGCGGCCGACTTCGTTGGGATCGTCGGTCGACTCGACGAGGCCGAGTGTCGAGACCGCATGCTCGCGGGCGGCGGCGAGGAGGCGCTGGGCGGTGGTTTCGTGGAGACCCCCTGTGAGGACGATAGCATCAGGCTCCCGACTCCCGGCTCCTGACTCCCGTCCTCGTACGGCCTGGCGCACGTCGTCGAGCGAGGAAACCATCGCCGTGTCGAAACCCGCCTGTTCGAGCGCCGCGTTGACGCGGACCGCCTGCTCGAGGTCGTCAGTGGTGATGAGGACGCGGTCAGGCATGGGCGTGCGTGGTATTGCCAGCGAGCAGATCCACTGCGTGGTCTAAAAACTGGTCCAGTACCGCCAATCCTTCTTTGACGCCGTTGGTGGAACCCGGGAGATTCACGATCAGAGTCTTGCCACGCGTGCCGGCGCGGCCGCGCGACAGCCACGCCCGCGGGAAACTCGGTCCTGAGGCCGCGCGGATGGCTTCGGAGATCCCTGCGGCTTCGCGCTCGAGCACCGCCGCGGTCGCTTCAGGCGTCACGTCGCGCTCCGTCAGGCCGGTCCCGCCGGTGGTGAGGACGACGTCGACTTCTCCCGAATCCGCCCAGCGCACCAGCTTGCCCGCGATCCGGTCGGTCTCGTCGGAGACGACGCTGCGCACCACGACCTCGTAGCCGCGCGCCGCCGCCCAGTCGAGGATGGCGTCACCGGAGGTGTCGGCACGCTGGCCCACGGCACCGAGATCAGAAATCGTCAGGATTCCGACTCTCATTTCTTGGTTCTGTGCGGCACGAACGGCAGCTTGACCACCTCGGCCGCACCCTTCCTACCCCGAACATCGATGTCGATCTTCGTCCCCGGCTTCGCGCGGTCCATCGGTAAATACGTCGTTCCAATCGCGGCGTTTGCAGTCGGCGTGACGGTGCCGCTGCGCACGATATCCACCTGTGTCCCGTCGAGGAACACGGGATACCCGTGGCGCGCGACGGTCTTCGGCTCGGTCATCTTGAATCCCACCAGCCGCCGCTTCACGCCCTCGAGCTTCTGCTTCTTCAGCTTGTCGAGCCCGGTGAACGGCGCGCCTTTGTCGAGCTTCACGATGAACGCGAGCCCCGCTTCGTATGGCGTCGTCGTGTCGTCGATGTCGTTGCCATAGAGGGGGAGGCCCGCCTCGAGGCGCAGCGTGTCGCGCGCGCCCAGTCCCACCGGCGCGGCGCGTCCCGCACCGACGAGCGCGTGCCACAGCGTCTCGGCATCTGCCGCGCGGCAGTACAGCTCGAAGCCGTCCTCGCCGGTGTAGCCGGTGCGCGAGACGAAGCACTGCACGCCCGCGACCTTGCCCTGTGCGAAGTGGTAGTAGGGGATCATCGCGACGCCGAGGCTCGTCAGCTGGCCGATCAACGCCTCGGCCTTGGGCCCCTGCACGGCGAGCAGCGCCGTCTCGTCGGAGATATCGCGCAGCCGCACGTTCGCGCCCGCCTTCTGCGCGACGATGGTGTCCCAATCTTTCTGGATGTTCGATGCGTTCACGACCATCATCAGCTTGTCTTCGAAGCGATACACCAAACAATCATCGACGAACGTCCCATCATTGGTCAGAATGCCGGAGTATTGAGCCTGACCCGGCGTGAGCGCGCTGACGTCGTTGCACGTGACCCGTTGCACGAACGCATTGCGGTCGGGACCCGTGATCTCGAACTCGCCCATGTGCGAGACGTCGAAAACTCCCACGCCCTCCCGCACAGCCTTATGCTCGGCAGAGATCCCCTCGGGATAACTGACCGGCATTTCGAAACCGGCGAACGGCACCATCTTGGCACCGAGGCTCACGTGCACTGCATGTAGCGGTGTCTGCTTCATGATCCCATCAGGGTTGCGAGCAGCGCCTTCTGCACGTGGAGCCGGTTCTCGGCTTCGTCCCAAACGCGAGACTGAGGACCATCGATCACATCCGCGGTTACCTCTTCGCCGCGATGCGCCGGGAGGCAGTGCAGGAAAATCGCTTTCGGATCCGCCAGCTTCATCAATTCCGCATCGACCGTGTAGCCCTTGAACGCGTTGCGCCGCGCCTCGGCCTCGCCTTCCTGCCCCATCGAGGCCCAGACATCGGTGTTGATCACGTGCGCGTCTGCGACCGCTTCCTCCGGCACTTCGGTGACCATCACGCAGCCGTTCTTCTTCGCGGCCTCGTACTTGGCGATGTTGGGCTCGAACCCTTCGGGGCACGCCAGCCGCAGCTCGAAGCCGAGGACCGCCGCGGCCTCGAGCCAGGCGTTGGCCATGTTGTTGCCGTCGCCAACCCAGGCGATCCGCTTCCCCTCCCAGCCGCCGAGGTGCTCTTTGACTGTGAAGAGGTCGGCGAGCACCTGGCAGGGGTGGGTCAGATCGGTCAGGCCGTTGATCACCGGGATGGTCGCGAACCGGGCCAGCTCCTCGACCTCGGCGTGGTCGTAGGTCCGGATCATGATCCCATCTACGTAGCGCGACAGCACCCGGGCGGTATCGGGGATCGGCTCACCTCGCCCGATCTGGATGTCCTTGCTGGAGAGGAACAGGGCTTGGCCGCCGAGCTGGTAGGCGCCGACCTCGAACGAGACGCGGGTCCGGGTGGAGGACTTGGCGAAGATCATCGCCAGCGTCTTGCCGGCGAGGGGGGTCTCTCGGTAGGCGCGGCTTTTCATCCGCTTGGCGAGGTCGAAGAGCTGTTCGATCTCAATGCGGCTGAAATCGGTGATTTGGAGGAAGTCGCGCTTCGCCATGGGCCCCCGAGTCAGTCAAAATGACAGGTCAGTGTGACGGATTTTACCCGGGAGGGCTAGGAAGGACAAGACTGAGGCCAAGCGGAGCGCTTATTCCGGCCGACGGATTCGAACGAGCAGCGCGTCGCCGTGCCCAGCGACCAAGGTGAACTGGACGATGTGTCGGCCGGGCGGCAGCTCGAACTGCAAGCGGTCGCGATCACCGACCGCCCGCCCCTGGAACGTCGCCGCCGAATCGCGGCTCGCCGTGAACGCGTCCCAATCGTGCGGCGTTCCGTCCACGGACACTGCCACGACGTAGCGTCCGCTGTCCGTCCGTTGCGGCGCCATGATCAAGCGAAACTCGATGCGGAGCGGAGCGCCGCCATCCACTTGGGCGGACACGGAGTCGCCGCGCCGCAGCAGCCACCATTTCTGCCGCCCCGTCGGCACCGTGAGGCGCACCGCCGCAGCACCGAGCGGCGGGACGTTCTCCCAATCGACACTCGCGGGCCCAACCCGCGTGCTAGCGAGCCAGCCGGCGACGGCGAGCACCAGTGCGACCAGTCCCGCCACGGCCCAGCGGGTACGCTTCCAATACACGGCGCGCCGCCAGCGTCCCTTCCAGATCGCCGGCCACACTTCGCTGCGCGCTTCCTCCAGATCGTGGGGAAAGTCCACCTCGGTCCAGGGCAGTCCGGCGACGTTGACGCCGTAGAGCGGCACCATCTTGCAGACGGCGCGTGTGGCTTCGATGACCCACGCCTGCTCCTGGCCCTGTTCGACCAGCTGCTTGGCGGTGTCGAGCATCGCCGTCGCGCCGTCGGGCTCGAACTTCAGGAGGCCGAGGCTCTCTCCCCGCGCCGACGCGGGCGGGAGATCCTTGCCCAAGTCGATCACCTTGCGGCCCCGGATCGCGACCTTGGTTTGCTCGCGGCCACGAGACGACGTGGAGTCGTAGGCGAGCACGTTGCCCGGATCTTCGAGCAGCCGGGCGAGGATCTCGGGGTCGAAGAACAGGTCCGCATTAAGCAACAGGAAGGGTCCCTTGATCCACTCGCGCGCGAGCCACAGGGAATACAGGCTGTTCGTGTCGCGGAAGCGTTCGTTGACGACGTATTCGACCCGCTGACCCACGACGGCGCGAATGGCTTCGTGGTTGTAGCCCACGACCATCAACACCGGGCCGATGCCGTGATCCGACAGCGCCTCGAGCTGATGGAGGATCAGGGGCCGGCCGCCGATCTCGGCGAGGCATTTCGGCTTGCCGTCGGTCAGCGTCTCGAGCCGGCTGCCCACGCCGCCCGCGAGGATCACGGCTTGCATCAGGTTTCTCCCGTGAGGCGCGAGGACCGCGCCGACACGCGCTCGGCGAGCCACTCCCCGTAGGCTGCGGGCGTCCCCGCGAACTGGAGCTCACCCTGCTTGAGGACGACCACGCGATCGAGCAGCGGCAGCACGGCGGGATCGTGCGTCACCCACAGCGTCGTGCGCCCCTCGGTCGCCTCGAGCAGGATCGTCGTCAGGTCGGCGGCCGTGGCCGGGTCGATGCCCCGGGTGGGTTCGTCGAGCAGCCAGATGCGCCCGTCGCGGTGCAGGGCGCGGGCGATGGCAATCCGCTGGCGCTCCCCTCCCGAGAACAACTCGCCGCCGCGCCGAATCGACGTTTCGTAGCCCTCGGGCAGGCGCTCGATGAAGCGGTCGATCCGCGCCCGCTCCGCCGCCCGCTGGACGTCCTCCAAGGCCGCGGCCGGATCGCCCAGCGCGATGTTCTCCCGTACCGAAAGGCCGAAGAACACATTCTCCTGAAAGACGACGCTGATCTGCCGCCGTACCGATTCCACGGTGTAGTCGCGCAGGTCGCGGCCGTCGAGCATCACGCGGCCTTTGTCGGGATCGACGAATCGCAGCATCAGCCGCAGCAGCGTGGACTTTCCCGCCCCGTTCGCGCCGAGGATCGCCACGCGCTCTCCCGCGCTCACAGAAAAGGAGATGTCGGAGAGCGCGTGCTTGCGTGCGCCCCGAACCGCTTTTGGCGTGGTGACGGTGACGCCCTCGAAGGCCACGTCGCCGCGCAGGGACGGCGCCGGGGCGGCCCCCGGCCGGTCGGCGATCGCCGGCTGCTCCTCCATGATTTTCCGCAGCCGGTCGCCCGACGCGAAGGTCTTGCCGAGCTTGTAGGTCTGCCGCGCGAACTGCTCGAGCGGCCGGTACAGCCCGGTCGCATAGGACACGAACAGCACGAGATCGCCGGGCGTGAGCGCGCCCACCTGCACTTCGTGCGCGCCGAGCCAGATGATCGCGGTAATCGTGAGCGCCACGAGGATCTCGATGCGGAGCATCAGCCAGGCCGCGAGCTGCCGCACGCGCTGCTCGTGGAGCAGGCTCTTCACGTTCCTTTTCCCGAACCGATCGTCGGGCCAGCGCCCGGCGCGATAGGCCTGCAGCTCGCGCACGCCGAGCAGGTCCTCCGCCACGGTGGACGCTAGCCGGCCTTCTTTCTTGCGTTGCTTGCGCGACGCCCGGGCGACGCCGCCGCCGCTCCACGCCATCGCGGCGAGGGCGATGAGCGCTCCCACCGCGACGACGAGCGCCAGCCGCGTGTTGAGCCACAGCAACACGGCCAGCGTCGCGAGAAACAGGCCTACCGTCTGGAAGATCCGCATCAGGATCGCGATGACGCCCTGACGCAGCCGGACCGTGTCGTACACGATGCGCGTGAGCAGCTCGCCGGTGGTGCGGCTTTCGTGGAAGGCGATCGGCTGGGCCAGCACGTCACCGAAGAGCGCGGTGCGCACGCGGTAGATCACGCGATTGGCGAGCCCGGCCAGAACGAGGCGCTCGGCGTACGCCACCGTCGCCGCCACCAGCGTGATGCCCACGTAGAGCAGGCTCAGCTCGGCGGGGCCGAGCTTCGGCGCGGCCAACAGGCCCCCGAGGGCCGTGTGCTCGTGGCGGTTCGTCAGCAGATCGATGATCCACTTGAGGGGCCAGGGCTGCAGCACCCGCAGCACGATGAGCGAGACGCTCAAGGCGCCTCCCAAGACGAGCAGCTTGCGATCGCCGCGGGTGTGAGGCCACAGCAGCCCCGCAAGGCCCCGCATCTTCCGCAGCTCGCCGACCGCGCTCATGCCAGCCGTTCGCGAATCCAGGCGAGGGCGGCCTCGGCCGCGCGGCCCGGATTGTAGAAGAGGTCCCGCGCCATCTCGCGGCGGACGTCGCTGCCCCGGCGCGGATGGGCGAGCGACTCGCGTACCGCCTCCACCGCTTCGTCCGGCCAGCGCACCGTGACGCCCGCCTTGCGGCCCCAGGTATCGAGATCGACGGCCCGGCCTTTCGCGCGCATCGCGGCGATCATGTCCGGCACGTCCAGAAACACCATCGGCCGGTCGAGCAACGAATACTCCGACGATACCGACGACGCGTCGGAGATCAGCAGATCCGCGATGAACAGATAGGGGACGATGTCGAAGTCGCGCACCAGTTTCGTGTGGCTGTCGAGCAGTGGCCGCAGCCGCGGGGACCAGTCCACCTGGTCGCGCGGGTGGTCGTGCAGTTTGATGAGCAGATCGTAGCGGCCGGCGGCGCGCAGCCGCCTGATGACTTCCTCCCCCAGCGTCTCGAGCGAATTGCCGCGTTGGCCGGTCGGAGCGTAGAGCAGAACGGGCCGTCGTCCCGATAAGCTGAGGCGGCGCAGAATCGCGCCTCGATCGAGGCTGCCATCCACCAGGCGATCGACTTTAGGGAATCCGATCCGGACGAGGCGCGGATCCCCCGGCCGCAGCAGCTGCTGCTCGTGGAAGGTCCGCTCCATGTATGGGCCGGTGACGAACAGATGATCGTAGACCAGCACGTCGCGGCGCACGGCCATGTTGCGGAACGAGAGTCCGTGAAAGATCTGAACACGCTCGTGGTCTGCCCGCGGGAAATAGCCCGACACGTGGGCGCAGAACACGAGGTCGAACCGCTGGCGCCGCATGGCAGCGAGGGGGAGCACGCGCCTGGCCGGCACGCGGAACGGCCGATACAGCTCGGCGGCGGTGATCGGTCCGGCGGCGCCGTCGGACTGCTCCGCCGGCTCACGCCCGCCGGAAAGAAACACCTCCACACCCGGCAGCCGGCTCAGCCGCTCGTAAATGGGGCGGAAGCAGACAAAGTGAACGGGCGCGTAGCCGGTGAACAGAACGCGCGTCATTCCACCTCGACGTAGAGATCGCAGGTGCTTGGCCCTCCCCCTCCCGGGCCGGGACTCAGCTTCGCCGACACGACACCACGCTTCCACGTCGTCTTCTTGTCGGTGATGCGGCAACGTCCCGGGCCGGAAGCCACGACCCACGCCACGTAGCGTTCGCCGCCGGTGTCACCGCAATGCCCGGCCTGCTCATCGGCTGGTGTGCACCGGCGGACATGCCGGGCCTTGGGCGCCGACACCTGGCAGCGTTTGCTGTCGGCGCCCGCGGCTACCTCGATGCGGCAATGCAGCGGCGCGGGCGCCTGCCAGGCGAGCAATCCGATCAACGGCAACAGGACGATCATGGTGTGGTCCTCATTATAGGCGTTGTTAGAAGCGGTACGCGAGGCCCGCGGTCACGACGGAGCGCGAATAATCGGCGACTTCTCCGCTGGCCCCCGGATCGCCGCCACGGTTTGTGTTCTGCCTCGCAGCGGCCCCACTCACGGTGAAGCGCATGCCGTGCCTGACACGAACCGTCAGCTCCGCCGTGAACTCGTTGCGCGTGTCCCGCCGGTCACGGTCCGCGACGTCGTACGGCTGGCTCGAGCCGAAGACGCGCATCCGGCGTGCGTAGCCCAACGCCAGCGTCACGGCATCTGACAGCTCGGTCTGAACCGACAGCTCGACGTTGTGTTCGACGCGTGAGCGATCCACCAGCTCGAACGCCCGCGCCGCCGTGTCGCTGGCACCGTTGATGCCGTTGAAGTCAACGCCGAATGCGGTCTCATCGAGGATCATGACTTCGCGCGCCACATCCGACTGGAGCGATTGAAAGGCGTAGTCAACACCAGCGGTCGAGCGTTTGCCTATCTCGAGCGACATACCAGCAGCCGCGCCTGGACCGCGACGATCTCGGCCGTCGAAGGGCGCGGCGTACGTCCGGGTGAAGTAGCCTGCTTCGAGCTCGCCACGAATGCGTTTCAACAATCGCCGGCGTACGTTGAGCGTGAGGTCGAGCTCGTCCGACGTTCCCGGACGGTAAATACGCTCGCTCGGTTCGATATTGTTGTCTCCGTTGTCATCGATCGCGTCGCTCAAGTAGTTCCTCCAGAAGTACGACGGGCGCCACTCCGCCCGCAGCCGCGTGCGGCCCGCCTTGGGGAGTGCCTGCTCCAGTGCGAAGCTTAGCTCGGCGTGCCGGCGATGCGCATTGTTGACGTTTGCCTCGTAAGCCGCGTCAGCCGAGATCTCCAACGGACGGCCGAACGCCCCCGGCAATCCCAGCGCGACGTCCGCCGACGCAACCGGAATGATGTCAGTCGCATTTTGCATGTCGCGGAACCGGCCGTTCACCGAATCCGCCGCCGAAGGCGCTTCCAGGCGCTGCTTCCGGGTGGCGTCGAGCAAAAACGGGTTATTGTCGTAGCGCACTTCGCCTTGCAGCCGCATTCTGGGACGCCAGGATGGGCCCGGCTGCTGGGCGAGCGCACGCCCTGCGGGAAAGAACTGCGCAGCAAGCACGAGCAGCACGGCTAAGACGCGACGGCGCGTCGGCATTGGGGCTGGTCCTTGAAATGAGTGGTATACAGCGCGGATCGGAGCGACACGCACGTTGCAATATCGTTTTACACGCGCGCGACACCCCGTGACCGGCATCACGAGGACCGGCGCGTCGAAAATGCTCGTGTCGCTATCTCGAAACGACGCAGCCTACAGGATGTAGCGGCGGAGGTCCTCGTCCTCGACGATCCGGAGCAGCCGCTCGCGCACCGCGGGGCCGTCAAACACGATGTGTTTGGTCGGATAGTCGGGCAGCTCGAACAGCACGTCCTCGAGCAGCGTCGTGAGGACGGTGTGCAAGCGACGAGCGCCGATGTTCTCCATCCGCTCGTTCACCTTGGCGGCGATGCGGGCGATCTCCTTGACCCCGTCGGGACGAAATTCGAGCGTCGCCCCGTCGGCGGCGCACAGCGCGGCGTACTGCTTCGTGAGCGCGTTCTCGGGCTCGGTCATGATCCGGACGAAGTCCTCTTCGGTCAATGACGACAGCTCCACGCGAATCGGGAAGCGGCCCTGCAGCTCGGGAATCAGATCGCTCGGCTTGGCGATGTGGAATGCACCGGCCGCGATGAAGAGGATGTGATCGGTGCGCACGTAGCCGTAGCGTGTCTGCACGGTCGAGCCCTCGACGATCGGCAGCAGGTCGCGCTGCACGCCCTCCCGCGACACGTCGGGCCCCGTGCTCTGGCCGCGCTGGCCGGTGATCTTGTCGATCTCGTCGATGAAGATGACGCCGTGGTTCTCGACGCGATCGAGCGCTTCGTTCACCACGTCGTCCATGTCGACGAGCTTTTTCAGCTCTTCGTCGATCAGAATGCGGCGCGCCTCGTGCAGGTGTACGGTGCGGCGCTTCTTCTTCTTGGGGATCAGCTCCTGCAGCGCCTCGCCGAAGTTGATGTCCGGCCCTTCCATCCCCTGGGGCGGCTGCATCATCTCCAGCAACGGGAAGCTTTGCTGCTGGACTTCGATCTCGACGTCGCGCTCCTCGAGCTGGCCGTCCTTGAGCTGCTGGCGCAGCTTCTCGCGCGTGCGGCGGCGGCGCTCGTTCGCCTCGGTCTCGGCCTCGGGCACTTTCGGCTGGACGTCGCCTTTGGACGACACTACGAAGAGTGGGCGTTGCCCAGCTCCCGACTCCTGACTCCCAGCTCCTGCCGTTGTAGGCGCGGGAGGCGGCGAGGGAAGCGGCGGCAACAGCAAATCGAGCAGCCGTTCTTCCGCACGCTGCTCAGCCGTCGGGTAAACGTCATCTTCCCGTTCCGACCGCACCATGTTGATCGAGACGTCCACCAGCTCGCGCACCATCGACTCGACGTCGCGCCCGACGTATCCCACCTCGGTGAACTTCGATGCCTCGACCTTGAGGAACGGTGCGCCCGCGAGGCGCGCCAGGCGGCGTGCGATCTCCGTTTTGCCCACGCCGGTCGGGCCGATCATGATGATGTTGTTCGGCATGATCTCGTCGCGGATCTCTTCGGGCGCCTGGGACCGCCGCCAGCGGTTGCGGACCGCGATGGCGACCGCCTTTTTCGCCGCGTCCTGGCCGACGATGTAGCGGTCCAGCTCGGCCACGATCCGCTTGGGCGGCATCTCTTCCAACCAAGGCATCGCCTCCTCAGCAGGCGGCGAGACTGGCGGCTCTGGTGGGGACGCGGGTGCTTTGGGCATCGCTATAGCTCGAGTACGGTGATGTTGGTGTTCGTGTAAACGCAGATTTCGGCCGCAATTTCCAGGGCGCGTTGCACGATTTCCGCCGGGTTCAGCTTCGTCGCCGCGAGCAGCGCGCGCGCCGCGGCCAGGGCGAACGAGCCCCCCGAGCCGATCGCGAGCACGCCGTCGTCCGGCTCGATCAGCTCGCCGGAGCCGCTGATGACGAAGCCATGCTCCTTGTCCGCCACAACGAGCAGCGCTTCGAGACGCCGCAGCACCCGGTCCGAGCGCCAATCTTTCGCCAATTCGACCGCGGCGCGCGGCAGGTTCGTGGGATAGCGCTCCAGCTTCTCCTCGAACTTCTCGAACAACGTAAAAGCATCGGCGGCCGCACCGGCGAAGCCGGCGAGAATCTTGCCGCCGCGCAGCGTGCGGACCTTGTTGGCGTTGGCTTTCATCACGGTCTCGCCGACCGTGACCTGGCCATCGCCGCCGATCGCGACCTTCCCGTCGCGGCGGACGCAGAGAATCGTCGTGCTATGGATGCGCTGTAGCATGCTGCTCCTTGCTCCGTGCTCCCTGCTCTTCTTCAAGCCCTCGGATGCGCCTGATGGTAAACCTTTTTCAAGCGCTCCACCGACGTATGAGTATACACCTGCGTGGTCCCCAGCGAGGCATGACCCAACAGCTCCTGCACCGCCCGGAGGTCGGCGCCCGCGTCGAGCAGGTGCGTGGCAAAGGAGTGCCGCAGCGCGTGCACGTGCAGCTCCTTGCCGCGAGCCAGCGTATCGAACAGCCGCTTCATGGCCAGCTGGATGCCGCGCGGCGTAATCCGCTTGCCGCGCACGTTCACGAATACGGGGCGGGTTCCCATTCGCAATCCGGCCAGGAGACTGTCGCGGTGCGGCAGATACTTTCGCAGCGCCAGCGTGGCGTGCCGGCCGAGCGGCACGAGTCGCTCCTTTTTTCCCTTGCCGCGCAGCTTCACTTGATCGGACACCGGGTCGACGTCGGGATCATTCAGCCCCGCGAGCTCCGAAAGACGCATCCCGGTCGAATAGAACAGCTCGAGCATCGCGAGATCGCGCGCCTCGCGGAATCCCCCCGCGGCGGCGCGCGCCTCCGCTTGCGTGAACAGCTCGTTCATCTCGCCACGATCCAAATAGGTCGGTAACGTCCGCTCGAGCTTGGGAGTTCGCGCCGCCCGCGCGGGGTTCACCTCGAGACCGCGCGTCGCGTTCAGGAAGCCGTAGAACGTGCGTAGCGCCGACAGCGCGCGGGCGACGGAGCGCTTCGCCAGGCCGCGCAGCTGCTCAGCGGCGAGGAAACCGCGCACCGCCAGCCGATCCACCCCCGCCCACGTCCACGGGCCGCCGTAATAGCGGTCGCAGAAAGCGGCGAAGGCTACGAGGTCGCGCTCGTACGCCTTCACGGTGTGAGGTGAGTCGTTACGCTCTTTCTCGAGGAAAGTGACAAATTCGGCGATCTCGTTCATGCCGTGACTTCGACCCCCAAGGCCTCTGCAAACACCGCCATCTCCTTCAGCGCTCTCTCCGCCAGCGCTTCGTTCCTTTTGAACTTGTCCCTGACCGGCGGCCCGAGCGGCTCCAGCAGCCCGAAATTCGCATTCATCGGCTGGAACCGTGCCGGCTCCGACTCCCGCAGGTAGCGATACAGCGCGCCGAGCATCGTCGTCGCGGGGGGCAGTACCGGTGCGTCGCCGGCCAGCAGCCGGGCGAGGTTGATCCCAGCGAGCAATCCCGTCGCCGCCGACTCGGTGTAGCCCTCCACCCCGGTGAGCTGTCCGGCGAACAGCAGCTGCTCGTCGTCCCCGGTCGAGAGGTGCCCCGTCAGGGCCAGCGGCGCATTGAGGTAGCTATTGCGGTGAATGCTGCCGAAGCGCAGGAACTCCGCCTGCTCGAGGCCCGGAATCGTCCGGAAGATCCTCTGCTGCGCTCCCGTTTTGAGCCGCGTTTGGAAGCCCACGAAGTTCCACATCTGCGCGGCGCGATCTTCCTGCCGCAGCTGCAGAACCGCGTAGGGCTCGCGTCCGGTTTTCGGATCGATGAGCCCGACCGGCTTCATCGGGCCGAACCGCAGCGTCTCGAGCCCCCGTTGCGCCATCTCCTCGACCGGCAGACAGCCCTCAAAATACGGCACCCTATCGAATTCGTGTCCTGGCTGATACTGCTCCCCCGCAATCAGCGCCGCGACGAACGCTTCGTATTCGGGCCGCGTGAACGGGGCGTTCCAGTAGTCGTCTCCCCCGCCTTTGCCGTACCGCGATGCCTTGAACAGGCGGCTGTAATCCAGCGAATCGGCTGAGACGATCGGCGCGATCGCGTCATAGAACGCGAGCGACGCGACGCCCAGCCGGGCGGCGATCGTGGCAGCGAGCGCATCGGACGTCAGCGGCCCCGTGGCGACGATCGCCGGCGAGAACAGGGACGTCACTTCCTCGCGGACCAGTGTGACGTTGCGGTGGGCCAGCACGCGCGCCTCGACGGCGGCCGCAAAAGCGACGCGATCGACCGCGAGCGCGCTGCCGCCCGGGATGCGCGCGCTGTCAGCCGCCTGCAGCACGATACTCCCGAGCAAGCGCATCTCGGCCTTGAGCAGGCCGTGCGCGTGCGTGGGTTCGACCGATTTGAAGGTGTTGCTACAGACCAGCTCGGCGAGACGATCCGTCTGATGCGCCGGCGTCATCCGGACGGGGCGCATCTCGTGCAGGGTCACGCGGACGCCGCGCTCGGCGAGCGCCCAGGCAGCCTCGCAGCCCGCGAGGCCGCCACCGATAACGTGTACGGGCACAACAGGTCGTGCCCCTACGATGCCACCTCTTCGGCTTCGGGGGCTGGTTCCTCGACGACCAACTGGTGCCCGCACTTGAGACACTTGCGCGTCGTTTCTCCCGTCGTCTTGGACTTGATCTCTTCCATCCCCACAAAGCCGCAGCTGGGACAAGGGACGGCTACCGGCTTGTTCCACGTGGAATAATCGCAGTCGGGATACCGCAGGCAACCGTAGAACGTCCGTCCCCGCTTGGTGCGACGCTCCGCGAGATCCCCGATGCCGCATTTGGGGCACTTGATGCCGAGCGGGACGGGCTGCGTGTACTTGCACTTGGGATAGCGCGTGCAGGCCAGGAACTCGCCGAAACGGCCGGTTTTGATCACCATCGGCGCGCCGCATTCCTTGCAGATCTCGTCGGAGGGCCGGTCGGGCACCCTGTCCTTCTTGATGGACCGCGAGTAGTCGCACTCCTTCGTGGCATAGCGCACGCAGGCGATGTATGGCCCGAAGCGGCCGCTCTTCACCTCGAGCCGGCTGCCGCACTTGGGGCACTTCTCGGTATCGAGGCCGGAGAGATCATGGACTTCGTGGATGATCTTGTTCACGTCCACGGCTGCCAGCGCCAGGTTGAACGGCTTCCAGAAGTCGCCGAGCACCTGCTGCCACGCCAGATCGCCTTCCTCGACCTTGTCGAGCTCGGTCTCCATTTGCGCCGTAAACCCGACCTCAAACACCTCCGGGAACGAGCGCTTGAGCACCTTCCAGACGATCTCGCCCTGGGGCGTGGGCTGGAAGCGACGGTCCTTCGCGGTCGCGTACCAGCGTGTGCGGAGTGTCGAGATGATCGCGGCATACGTCGATGGCCGGCCGATGCCCAACCGCTCGAGCTCCTTCACGAGGCTGGCTTCGCTGTAACGCGGCGGCGGCTCGGTAAAGTGCTGGCTGGGGACGACTTGCTTCAGCTTCACCCGATCGCCCTCGGCGAGCGGCGGAATGGGCTCCAGGCTGTCCAACGTCTTGGCGTCTTCGGCCTCATGGGCTTCGCTGTAGAGCGCGTGATAGCCGTCGAACACGACGCGCGAGCCGGTGGCCCGGAACAGGAAACGTCCGTTCGCCAGCTCGAAGTCGACCTTGGTCGCTTCGTACACCGCTGGCGTCATTTGCGACGCCAGGAAGCGCCGCCAGAGGAGCTGGTACAGCTTAAAGAGGTCGCGCTCCAGGTACTTCTTCAGGTCCTCGGGTTTCAGGCCCACTTCGGTCGGCCGGATCGCCTCGTGCGCATCCTGGACCTTCGAGCCCCGGCCGCCCTTATGAACGTTCGGCTCATCGGGCAGATAGCGCTTGTCGAACTGCGCATGGATGAATTCGCGCGCCTGCTTGATCGCGGCATCCGACACGCGGACGGAGTCGGTGCGCATGTACGTGATGAGACCGACCGAACCTTGTTCGCCCAGCTCCACGCCTTCGTACAGCTTCTGGGCCGCGCGCATCGTGCGGCCGGCCGAGAAGCCCAGCTGCTTCGCGGCCTCTTGCTGCATCGTGCTCGTCGTAAACGGTGCGGGTGCTTTGCGGCGGCGCTCGCCGGTCGAGACTGACGTGACCACAAACGGCAGCTTTTCGACTTCGGCGACGATGTCGCGCGCCGCCTGTTCGGTCTTGATCTCGGGTTTGTGCCCGTCGAGCTTTTGCAGCCGCGCCTGGAATGCCTGCCCGTCCTTCTCCAGGTCGGCGGCAACCGTCCAGTATTCCTGCGGCACGAACTTCCGGATTTCCTCTTCGCGCTCGATGATCAGGCGCAGCGCCACCGTTTGCACCCGACCCGCCGACAGGCCGGTCTTGATGCTCTTCCACAGCACCGGCGAGGCCTTGTAGCCGACCAACCGGTCGAGGACCCGCCGCGCCTGCTGCGCGTCCACCTTGCGCTGGTCGATATCGAGCGGATTCGCCAACGCTTCCGCGACGGCGTCTTTCGTGATCTCGTGGAACAAGACGCGGCGGATCTTGCCGTTACCGTCGCCGTTGAGCTGAGACGCCACATGCCAGGCGATCGCTTCGCCCTCGCGGTCGGGGTCGGTCGCGAGGAGCACCCGGTCGGCCACCTTGGCCGCCTTCTTGATCTCGGCCAGGGTCTTCGCCTTTTCCTTAATGGTGACGTACTTCGGCGTGAAGTTGTTCTCGACGTCGACCCCCAGCTCGCGCTTGGGCAGATCGCGCAGGTGCCCGATGGTCGCCTTGACCGTGTAGCCGCGGCCGAGGTACTTGCCGATCGTCTTCGCCTTGGTCGGGGACTCGACAATGACGAGTGCGCCGCCCTTTGCAGGAGCGGCGTCGGTGGCCTCCGCGTCCTTCTTCTTGCGCGGCGCTCTCTTCTTTTTGGGTTTCACTTCTTCTTCATTATCTGGCACCTATCAACCTCAGTTCAACCGTAATGGGGTTCGCATCTTTACCATCCGGCACTCGTCTGCGCAAGCCGGACGACCTCATCGGCCACTTTTTCCGCAGGCTTAGCCTCAGTTTGCACCGTGGCGTCCGCCTTGGCGTAGAACGGGTCGCGCGTCTTGAAGAGCTCGCGCATCTGTGCTGCGGGATCTCCACCCATTAACACCGGCCGGGTTCCCGACGGCACGGCGCGGCCGGCAGCGACCTCCGCGCGCGCCTTCAGATAAACGAAGTACCCGCGCGGTTTCGCGGCATCGAGCGCGCCCGGCTGCGCGGCCCAACCGCCGCCGGGAACAACCACCGCGGGCTGATTGCTGAGCGCGGTCTCTACTTCCTTCCGCTCCATGTCGCGAAACGCGGACTCGCCCTTTTCGGCGAAGATCATCGCGATCGGTTTGCCTTCCTTCCGGATCAGGATCGTGTCGATGTCCACGAATCCGGCGTGCAGTCGCTCGGCCACCATGCGGCCCACGGTGGTCTTTCCGGCGCCCGGCAGGCCGATGAGCACGACGTGTTTTTTCACGACGCCGCTCCTTTGGGCGTGCGCGCGCGCACCTGCGCGAGATAGCCATCCACGTTGCGCTTCAGCTCGCTCAGTGCGTCGCCGCCGAATTTCTCCAGCAGCGCCTCCGTCAGGACGATCGCCACCATCGCTTCGGCAATGACACCCATCGCGGGGACGGCCGTCACGTCCGAACGCTCCGATTGCGCCTGGGCCGGCCCGCCGGTCTTCAAGTCCACGGTTTTGAGCGGCGACATCAACGTCGAGATCGGCTTCATGGCGACGCGGAGCACGAGCGGCTCCCCCGTCGTCATTCCCCCCTCCGTCCCGCCCGCGCGGTTCGTCGCGCGCGCGAAGCCCGGCAGGATCTCATCGTGCACTTCCGATCCCTTGCGCCGCGCGGCTTCGAATCCCAGGCCGAGCTCCACGCCTTTCACCGCCGGAATGGACATCAGCGCCTGCGCGAGGCGGCCATCGAGCTTCCGGTCCCACGAGACGTGCGACCCCAGCCCCACCGGCATGCCCAGCGCCACGACTTCGACGATGCCGCCCAGCGTGTCGCCGGCGGCCTTCGCGGCATCGATGCGACGGATCATCTCCGCCTCGGCGTCCTTGTCCAGACACCGAACGGGACTTTGGTCGGCGACGTCGTTGACGGGATGCGGGATGGGGGATGCGGGATGCGCGACGACGCCCCCCAGTTCGGCGACGTGCGATCCGATTTCCATCCCGAATTGGCGCAACAGGATTTTGCACACGGCGCCGCAGGCAACGCGCGCGACGGTCTCCCGTGCGCTCGCCCGTTCGAGGATGTCGCGCGCATCCGCACGATCGTATTTCAGCGATCCGGCGAGATCCGCATGGCCGGGCCGCGGCCGCGTCACCTGCCGCCGGCGGCCTAACGGGTCGGGAGTGGCGTCCGCTTCGGGCGCCATGACGTCCTGCCAGTGCTCCCAATCGCGGTTCCAGATCAGCATCGCGATCGGGGAGCCGAGCGTCTCGCCGGCGCGGACGCCGGACAGCCACTCGATGTGGTCCGATTCGATCTTCATGCGCGCGCCGCGGCCGTAGCCGCCCATGCGGCGCTTCAGCTCCACGTCCACGTCGGCAGCGGACACGGGGAGGCCGGCGGGGATGCCTTCGAGGATCCCCACCAGGCCGCGGCCGTGCGATTCGCCTGCCGTCGTGAACCGGAATGTCACGTTCATCCCTCCCTATAACAGCCGAGCCCGACGGGTGTCGGGCTCGCGCATGCAGCACTCGGGTCCCCCCCACCCCTCCCGGAGGCGCCGGCTTACTTGTTCGGAATCGGCGGCCCCCACATCGGCTTCGACGGATTCGGGTTCGTCACCACCGGCAGCTCGATCATCACGACGCCGGCGGGCGTCACGCCGAACAACCATTGCCGCGTGTTGGCGAGATTGCGCGCGACGCGCAGCGGGCCGGTGACCGGATCGCGCACGACGATCGTCCCGATCTGATTAAAGAAGAAGGTATCCCACACGTCAATGTTGCCGTCGGCCCGGGCCGAGAACGCGATGCGGTCGTTGGGGTTGCCGGTACCGCCGAACGTCGGCGTGCCCGGCGAGCCGGCCAGGAAGTTGTGGTTGTAGTTCATGTCCATCCCGAACGCCCCGAGCGGCGCGGGGGCCGTGCCTTTGACCTTCATCCCCTCGTCGAGGAAGTAGATCGAGTCGGCGCGGACCAGGTTGGTGCCGCCGTTGAAGTTCGTCGCGATCGAGTGGAGAGTGGCGCCGGTGTTGCTGATGAAGTCGCTCACGTCGACCGCGGGCGTCATGCCCTGGTCGAGGTGGTTTTCACCGGAGTCGGACGTGAAGACACCACTGAGAATGGAACCACCGGTGATGCACGGAGCGGGCATCGGATTATCGTGGATCAGGTCCGCCTTGGTCGTATACCCGATCACCCGGGCGAACTGGCTCGAGACATTCCCGCCTTCACCGATGATCCCGTGCGTGAAGTTGCCCGAGTTGCGTACGTAGGTGGAATCGCCGAGTCCGAAGGAGGCGAGATCGATGGTAACGCCGGCGCATGCGGTCAGAATGACTTTCTGCTGGTTGTAGGGCCGGCCGCGCCGGATCGCGATGCGCAGCGTATCGCGGCCGTCATCCACGAGAGTACTGTCGCCCGCCAGCTCCCAGAACAAATGACCGAAGAGCTGCGCCGTATCGCTCGTGTTGATCAACTTCTCCATCCGCACCGTCGCCTTGCCGGCGAACGGCGCCGGTTGGCTGATCGTCGGTGTCGTCGAGTAAATCGCGAAGATCGAGTCCGAGGCGCAGTTCGGTGTTCCGCTGGTCACGCGGCAGACGGTGCCCACGTACTGCGGCCGGTCCGACAGGTCGTACAGGATGATCTCCTCGCGCAGTGGCGCGACCAGCACTCTGTAGGTCTCGACCAGGTAGTCCGGCAGATCCTGCCGCCACACGAGCCGGCGGACGCCGGCGCGCACGTCGATGATCGACAGCTCCAAGCCGCCCGAGTTCGCGACGACAATCGTATCGCCGTAGTTGCCGAGCGTATCGCGCGGCCACAGCGCGATGCCCCACGGCACGGGGCCGCTGGTCGGGATACCCGCGTTCACGAACGACGTGTTCGCCACCTGGAAGATCTCGACGCGGCTGAGCGTCGGGTTCGTGAGATAGAGGCTCGAGTCGTTGCCGTTGAAGATCGCGTCGGCGATGCGGCCGCCGAACGGCAGCGGGCGCGTGATGCCCGCCACGACGACGATGGTGTCGATCAGCCCCTGCGGTGAGAGCTGCGGCTGATACGAAGAGGTAATGCCCTTGCTGCGCAGCGGCGCGCTCGGAATCAGCGTCGTGCTGTTGGTGAAGGAGCAGTTCCGTGCCAGCGCCAAATCGCACGCATAGCCCTTCACGGAGATGAAGCGCGGCAGCGGCTGGAGCCCTTGCAAGCCCAGCGAGAAATGACGCGTGACATCGCTGAGGTTACCCGCAGAGACGTCCACGGTGTCGAACTTCATGAGCACGCCGTTCGTGTCCACCTCGAAGCCGATCCACCATATCGCGCTGGGGTCCTGGGCGCGCACGTGCACGGTATCGTCTACTTCCACGCGGGACGCGACCCGGTGGGCGACGATCGGCGGCGTGTTGTCGGTCGCGACCGACTGAATCGTCACGGTGACGACGCTGCTGAAGCCGCGCCGCCCCGCCGAATCCTCGGCGAATCCCACGATGTTGAAGGTTCCGCTCGATGGCACGACGACCAGCGTATCCTGATACTCGACCGAGTCCGCCAACGGCGGCGCGAACACCATGGAGTCGTTGGGCGGCGTCGTGGGATTGGTCACGCTCGTGGCGGGCGACACCAGGAAGCCGATCTTCGCGATGCCGCCGGTCTGCACGGCGATGACGTCGACGGGAATGCCTTTGCCGGTGGACGCGAGCGCTCCGGGCGACGGCAGCACCAGCCGCACCCGCAGCGCCTGCACGTTCGACAGAAAGATGAAGATCGTGTCTTCCGCGAAGTTCCCGGCGCCGTCGGTCGCGCGGCCGATGATCATGATGTTGCCGCCCGCACCCGAGCCCGCCCCGAAGGTGAGCGTATGGGAGACGGCGTAGGTCTTCACGGTCGACGTGAATGTCGTATCGAGCGTGGCGATGAGGCCGCCGCTGAACGTCAGATCGATGTTCTTGAGCCCGAGATTGTCGAGGGCCGAGACGCTGAAGCGCAGCCCGCCGCTGATGTCCTGCGTGTCACCGGCGGTGTTCGTGAGCGAGATGACCGGCGCCGTCCGGTCGGGCTGAACGCCGTTCAGGTTGCGCGACGTCTCGCACGCCCACACGGCGAGCGCGAGTGCGCTGATGCCCCAGAATGCGGTACTGCGCGTGACCAGCCGCATAGCAACCTCTCCCAGCCTGTGGGCCCGCGTCGCCCGGGCTTACTGCCCGGTGGGCGCGACCAGATCGTCGATGATGTGGGGCGTGATCAGAATGAGCAGATCGCGCCGATTCTCCTGTTGTGACGTAAAGCCGAACAGCTTGCCCAGGATCGGCAGATCTACAAGGAAGGGGATTCCCGACTTGGTGACTAGGACTTCCGTCACAGTCAGGCCGCCAATTACGGCCGTTTCCCCGTCACTGACCAGGATTTGGTTGTCCGCCTGCTGCGTCTGGAACGTGAATCCGATGTCCACGGCGGCGGGCCGGATGTTGGAGCGTTCGGCGTGCACTTCCATCAGGATCTGGCGATTCGCCGTCACGTGCGGTGTGACGCGCAGGTTGATACCGGTCTGCTGGAACTGCACCGTCGCGCGCGGGACGTTCGTGCCGCCGGCCGCGCCTCCCACGGCGCTCACATCGATCACGCGGATTGGGACACGGTCGCCGACGAGGATTTCCGCCTGGCGGTTGTCGAGCGTCGTGATCGTCGGCTCAGCCTGAATATCCGCGAGCTCGACGCGCTGCAGCGCCTGCACGAACGCCGTGAGATCGAAGTTGCCGATCGCCGTCGAGAAGATGAGATCGAGCGCCGGGTCTACCACGGCCTGGCTCGCGTTGCCGAGTGCCGACAGCGAGTTCCCGCCCAGCGACACGATGTTCTCGGTCGACGGGAAGTTCTCCGTCGGCACGAGCGCGTCGGGCACGCCGTCCAGATCGGTATCGACCGGCTGGGCGGTGCGCGGATCGGGGCGCTGAATGAGCTTGTTGAAGAACTGCGTCGTCGAGCCGAGGTCGTATTTGACGCCCAGCTCTTCGATGTCGGCGCGGTCGACGAAGATGATCTTCGCCTGGATCGAGACCTGCGGCGTGCGCAGGTCGAGCCCCTTCACGAACTCCACGACCTCGTCGATCCGCGAGCTCACCTCGGTGATCACGAGCGAGTTGCTCGTCGAATCGGCGACCGCGGCACCCCGCTTCGTGAGTATCGACGCCACCGACGGGACGAGCGACGTGGCCTTCGCGTAATTGATGCGCACCAGCCGGGTCGTGATCGGCACGGTCGAGTCGGCGCGCGCCATCTCGAGCTTGCTGACGACGTTGAGGATGGCGCCGGGCAATGTCTGGACCGCGAGGCCCTGCGACTCGAGCACCGCATTCAGCGCGAGATCCCACGGCTGATTCTTGATCTCGGCCGTGACGGTCCCCTTGATGTCCTTGCTCAGGATGATCGTCCGCCCGCTGAAGGCCGCGAAGCCGGCGACCACGTCCTCGATGCTGGCGTTGTCCCACTGTACCGTGATCCGCGGCGCCTGCGACTGCAGCGCGTCGGCGCGGTGCGCCGCGAGGTACTCGTCGATCGACATCGACCGGCCGAGCGTCGGCGTGGTGACGCGCGCGGCTTGCTCAGGACCACCGGTAACGATCGGTGCGCGCGTAGGCGCACTAGCCACGGCCCCCGAAACCCCGCGAGTGACGGTGCTGCTGGACCAGGCTGCGAAGCCGGTGCGCTCGGTGCCGATGCGCACCCGCACCTGCCCGGCAGCGCGCTCGACCTGGTAATCCTTCAGTGCGTCGAGATCGATCACCACGCGCACGATGTCCGGTTTGAACTGCGCGTAGCGCACGTTGCGGACGCCGCCGCGGTTCTGGCCGTCGTACAGCGTGGCCGGCGCGGTAAGCCGGACGCCGTGCAGATCGATGACGAGCCGTGCGGGGTTCGCGAGGGTGAAGTCCTGAATCTCCGCCGCCCCCTGCAGGTCGATGACGATCTCGACCTTGCCGGTGGCCGGCAGCACGCTGACTCCGCGGACCTCGCCGTCCCGGCTGCCACTCGCCATCGGCGTCCCCGCAAGGGCCCGGGGAACGACGACGGCAAGCAGCGCCGCGAAGGGAAGAATGCGCTTCATGGCGTCTCCTCCTGCTTGGCGAGCGACAACGTCTCCTGCCGCTCGAACCCGAATTCCTGCACGGTGAATACGACTTCGCGGGGCCGGATCTGCGTGACCTTCAAACGCCCGACGATGTCGCCCGTTTTCACCCGATAGATGCGCCGGTTGGTGATGTCCCGCAGGATCGCGACGCTGCGCGCCGCGAACCGTCCGTCGTACACGATCGTCGTCAGCTTCAAGTCGGAGATCAGCGGCCGCACGTCGCCCGACTTGAGCAGCGACATGAACGGATCGCGCCCGCCGCCTTCGTAGGCGAAGACTTCGCGCAGCAGCGTCGCCGGCGGCGCCGCCGTGTCGCGCTCCGCGACCGGCTGTTGCGCGACGAGCGCCGGCGCGAACGCGGCGAGCAGCAGCGTGATCGCTGCCAGCCCAGGCCTAGCTGCGCGCACGCGCGGCTCCCGCCTTCGCTGTGGGCGGCCCGGCCGACTTCACGAACGTGCGGATCGAAAACTCGGCGAGCAGCAGCGCCCCCGCGGTATCCGCCAGCAGCTTCTGAGCGGCGGGCGACGCGCCCGACAGGATCACGTCCTGCGGCACGATGATGCGCGGCAGCGACGCGATGTCGGCGAGATACTCGCCGATCTGATCGTAGTGGCCGTAGACCTCGAGCCGGTAGCGATAGGTGTCGAACGGACTGCCCGGCTCCGGGGCGAGCGGCTGGATCTTGCCGAGCGTCACGCCGCGGACTTTCGCCTTGGTCGACATGTCGTCGATCAGCGTCGGGACTTCGTTGCGGTCCGGCACGAGGCGGCGCATCAGCTCGAGCGAGCCCTGATACTCCTCCACCCGGCGGCGCAGGTCCTCGATGCTGCCGCTCGCGAGATCGGCCTTGGCCGCGGCGACGATGCGCTCGAGGCTGTCGGCCTCGCTGCGCGCCGCGCCGATCTTCTCGATGGTCGGCTTATGGACCTGCGTCCAGAAGAAGTAGCCCCCTGCCAGCGCGACGAGGGCGAGCAGCGCCATGATCTGGCCGCGTTGATCGGTCGGTAAACCGAGCGCCATGGCTACCTCACCGCCTGCACCAGCGGGACCGTACGGATATAGACCGAGTCCGCGATACGGTAGCGGACCGTGACGTTGAATTGCGTCACCGGGCGATCGGCCTCGATGACGGTCTGCGAGCTTGCCGGGGTCACCTCGGTGAACCACGGTGACGCGGCGAGCTGCCGCAGGAACGTCGTATAGGCCTGGATGTCCACCGTGCGGCCGTCAATCGACACGCGCACCGAGGAGACGCCGGCGGAGTCCTCCTCCACCGTGACCGGCCCATTCGCCGCCTGCTGCCCCGCGCCCGGCGCGACCATGGCCGTCACGGACTGCATATGCGTGATCCACGTGTACGGCGGCAGCGCCTTGGTCGCCTGATCGAGGACGTGCGGCCAGATGTAGCGGTCCGCATCGATGTCGCGGATGACGTTGATCTGGAACAGCAGCGAGTCGCGCACCTTCTCGGCCTGGCGCTTCTGCGCGATCACGATGTCGTAGCGGCGCTTCTCGGTCCGGATGTTCTCCAGCCGCGCTTCCGCGGCCGCCAGGCGGGCGCGTTCGGTGATGAACAGCGCCGCACCGCCACCACCCACGATGACCCAGGCGATGATCGCCGTGATCAGCCATGGATCCTTGACCTGCGCGATCAGCCCCCTGAAATCGGGCAGCGAGAGCTTCATTCCCGCGCCCTTCGCTACCCTCTTCTTTCCTGGGAGTAGGTTTATCTCAATCATGCGGCGCGCCTCAGCGCCAGGCCGACCGCCAGCATCAGCAGCGGCGCGACCTCGTCCACCGGCACCGTCTCGAACACGTCATCCCGCACGCGCAGGCGCTGTACGGGATTGGCCAGCTCGATCGCCACCTTGAGACGCGCACCCAGCACGTCGTTGAGCCCCGGAATGCGCGCGCCGCCGCCCGTCGTGTACACGCGGGACAAGCCGCCCGCCGAGCGCGAGGCTGTGGCGAGGAAGGCCGCGGCGCGTTCGACGCCGACCGCGATTTCCTCCCCCCGGGCACTGACGTAGCCGGCCAGATCGGCATGCTGCGACGCGCCCTGGATGACCTTCTCGGCTTCCTCACTCGCGAGCCCTTTTTCCCGCTGCAGGTCTTCGCGGAAGCGGCGCGTGCCGACCGAGAGATCGCGGGTCAGCACGGGGATTCCGTCTTCGAGGATGTTCACGTTGGTGACTTCGTGCCCGATGTTGACCAGGCCCACGACGCCCTGCATCGCATCGGGGTGGTTCAGCTCGAAGGCGTTGTGGATGGCGAAGGCATCGACGTCGATGACCGAGGGATCGAGGCCCGCCTCGCCCAGCAGCCCCACCCTGCTCTCCACCAATTCCCGCTTGGCGGCGACGAGCAGCACGTTCATCTGGAGGCCTTCGGCGTCGGGATCGAGGATCTGGAAATCGAGCTCCACGTTCGCCATGTCGAAGGGCACGTGCTGCTCGGCCTCCCAGCGGATCACCTCGCGGGCGTCCGCCTCTTTCATGCGATCCATCTGGATTTTCTTGACGATCACGTCGCGGCCGCCGACGGCCGTGACGACCGATTTGCGCTTGACGCCGGCGGCCTCGAACAAACCCCGAATGGCCTCCGAAACGAGGCCGGGGTCCATCACTTCGCCCTCGACGATGGCGTCGGCGGCGACTTCAGTCGTCGCGACTTTGGTCAGCTCGGGCTCGCTCCCCCCGTGGTCGATGACCACGAGCTTGATGATACCGGAGCCGATATCCAGGCCGACCGAGGTTTTTTTGCCACCGAATAACCCAAAAAGGGCCATGTGCGCCTTTTGGCCTAGAGACAAGAAGGGGCGAGGGCAAACTACAATAGGCCCCGCCCCTTATCCTGTCAAGCCTCGAACCTACTTGAGGCCGAAGCAACAACTGGTTTGCCTGCCGATACTTAGGCCACTTAGAACAGCTGTGTCCAGCCCCGCGACCGCATCATCGAAATCGGGCTCGTGGCCTGTAAAGCCATCAGAATACTGCAGCTAGAGTAGTTCAGCGTCGCCTTACCACTCAGGTTCTGCATGGAGAGGTCGGCGTTCTTGGCCATGACACCGCCCCAGAAGTGGGCGTCTTCGTTACCACCACCGGAGGTCTTCAGGTCACCCTGGATGATGACGATGCCGAAGAACTGATACGAGCCTTGGACGCTCAAGGTACCGTCCACCAACAAGATACCTTGTCCCTGGTCGCCGTTCAGTGTCGCGTCCCCGGTGATGTGGATAATCGGGAAATACGATCCACACGCGGTGAGCGGGTTTACCCCATCGCCCCAGTTCAATAGGTCTGTCTTGTCGCACAACGCCCCGTTGAAGCGGGGAGCCGTTTTGTAGGTGCTGCCTGGCAGCGTGATGGTCGCGCGCGCTGCCATCTGGGCGTAGGTCGCCCCACCGAATGTCGTGAACGTGTTGTTATTGATCGTCGGGTCGTTGACGACCGCCGTTGGATAGCCGGTCACGGAGCCTTGACCGCTCTCGGTCACATTTCCGCCCTGGTCGCGGATGCCGGGCTGTCCCAGCCCCGGGGGATCGCAGTTCGTCCATCCCGTCGGGACTGAGTCCGCCCCGTTGACCGTTGCGTTACCCGACAAGTTCGTCGACCCCTGCGTCGTCAGTGACGCACGGATGCCGAAGTCGATCGGCGCGATGCGCGTGATCAACCCGACCCGCTGCTGCGCCCCGGCGCCACCCGCCGTCGCGCCCGCGGTGGTGGACTTGTCGCGGCCGACCACGTTGAGCAGGAAAATGTTGCTCCCCATCTTGTAGCTGTAGCCGAAGTACGTCCCGGTCCCGTTCGGGGCCTGCGTCGCCGCGATAGCCACCGATTCAGGTGGATAGGTCGGCCGCTTGTTCATCGAATCGGGAATCCAGGTCAGCACGCGCTCCTGGGCGCCCGCTTCTGCGACGCCGAACGACGCCTGTACTCGACGCTGGTTCTCCCCGACCCGCTGCTCCTGGGTGCCGGCGAAGAACGCTCCGGCGACCAGTGCCCCAACGACAACCAGGGCGAAGATCGCAACTGCGAGCGCCATGCCGCGCTCGTCACGCAAGAGCCTACGCATATGTACTCCCTTCAAGTGTTTTGAAGGCTGGGAACCTTCACCAACCTTCACCAACCTTCACCAACCTTCACCGACCTTCACCGACCTGCCGCTAGAAGCGGCGATTATTCCGCAACGCCACACTGGTGACGACGCTGTCCACCGCGATTTGGGCGGCTGCCTGGCCGCCTCGACGCACCGCGCCCACCGTCCTGGCCCGCACGGTGATATCGATGCGCGCGACCTGCGTGCGCACCGCCGTCACGTTGCCGTTCACGTCGTAGTACTGCAGCGTCAAGCCATTGGCGAGCAGCGGCCCGATCAGCGGCTGCGTTGCTTGCCCGAAGGGCTGAATCCCGAGGTACCAGAGCCCGTCCGTCGGTGACTGCCACAGCGAGTACGTGACGCGCTCCCAGCCGCGCACCGGCGCGCCAACCGTGATCGCGCCTGCCTGGTTTGCCGTGGCGAACGCCACCGGCGCCGGTGACAGGTTGAAGTTGACGAGCTGCCCGGGCTGGCCCGCTGGGACTCCGGGACAGACCGCCGCGTTCGCGTTGACGACTCCTCCGATCGGCCAATAGTCGTCCGTGCGCGTGGTCTGATTCCCGTCCCAATAGACGAGCAGCGAGTCGGTGTTCTTGATCGCCCGTCCGCCATAAAACCCCATCTGACCGGGTGACCCGCCGCGGATGATCATCGACAGGCCGCCCCAGGAAGCGCCGCCCAACACCGGGATCTGGCACACGAAGCTGAGCCAGCGCATCGCCCGAATCGTGATGCTGGTGGCGGACATCGTGATGATGTCGCCCTCGGATGCGCTCATCTCGCGAAACTCCGCGGGCAGGATCGAGCCGGCCGCGCGGATGTTCTGCGACAGATCGATGCGCTGCGTCTGCGCCATGTACAGGCGCTGGTTGTTCACCAGCACACGATACAGGGCGGCGCTCACCAGACCCAGCAGGACGAGCGCGATGAGCAGCTCGACCATCGTGAAACCGCGGCGCCCGCGGCGCGCGCGGCGCCCGCGGCTCATAGGAATGTGTTGCATGTGATAGTCGTCTCCGTGGAATCGCTGCGCATCTTGTTTTTTGTCGTCCTATAGGTCGACTTGACCTTCAACCGGTAATTCTGATTGCCGAGGTCGGTGAAGGTCCAGACGTTGGTCGACACGACGGTGGATCCGCGACTCAGCGTCTCGCTGCCGTTCACGCGCTGCGCGTCGATGCACGCCGCGACTCGCATTCGCTCCAGCCGGCGGGCGGCAAACGTGGAAGCCTCCGCGGACCGCTGGCCGCGCGCGATCATGCGAGTGACCAACGCCGCCGTCGTCACCATGCCGAGGACACCGACGGTCAGCACGATGATCGCGATGATGACCTCGATGATCGTGAAACCGCGCTGGTTCTTGAGCGTTGTCATTGCCGGGTCACCTTCCCCACCTCGTTGATGATCACCGAGTCCCGGTAGTGTGGACCGATGATTGTGATCCAGCGCAGCTGGAACTGCGTGGTAATCCCGCGCGGATCGTAGACCACCGACGGCACGCTGGGGGCGAGCGTTACGTTGAACTCCTCGCCCACCAACTTCTTCGTTCCCACCGCCACCGAGGCCGCCGGCGGATTGCCCGTGACGCCGCAGGCGGTGACCCAGATGCTGTCCGTCGTCATGTTCAGGGTGGCGGCACAGCCGCGCTGAATGGCCGCGCCGCGCGCCGTCGCGGCCAACGTCGCGATCAGCGCCTTGGAGCTGCGGACATTCTGCTTCTCGAGGCCGTTCTTCAGGCGTGGGAAGCCAATCGCCATGATCACCCCGGCCAACACGAACACGAACATCATCTCGATAAGGCTGAACCCTTTGCGACCCATGTAGAGCCTCCGTTGGGCGACTTCGTCTTACACGTTCCGTGCCTTACCGTAAGTGCAAATACGTCAAGGAGATACGTCGAGGAACAGCGTCGAACAACACCGCAAAACACTGCACTAGTGCAGGTTCTTGCACTATTCGAGTCCGTAGCGATCGATCTTGTAAAACAGCGTCCGCAGGCTCACACCGAGCCGCTTCGCGGCCTCGCGGCGGTTGCCTTCAGTCGCCTTCAGCGCCTGTCTGATCGCCTGGCGCTCTGCTTGCTCGGTAACGTCTCGGAGGGTGCCACTCCCCGCTCCCCACTCCCCCGATTCCTGGGTGTGGGGAGTGGGGAGTGGTTCGCTGCGAAAATCTGCCGAGCCCAAGATCTCCTGGTTGGCCAGCACAGCCGCGCGTTCGATCGCGTTTTCCAGCTCGCGAACATTCCCTGGCCATGCCTGCTGCTCGAGCCATGCGATGGCGTCGTCGCTCAGTGACACCGACCTGCCAAACCGCTGCGCCAGCCGCGCGACGAAATGACGGGCCAGTGGCGCGATGTCCTCCTTGCGCTCCCGCAGCGGCGGCAGCTCGATCACGACGACGTTGATGCGATAAAACAGATCCTCGCGAAACCGTCCCGCCTTGGTCTCGGCCTCGAGATCGCGCGCGGTCGCCGCGAGCACCCGGGCATCTACCCTCCGCGTCTTCTGGTCGCCGACGCGGCGAATCTCATTCTCCTGGAGGACGCGCAGGAGCTTGGCCTGCAGCCCGACGGGGAGCTCCCCGATCTCGTCCAACAGCAACGTGCCGCCGCTCGCTTGCTCGAACAGCCCCGCCTTGTCGGCCGTCGCCCCGGTAAACGCGCCGCGGATATGACCGAACAGCTCCGACTCCAGCAGCGCCTCGGGGATGGCGGCGCAATTGATGCCGACAAACGCCTTGTTGGCGCGCGGGCTGGCGCGGTGAATGGCGCGTGCGATCACTTCCTTGCCGGTGCCGCTTTCCCCTGTGATCAGGACGGTCGTGTTGTGCTCCGCGACGCGCGCGACGAGCGCCAGCGCCTGCCGCATCGGGCCACTGGCGACGATCAGTCCCCGCTCCGCCGGCCCGGCGGCCAGCTGCGCCCTGAGTCCCGCGACCTCCTGCCGCAGCCGCTCGCGCTCCTCGGCCTTGCGCAGCGTCAGGACGACTTCGTCGGGGCGGAATGGCTTGGGGAGATAGTCGTAGGCACCCTCTTTCATCGCGGCAATGGCGGCGTCTTCGCCGCCGTAGGCGCTCATCACGATGACGAGGGCGGTGCCGCCGCGCTGGCGGTAGTTGCGTAGGAAGGTCAAGCCATCCATCTCGGGCATGCGCACGTCGCACAACACGAGGTCGAACGTCTCGGCGACCGCCCGGTCGAGCGCGCGGCGGCCATCCTGCTCGGCCGTGACGGTGTAGCCGGCGTCGGTGAGGAGGAGGCCGAGGCTCTGCCGCAGGCCCGGCTCATCGTCGACGACCAGGATACGTTTCAGGTCCTCACCCCCTGATCCCCCTCTCCACATTGTGGAGAGGGGGAACGATGGGAAAGAACATTTTGAAGGCCGCCCCGCCCTCGCGCGCTCCATCAACCCACACGACGCCACCCATCTCGTGGACGGAACGGGCGACGATCGCCAGGCCGAGTCCCGTGCCGCGGCCGGGCTCCTTGGTCGTGTAGAACGGCTCGAAAACCTTCTCGCGGTCTTCGGGTGCAACCCCGGGGCCGGAGTCGGCGACGAACAGCAGTGCGCCCGGCTGCCCGGCGGCGAACTCGACGCGTGCGGGCCGCCGTTCGGCCACACGGGGGAACGCGGCAAAGCTTGGATCGCTGGCGCGTTTGGTGAGCGACTGCCCAGGCTCGTACGCCCAGCGCCGCGCGCCGATGATGATCGATCCGCCTGGGGGCGTCGCGTCGACCGCGTTCAACAGCAGGTTCACCAGCGTCTGCTCGAGCACATGCGCGCGCCCCATGATCTCCGGCACGTGGAGGCCCTCATCGATCTCGGCGCGGACGTGCCGGAACGCGCCCTGGGCACGCAGCAGCTCGAAGGCCCCGCGGACGATGCGCGCGGCGTCCACCGGCAGCAGCGGATCTTCCTGTGGGCGGGCATAGTCGAGCAGGCTGCGCACGATGCGGTCGACGCGGTCGAGCTCGCGCACCATCCCTTCCGTGACTTCCTGATCGGCGCCACGGCGCCGCAGCACCTCCATGTAGGTGCCGATCGCGCTGAGCGGGTTGCCGACCTCATGGGCGACGCCGGCGGCGAGCCGGCCGATGCTCGCGAGCTTCTCCGAGCGCACCAGCTGGCTTTGGGCGTCGAGGAGGCGATCGGTCATGCGGTTCAAACGTTCGGCGAGGGTGGCAAAGTCCCGCGTCGCGGCGTCGGGGGCGCGCGTGGCCAGGTCGCCGTCGGCGACGGCGTCGGCCGTCTCCATCACGCGGGACAGCGGCCGCAGGACGAGGCGGCTGACCAGCGAGCGGCCATAGAGCACGAAGATGCCGACCTCGCCCGCGATGAGCAGCACGATGATCAAGACGCCGCGGTCGGGCGCGATCGCGAGTGCAAAAAGGGATGTCGCGACGCCGACGAGCAGGGCGAACGCGACGAGGAAGGTGAGGTAAAACAGCAGCTCCACGCGGAGCGCCGGTTTTGCCATGGGGCCCAAGATACGGAAAAAAAGAGCGGCGGGGTCTCCCCCGCCGCCCTGATGCGTCAGGCCAGAGGCCTTACGCGCACTTCGGTTCGCCTTCCTTGTTGGCAGGCGCAATCTGCGTCGACCCGACGTAAATAGCGCACGTCTTGAGCGTCGTGGTGTGGCTGACCGTCGCGGTCCAACCATCGGGCGTCACAGCGATGTTCGGGCCGAGCACACCGCTGGTCGTGTTATACGCCGTACCCAGGTTGGTCGTGTACTTCACCGAGTCGGCGAAATACGCCTCTTCGGCCGTCACGAGGTTCCGCAGGTCCGACTTCATCGACGCCAGATACGCCTTCTCCTTCGTGTTCGCGAACTTCGGAATCGCGATCGCGGCCAAAATGCCGATGATCACGACAACGATCAGAAGCTCGATGAGTGTGAAACCCTTGCGATTCATCTGGACAAACCTCCCCTGTAAGGATCTAAGACATGGGCGACACGTTTATTCCGTGGCCCATAGAGGCACGAATCATGCCTCCAAGGGATTAGCTCCACGCAAGTCCAATCTGGCGGCAGGCTTACGTCGCCAAGTCGGCGTACCCTGACGGCCTAAAATGTCGAATAAGCTCGGGCTTTTTGCAAGTCGCCGCGCTGGACGCAAGGACCGTGCAAGTCATTGCAAATAATTGTGATACCAGATCGTGTCGCTTGGAAAAAGCACCAGCGCCGAATCCCGGACTAGGGTCGCCCCTGTGCGGTCCCCGCGCTGCAGCTCGAACAGAAACCGCGCCCGCAGCCCGGTTCGGTCCGCGACTCCCGCACTGCGCGCGCGGATGCGCGCCACCAAGGGCGCGGCCGCAGCGGTGTCGCCGAGGCCGAGCAGAAAGATCGCCTGTGCCGCATCGAGGAAGGGGTCGCCGGCGAACAGCGAATCGGCGAGGTGATACTGCAGCCTCGCTCCCGCGGTGTCGCTACGGCCGGCCAGGACCGCGGCGGCCGACGCGTGTGCGCGGTAGGACTCCGGGTGCTCGACAAGCAGCGTCAGCACTTGCGCGCGGTTGTCGCGCCACGCCGACATCCGGGTCAACGATCGCGCCCCGCAGGCCAGCACGAGCAGGGCGAACGCCGCGATCGCTGGGCGCAGGCGTCGCTGCCGCTCGAGCCAAGCAAATCCGGTCACGACGAGCGCCGCGGGCAACGCCGCCGCGAGATACAGATTGCGCTCCGCGAGAACGACCCCGGACGCGAAGAACAGATTCGCCGTCGGGAGACATGAGAGTGCGGCCACTCCTGCGGCGAACGACACCGCTGGCGCCCGTCGACGGCACCAGACAACGCTTACCGGGACCGTGACGACGACGATGAGTCCGATCACCGCGGCAAATGACAACCCGCTGTATGCCGGGATTACCTGCGGACCGTAGTCGGAGGACAACGAGACCGGCCAGAACAGCAGGACGCTGGCACGAAGCACGGCGGGCAACGCCACCGCGAGGCGCCCGAACGCGCTCCTTCCATAGAATACCGCTGCCGCATCGTTCTCGCCCGCCCAACCGACCGCGAACCAGGCAGCGAGGAAGCCGAGCGTGACAACGCCGAGGGCTATCCAGAAGCCGGTGGGATACGGTGGATCATCCGCCGGCTGAAGCCACTTATCGAGCAGTATGACGACAGCGGCGATGACACCGTGCTCCTTGCTGAACATGGCAAGTGCGGCGCATACCACCGCCACGATCCACCAGCGGCGTCGCGCGGCGACCACGGCACCGAGAATCCCCGCCGCCACGAGCAGCTCCGCCCGGCCCACCAGATTCGCGACGGCCTCGACGTGCACCGGGTGCCACGCGAACACGAGACCCGCTGCGGCGGCGGCCAGCACCGGCAACCAGCGCGCGAGCACGACGACGAGTAACACGGTGGCCAGTCCATGCCACAGTGCGTTCATCAGGTGCAGCCATCCAACCCGGCCGCCGGACACCGTCCAATCGACGGCATAGCTCAGGATCGTAACGGGCCGGTAGAGACCGGCCTTTGCGTCACGCGGCCAGTACGGATCGTTGAACGCGGCGAGTGCCGCGCCGATCGAATGCGCGCCCGGGTTCGACGCGATAATCGCCCGATCGTCCTGGACGAAACCATACCGGGCGGTTGGCAGGTAGAGTGCGACGGCAGCAACGAAAACGAGCAGCAGCTCGCGTCTCACGGCATCCGTGCCCACAGAGAATCTGCGGCCGCCGTATCGCCGCGCTGGCGGGCGGCCAGCGACTGAATGCGATAGTACCCACCGCAGCGATAGCACAGTTGCTCGAGATTCACGAGCATCGAATCCGCGACACGGAATTGCCCGAGTGTAAATGCAGCATCGGCGCCCGTGATGTATATCGCCGGGTCGCGAGCGTAGGCGCGCTCCGAAATTCGCACCGCAGCCAACGAGCGCGCGGCCTGCCGATGGCTGAGATAGTGCACCGCCATCCGCTGCGGTCCACGGAAGGAGTTGGGAGAATCGGTGAGAATGCTCAGCGTCACGGCGAAGTCGTCATGCCACACCGGCGTCCGCAGCGCAGACCGAACGCCTCCAGCGAGCACCAGGAGGACGGTCACAACGCGCAGTCGCGCGACATCGAGGCGAGCCAGTGCCGCGCCAGCCGCGACTGCGAGACCGACCGACGGCAGGTACAACGTGCGCTCAGCCATGAGCACGCCGGTCGAAAACAGCAGATTCGCCACAGGCAGGAACGCGATGGCGATCCACCCCAGGCCGAAGGCTTCGACGCGCCTGCCGCGGCGCCACGCCAGCACGAGCAGTACGGCCCAGAGCGCCAGGCACGCCAGGCCGAGCGCGAATCGTCCGTCCAGCAGCGAGCGCACGATCGTGCGCTCGCCTGGCGAGTAGTCGACGCGCAGCGTCAGCGGTGCGACGAGCAGGCGAGCCACATCGGTAAGCGCCGCGACCGCGGTAAGCCGCCCCGCGAAGGCACTTTCTCCCAGGAACACGGGCGCGATCGCATGATACCGCTCGTAGGGGTGGAGCACGCTCCATCGCACGACACCGTAAACAAGCGCGATTACAACCCAGCTGACGGCGAACTCGGCCATACGCCGGCGCGTCGGCCGCACGGGCGCCTCCGCCGATGGGGAGGGGGGGGGCCCAATGCCAAGAGCCCAGGCCCACACGATCAGGCCCGGGGCCACCGCGGCGTTCTCCTTGCTCAGCAGGCCGAGCAACAGGGCCACGCCGCTCCAGATGACGCTGTCTCGCACCACCGCCGCGTAGACCGCGAGACACACGGCTGCTGCCGCCATGAGCTCGGCGCGGCCTATGACATTCGCGACCGCTTCCACATGGACGGGATGGACGGCGAAGATCGCGCCCGCGACGACGGCGGCGGCCGTGCCTGACCAGCGACGCACCAGCGCCGTGACCGCGACGGCCGTGCCCGCGTGCCACAGCAGATTCATCGCGTGAAACCAGGCCGGATGACCGTGAACGAGTGACCAGTCCACAGCAAACGTCGCCAGCGGGAGCGGGCGGTACATGTGACCGCCCAGGTCGGGTGGCCAGTACGGCGCCGCGAACGCGCCCCCCACGCCCCGCAGCGAATGGACGAGCGGGTTCCACAGGATGATGTACAGATCGTCCATCGCGAACGAGTTCCACAGGGCCGGCACGTACGGCACCAGCGCGCAGAGCAGGACGGCGAGGTACAGCCGGCGGTCTTTACGGTCCACGGTTCACCGCAAAGAGCCAGCGGCCATCGGACCAGCGATAAATGCCCGTCAACCAGGTGGGGTAGGCACCGAGCAGCGCGCGCAGCTCGATCGCCGAAGGCGACGTCGCACTGGCGAGCAGGACATGCGTCACGCCCATGCGCTCGAGATAAGCGCGATGCTCTGCCGGCGTCGGGCGGATCACGTCACGCCCTCGATAACTCTCGAGATAGAGCGGCACCGCCTGGCGGCGGGTGTACAGCCAGACGAGGGCTTCGTCGTCCGTCGCGACCACGGCGTCCGCTGGAAGATTCCCGACTACGGGGAGCAGCTCGGCGAAATTGGCCGAAATCGCGCGTGCCTGCGCCTCCCACCACCGGCCCGCGAAGCCGCGCACCTCGTAATGCAGATACCCGCCGGCGACCAGCGCCGCGAGGAAACCGACGGCGATGCGCGCACGCGGCCAGCGCCGCCAGATCTCGAGCATCCCCGCTACCCAAACGAGTCCCAGCCAGGGGAGGACCGCCCAGAGGAACCTGTCGGGCGGGTGCGGCCAAACCGCGAGAACGAGAAAGTAGAAGACCAGCGCCAGCCCAATCGCCGAGCGGCGCCATACCACCACCAGGCCGTACAGGCCGACTCCGAGCGCGATCGTCGCGATGATGTCATAGAGCCAGCGTACAGGAATCCACCCGAATACCAATGCCTCGAGCGGCCGCGACATGTCGGGGACGTTGACGGCTATCGCCGAGAGACCGGCCTGCCGGAGGTGCGCGGAGTAATTGCCGTAGCCGAGGGCGAGCGCCGGATCGATGAAGCGCGCATGCGTGATGACCCACAGTCCCCAGGCCACCGCGGCGAGGAGGGGGAGCAGCAGCACGATGACGAGCCTGCGGCGCTGCGCCCCCCCCCGTCGCGCCAGCACGAAACAGAGAGCACCCGCAACGATCGTGACGCCGATGGATCGCGTCAGCAACGCGAGTGCGGCTGCCGTCCCAGCGATCCAAGGAGAGAATTCGCGATCGGTTGCCATGATGGCAACGGCCAACAGCACGCTGAACAGCGGCTCGGCGAAGAGCACGGACTGCGTCGCCAGGACAGGAATGGCAACGGCTGCGCCAAACACCACAGCTGCCGGAACCCAGCGGCGCAGCCCTGGACCGAGGATCTCGGTGCGCGTCGCATGCCACACGATGAGCCCGGCAGCGGTTGCGCCGAAGAACGCGTTGAGGACCTTACCGGCCAGCGCCGCGCCGCCGACAGACAAGAGTCCAAAGAACGGCGCCAACACGACGGGATAGAGCGGCGGGTAGTGCACGGCAGCCGGTATTCCAGGAAGACTCGGATGGACATAGCCGTGGCCGCTCGCGAGCGCCGTCGCCAGGCCGGCGTAGAGGCCGTCGTCGTAAAAAACGCCCACAAGCGCCTGATTCAATGCCAGCATACCGACGGCCAGTGTGGCGGCCGCGGTGACGAGCCCGGCCTTTACTTCGGTGGTAAGCGCCAAGTGTGAGCGTTGCGCGGAACGAGCAGGTTGTACCGCAAAATGTGAAACAAGGCCGCGAAACCGTCGCGCCACGTGATCTTCTTGCCCTCGGCGTAGGTGCGGCCGCCGTAGGAGATGGGCATTTCCCAGATGCGGGCGCGGGCCTGCGCCAGGCGCGCCGTGATCTCCACCTCGAAGCCGAAGCGATTCGATGTCAGCGGCAGCCGCTTGATGAGATCCATCCGCACCAGCTTGTAGCAGGTCTCGAGATCGGTCAGGTTGAGATTGGTGAACATGTTCGACAACAACGTGAGAAACCGGTTGCCGACGTAGTGCCAGAAGTAGAGCACGCGATGCGGGCCACCCTGAAACCGTGATCCGTAGACCGCGTCGGCCTTGCCGGTGCTGATCGGTTGCAGCAGCGCCGGAAGGTCGGTGGGATCGTACTCCAGGTCCGCGTCCTGCACCACGAGCGCATCGCCGGTCGCCGCCGCGATGCCGCTCCGGATCCCCGCTCCCTTGCCCCGATTCCTGTCGTGGTGAATGACCTGATCGACCACGCCATCCCGAGCGAGCTGGTCGAGAATCTCCCGAGTCCCATCGGTCGATGCGTCATTCACCACGATGATCTCGACGCGGAGCGGAACCTCACGGACCCGCCGGAGCGCGGCTTCGACGGTCGCGGCTTCATTGAAGGCGGGCACGACCACCGACAGCAACAGGTTCTTCACGCCGCTGCGCCGATCGCGATGAGCGATTGACCGACTCGCCAGGGGAGCAGCCGCTCCAGCCGGAACAGCGGGACGAGCGCGTCGTACAGTCGCAGCGAGCCCGCCGGAATCGTCTGGCGACGCAAGACCCGCCCGGCGAACCACCATCCGGGGATGCCGGCGCTGTTGAAGTACTCGATGTGGACCACCGTGAAGCCGGTGCTTCGCATCCGGGCCGCCAGCCCGGCGCGCGTGTAGCGGCGGTGATGCCCCAACGCACGATCGATCGAGCCGTAGAGCGCCGGCAGTGCGGGCACCAGCAGGACGAGCCGCCCCCGCGGCGCCAGCAACGCCCGGATCGCGACGAGCGACGCGATGTCGTTCTCCACGTGCTCGAGCACGTTGAGGCAGATGACGGTATCGAAGCGCTCGCCGCCGAGCGCATCGTGCTCATGCGGCAGGTAGAGGCGCGCCACCGCGACGTTGGGATGCCCCGCGAATCGCTGCCGCAGCCGGGTCAGGTACTCCTCCCGCGTGTCGGTGAGCACCAGCCGCTCGCGATCGGCCAGGAACGCCGAGAGGTTACCGATGCCGGAGCCGATCTCGAGCACGCGCCGGCCGATCCAGCGGTGCAGGCGGTCGAACATCCAGCGATTATAGCGGACGGCGCCGGAGAGCTGCTCCAGCGTCTCCGCGCCGATCGGGTCACTCGGGTCCGGGGCCAGGGCCTGGGCCTTCGTACCGGCTCAGCTTGCGGTACAGCGTGGAGGGATCGATCCCCAGCACCTCGGCGGCCCGCGTCTTGTTGCCGCCTTCGCTCTGCAGCACCCACGTGATGTACGCCTGCTCGATCACGTCGAGCGATGGATTCTGGTGCGGACGCTCCGCCACCAGCGGCTCCGTCTTGCGCTCGCTGATCCGGTCCGGGATCGCGGAGCGCGGAATCACGTCCCCCTTGGTGAGGGTGACGGCCCGCTCCAGCGCGTTCTCGAGCTCACGCACGTTGCCGGGCCAGTCGTAGGCCATGATGACTTCTTCGGCCTCGGGCGACAGCGACTTCGCCGCTTCGCTCCGTTCGCCGGCGATGTGCCCGAGGAATTCCTTCACGAAGATCGGGATGTCGTCGCGCCGGTCGCGCAGCGGCGGCAGGTGGATGTTGATGACGTTGAGCCGGTAGTAGAGATCGGTGCGGAACCGCCCGCGCTTGATGTCCTCTTCCAGATCGCGGTTGGTCGCGGCGACGACCCGTACGTCGACGGGTATCGCCTCGGTGCCCCCCACCGGGATCGCTTCGCGCTCCTGCAGCACGCGCAGCAGTTTGACCTGCGTGGCGGGGGACATCTCCCCGATTTCATCGAGGAAGAACGTCCCGCCGCGCGCGGCGGCGAACAGTCCCTGCTTGTCACGCACCGCTCCGGTGAACGACCCTTTCACGTGGCCGAACAGCTCGGACTCGAGCAGGCTTTCGGGCAGCGCGCCGCAGTTGAGCGAGAGGAACTGCCCTTCGACACGCGCGGACAGCTCGTGGAGGTAGCGGGCGATGACTTCCTTGCCGGTGCCCGACTCCCCCTGGATGAGCACCGTGCTCTCGGTCGGGGCCACCTGCTCCGCGAGCCGCAGCACTTCGCTGAAGAGCCGCGACTTGCCGAGCGGCTTCACCTGGCCGGAGCGCTCGCGGCGGCGGATCTCCTGCTTGAGCTGCTTGTTCTCCGCCCGCAGGCGCCGGTGCTCCGCGGCACGGCGGCAGATCGCCACCATGTCGTCGTTCGAGAACGGCTTTTGTATATAGTAGAAAGCACCCTCGTTCACGGCCTGGATTGCGGTCTGCAGCGACGCCTGGGCGGTCATCAGGATGACGGGCGTCTCGGGATCCTGCCCGCGCACCGCCGAAAGGATCTCGATGCCGGTGACGCCGGGCATCTTGAGGTCGGTGAGGACGATATCGGGCGCCGAGCCTTTGAGCTGCTCCAGACCCGCCTTGCCCCCCTGCGCGATGGTGACGTCGAAGCCCTCGTTCTTCAGCAGGATGCGCAGGGTTTCGAGGATCCCCTGCTCGTCGTCGATGACGAGGATAGACGGTGCGGTGGTGGCCATTACGCGGCTTCCTCCTTCCGACGCGCGGCCGGGAAGTAAATGGTGAACGTCGTTCCCCCCCCCCCGGCCTTCGTGTCAACGAGTACGATGCCGCGGTGGGCTTCCACAGCACGCTGTACGATGGCGAGTCCGAGTCCCGTGCCTCCCACGCGTCCGGTGGCGAACGGCTCGAACAAGCGCTCCTGAAGCTCGTCCGGAATGCCCGGGCCGTTGTCGCTGACGCGCAACGCGACCGGGTTCTCGATGCCCGCCGCCCCCGGCAGCTCGTTCGCCGATGCGCGGCCGGTGCGCACCACGACCGCGGCCTTCGCACCGGCCGCCTGCACGGCATTGAGCACGAGGTTCGAGACGACGCGGTGCAGCAGGTCCTCGTCGCCCTCCATGGGCGTGGGGTCGCCTTCGAGGGTGATCTTGACGCGGGCGCCGCAGTCAGGATGTTGGCGGACCAGCCGGATCGCCGCTTCCGCCACCTGGTGCAGATCCATGGGCCGGCATTCGGTCACGCGCACGCGCGAGAAGTCGAGGAACTCGGACAACAGCCGGGACAGCCGGTCGCTTTCGCGCACGATCAGGTTGGCCAGGAACTTCTCATCCGGGTTGGCACGGGATGAGCGGCCCAGCTGCTCCACCGAGCTGCGGATCGACGCCAGCGGATTCTTGATCTCGTGCGCCAGGCTCGACGACAGCTCCGCCACCGCCTCGAGCCGCTCGGCGCGGAGATGCAGCTCTTCCAGACGCTTGGAATCGGAGATGTCGGTGAAGATCGCCGAAACGCGGGGCTGGGCGCCGACAGGACCATCGAGCGTGGTCGTCGTGACACCGATCGGGAAGCTGTGGTCGGGACGGTGTACGGTCGCCTCGACGCGCATCAACCGCACGCCGCGCCGCGCGGTGGACGTCACCGCCGCCCAGAACTCGGGCGCCAGCCGCGCGAACTCCGGCATCACGGATTTGCCCAGCCACTCGCGAGCCCGAAACCCGAGGATCTCTTCCGAAGCGGGATTGGCGTAGAGCAGCCGGCCGTCGGCATCGACGGTAAGCACGCCGGTGCGGAGGTTGCGGAGCACGTCGTCCGCCTCGAGCTGGACCTGACGCACCTCCGCGGCGAGCGCCTCGCGCTCGGCGCCCATCACATTGACGCGACTCGCCACATAGGCCGTCACGACGGCGACGAGCACGAACACCCCCAGCTGGATCCAGATCCCGGCGGTAACGCCCGCGGAGTGGCCCCAGAAGACATCGGCGAAGTAGACGAGCCCGGCGAACAAGGTCACGAGGCCGGCGTTGGCCGGCGGCATGAGAAGCGCCGTCACCGCGATGAGGATGACGTAGAGACTGGCGAGATCGCTCTCCGCCCCTCCCGTGATGTGGACGACGGCGGTGATCAGGAGCACGTCGAACAGCGCCTGGAGATAGAGGAACGTCGGCCCCGGCAGCCTGCGCCGGAAATGGGTGTGCCAGTACGACGCCAGGGCGACCCCCGTGGCCGTCACGAGCATCAGGGACGTGGCGAGGATGTCCAGCGGCGCGGCGACCCGGATTTTCAGGGCGGCGGTGACGTAAATGGCCGTGGCCAGGCACATCCGCCCGACATAGACCAGGCGAAGGAGCTGGAGCTGGGTCGGTACGGCAGACGATTTGGCATTTAGCCACCGCATGGGGGGCCATTATTGGCTGGCATCTGGCAAAATGCAATAGTTTCGGTCACACATCGACGGTAAGGGACGGTAGAAGACGGTAAAGGACGGTAAGGGTGTGAGGCCCCTACCGTCCTTTACCGTCCCTTACCATCCCTTACCGTCTCTTTATTGCACCGCGTTGACCATGTCGAAAATGGGCAGATACATCGCGACCACCATACCTCCCACGATGACGCCCAGCACGACGATCATGATCGGCTCGAGCAGCGAGAGCAGCGCGCTGACCGCGGCGTCGACCTCGTCGTCGTAGAAGTCGGCGATTTTGGTGAGCATCTCGTCCAGGCCGCCGGTCTGCTCGCCCACCGCAATCATCGAGATGACCATGGGCGGGAAGACCTTCGATTTCTGGAGCGGCGCCGCAATCGTCTCGCCGCCGGCGATCGAGGCGCGCGACTCCATCACCGCGTTGTGGATGACCATGTTGCCGGCGGTGCGCGCCGTGATCTCGAGGCCGTCGAGAATCGACACGCCCGACGAGATGAGCGTGCCGAGGGTGCGCGTGAAGCGCGACACCGCCGACTTCCGCAGCAGGTCGCCGAGCACGGGGAGGCTGAGCATCAGCTTGTCGATCTGGAGCTTCCCAGGCGTCGTCTTATAGTACCGGTTCACGGCCACGAAGCCGAAGATTCCGACCGCGATGATCGCCCACCAGAAGTTCTTGAGGACGTTGCTCGCCCCGATGACGATGCGGGTCGGGAGGGGCAGCGCCAGGTTGACGGACGCAAACATGCTTTGGAACGTCGGAATCACGAAGATCAGCAGCACGGCGATCGCGATGCCGGCGACCGAGAAAATCACGGCCGGGTAGATCATCGCGCCCTTCACCTTGCGGACGATGGCGTCGTTCTTTTCCAGGAACTGCGCCAGGCGCAGCAGGATCGTGTCGAGAATACCGCCCGCCTCACCGGCGGCCACCATGTTGACGTACAGATCGGTGAACGCCTTGGGATGCTTGCGCAGCGCGTCCGCCAGGGTGTGGCCGCTCTCGACGTCGTAGACGACCTGGCGCGTGACGTCGGCCAGCACCTTGTTCTCGGTCTGCTGCGACAGGATGTCGAGCGCCTGCACCAGCGGCAGGCCGGAGTTGATCATGGTGGCGAACTGCCGCGTGAAGATCACGACGTCGCGCGTCTTCACGCCGGCCTTGAAGAAATCGGCGAGGCCGCCGCCCTTCCCCTTCGCCTCGCGGACCTGCACGACCACCATGCGGTTCTTGCGCAGGTGGGCAATGACGTCATCGCGCGACGCGAGGTCGATCTTGTCGCGGACGAGATCGCCCTTCAGGTTGCGCGCTGTGTATTCAAAGCTCGGCATGATTACCTCCGCACGGCCACTTTAGGTGGACCGGCCTGCGCGGGCGCTCCCGCAGCCGGAGCTCTGTCGTCATCGGGCGGCGTCTCGCCGATCGAGCGCAAAAAGTCGTTCGGCTTCGACGTCACCCGTAAGCATTCGTCCTTCGTGACTTCACGGCCCATGTACAACTGATATAGCGCATCATTGAGCGTCTGCATGCCGTACTTCTTTCCTGCCTGCATCGACGACTCGATCTGGTGGACCTTGTCGTCGCGGATCAGCGCGCGAATCGCGGGCGTGCAGATCATGATCTCGGCGGCCATGACGCGGCCCCGCCCCTTGGCGCGCTGCAGCAGCGTCTGCGTCAGCACCCCTTCGAGCACGAACGCGAGCTGCGCCCGTACCTGCGACTGCTGGTGCGACGGGAAGACGTCGATGATACGGTTGATCGACTCGGCGGCGGAGTTGGTGTGCAGCGTCGCGAAGGCCAGGTGGCCGGTCTCCGCGATCGTCAGCGCCGCCTGAATCGTCTCGAGATCGCGCATTTCGCCGATCAGCACGACGTCGGGGTCCTGGCGCAGCGCGTACTTCAGCGCGGCCTGGAAGCTGTTGGTGTCGGTGCCGACTTCGCGCTGGTTGAGGATGCAGGCCTGGTGGCGGTGGGTGAACTCGATCGGATCTTCCACCGTGATGATGTGCCCTTTCAGCTCTTTATTGATCTTGTCGATCATCGCGGCCAGCGTCGTGCTCTTGCCCGAGCCGGTGGGCCCGGTGACGAGCACGAGCCCGCGCGGGCGGTCGGCGAGCTGCGCCACGACATTGGGCAGTCCCAGCTCACCGAACGTCTTCACGGTGAAGGGAATCTGCCGGATGACGACCGACACACAGCCCCGCTGCTTGAAGACGTTACCGCGGAAGCGAGCCAGGTTCTGAATGCCGAACGAGAAGTCGAGCTCGTTTTCCGTCTCGAAGCGTTTCTTCTGGTTCTCGGTGAGCACCGAGTACGCAAGCGACAGCGTGTCCTTGGGCGTCATGACCTCTTCACTGGAGGCGTTCACGATATCGCCATCCACGCGGATCTTGGGCCGCTCGCCTGCCACGAGGTGGAGGTCGGAAGCGTCCTTCTCGATCATCTCCTCGAGCAACGCCCGGAGGTTGATTGGCATGCTTCCTCTCCTTATCCGGCTGCGGTTTCTTTGACGACTTCTTCGAGCGTAGTCACGCCCTTCTTGACCTTCAGCATCCCGTCCATACGGAGCGTCAACATGCCTTCCTTCACGGCCAGGTCGCGCAGCTCCTCGGTCGAGGCGCCCTTGAGGATCTCGCGGCGCAGCGGGCTCGTCAGCGCCATCACCTCGTACAGCCCCTGTCGGCCGCGGTATCCGGTGCCGGCGCAGGTATCGCACCCTGCGCCCTTGAAGAACGGCCCTTCTTTCTTGTCGATGGCGAAGGCATGCATCTCCTCGGCCGTGTACTCATGCTGCGTCTTGCAGTCCTTGCAGATCCGCCGCACCAGCCGCTGCGCCGCGATCAGATTCACGGCGCTGGCGACGTTGAACGGCTCGATGCCCATGTCCACCATGCGCGTGATGGTCGAGGGCGCGTCATTGGTGTGCAGCGTCGACAGCACGAGGTGGCCCGTGAGCGCGGCCTTGATCGCGATCGAGCCCGTCTCGAGATCGCGGATCTCGCCGACCATGATGATGTTCGGATCCTGCCGCAGGAACGCCTTCAGGGCCGCCGCAAACGTCATGCCGACTTCGTTCCGCACGAGCACCTGATTGATGCCGAGCAGGTTGTACTCGACCGGGTCCTCGGCGGTCATGATGTTCACGTCGATCTGATTGATCCGCGACAGCGCGGAGTAGAGCGTCGTCGTCTTGCCGGAGCCTGTGGGCCCCGTCACCAGCACCATGCCGTAGGGATTCTCGATCGCCCGCAGCAGGTTCTCTTCCGCCTTGGGCTCGAAGCCGAAGGTCTTGAGGTCGAGCGTCAGGTTGCCCTTGTCGAGAATACGCAGCACGATCTTCTCGCCGAACAGCACCGGCAGCGTCGAGACGCGGAAATCGATCACGCGCGACCCCATCTTGAGCTTGATGCGCCCGTCCTGTGGGACGCGCCGCTCGGCGATGTTCAGCTGCGCCATGATCTTCACGCGCGACGTGAGGGCGGCCCGCATCTTCACCGGCGGCTTCATCACTTCGTGCAGCGCGCCGTCGACGCGATAGCGCACCCGCATCTCGTGCTCGAACGGCTCGATGTGAATGTCCGATGCCCCACGCTTCACGGCATCGGTCAGCAAGCCATTGATGAGCTTCACGACGGGCGCGTCATCGGCCAGGTCCTGGGCCTTGACGTCTTCGTCTTCCTGGTCCTCCACGACCTCCAGGTCTTCTTCCTGCTCCACGCTCTTAAGCAGGCTCTGGAGCTGCGCATCCGACTGCTGGTAGTAGCGCTCGATCGCGTTGCGGAGGGTGTATTCGCCGGCGATGACCGGGAAGACGTCGCAGCGGGTGATGAACTTGATGTCTTCGATCGCCGTCACGTTGTTCGGGTCGGCGATCGCCACCGTCAGGGTTCGCCCCTCGCGCTTGAGCGGCAGGACGCTGTGCTTGTTGGCGATGTCGGGGGGGATGAGCTTCAGGATCTTGGCATCGACCTCAAAGCGCGACAAGTCCACCGCCGGCATGCGGTACTGCCGGGCCAGCATCTTGCTGACCTCGGTTTCCTCTATGAAGCCGAGCTTGACCAGGGTATAGCCCAGCCGCATGCCGGAGTTTTTCTGCTCCAGGAGGGCCTTGCGGAGCTGCTCCTGGGTGATCAGCCCTTCACGGACAAGGATCTCACCGAGCTTGTCCTGGGTAATCGCAACACTCGCCGTATGCAACTCGTTGAATTTGAAGGGACTAAAATGGGAGGCGAGGTAGGGCGGGTCAAGGCTGGACGACGAAAGGGCGTATGGCGTCCAATAATTTGGCACCCACGCCAGGCACGCTGTCGAGCCGCGCGAGACTGCCAAACGGACCGTGTTCGCTGCGCCACGCAACAATGCGCTGCGCCAATGCGGGACCGATCCGTGGCAGGCGAGTGATTTCGCTCACATCTGCACGATCGAGGTCGATGCGCTCCCCTGGCATCAGTGGGCGGGAAAGGCGCGCCGCGCGATTGGCGACTTCTCGCAGCGCGCCCGGCCGGGATTCGGCGGTCGATTGGAGTCGAATATCACCTGGCGGGTGATCTGGAGAGGGTGACAACACGAATCGAACGCCAGCGCCGGCCAAGGCCAGGCACGCCAGCAAGAGCGCGGCGCGACGATCGTCCATCCCGCAACCTATGGACCGCTTACGAATCCTCGACATCAAAAAAAACGCGGCGGTCAAACGAAAAATGCGGCGGTCAAGAGACGACTGCGGCGGTCGACGGTCGTAGTTGTTTGTTGACCGCCGATTTTGTTTCTTGACCGCCGCACTTGCCTTTGACCGCCGCCGTTTATTGCCTCACCAGTGCCACCGCCACATCACCGACAATCTGCAGTGATTCCGGGCTGACTTTATCGATCGTATCCTCGGTCGTGTGCCAGTACGGATAATCGAAGTCCACGATGTCGATCGCGTGGATGCCCGCCTTCTGGAGCGAGACGTGATCGTCAATGAGGGTCTGCCCCACGCTCGGGACGAACTGGCGCTCGTGGCCCCGCTGCGCCGCGACCCGCCACACTCGCTGCACGACCTCGGGCGCGAAGGCCATAGACTGGCCTTCCTGGAAGATCTGCAGATCCTTGTCGCCGACCATGTCGAACAGCACCGCGAACAATGGTTGATAGCCGGCGGGCTGATGGGCGGCAAACCAGCGCGATCCGATCAACACGTCGTTCGAATCGGCAAAATCGCCGTAGTCCTCGCCGTCCACGAAGAGCAGATCGACTCCGTTGGCCGGCGGGTGAGCCTTGAGCGCGTCCGCGACGCCCAGCAGCACCGCGACTCCCGACGCCCCATCATTGGCGCCGGGCACGGGCAGCCGCTGCTGGCCAAGGTTCTGGCTGCGGTCGGCCATCGGCCGCGTGTCCCAGTGTGCCAGGAACAGCACGCGCTCGCTGGCCTGCGGGCGGAAGCGCGCGAAGAAATTCCGCAGCCGGAGCGTCTCGCCCTTCCGCGTGAAGTGGCGAATCTCCTGAACGATCACGGTGTCGGCGCGCGCGCGGAGCTCGGCGAGCAGCCAGTCGCCCGTCTGCTCATGGCCCGGCTTGTTCGGAATGCGCGGGCCGAACGACATCTGCTTCTCGATGTAGGTGAACGCCGTGGGCCCACTGAATTCACTCGCGCCGCCCTTGCCATCGCCCGCGCGCGCCTGGCACGCCAATGTGAAGACCATTCCCACGCACCACGTACCACGCACCACGCACGATTTCATCGGATCTGCCCCACGCTGGTCGACAGCTGGACGAAGGCCGTAATCACGAACTGGGAGATCTTGCGGTTCGTTTGCCGCTCCTCATTGAGGACATACGCCATCTGCAGGCCCGCGCCCATGTTGTTGGGAAGATCGGTGTCCATGGTAAGCTGGGCCTGCGACTGCCGGCTGTCCACGTACGGCACGCAGTCCGGCTGCCCGGCGCGGCGCAGACAGATCGTGTTGTCGGCTACGGAATACCCCGCCGTCGTGCGGATGTTGGAGCGCCAGCGGCCCAGGCGCGGTGGCTTGAACGAGAAGGTCACGGTGCTGTTCTGCCCGTTGCGCACGTTGCGGAACAGATTCCCCGCCGCGACCCGATCCGAGGAGGTCCGGGAGAGGTCCACCGTGGTGAACACGACACCCAGCCACGTGAGGGAAACGGACGGCGTGAAGGACTTGTCGACCGTGCTGGCCAACGAGACGCTCCCCGGCGTTCCGAAGGTCGGCTGTTCGTTCACCGACTCGGCGCGGCGGTAGCCGACGCGGGCACTGATGTTCGACAGGATCCGGCCCACAAACGCGCGCGAGGGTGAGAGCGACCAGGTGATCGCTCCGCTGGGCCATTCCCGGGTCCGGTTGCGGATCGCGACCTGCTGATCGGTGCGCAACGTCCATGCGATGCCCCGCGTGCGCCGGAAGGTGGCGTTCAGGCGCAGCCCGAGCGGCAGCACGGCCGCGCCGCCCGTCGACAAGGTGGTGCTCTGCGTCGCCGACGTCGCAGGCACGCCATTCACCGCGCGGAAGGCATCGAATCCTCCCAGCGCGAATTGATATCCCGTCGGCGGGGCGTCCGTCGCGCGGCTGAAGCTGGACGCCTGCTGGGCGCCATACGACACGTCGACGCCGGTGATGCGGCCGAGCCACTGCGTGACGACCGAGGAGTCGCCGAAGATCGACTGCGCCAGGCGGCGCGTGTCGAGCTGCGCCCCGGTCTCGAACCGGCGCGCGTTACTGAACGCCGCCGGAACCCGGAACTCGCCCGCGGTGTCGCCTTCGGTGCGCGCCGGCTGGCGGGCATTGGGGTCGCGCGTGAAGGCGAACGTGGAAGCGACGGACGCGCGGGGGCGTATCCAGCTTCCCACGCGCGGCGTGAGCGCGAGCGACGATGTAATGAGACGCTGGGTCTCGATGCCGACGTTGCTCCCGAACAACGAGGAGCGCTGCTGGCGGATGAGGCGGCCGATCGTCGTCGAGTCGCCGTAGTCACGCAGATCCCGGGTGGAGGTGGCATCGACACCCAGCTGGACGCCGGTGAGCGGCGCGAGCGACACGCCACCGGAGTTTTGCCACAGTCGCGTCTGCGAAATCGCCGGCGGTGCCGTATCCCCCGGCAGCTGGATCGGCACGACGAACGTCGCGCGCTCGCCGTCCGACCCCACGATGCCGGAGCGGAAATGGACGCGTGAAGGATTGAGCCGCAGCGACACGCCGCCGAGCCGGACGACCGCGGCGTTCGGCGCCATGGAGTAATCGAGGCTCAAGGCGTAGTTCGACGCGCTCGCGCGCGACAGCTCGGTGCGCACGTCACCGCTGGCCCACAAGCCCGCGACCGACACCGGATCGAGCAGCCAGCGGGCGAGACCGCCGGCGGCGGTGCGGATGCGGCGCGCGGAAAACGCGTAGCTGGCCGCCGTCGAGCGGGGCGTGCGCAGCCCCTGGAGCGCATCGGCGCGCAGGTCCGTCTGACTCAGGTAGAAGGGCTCGCTCGCGGCCAGCGTGCGCTGGAATGTCACCGGGAC
>Ga0137372_10000064_pt1 | contig 71762 bp, 66 predicted proteins | sample SagtaG_6_FD_104911 | JGI IMG/M metagenome (GOLD analysis project Ga0137372, IMG submission 104911) | Vadose zone soil microbial communities from Sagehorn Ranch, Mendocino, California, USA - Sage1_R_60_16 metaG | ecosystem: Environmental > Terrestrial > Soil > Vadose zone | place: USA...
ACCAAACGCGCCCGCAAGCATGGTGTTCACGGCGATGATGCCGATGCGCAGGTCACCATTCCCCGATGCGCCCAGGGTACTGCCGGGGTTGAAACCAAACCAGCCGAAAGCAAGAATGAAGCAACCCAGCAGGGCTAACACCATGTTGTGTCCGGGGATGGTATTCGCGCTTCCATCGCGATTGTACTTGCCAAGACGTGCGCCTAACATAATGGCTCCGGCAAGCGCGCACCAGCCACCAACGGCGTGCACCACCCCGCTTCCTGCAAAGTCGATGTAGCCTTTCCCCAGGCCGATCGCTCCCAACTGTGAGAGCCAACCGCCGCCCCAGGCCCAGTTGGCGAAGACAGGATAGACCAGGGTCGAAACAAAGAGCGCGTAAACGCAGAAGGCTGACCACTTCCAGCGTTCTGCCATCGCACCTGTGGGAATGGTTGCGGTGGTATCCATGAACACCATCTGGAACAGGAACATGACTGCGATACCGACATCATAAGTGCCATCGTTGAGGAAAAAGCCCTTATATCCGATAATACCCCAGTTTGTGCCTCCAATCGGAATGGCGAGTTCCTTGTTCAGCGAGGAGAGACCACCTAGATTAGGCACACCGACCAGGCCAACGCCGCCATTCTGGAAGGCGAAACCGCAGATCCAGTAACCTATCATGCCGAGGCCATAGACCATAAAGTTCATCGCCATCGTATGACCAGCATTCTTGGCCCGACAGAGGCCGGTTTCGACAAGCGCGAACCCTGCCTGCATGAACATGACAAGATAACCTGTCACCAACGTCCACACGAAGTTGATGCCAAGACGGTTCTCATCAACGATCAGGGCAAGATTATAGGCAAATGGCTCGTTCGATTTCGCCGTGTCGAGCTGCTTCTGGGTCATGGGTGTGCCATTCGCCGAGACACCGGTCAAGTTGCTCTGGTTGGCCGAGTTCAAGCCACTTGGATCAGCCCCCTGTCCACACGCAGTTAAAAGAAAGAGTAGGCTTACACCGAACAGTGCCATCAGGGCGATGAGCGAGAGACGCCGTCTCAGCCAAAGCATTACAGAGCGATCCAGGAATTTTGGAGGAGCCTCATCGCGCACTTGTAGGAAGCACTGGAAATAAGGCAGTACTTCATCATGACGGGATGCCAGCACAAAAAGTGGCAAAGCGCCAAAGCCTTTGCGTGGCACGAGCATGACTTTCGCCCCCCGATAGCGCACGTACTCGAACTCTTTCCACTTGCGGAAGAGGACATTGTTACATGCGATACCTAGTGTCGTGAACTGGTAGCGCACCGGGAGATTGACGAGAGCAAGAGCCATAAGGATAAGAACCAGCTCTACCGTCGTCGGGAACCAATTACCAATGGCACTGAGAACAAGTAAAGCGCCCAGCGCGTAGAGATTCATACGATGGAGCAGCAACTTCTCACGGTAGGTGAGGGTCACTGTCGCTACAACACTCCCCTCGGACTTGAATCCGAAGGGCAGTCCGATTCGTAGCAACATCAGCATAAAAGAAAAACCGATCAATATCCAAACCAGCATAAGACCATCCTTTCTCTAAAACAGGGAAGATAAAATCTAGTGCAACTCCACCTTACCAGAAGCAGAGGTCTCATCGCTCTTTCGTGGCATGAACCGGGCAAAGAGACGCATCCAGCGATGCGGGTCGGGTAGCTCGCGCATAACCATGCTTTTGCTTTTTTGCCGAGCCTGCACGAGCAGTTGCCGGACCATCGCGACAACATGCTCATTCGAGCCATGCGGCCCTTTTAAACCTCGCTCAAGGATTTCGACGGAACTATGATAAAACCCCATGCGGTAGTAGTATTCAGCATATTTTAGATGCGCTAGTAAGTTCGTTGGTTCATCTTTGAGAGCGCGCTCCAACTCTTCTTCGGCCCTCGCGATATCGTAGCGCTTGAGGTATTCTACGCCCAGGTAAGCTCTGGCCGGTATGTAGAATGGATCGACGCTCAGAGCCTTCTCGAGTGCGTTGACGGTTTCATCATTCGAATCTTGCTCCAGATAGACCATCGCCATCCCAAAATAGGCCTGTGGCCGCTCTGGCTCGGATTCGGCTGCATGTCGAAAACGGATTAAAGCTGCATCCGGGTCTCCTCTACGTAAGCTGGCATATCCCTTGTCAAGCAGATCTGTGTACATTCGCTTCCTCCTGAAACATGATGTCCTCCATGCCTTCTTCAATCATCTCTAACAATGGTTCTGCCACCGGTGATCGCTTTACTCCCGATTGCGGCCGAGCGAGGTAGACCAGCTTGAGCAGCAAGGGCGTGACTAGCGTTGTGACAAGAGTAATTAGGATGACAACTGAGAACAGTGAAGTATTGATGAGCCCAGCCTGAAGTCCAATCGTGGCAGTAATCAGCGCCACCTCGCCGCGTGAGATCATGCCAACGCCTACTATCAGCGCTTCCATCGGCCGGAAACGGCACAAGAGCGCACCACCACCGCAACCGATCACCTTCGTGCCTATTGCTATCCCAATAAAGCTCAGCAAGAAGAGTGGAGAGAAATGAGCAACCCCATGAAAATTCGCTTCAACTCCGACATAGACGAAAAAGATGGGGATGAAGAAAGAATAGCCAATTTTTGAGAGGCCATCATGCACCCACTCTCGCATCTCCGAACGACTTACCAGGATACCCGCAATATAAGCGCCGGTGATCGCTGCCACGCTCCCAAGCTCCTCCGCCGACCAGGCATAGAGCAGGACGAGTGCAAGCACGAAGCCGATACGGGCTTCCAGCGCCAGCAAGCGCGGGAGCCAGCGAGAGAGCAACGGGAAACCGTAGTGCCCCAACAGGTAGGCTATAGGGAAATACAGCGCCATCTTAAGGATAGACCATAGTGGGTTCTGCCCCAAGGTAAAGGCGAGGATCACTGAGAGTACAATAAGGCCGAGAACGTCGTCAATCACCGCCGCTCCCAGGATTGTCGTTCCCTCTTTGGTGTGGAGTTTGCCCAATTCTTTTAATGTTTGTGCGGAGATACTCACACTCGTCGCCGTGAGCAGTGTTCCGAGAAATAAGCTCATAGGGAGTGAATATCCGAGCGTGTATGAGAAAGCTGTTCCCGCGACGAAAGGAACCACCACACCTGCGGAAGCGGAGACGAGCGCAGTTACTCCTACCCGACGCATCTGTTTCATATCTGTTTCCATACCAGCGATGAACATCAGGAGAATGACGCCGATCGTGGCAAATGAATTCAGCAGGGGATCAGGATGAATCCAGTTGAGAACAGATGGTCCTGCCAGAACGCCGACAAGCAGTTGTCCCAGTACCGTTGGTATACCTATACGCTGGCATATCCAGCCGGCGCACTTAGCCGCAAGAAGAAGCACCGCAAGCAGGACAAGAAGTGTGGTGACAGACATGGTAAGTAACTCCAGACCTTCCAGTCAAAAGACTTGCTCTCTTAGAACTGGAGAGAGCAATAAGGTTAAGGTACTCACCATCGAGCCTATCATGAGCACTCACACATATGATGTGTATTGCTTGCATGTAAGATTTGAGGAATCCGCATCGCAATTCCTCAACGTTTATCTTTGCCTATAGTATAAAAAGTTAATGTTGTCAATGATAGAGTTAAAATAGAAGAAAAGTATCGGCTAATATTTGTGCATAATATACAAATTAGCCTTGCATAAATTCCTATTATTCACGACAACAATTAGTTATTCTGTTATCTTCAGGAAGAATAAAGTAACAATCTGTGCAAAATAACCTGCTATTATTATCTCCTTAATTTTTTAAGAGCGTTACAATCAATACAACTGCTACAACCGCGACAAGTGCGACAACTGCTACAAAATCCCTCCAGGTTGCCTTTTCACGTAATCCATCCACTCCTACAACTACCTGGCAGTTTCGCGGCTAAAATGAAGCATTGCTTGCTATAGCATATGGGTATAATGTAGATTAAAAAGAGCCGCACAAGCACTTGTGGAATTTATCAAGGGATCGCCGCTGGAATGGAATAATGATCAATAGCTGGCATTCGAGAGGATGACGTCTGAATGAAGAAACATATTGAACGATTGCGAGGCATGCGCGATCACTTACCAGAAATGTACCAACAGCAGCGATGGGTAATGGATAGATTGAGTGCATTCCTGGCTCAAGCGGGCTATAACCCGGTTGAGCCTCCCATTTTGGAGCGTAGCGAGCTTTTCCAATCTAGCTTCGGGCAAGAGCTATGGCAAAACCTTTACACCTTTCGCTTGCATCATCGCGATCTTTGCTTGCGCCCTGAGTTCACAGCATCGATATGCCGACTTTATCTTGATCATTATCAGCAGCAGACTTTGCCACTACGGTTCCAATATGCGGGTCCAGTTTTTCGCTATGAAACACCAGGACGGGGCCGCTATCGTCAATATACCCAGCTCGGAGTGGAATTGTTTGGTGGTCACATCATATCTGCTGATGCAGAAATCTTACAACTAGCATGCGAAGCGCTTAACAAATTGCAGATTACTTTGTACCGCCTGGAATTGGGACATATCGGAGTTGTAAGCGGTTTTATCAATCGGCTGCAACTTGATGATCATGCGGCTCGTTTATTACTCAGCCTGATGGAGCAGATAAGTCGATCTGATGAAGGCGAGCGATTTGCACAGACACGACTTGAAACTCTTTATCCAGCAAAGAGGTCAGGCGAGAGTGAAATAAACAGCAGTTCTATGGGTACAATTGCCGTTGGAGATGCGCATTTACTTGCTTCGCTTTTGAGCAGCATAAGCGTCACATTTGGGAGTGACGATGCCCGGCACGAGGTTGTTGAGCGGTTTCTCTGGAAAATGGAACGCAGTGAGCAACGCAGGCGAATATTATACGCGTTAGAATTTTTACGTGCTCTTCATGCTATATCAGGATCGCCCCCAGAGGTCTTTGGCGCACTTCGTGATCTATTAGAACGCTACGAGCTTGATCCCAAACCATTAGCAGAACTGGAACAATTGGTAGGTGTTATCGAGCAGAGTGCTGTTACAAGTCAACAGATTGTACTCAATCTGGCACTTGGACGAGGCGTTAGTTACTATACAGGGCTTGTCTTTGAGATTCATGCAATGGATGAAGATGGTTTTGACACGCAACTCTGTGGAGGAGGCCGTTATGACAACCTGGTACGTGCTGTTGGGGGGACACGCGACATCAACGCATGCGGCTTTGCATTCGGCGTTGAGCGACTCCTTCCTTTTATTCCTAAAAGCAATCTCCCATCGGTAGAGAAAACACAGGCGCTCATCATACCTGTGAACATTCAAAATATGCCTTATGCTTTAAGAGTAGCGCAGCATGCACGTGAAGGTGGATTACGAGTAGAGGTTGATGTAAACGAGCACAGTGTTGGTGCAGGATTGAAACTTGCGACAAAGAAAGAAACCCCATGGGCGCTGATTGTAGGTGAGGACGAACAGCAGACGAATAGGGTCACTTTACATCATCTTGTAACAGGAAAAGAACTCGTACTAGACATCCATTCACTTGCTCAACAAATCTCGGATGAGGAACAGCCTTTATGAATTCAACATCCGTAATTCGCCTGGCACTTCCTGGAAAAGGGACACTGGAATCAGCAACCCTGGCATTTCTCGCTGAGTGCGGTATGAAAGTGAACCGCAACAATCCGCGCCAGTATCTTGCAAGTGTGAGTAGTATGCCAGATTTGGAGGTAGTCTTTCAGCGTGCAGCCGATATACCATTACTAGTACAAGATGGTGATGCTACATTCGGCATTACCGGTTATGATATCCTGGCAGAATATAGAGGAACTGCTGAAACTGAGGGTGAAGAAGATGATCATGATGATGACATCATCATACTTGAACAAGACCTGGGATATGGAAATTGCCGCCTGGTTGTGGCTGTCCCAGAGAACTGGATTGATATAAGCACCTGTGCTGATCTCTGGCACCTGTCCGGCTATTACATGGCTCATAAAAAGCGAGGACTGCGCATTGCTACGAAGTATCCAACCCTGACAGGGCAATTTCTGCGCCTGCATGGCATTACACACTGCAAAATTATTTCTCCTCATGGAGCTTTAGAGGCTGCGCCATTAACCGAAACCGCAGATCTGATAGTTGATCTCACTGAGACAGGAACAACCCTGCGTGAAAACCACTTGAAGTTGTTGGAAGATGGTATTGTGTTGCGTTCGCAGGCTTGCTTGATAGGCAATACTCGACTTCTACGGGAGAACAAGCAAGCGCTAAGTCTGGCATCAATAGTGCTAGAGCTTATCGAGGCTCGTAAGCAGGCTCGAAATCGATCCATACTCACAGCTCATTTACAAACAGAGACCCCGGAGGAAATGCAACATAACTTCACAAGCCTGAACCAACGTTTGGATCATCTGGTTTCGGGATTAGAATTTCAGGCCGCACATACGGAAGGGCAGTATACTACCAATCCATGCCGGTACACAATTTCTGGTGTGACAAATGTAGGAGGTTCCGCTACTGATTTCTTAGAAATCGTTGCGGTATTGCGTAGTGCAGGAGCGCTACACATCAACATTACACCGTTGACTTATCGTTTTGCGAATGAGTCTTCGAGTGTACGTACATTGAACAAACGACTAAAGAGAAAACATTGAATGATCTAATTATTAGTCTGGCTACCATCCAGCAAATGCAATTTAAAGAGCGAGAGAAGGCAGAGTTGCTTCTGCAGCGCTGGTTAGCACGGCATATGAATGTGTTGGCTGAGAGTGTTACTCTGACACCAAAAGCGGTTTCATTGAATTCGTTCAATGGGTTTTACCGTAGTGATGGTGAGGAATATTTCTTCAAAACACATATTGAAGAGCAAGGAATATTGGAAGAATACTACAATGCAGAGCAGTTATACCAGGCAGGTTACAACATAGTGAGACCATTGCGAACGATACACGAAGGTGGGCAACAGATGGTTATCTATCCAGTTGTACACTGGCCCGTCATGTTTGATCTCATGCGAACAGTTGAGGTCGGCAAAACAGAAGAAAGTTCATGGAATACACTTGTTTCTGCCGAGAAACACGAATGTGCTCGTTTGCTCGATATTTATCAATCAACGTTTGCCCATAGTACGGCAGTAGAACATGCGCGTGCTCCCATTCATCAACTTTTCTGGCATCGCCTGACGGGAGGACGTTATAAAAGTTTTTACGAGGGAAAACTCATTCGATACCCGCAAGGTACTTATGTACAGGAGAGTGGCATTTCTTTCAATGAATTGCTCTCGTTGCGTTGGGTTATCAATGGAGTATCACAGCAAAAAGTGTTAGGCGAATTAGTCGAGCGCGCTAAAGTTGTACTTAATCCTGCGCAGGATGCTTTGACGGTTATCGGACATGGAGATGCCCACTTCGGCAACGTTTTTCTGGAAAATGCGCTGCTGCAAGGCGGGCGACCGCTGGCACCTATCCATCTCGCCAACGCCGCTGGCGCGGCTACTGCTGCGCAGTCAGGCGAGATGCAAGGAGAAGGGTCGCCCCTACATTTCAATTGGGAGGACCTAGAGGAAACAAAACCACGTTATTTGTATTTCGATCCGGCGTTCGCTGGGCGACATTCACCATTATTGGATATAATCAAGCCATTGTTTCACAATGTGCTTGCAACATGGATGTATTTTCCACAAGTTATTGCACAGGATTTGCAGTTGACTGTCTCAAGGCGTGATATGACTATTACTGTTGAGCACAATTACACGTTGACTCCAGTACGCCAGGCGATTTTACGAACGAAGGTAGAGCAGTTGATTAGACCTCTGATTGGGAAATTGCGGGCACGAGATATGTTACCAGTTCATTGGAAAGAGATCATGCAACTAGCATTGATGTGTTGCCCACTCTTGACTATCAATTTGCTCGATGGAGAACGTATGCCCCCATCCATTAGTTGGCTAGGACTATTACTGGCAGTTCAAACTGGCAATAATGGTATACAACCCTGGGGATACGAATTATGATTGCAATCATCGATTATGGAGCAGGCAACATTCGCAGCATTGAAAAGGCTTTGGAGCATGTCGGAGCGAGTGTCCAGATCACTGATGAGCCTGATACCGTCAATAAAGCACAGGCAATAGTACTGCCAGGTGTCGGCTCGGGAGGGGCTGCGATGTCAAGAATGACAGAACGTGGCTTAGACGATGCTATACGCAAGGCAACACAGCAAGGCAAACCTTTCCTGGGTATTTGCCTTGGCATGCAATTGCTTGCAGATCATCATGCAGAAGGTGAAGTGGACGGATTGAGTCTCTTCCCTAGTGAAGTACGACGGATTCCACATGGGCCGAAAATACCACACATGGGATGGAACCAGGTAAAACCACAACATACAGCATTAGACATTTTTGATAACATTCCTCCAGATGCTTATTTCTATTTCGCGCACTCATATTATGTCGAGCCACAGGATTCACAGGGCGTAGCGGCAGTTACGGATTACGGTTCGCCTTTTTGCAGCGTTATTGTTACGGAGCGAGTCTGGGGAACACAGTTCCATCCTGAGAAAAGCGGATCTGTAGGTTTGCAATTGCTCCAAAATTTCCTAAAGTGGATAAGAGAATGATCATTCTGCCAGCTATTGATATTAAAGATGGTCAGTGTGTTCGATTATATCAGGGCGACTATGCTCAGGTCACAACATATGATGTAGACCCTGAAAAGGTTGCTCAACGCTGGCAGCGTTCTGGAGCAAGTTGGCTGCATATTGTCGATCTGGATGGCGCTGCAGCAGGCCACCCTGTGAATATCGAATTGATTAAGAGGATTCACGCAAGTACTACTTTGCATATCGAACTGGGTGGAGGTATGCGTTCACTGGTGGATATTGGTCAAATGTTAGACCTTGGAATAGATCGAGTTGTACTTGGTACTGTGGCTCTGACTGATCGCGCATTGCTCATGGAAGTTCTGGCACGTTGGGGCGAGCGTATTGTTGTGGGACTTGATGCTCGTAATGGTTCGGTAGCTATTTCTGGGTGGCGCGAGACTTCGCAAGTGCGAGCAACCTCACTTGCAACCAAACTATGTGCCGATGGAGTACAACGATTTATTTATACTGATATCGCTCGTGATGGTGCATTGAAAGGGCCGAATATGGAAGAGCTAAAAGAGATGAAACAGGTACTGTCGGCGAGCAGCGAGGGCGACCTCAAGGGTCTCCACTCCACTCCACTCCACTCCCGCCCTTACAATGATACGGAAAGGCTTCGCCAGCATTCTATGCAACAATTTTCATCCTCATTAATTGCTTCTGGGGGTGTCAGTTCGATTGATGATTTACGTTCCATTGCGGCGCTTGGTATTGAAGGGGCGATAATTGGGAAAGCTTTGTACACTGGCGATGTAGACCTCGCGGCAGCAATACAGGAATTTGAGAGGTAGTGTTATGCTGACAAAGCGCATCATCCCCTGTCTTGATGTTGCAGCGGGACGAGTGGTCAAAGGAGTTAATTTCGTGAATCTGCGCGATGCAGGTGATCCTGTGGAACTCGCCGAATTCTATAACGCAGAAGGCGCAGATGAACTGGTCTTCCTGGATATTACGGCTTCACATGAGCAGCGAGCCACTATGCTGGATGTCGTTATGCATACTGCAGAACAAGTTTTTATTCCTGTAACTGTCGGTGGCGGTATTCGCAGCGTTGAAGACATCCGCGCTACGCTTGGGGCAGGAGCAGACAAGACCTCATTGAACACAGCCGCCGTACAAAATCCAGACTTATTGCGAGCAGGAGCAGAGCAGTTTGGTGCGCAGTGTATTGTTCTTGCTATAGATGCTCGCGCAAATCCAATCATGCCAAGCGGGTATGAAGTGTTCATTCATGGTGGTCGCACACCTACTGGCAAAGATGTGCTGGAGTGGACACAGCAAGGTGTATCTCTTGGTGCAGGTGAGATTCTCCTCACAAGCATGGATCGAGATGGTACACAGCAAGGATATGATCTAAAGCTTAATAACTTGGTTTCAAAGGCTGTCTCGGTGCCTGTCATAGCATCCGGGGGTGTTGGAACGTTGGAGCATTTTTACGAGGGTTTGACCAGTGGAGGAGCAGATGCAGTGCTGGCAGCTTCGATCTTTCACTTTGGGAAATTTCGAGTTCGTGAGGTGAAGGAGTATTTGGAGAGGAGGGGAGTGGTGGTGAGGCCATCTTAGCGCAGTAACACATCCATGCGAAGAGGCTCATTACTTTAACGGAAAGGTTCGCTGCCTCTAATATATGATTTCCATACACGTGAATAAATTGCTCGAGCTTCTCACTGCGGTTTGAGATTATGATGTACTTGCTAGATCCATCCGTTTGCCTGCAACCTCTCAATCGCAACTGCTACCCCATCCCGATTATTGGTATCCGTCACCCAATCTGCTTCTGCTTGTACATAAGTTGGAGCATTACCCATGGCAATACCAAGCACGGCCATGTGTAACATTGCTACATCATTATCCATGTCACCGATAGCAACCATTTCAGAAGGAGCGATGTCAAGTTGCTGTCCCAGGGCCAACAGCGCTGTTGCTTTATCCACGCCCCGATGGATAATCTCTAGATATGTCTCGAATGAAAACTGGCCTGCACAATCACTCGGTAGCACACTCGCCAAAGCATTGAGACGTGGTACAAGTGCAGTTTCTCCCACGATGGCTTGCAACTTATGGGGTGCCTCATTAAAGTGCATGAGGTCAGAGTCTACAATGGGAGTGACCCCAGTAATCATACTTTCATGATGTAAGGCCAGATCCCACCTCGGGATGTACCAATTTTCGCCAGTAAACCAACCGATGCTGATCCCTAGCTCCTCAGCATTGCTCAATACCAGGCGCGCTGACGAGAGACTCATACGCTGTTCATTCACAACCTCTACTGAAACATCCTGATCGGGATAAAGTCTACAAGTCAAAGCTCCTGTATAGCAAATGGCCAGTCCAGTGATCTCCAATTCCGCAATGATTGAGTAAAGTGCCTTTGGACCTCGGGCTGAAGCCAGAACCACTTGCACACCTTGAGATATCACCTGCCGTACAGCCTCACGGGTCGCAGGCGTAACCTGGAGTTCATCAGTCAAAAGCGTTCCATCCACATCTAAGGCCAATAAGCGGGCTCGTTGAGTGTATTTCATAGGGAAATTTGTGCATCCTTAATCAGGTAATTAGTGAGTTTTTGGAGATACCTCCTTCAGAAAGTTTCCAGAAGACTTCTCCAAAAATGACGATTCTTCAACGCAGGAAGAAACAGGGTCTTCTTGCTCTTTATATTGCACCATTTGCCTTATTGTCAAAGATTGATTGAAAATAGGTTAAAACGATTCTCCTCGAACTGCTTTGGCAGGATTGATATTCCTGACATGGTAACGTATAGTGAGTGGAGCAATCACTCTCAATGCGAGCCAAAGCAACCAGATCCAAAGGAGAATGAGGACACGAAATATGCTGAAATTTGACCGCCAGGGTCTGATACCCACTGTCATCCAGGACGACACTACAGGTGAAGTGCTTATGGTGGCTTTCATGAATGAAGAAGCCTTCAATCTGACTCGCAAAATGGGCTATACCCACTTCTTTAGCCGATCGCGAAATGCGATCTGGCGCAAGGGGGAACAGTCGGGAAATGTGCAGGAAGTGCGAGATATTTTTGTGAATTGCGAGGAGAATAGTTTACTGATCCGGGTAGTGCAGCATGGCGAAGCAGCATGTCATGAGGGTTATCGCAGTTGTTATTATCGTCGATTGCTGCCGGATGATAGTTATGAAACGATGGCTGAGCGCATTTTTGATCCGGAGATTGTCTATGAACTCTAAAGACGCACAGGCAAGAATACAACTTAGTTTAGCTTTAGAAAAGAAGATGCTCCCTTTATACGGCGCCTATCTCTACTTGCGCGATCATGATTTAAGTGAGGAGTCGAACACTTCGCGATTGCTCCAAGAGCACAGTAAGAGCTACCTGTTATCCAGGCTGAGTGATGAATTGCAAGAAATGGCAAATGTGCAAAGCGGTGAGCACATGCATACTGATCGGCAATCCGATACGATACTTGAGTGTAGCCAGGTTGGATACTGGCTGATGCTGCTGGCGGCAATCAAGAAAATAAAGTATGATGATTTTATACCTCATAAGGCGGTTTTAGAGGGTTATTATGGGCAGCACGACTCAGGATGGTCGGTAGAGCAACAGCAGAACTGCCTGAGTCTGCTAGCTAACACCGAACCTGCCATGATTGCGCAGGGATTGAGGCTTGGTTTTGCTTTGATAGGCTGGGCATGCGCTGAAGCAAATGTGAATCCCCTGGATCCAGCCGAATTTGACCTGGCACAAATGCGTCGGAAAGGTTTGATTTGACACTAATAGAGGAGTGCTGTCGCTTCTTGAAAGACATTCTGTAATGCTGCTGCGCAGTTAGCAGTCTGACTAAGAATGAGAGGAAGAGATGATCCACTTTTATGAATTATCGACGATGAATGCTTCCCAACGACAACATCTATTGCGTCGCGCAGAATTGCAGATTGATGAACTTACTGAGCGAGTACGACCCATTATCCAAGCAGTACGAGAACGTGGTGATGAAGCACTTGTTGAATTTACAGCTCGCTTTGACCATGTTCAACTTTCACCTGATCAACTGCGAGTTGGACAGGAAGAAATTGAGCAGGCTCACAGATTGCTCGATCCATCAGTGCGTGAAGCCATTGAGCATGCTATTCGCAATGTTCGAACGTTCCATGAACGACAGTTGCCGCATGAGCACTGGTTCACAGAAATTGAACCAGGCGTTATAGCTGGTGAGAAGATCACGCCGATAACTTCAGCAGGTCTTTATGTACCGCGAGGGAAAGGTGCGTTTCCCTCTGTAATGTATATGCTAGCTACTCCTGCCAGTATTGCTCGAGTACCTCGTATTGTTGTCTGTACACCTCCTGGACCTAACGGAACAGTCGATCCTGCTTCGCTCGTAGCAGCAGATTTATGCGGCGTGCATGAGATATATCGCATTGGCGGAGCGCAGGCCATTGCGGCTCTTGCTTATGGTACAAATACTATCAGGCGGGTGCATAAGCTAACCGGTCCAGGGAGTGGCTATGTAGCTGCCGCCAAAAGGTTGTTGTATGGAACTGTAGATGTGGGCTTACCTGCCGGTCCAAGTGAATCTATCACATTAGCTGATAAAAGCGCCGATCCTGAACTACTGGCAAGAGACTTGTTGATCGAGGGTGAACACGGCCCAGATTCATCTAGCTTGTTGGTGACTGATAGTCGTCCACTGGCTGAAGAAGTGATGAGTTTGCTACCCGAAAAAATGACTGCTCTACCTGATTGGCGGCAGGGTTTTGTACGCACGGTATTCGAGGCGCCAGAAGGAACAGGTGGCATAGTATTTGCTGTAAACATGGATGAAGCTCTTGATTTTGTCAATGAATATGCCCCTGAACATCTCGAAGTACAGGTACGAGAGCCATTTGCACTTCTACCAAAATTGAAGAACGCTGGCGAAATATTGATCGGACAATATACACCATACTGTACCGGAAACTATTGCATAGGGACAAATGCCTGCCTGCCTACAGGTGGCTTTGCCCACACTTTCTCTTGTACGACTGTATTTGATTTCCTTAAGCGAACAGGCATTGCTTATCTGACAAAAGAAGGCTACGCTTCGCTAAACGAGACAACACGTCGCCTTGCAGAATTCGAAGGCTTTCCCGCACACGCAAATGCAGTCACTAATAGGTTTAGCTAAATTGAGAAACTAAGATGTTAACACAATTCCGTGATCGAACTGAAGCAGGAAAATTACTGGCGGCACAGCTTGCTGCATATGCTAACCAGCAGGATCTGATTGTGCTTGCTTTGCCTCGAGGCGGTGTGCCTGTTGGATTTGAAATTGCTCAAGCACTACACGCACCATTGGATGTCATTGTCGTTCGGAAGCTTGGTGTCCCTGGACAGGAAGAACTGGCGATGGGGGCTATTGCAACTGGTGGAATACGCATACTCAATAAGGATGTCGTGCAATTCCTGAATATACCTGACGAGGTGATCGATGAGATCACAGTACAGGAACTACAGGAATTGGAGCGACGCGAACACAGCTATCGTGGAGAACGCCCTGCGTATGTCATAAGCGGTCGCACAGTCATACTTGTGGACGATGGCATTGCGACGGGGGCAACCATGCATGCTGCTGTCGCGGCCATTAAACAGCGACAGCCCACACGCATCATCATTGCTGTTCCAACCGCCGCGCCCTCGACATGCTATGAGTTTGCGGCTGAAGTAGATGAGGTAGTATGCGTTATACGACCGGAGCCGTTCATTGCAGTCGGCTACTGGTACAGACAATTTTCGCAAACCTCCGACGAGGAGGTGCGCAGCTTGCTTGAACAGGCAAATCAGAGGACATCAATAATACCACGCAGACCACGAAATACGGCAACAACTTGGAACCGTAAGAAGAAAACCAGCAAAGATACATCGCAATCTGAACACATGAATACAGTGTAACAATATTCCGTGTTCAGGTGGACTAAATTCTTTATAGACCGAGATGACACGAAAGGTATCTATGACCTTGCAACTTGCCTGACATGAAGTGTAGAAGCAAAATTTTTAGCTATGTACAAAGACGCGGAAGCAGCGTTTCTGAATACATAGGAGGCAATAAAATGGCAATAAATCATCTTGAGCAGTTTGTACAGATTCCAATCGATTCCATTAAACTGGAAGGATCACTTGCTCTTCCTAGACAGACACAAAGGCTTGTTGTCTTTGCTCATGGAAGTGGAAGCAGTCGTTTCAGCCCCAGAAACAACTTTGTAGCCCGAGTACTGCGTGAAGCGGGCATTGGGACGTTGCTCATGGACTTACTTACTGAAAATGAAGACGCTGTATATCAAACCCGGTTTAATATTGATCTGCTGACCGAACGTCTGATTTTGGCCACGCAATGGCTAAGAGAGCAGCCACACACAAAAGATCTTGTGATTGGGTATTTTGGAGCTAGCACAGGTGCAGCAGCAGCACTTAAGGCTGCCGCCGCTGAAGGTGCAAAGATCGGGGCAGTAGTTTCTCGTGGTGGACGCCCTGATCTAGCTCAAGAAGCGCTCGTGCATGTTCAGTCTCCTACACTTTTGATAGTCGGTGGTAACGATGACATCGTTATTGAACTGAATCGCGAAGCCTATGCAAGGTTAAATGGGAAGAAGCAGTTAGTGATTGTTCCAGGGGCAACGCATCTGTTTGAAGAGCCTGGCACGCTGGAGGAAGTAGCCAGGTTAGCAACTGATTGGTTTAAACAATACCTACGCTAACATAGGAAGTCTAACAAACACCACTAATAACAAATGTGGTAAGATTTTGGCAAACATCGCTGACATGTATTGCCAAGAGGTAAAGCATGACTCTTTCTCTGGTAGCTGTAGATTATAGCCGTCCCATCCAACCAATATTTATGCAGAAGCCTCGGGTTGGCACCGTCCACAGTGTCTTTCGTAAGGCCGTGAATATTACCCATGATAGTACCATACTGGCTTTACTGAGTGACGAATTGCCTCGCATGCCAAACAGTGTACGGCTGCGGTCTGTCGTGACAGATGAGCTATTGCCAAACTTACGACCCGGCATGGAAGTCATGGTGGGTAACGATAGATTAGCTATTCCAACCTGCAACTTCTCATTTGATCTGCCTGATACATCTGCATGGGAGCCAAGACCGAATGTATCGGCATACGCTTGGCATCGTGAAACAGTAACGAGACATACTCGCTTGCTTGCTCAATTTTTCGCACAAAAGCAATATGAAGGTGGACTGGCTCCCCTGATTGGATCGTTATTTCTAGAACAACCGCCTCAAGAAACACCTCTTTCACGGATGGCTATGCCCAATCTTCGATTGCTTGCTCAGGCAAGTTGGCAGCAGAACATTGTAGGCATTGAAGAAGCCACGCTTGGCCTGGCTGGTTTAGGACCCGGCCTCACTCCATCTGGAGATGATGTGCTTGGGGGGTTTGCAGCTATTATGGCGTTGCTAAGCCCACAACTTAGCGCAGACTCTATCTCCCGCAAACACATTGCTTCAACCATTACCACAGTGGCAAAGCCACGTACTACAAAGTTAAGTGGCATTTTGCTGGAATATGCTTCTCGAGGTGAAGTGTCAGAACAATTTGGCACATTACTACTGACACTGTCATATCCAATTGAGGCATCTGAAACATTACTGAAAGCCGCGGATCGTGTCCTGGCCTTTGGTGCAAGCTCTGGCGGTGATACCTTGTTGGGTATGCTGCTTGGCTTGCGGGCACTGGAAGGTGAAATCGATTAAATTGGAGGTTACCCATGGTCATTCGAGCGCTACTCAAGCGTAATACGTACTATGATTCGATCACTCTGATGTCCGTAGCCCAGGCTGCTAAAGATCTGCCTGGGGTAGAAGACATTGGAGCAGTCATGGCAACAGAAGTGAACCTTGAGTTACTGCTCAATGCCAACTTGATGCCTGCTGCATTTCTTGCCGAGCAGCAGACGCCACCCAGCTCAGAGGATCTACTGATCGTGGTGCGTGCAATCGATGAGGCGCATGCAGAGGTAGCTCTGACCGTTGCAGAAGAACGACTGACCTCACGAGGGGATCGGGATGCCTCGAATAGAGGTGAAACGCTGCCAGCACGCTCATTGGAGATGGCGCTAAAACGCGATGGAGCAGCAAACCTGGCAGTGATTTCCGTGGCCGGTGAACATGCCTGGCTGGAAGCAGAGCAAGCTCTGCGATGCGGTATGCATGTCTTCCTCTTCAGTGATAATGTGCCTGTTGAGCAGGAGAAGCGTCTTAAAGCCCTGGCCATTAGCAAAGATCTCCTGCTAATGGGTCCAGATTGCGGTACAGCAATCATCAATGGCGTCGGGCTTGGCTTTAGTAACGTGGTGCCACGAGGTTCCATTGGTATTGTTGGAGCATCCGGGACAGGTATGCAGCAGCTTATCTGTCTAATAGCTGCAGCAGGTATGGGCATTTCTCAGGCCATTGGCACCGGCGGGCGCGATTTGTCTGAAGCCATAGGTGGCGTTATGATGCGCCGCGGACTTGAATTGCTGGCTAACGATGAGCAAACAGAGGTGATCGTCCTAGTCTCCAAACCACCGGCTGAGCGAGTAGCTAGCGAGATTCTGGCGGCGGCCCAGATCACGAAACCTGTAGTGGTTGTCTTCCTTGGTGCTGCCTCGGAAAGGTTCGCTGCTGAAGCAGGGGATGCACGAATGGCAAGAACGTTAACTGAGGGCGCTGAATTGGCTGTCTCGCTAGCAGGAGGTGATCGCAGGCGTATACAAGGCAAAGATGCACTCAACAAGTATGATTTGGCAAAGGAGCGTGCGAAACTGGCGCCGTCACAACACTATATCCGCGCACTCTATTCTGGCGGCACGCTATGTGACGAGGCGATGCTGCTGCTTAGCGAGCAACTTGGACCAATTGCATCCAATATTCCTCTACTTCCTGAATGGGCATTGGCAGCTGGAGAGACTTTTCGCGGCCACACAGCACTGGACCTGGGTTCAGATGAATTCACACGTGGCCGACCACATCCAATGATTGATCCAACAATAAGTTTGCAGTACCTGGCCAGTGCAGCAGAAGATCCGGAAACAGCAGTAATTTTGCTTGACATTGTACTAGGGTACTGTGCACAGCAAAATCCAGCTTCTGTGTATGCACCAGCCATCGTCCAAGCACGAGAGAAGGCCAAAGTTGCAGGACGTTGGCTGCCAGTAATCATCTCCCTATGCGGCACCGAGGGCGATCCGCAACGCCTCTCGATGCAGCGTACAGCGCTTGAGGCTGCTGGTGCTATGGTCTATGAAAGCAATGAGATAGCAGCACGCGCGGCAGCATTATTGGTGGGAAAAGCGTAAAAGTTGTTCAAATGAACGTCGAAAACCTTTGAAAGGTAGACCCATTATGACAGATACTCCCGACAACAACCTCTTTGGATCTCCCTTGCACATTATTAATATTGGCGCTGACCTTTTTGCTGATCCACTAGCTTCTCAGGGCGCTCCGCTAACCAGGGTTACCTGGCAACCCGCTGCGGGCAACACCGATGCAGCATTGAGCTTGCTGCTGGGAGATGAACGAGTGGATCGTGCCAACCAGGAGGCAGCACAGCGCATGATCACCGCGCGTCCTCGCCTGGTGGATGTACGCCCGGCTCATGAGGCGATTCCAGGAATGCATAAGCGCCTGCTGCTGCACGCTGGCCCCCCAATCACCTGGGAGCGCATGTCGGGTCCTTTACAAGGCGCGATCATTGGCGCGTTGCTTTATGAGGGGTTAGCTCCAGATAATGCGACAGCAGAGCAGTTAGCAGCGAGTGGTGAAATTACTTTCGAGCCATGTCATCACCATAATGCAGTCGGGCCCATGGCGGGCCTCATCTCTGCATCTATGCCAGTACTGGTTATTGAGGAGCCGATGCATGGACACCAGACCTTCAGTACGCTGAACGAGGGGCTTGGCAAGGTATTGCGCTACGGCGCCAACAGCCCTGATGTCCTGGCAAAGTTGCGTTGGATTGAGCAAGTTCTCGGGCCAGCGCTAGCTCGAGCAGTGCGCGCTACAGGCGGCATAGAGGTCAAGCCTATGACGGCACAGGCCCTTCAAATGGGCGATGAGTTACACAACCGCAACAAGGCAGCGACTTCTCTTTTCTTTCGCGAGATCGCAGCATACCTGGTGGAAACGGGAACCTCCACCGAAGAGACGGCGAGCGTGCTGCGTTACATACATGGCAATGACTTCTTTTACCTGAACCTTTCTATGGCAGCGTGTAAAGCTGTAACATTGGCAGCTCATGGCATTCCTTTCAGCAGCATGGTAACCACCATGGCGCGCAATGGTACCGACTTCGGTATTCGCGTAAGTGGGCTGGGCGATCACTGGTACGTTGGTCCTTCGCAGAAAGTCAAGGGACTCTATTTTAGTGGTTATTCTGAGGAAGATGCCAACCCGGATATCGGTGATAGCACTATTTCTGAGACCGCGGGTATTGGAGCGTTTGCGATGGCAACAGCCCCGGCGATTGTGCAGTTTATTGGCGGCACACCTGCTGACGCGCTACAGTACACTCTGGAGATGTACGATATTACGGTGACCGAAGACAGTCAGTATCAACTACCGCCGCTGAGTTTCCGTGGAACACCGACCGGCATTGACATCAGGCAGGTCGTGCGCCAGAATCTATTGCCTATCATCAACACCGGTATTGCCCATCGCTTGCCAGGTGTGGGCCAGGTTGGTGCTGGTATTGTGCGTCCACCTATGGAGTGCTTTGTGGCCGCGGTGCATGAGCTGGCGGAAAGTATTCAGGATTAAGCATAAGCCAGACAGCCATCACTTCTCTAACACATATGTGCCAGGTGCAGGAACAAGCGGAGGATATTTCTTACTGCCTATGTGAGGAGGTACAACCTGTTCACCAGAGCGAGGCTTTAGCCATTCGAGCCAATCAATCCACCAACTGTCCTCGCGACGCTCTGCACTCTCAAACCATTGAATCGTTTATCCAATAAGCTCTACCTTTGCTGGGAGGATTGATGACACCCGCAATATGGCCGCTACCACCTAGAGCAAAGCGCACAGGTCCGCTTACAAACTTCGTGATGCGCCAGACCGACTTCCATGGGACAATGTGGTCCTGCTGCGTCCCAACGGCGTAGATATCCTGATGAATCTGACCGAGGTCAATAGTTACACCTTTCAAGACAAGCTTGTTAGGTTTGATAAGGTTATTCTCATAGTAGGTGTTACGGAGGTAGTATGCATGCGCAGCAGCAGCCATACGTGTACCATCTGCATTCCAGTAGAGCAGATCAAAAGCCGGAGGCTCTTTGCCCAAAAGGTAATTATTTACAACGTTACTCCAGATCAGATCGTTGGCGCGCAGCATATTGAACATTGAAGCCATCGAGCGGTTATCCAGGTAACCGCGCTCCATCATTTGCTCCTCGATATAGTTCAGTTGTGGCTCATCAACGAACACTTCCGTATCGCCTACTTCTGTAAAATCCAGTAAGGAGACAAAGAAGGAAGCAGCATTTACTGTGTCATCCCCTCTTACTGCGAGATAGGAAAGAACTATCGCGAGCAACGTGCCACCAATACAGTAACCGGTGACGTTGGCCTTCGGTGCGCCTGTAATCTTTTTGATGACATCCAGCGCACTTAGTGGCCCCAACGTCATATAGTCCTCAAAGGTGATATCCGACATGGATGCATCGGGATTCTTCCAACTGATGACAAAGATGGTATAGCCATGATCCACTCGGAAGATGAATTATCTCGCATGATGTTGTACCCCTTGTAGTGCTGTTCGTTTCAATATCAAGCTACATCTACACGCAAGACAATAGCTGCACCCGTATCGCCTGCAGCACACCCTGTGAAGAGACCATAGCCACCACCACGTAAGACTAGCTCTTCGATCAACTCTATAATCAAGCGCATACCTGTTGGCCCTTGGGGATGTCCAAATATCAACGATGAGCCATAACTGTTGAAGGTGTCTAACGAAATGCCCATCTCACGAGCGAAGTAAATGTCATTGACCGCAAACGGGTTGTGTGTTTTGACGCTTTTAACATTCATGATATCAATACCAGCCCTGTCTAGAGCCTGCCTTGCGGCAGGAACAGTTGCCTGAGCCATAAAACCTTTTTTCGCTCGAGCCTGTCCAAAGGAGACAATTTGGACAGTTACCGCCGAATCACGACTTAGTGCTTGCGCCTGCTCCCTTGAGGTCAACACCATACCACAGTTGCCATCTGCCGGGTGAGTCTGAGAACCAAAACTAACGGTACCACCCTCCTTTACCGGTCGCAGGCGGGATAATCCTTCCGCTGTGGTTTTATATATACCTTCATCGTCTAATACAGTTGCTATCACTTTACGTCCAGAAGCATCCTTGACCTCTACAGAAGAAACCATATAGCGCCTATGAAACGCGGCATCAGCTTTTAGCGCCTCCTGGTATTGTTGAAAACGTAGCAATGTAACTGCGTTTTGCTCTTCCCATGTGATTTGCGACTCGTGTGCTACGTTTTCCGCTGTCTCGATCATGGCATTGGTGGCAAATGGATCAAAGTTGAAATTATCCCATACCCAGTCTTCGCTTTCACCTTTTCCACCTGGGCCAGAAGGATTGGGATAATAAACATGCGGTCCATTGCTCGTCTTATCACAAGTGATAGCCAGAATGCAGCGATCTGAGTCTGACTCTATCTCAAATGCGACACTTCCAATTACTCGTGCCGAGGTAGCACAGGCTTGATTGATTGTAGGGCCGGAGATAGTTGTTGCCCCAATAAGCCCGGCTAGCCAGGGAGCACCATAGAAACTGTGCTCAGCAGGTATTGTCATACCGAGAAAGAGTGTATCAAATATCTCAGGCGCAATATCACGTTCACGCAGGGCATTCCTGGCTATATCTGCTGCGAATACCATAGGATGAAGATGGGCAAAATTACCCTGCCAGCGCGCAAATGGTGTCGACCAGTAACCACCATAGGGTATGAAGACATGATTGAATTGCATGAAACGGTTCTCTCCTTCACCTTAACAGCTTCGTTCAAAGAGTTAAAGAGCCACTTTCTCAAGCTACAAGACTTTGTGGTTTTCTATCTGATCTCTATTCTATACACGAATTGAAAGGAGGGTCAACAAGACCAATTACTCTGCCAGAAAAAGTATCTACAAGCTCTGCAAATGAACGAACAACCACTACATCGTCATACGTTTGATTCGATACTGGCTATATACGCATGAAAATTTCTTTGCATCTCAACCATACTATCGCCACCGAATTTCTCTAACCATGCATCAGTGAGTGCGATAGCCAGCATGGCCTCACCTACAACCCCGGCGGCAGGCACAACACACACATCACTGCGTTCGTAACGTCCTTTACTCACATTTTCATGTGTGCGGATGTCAACAGTTGGCAAAGGATGAGCAAGAGTAGATATTGGCTTTACAGCGGCCCTGACAACAATTGACGCTCCATTGCTAATTCCACCTTCTATCCCACCGGCATTATTCGTAAGATGCTGCCAACCTTGATCATCACTCCATTGAACAACATCATGCACCTGAGAACCGGGTAAAGTACTCGACTCAAAGCCCCCTCCAATCTCAACACCTTTGACCGAAGGAATGCTCATGAGCGCCATCGCTAATTTTGAACTGAGGCGGCGATCCCACTGGCTATAACTACCCAAACCAATAGGAACTCCCGTAGCTACAACCTCAAATACTCCCCCGCAGGTCTCCCCTTGAGATTTGCACTCCTGTATATAGTTGATCATTTGCTTCTCCAAATCGCTGTCCCCACAGCGCATTGGAGATTGTTCAACTTGCTCCCAGTATGCTGTTGCAAAATTATTTGTGATAGCACTCCTCTGAGCATCTCTCTTGCCAACTGGTCCGACAGAGAGAACATGGCTATGTATTTCAACGCCAAATTCTTTCAACAACGCCAGGCATACAGCACCTACAGCAACTCGCGCAGCAGTTTCACGGGCGCTGGAGCGCTCAATCACATTGCGGATATCAGCATGCCCATACTTGATTACACCCGCAAAATCCGCATGTCCGGGACGAACAACAGTGACGGCTTCTACAGGCTCATCCACCGGCGTAACGCTCATCTTGATCTGCCAGTTTTCCCAATCCCTATTTCCGATTTCGAGGGTGATAGGTGAGCCTAGTGTCAGTCCGTGGCGCAGACCTGAGCGAAATATTACCTGATCTTTCTCGATCTTCATTCTCCCACCACGGCCATATCCACCTTGCCTGCGCTGTAAATGGTAATTGATGTCCTCGGCTTCTAGCTTCAAACCAGCAGGTAAACCTTCTATTATGGCCGTAAGACCCGGCCCATGAGACTCACCAGACGTAAGAAATCTGAACAACCTCTTAGCCCTCCTTTGCAAGACCAAGAGCCTTTTGCATAACCTGAATTGGTGCGGGACGACCCGTCCATAGCTCAAATGCTAAAGCACCTTGATAGAGCAACATTGATAAACCGTTTAAGACCTGGCAGCCGTGTGCCCTGGCGGTACGAAGTAGTGGAGTTAGAGGTGGATTAAATATCATATCCATCACTAACGTCGTGATCGGCAACACATTTACATCGATAAGTAATGTCGAATCACCCACCTTTAAGCCTATGGGAGTGGCATTAACCACCAGATCAGCATTTGATAGAATTTCTCTTACTTCGGGATAACCAAACAAAGCCCCATTAATATGAGTAGTTCTATGAGTCTTAACAGATAATGTACTTAAATGATGAAGTATGTTTCGTAAATGCCCTTCGGTCCGGCCAAGCAACACCACTTCACCTACTCCTTTTTCCAAAAGCCCTACGGCTGCAGCACGAGCAGCTCCTCCCGTACCTAAAATCACGACTTTTTTCCCAGCGCAATGAAAAGGATAAGCGTCAAACTCAATCAATGCCGTGATGAAACCTGGAGCATCAGTATTGTATCCAAATAAGCGGCCTCCACGATTCACAATGGTATTGATAGCACCCATGCGAGCAGCAAATGGATCACATCCATCAACTAACTGCACGATATCCTCTTTGTATGGCATGGTAACATTTGCACCCAACATGGTAGAGGATCGAAGTGAAGCTATTTTTTCTGCCAACTCATCTTGTGGCGTTTCCCATAATACATAACTAGCTTCTATATCAAGTGCGTCAAAAGCTGCCTGTTGCATTCGGGGCGAAAGCGAATGAGATACTGGATATCCAACAAGACCCACCTGTTTCACGAGATTTCCTCACCCTCTCGAAGCAGACCAACAAGCGCTTCCAGCGCAAGAAGATAACCTCGCCAGCCAAGACCTGTAATCATACCTCGACACACTGGAGCAGTCATAGACATATGCCGAAACGGTTCTCGCGCGTAGATATTCGAGAGATGAACTTCAATTGTTGGTTTTGCCAACCCTGAAATGGCATCACGCAAAGCCATACTGTAATGGGTATATGCTCCGAGGTTTACAATCAGGCCATCAATTGCTACACCCTTTTTCTGGATAATATCGATAAGTTCACCTTCAGCGTTCGACTGAAAAGCTTCTACTTCGCTTTCAAGGCTAGTTGCCAAACCTCGTAATTTGTCATTAATCTGTTCCAGAGTGGTCTTACCATAAATCTCAGGCTCCCTTGTTCCTAGCATATTGAGATTAGGGCCATGAAGTACAAGTATCTTGACCATTTTTTCCTCTTTATTGCTAACTACATACCTTTGCGACTGCTTCTTTAATCAGTGCTAAAGGAACATCATCATAGATCCCGGCTCGCCCTATCTGCGTTGGTAGTATCCATCTCATATGACCTGCACGCACTTTTTTATCACGTTGCATCTTTTCCATTACAGATATGGTATCGACTCCTGGACAACGCTGAGGTAAATGAAGTGATAGCAATAGCCCGCGTTGGCGAAGCGCATGCTCATTTGTAAGCAAACCTCTCGCTACTGCAATCCGGGCGGCTACCTCCATCCCAACAGCAACTGCCTCACCATGTAACCACGATCCATAATCTGTCAATACCTCTAACGCATGACCAAATGTATGCCCATAATTCAAGATGTTACGCAACCCACCATCACGCTCATCACGCTGAACCACATCCATTTTCAATTGAATGCAGCGCGTGATAATCTTCGTTAGTTGAATAGCGTCTCTTGCATGCAACGAAGATGTGTGATCTTCAAGCATCTGAAAGAGATCAGCATCAAGGATCATACCGTATTTGACAATCTCTGCCCAGCCCTCAAGATACACTCGCTCTGGAAGCGTCAAAAGGAATGCAGGGTCAACAATAATAAGTCCTGGTTGATAAAATGCTCCGATAAGATTTTTACCTAAAGGATGATTAATGCCTGTTTTGCCACCTATGGCAGAATCTACCTGGGCAAGTAGTGAGGTAGGAATCTGGATGAGTGGAATACCCCTGTGATACGTTGCCGCCACAAAGCCAGCAAGATCACCAATGACGCCTCCGCCTACTGCTATGATTGGCTCACGCTGTTCGGCTTTCTGCTCGACAAGCCAATTGAGAATCTGCTGCCAGGACCAGATTGATTTACTGACTTCCCCTGCTGGTACGGTAAAAATGTGTGGAACAAAACCCGGATCAAGTAATAAGCTCAGAATAGGCTCACTATATAGATGACCGATGTCTGAGTCCGTGACTATAAAAACACGTTGTAAAAATCCCAGTGATTTCAAATATTGTGGCAGATGGCGCAGTCCACCCCATTCAATGACAGCTCTGGATGTAATCTTGCCAAGTTGCAACGTAACAGTCTTTTGAGACTGTGATGATGCATTCAAATAACCATTTGTAAGGGCAAAAGCTACAACGCGCTTAGATATGATATCCAGGGAATCTTCATTTGTATTAATACATACTAACGCCTCTTCGTACCACCGTTTGCGCGCTAAAAAAAGGGTCTGTAGACGTTGCTGTGCATCTGTACCAACTACGAGAGGACGTTCGGCACTTTTTCCAGATTGATGAATTTGCTCTTGTACCCGTTGCCAGGCAATCTCTACAGAAGTCTCCAAATAGAAAGTGAGACCATGCTCCCGCATAAAAGTGCGGTTCGCTTCAGAAATAACTGCTCCCCCTCCGGTGGCAATAACAACACGCTCATGGTCAGCGGACAAGATGAGCGCTTCAGATTCCATTTGACGAAACCTTTGCTCACCAAATTCGATCAGGATCTGTCCAACGGGCATTCCACAACGTTCGGAGAGTAGTGTATCAGTATCAATAAAGTCCCATCGTAAAAGTTCTGAAACCCTTCTGCCAACACTAGATTTCCCAGAACCTGAAAGACCTGTTAAAAAAATTCGCTGCATCAAGTGTAAGCTCTTTTTCTTGTGTTTAGATTTTTAGAAAACACGCTCTATCCTTGCCCCAAGCTCAATAAGATCATCAAAGAATAGTGGATAACTTTTGGCTATATGAAATACATTAGAGACTGTAATTGGACGATTACTAGCCAGTCCAATAGCAACGAAAGCTTCAATGAGACGGTGATCAGCATGTGCATCAAGTTCCACCCCACCTTGTATACCATCCAGACCAGCGGGTTGTATTTCGATCGAATCTGCTGAAGGGATCACATGACAACCCGCTTTGTTCAACTCCCGCGCTAAATCATTGATACGGTCACTTTCTTTCAAACGTAGATTTGCCACATTATAAATACGACTGGGGCTATTGGCAAAGCAAGCAGCAGCAGCAATGACAGGTACGCTATCGATGGTTCTATTACCATCGACAACTATTCCATGAAGAGGTTCACGAGATGTAGCTGTAATAGTGTTCCCAGTTCTTGTGATTTGCACGCCCATCTCAGAAAACACTTCCAGGATGGCCTCTCCATTTGTATCGCCCGGTTGTAAGTTGGCAATCGTAATTGCGCCTTTGGCAATCGCCACTGCGGCTAATAGCGCGGCAGCAGAAGGATAATCTCCAGGAATAACGTAGTCTCTGAGCTGGTATTGCTGCATTCCAGGCACAACATAATGCTTATAAGGATCCTTGGTAATGACAGTAATCCCTGCCTTCTCGAGTACTTCTATCGTCAAATCAAGGAAAAAGGCAGAAGTCAATTCATCGACAATCTCTATCTCCAACCCTTCTTTGAGAAGAGGAGCTAAAAAGAGGAGCGCACTTATATACTGCGAACTTTTTTTACCAGAAATCCGTGCCTTCCCGCCTTGTATCTGACCCCTGCTAATCTTGATGGGCAGTGTCCCTTCATCCGAATGACTCTCTACGGTTGCGCCAAGTTGGGAAAGTGCCTGCAACAAGTCAGCATTTGGACGGCGACCAAGCGACTCCGCATAGAGAGTGGTAAAGGTGATAGTTTCAGGCGAAAGGGCACAAATCCCCAGAAGAAGACGAAGTACAGCCCCAGCATTACCGACATCGATCGTGACATCAGGTGGAGTTCTGAGAATTCCTCCTGTTCCACGGATGGAGAGAATTCGACGCTCATTTGCTTGACTCCCGATATGCGCGCCCAAATGACTGCATGCCTGTAGTAGCACGTCCGTATCATCACTTATAGCGGGGTAATAAATAATACTCATTCCTGGCGCTAGGAAAGCTGCAAGAATATAGCGCAACGTGTGGTATTTTGAGGATGGTGGTACAATTGTGCCGCTTAAGGGCGCAGATGAATGTATGCGTACAATCTCAGGTAAGGTATTCAAGGATATTTCCAATCGATCAAAACATAAACTCAAGATGAACTCTTATGGTGAGTGTAGAGGAAGGTCGCAACCATGTCAAGATTGGCTCAAATTTGCTCTTGACATCATGAGTTAATTGCATGTACAATCCAACCATCATGAATATTGATTTGCGAACCCAACTGAATAAAGTTTTTGCATGGTACTTTTATTTTAGCCCTCCGGTCTAACCGAGGGCCTGTTGAGTTGCGCAAAAACTCCAGGTCTGAAGATAGACCGGAGGGAAGCAGAGGAATTGATCCTCTGCTTTTTTGTTTGCTTTTCGCATTGATTGAAAAGATCGAGGTGATGCAATGAAAAAAATAGCTGTGTTGGGTCTGGGATTGATCGGTGGATCGCTAGGATTGGCGCTACACCAGGCAAGTGTAGCAATGCAGATATCTGGTTATGACAGTAACCCAGATGCAACTTACCAGGCATGGGAAATAGGAGCGATCACTGAGATATGCAATACAGCGGAAAAAGCCGTTCAACAGGCAGATATGGTGATACTTGCAACTCCTATTCTTGCCATGCCTGAGTTGCTTGAGAATATTGCACCCGAGCTAAAACGTGGAGTTCTGGTAACCGACACAGCCAGCACCAAAGTCCAAATACTCAACTGGGCCAAAACATTGTTACCGGCAAACGTAATGTTTGTGGGAGGTCACCCAATGGCTGGTAGAGAGCTTTCTGGTATCGAGGCGGCTGAAGTGGGATTGTTTGAAGGCTGCGCTTATTGCCTAATTCCTGCCGCGCAGGCATCATCAGAAGGAGTAGCGCAACTTAGCGAGATTGTCATACGGCTCGGAGCACATCCGTTAGTGCTCGATGCAGATCGACATGATCGACTAGTCGCAGGTATTAGCCATTTACCCTTTGTGCTCTCCAGCGCTCTAGTGCAATGTTTGAGTAAGGAGGAGGGTTGGAAGGAGCTGACCACTCTTGCAGCCGGCGGGTTCCGCGATACGTCGCGCTTAGCGGCAGGTAGCCCACCCATGTATCGCGACATCTGCGTAACAAACAAGGCGGAAATATTGAACTGGCTCGATGCACTAGCATTAGAACTTGACAATATTCGTTCCCTTATTGCTCGTGACGATGAAAACCTGGAGACTTATTTTGCTCAGGCGAAGCAATTACGCGAAACAGCTTTCAGCTAGCTTATTATCATAGGGAAAAGTATTTCCAACATCATTTATAGAAAGGACCTAGTACATTGATTATCACTATTCAAAATCAGGTTAGCAATGTAGAACGAAATCAGTTGGAGACACTGTTGGAGCAGGTAACTGGCAACCACAAACAAACGGTCTCGACACTGATGGATGAACGCGAAGTTATCGTGTTAGATGATAGTCGGCTTGATAAACGAGCAATTGTAGCTATCAGTCAGCTGCGTGCTGTGGAGAGTGTCGTGGAGGTTAAGACACAATACCAGCTTGTCAGTAAAGCTTTCAAAGCCGAGAGCAGTAGAATCGAGATAGGTGAGACTGAAAATTGTCAATCAGTAATCATAGGTGGATCTAGTACAATACCAGTTGTTATTGCAGGCCCATGCGCAGTTGAGAGCAGAGAACAATTACTCTCCACGGCGATTGCGGTAAAAGCTGCAGGAGCACAAATATTGCGCGGGGGAGCATTCAAACCACGCACTTCACCCTACCAATTCCAGGGACTTGGTATTGAGGGCCTTCATTATCTTAAGGAAGCACGAGAGCTCACTGGTCTTCCGGTCATAACCGAGGTCATGGAACCTGAGATGGTCGAAATTGTAGCCGAGTACGCTGATATCTTGCAAATTGGCAGTCGCAATATGCAAAATTTCCCATTATTGTACGCCACTGGTCGCAATAGCTTTCATCGTCCGGTTATGCTCAAACGAGGAATATCAGCAACAATTGAAGAATGGTTATTGGCAGCAGAGTACATTGTGTCAGCGGGTAATCCAAATGTAATCCTTTGTGAGCGTGGTATACGCAGCTTCGATACACAAACACGGAATCTCTTAGATCTTTCTTGCGTACCCCTGTTACATGAATTAACCCACCTGCCAGTCATAGTGGATCCCAGCCATGGAACAGGCCGGCGCGAGTTAGTTCCTACAATGTCGCGAGCTGGAATCGCTGCTGGTGCGGATGGATTAATCTTAGAAGTTCACCCTGACCCAAATAGTGCCCTTTGTGATGGGCGTCAATCGATTACACCAGATCAGTTGAAGTCAATTGTCCGTGATGTACAGGTTATGAATCAGCTAATGGAGGGTATAATCAATCAGTCATATGTGGCATAATTGGTTCTACAAAATCTGGCCTGACGGAACATGCTGAAAGAGAGAGGTTCATGTATTGTCGAGGCATACGTGGGGCAACCACTGTTGATAACAATGATCGTGAGGAAATTCTAATAGCTACAACTGAGCTACTGAGGCTGATGGTGCTCGAGAACAACGTGCTTGTCGAAGATATCGCAAGCGCTAGCTTTACACTTACAGATGACCTGGACGCTGTATTTCCAGCCCAGGCAGCCCGACAGATTGGTTGGAACGATGTTCCCCTCATATGTATGCGTGAAATTCCCGTTCCAAATAGCCTGGGCAAGTGTATTAGAGTTTTGTTGTTAGTCAACACTGCCCGTAGTGCATCAGAAATACAGCATATCTATCTCCGTAAAGCTGTCAGCCTGCGACCTGAATTTGAGCCAGAAACGAGGTAGGGCTTATAAGTCATGCATTTCTCGCGAACGACCCTAAAACCTTGCAAAATGTGGTATAACTGGCCAGATCAGCAAGCGCATGACTTACACTTGGGTCATCACGATGCCCCTCAAAATCGAGATAGAAGACATATTCCCAGATTCGCTGTCGTGATGGACGTGACTCCAGTTTAAGCAGGTTGATCTGATTTGCTGCCAGTACACCAAGACATTTATGGAGAGAGCCTGGTTGGTGCGCCGTAGCCATCACCAACATGGTCTTAGCCTCACCCGCACGCCGAGGTGCAGGTTCTCTGCCTAACACAATAAAACGCGTATAATTATCTTTTATAGTCTGGATACTACGAGCCAATATTTCTAATTCATACAGTTCTGCTGCCCCCGCTCCTGCAATTGCCGCCACACCCACAAGATTTTCCTCACGCACCATTTTGGCGCTGCCAGCCGTATCATAAGTTGCCACAACTTCAACGTTGAGTTCACGTAAATACGCATCAGACTGCGCTAACGCTTGAGGATGGGAAATGACACGTTTGATGTCGCTTAGTTGTTGTCCTGGCAGGCATAAAAGACAGTGATTGACAGGATGGCCAATCTCAGCAGTGACGAAGAGATCATACTGGCGCAATAGATCATATACTTCATTTATACTTCCAGCTTGCGAATTTTCTACGGGTACTAATCCGGCTTCAACTTCGCCCCTGGCAACTGCCCTGAAAACGTCTGCAAAACTCCGGAAAGGATTTGATTGCGACTGTGAGCCAAAAAATGCTTTCACAGCCTCGTCACCAAACGCCCCGCGCTCACCCTGAAATGCGACGTTGATCGTTTGTTGTGCAGATACTATATGTTCCTCATGCTGATTTGTTGACTGTACCACAGTATGACCTTTCTCAAATACGTTATGTTGTCTGGCGAATTGTGTCAGGTTAGAGAAGGATTGTCAAGATGAATAATCTGACATCCATTCATCACTCTATGTGCGGGCCGTAGGCCCGTAAGAAAAAAGGAAGCGAGGGACACCCTCGCGCTCCTGGCAAAGGGCATAGCCCTCTGCACTCCCATTGATGAGCGGTTGTCAGGAGTAATCTCTTCTTTAACGTCTGATTTTTAGGGATTGACGAAGTTGCCACACAAGTATCATCGTTACTATGATTATTGTTACCAACGAAGCAAAGAACACGATAATCCAGAACATTTGAGGTATAGTGGTTTGCTGCGATGAGTTTGCATTACTTGCAGGCGTTGGTGTGTCTAACACAACAGGTGGTGGATAAAGACCTGTGACGATAAAGTGAGGCGTACCGCCAACATCGACTGTGTATACCAACCGATGAGCAATAAGATCAAACATTGCAACTTTGCCACCTTGTAAGGCAATAAAACCGAGCAACCCATCGTTGGTAATAGCAACTGATTCAGGTGTACCATCTGTATGAATAACACGTTCAGGTTCCGTTGGAAAGGTTGTCATACCGGTATCAACGGGACTCAAGACATTGAGCACATTGTGTTGCTTATCAGGCACATAGACCTCGCCAGTAAGCGCATCGTAATCCATCGGACCAAAGATTCCTCCGTTGAGAATTTGACGCACTTCTCTAGTTTTGAGACTTACGGCGTCAACGCTCCCCTGTCGTGTAGTGACGTATACCGTTTCTCCCGGAGGTATGGAGAGATACTGTGGTCCATCTGGAAGAGGAACTGCGCCAAGCGTTTGATGCGTCTGGTCATTGAAAATTGTCAACCCATCTGTACTGGCAATCCAGAGTTGGTTAGAAGTACTGCCGTTTATACTTGATCCGGCAGTCAGAGCTACAGCTAATCCGTACACCGGACCATTCACTCCAAAAGTATTTAGGATTTTACAATTTGTTGGATCGAGCACGGTTACCTGTGCGGATCCACTTCCTGCTGCATACAAGGTGTTCATATCGGGGTCAATTGCCAGCAGTGAAGGATCTCCAGGAAGATGTGCGGTACAGAATATACGACCAGTAGCGGTTCTAATTACAGACACCTGTCCGATGGTGGGTTGCGAGACATAGAGAAAGCCTCCATCCTGGCTGAGCAGAATTGTATGTGGATCACCTACTACAGAAATGGTTTTCGTTACTTTTGCCTGGCCTACATCAATGACACTGACACCTGAGGATGTTCCTGACACATAAGCTAGATTAGGCGCTCCACCATCAGCGTAAGTATGTGGAGCAAAATACAAGCTGAGGAGCGAACAGATGAAAAGGAGAGCAATGGTCCATTGCCATCTTTTAGAGACTAATCGCATCAATGGTATACCCTTTCAAAGTAAACATATGCATGCAGCATGTACTGTACCCTAAAAGGTGATAGGTGTCCACTCACTCATTGCTGTAAGATTATTGTTAGGTCTTGTAGCGGTTGTCGCACTTGTCGCATTTGTCGCACTTGTTGCGATTGTATCAGATGCATCACTTGTATCTTCGTACTTATTGCTGCTCATAACGTCCCAGGATCAATAGGGTTATATTCCGATGGACTCTTCATATGATCTAGTATATACTGCTCTTGTAGTTTCTCAGGAACAATAAACCAGGATTAGTAAGAGGAATAGAATAAGATTGCTATGTCATCTGTCCCATCATTCACGTCTCCAAGTAAACCAGAGACAGAGAGGCAAAAAGTAAAATCTTCCAGGCGCAAGCGAATTGTACGAACACTCGTTATTGGACTGATGATTATTGCTGTCGTTGTAGCATGGCAGGCACTTAATGTCTACAACAATAGCACCGATCCTACGGTAGCAGGCCGTCCGCTCTCCAACCCGCATACACACCTTCATACTGTTGCCCTGGGAGAGAAACCCGGAGTGCTCTATCTTGGGACTCATTATGGCCTGTTCACAAGTACAGATGGCGGGCATACCTGGCTCCAGTCACACGGGGCGCTCAACAATTATATGGTCACCGCTATTGCCGTAAGTCCATCCAACCCTAACGTCCTGGCCCTCATAGTCATCCCAACGAGCGGTCTAGGGCACCAATCTGGAATCGCTTTCAGCCGAGATAACGGAACTTCCTGGCAGATCCTCGCTCCTTCTGGTTTATCTTCATCTACTTATCCTTATTCAGTGAAAGCCGGTTCTGGAGGCTCTGGCCAGTTCTATGCTTTCTACTTCTACGCAGGATGGTTAGAGACGCGAGACCTGGGGGCACACTGGTATCCCATCACCAGGAGTACCCTTTCGAATATGCAAACGCCCTCTTTGGTCACCGATCCCGTCAATCCCAATCATCTCTTCCTGGGCGGAGATAAAGGTCTTTATGAGAGCCATGACGATGGGGGCCATTGGTTACATATTTCAGCTATTCAGGGAAATGTACAGAGTATTATAGCAACGAATACCACACCACGCATACTCTACTGTGCTTCTGACCAGGGATTTTACCACTGGCAAGAAGGAAGCGCTCGGATAACACAGTTGACACGTCTTCCTATGACAACACTACCAACACGGCTGGTGATTGATGAAACAGGTAAGGCACTCTATGGGCTCTCAGGGCAAGATCTCTGGTTCTCCTCCGATAGCGGAACCACCTGGGTGCATCGCTGGCACTTTGACAGGGGTGATCTGATTTCGTTGGTTGTTGATCCACTAAACCCTCACACTCTCTACGCTGGTTTCTTCCTACCGCCCAAAGTCGTATATAGCACGGATGGTGGAAGTTCCTGGCAAACACTCACAGATTGATTGAAAGGAATCCCTTGCTTCATTGAAGGATTTTCATCTTATGAAGATATCGAAGATATATTGGCGAATTGCCTCACTGTTGGTTGCTTTCTTATTTCTCACGTTCCGTTTTCCTGGCTCACGGCATGTCTATGCGGATGGTGGTGCTCCAAACCTGGCCTACGTGGCTGGAACCGCGAAAGGGATTAGTGTCATCGATATAGGTCAACAAAAAGTTACCGGCAGCTTTGCAATGAGTAGTGAACTCGAAGCGATCTATCTCAGCCTGGATGGGCGTTTTCTCTATGTTACACAGCCAACATCAGGACATGTGAGCATGCTTGCAGCCAAAACTGGGCAGACCATTTGTAGTGCGAATGTGCCAGGGCAACCTTCGCTGTTAGCCTTTGACCCCGGGTTGAACGTTCTCTATACCGCAGGCAATGGTGGGAATAGTGTTACTGAATTGGATCCAGGCAACTGCGCAATTAAACAGACAATCAATATGAACAGCCCCATTTATGGCCTGGCAGTTGCCATCATAGGTTCAGGTGCACCAGGAGAAACTACAAATCAACTTTGGGTAGCTGATGCTACATCGTTGAATGTCTTCGTAAATAAAAAGCTAATCGGCAGCTTACAAGTACCAGGTGGTCCTCAATATCTCAGTATTCCTCCAGGCTTTACTGCATATGTGACAACCCGGCAAGGAAGTGTCTACGCAGTTGATCTTACTTCGCGCAAGCTTTCACCACCGCTCATAAGTGGAGGATCCTTTGGACCGATGGATTATAACGCTTTCACAAGCGAGGTCTATATACCTGACATGCTGAACAAACAAGTTGATGTGTTTAGCCCAATATTTCCCGGGACAAACACACTGCCACATGAACCGAATTACTCGATTCATCTTGGGGCTGTGCCACAATCAATTGCTATCACCAGTGATGGACAATTAGGCTTTATTGCCCTCGCGGGCGGCAATGTTGCCATGTTGGATATCCCTGGCAAGCAAATTATCAACACCATACTGGTTGGTGGCAATCCACACTTTATCATTACTGGTCTTTACCCACCTTTAATTGGAACCACTCCTCAAGAAGCTTCAGTATGGGGAACAGTTATCAACGTCGCAGCGTATGTACTGGTGATTGCACTTCTCATAGTTCCCATTGTACTGTTTCAGAGATATGCTCGCACTAAAGTTGATCACAAAGGGAAGTGACAACATGCTACAGTCACTTCGGGTGCAGTCATACACCACACCACAACAGAACGGATGAAAACACCCTAGGGTAGAAAATAGGGATTCATCCCGATGGCATCTGCTTAAAGTTCACCTATACTTAGACCGTACAAGAGGTCCTGGTGAATAATTTTGACCTCACTATTTATAATGAAAGTGAGTGAACTAGTTATGCGTACAATTTATTATCGCCTCCAATTGCCATTTGCTCTATTGCTCAGTATGGGTCTGCTGTATCTCGTGACCGGAACAGTCTCGGCTCATTCAACCATTCCGGCACATGCGAAAGTCAACAAAGCCATACCGGCCATCGGCTCAACCGTCTCTCAAGCGCCTACCACTGTGACGGTATTTACCCTGGAGAATATCAATCCTGATCCTAACAAAAGTAATCTGTTCATCTACTCACCTGCTGGAGATCTGATCAGCCAGGGCAATGCTACGGTGTCCTTAACGAACCCAAGGCAGATGTCCATCACCATTAAGCCTGATAAGGCTAACCTGAATGGAGTCTATGTCGTGAGATGGATCACTGTCTCGGCTGAAGATGGTGATCCTGATCAAGGAGCCTTTGTCTTCACCGTGAATACAGGTGCAGTCTCAACACCCACGTCCGCAGCAACAACGACAACCTCAACGACTCCTTCAACCACTACCACCAGTGGCACACCAGTTTGGGTATCTATCGTTGTTGGCGTGATTGCTTTGTTAGTTGGGTTAGGAGTTGGATTAGGACTTGGTCGACGTCGTACAGCCTCTTCAATAGGAACTATGCGCAAAACAGTTGCTGAGCAATCGCAAGATGAAGAGCCTATCAAACGTCCATAGTTCAGATGGCGAAGATTACACGCTAAGCCAAATAGAAGAGGGAGGTAAAATCATCTTTGCGAGTCAGACCTTTTTTCTGGTTCTTTTTAGCCTTCTCTTGCGTTGGCGTGTTAATCTTCGCTGCGTTACTTCACACACAAGCACCAGCCGTCATGCGGGTGCAACTCGATCCACAGCGTCCTATTGCAAGTAGTTTCACGACTTTGAAGCTTCATCTGACCGACTCTCAGGGTTTGCCTATCGAGCAAGCGCAAGTCTTACCTAACGCCAGAATGACTAACATGGACATGGTGACAAATCATTTCCGCGTCGAGCCATTAGGACACGGAACCTACGTAGCTCAACTTCAATTATATATGGCGGGGCCATGGGAGATCAGTATAAAAGCTCATGCTGATGGTTTCGAACCCACATCTCAGACATTGTTCGTTCAAGTAGAATGAAGCAGGTTAGAATACTTGACGCATCAAGACTCTGGACCTATAGTGTGAATGAAAGGCTGAGAGTTTAGCCAGAACAGGAAGTGAGTCACAGCTATGTCCAGAGTTTTTCGTGTGTATGCTAAGCCATTGCAGCGCCTGAAGCTCTCTCTTTTTGAGAAAGTCATCCTCGCTAATAGTTTGATGCTGATTTGTGAGGCATTAGTGGGTCTGTGGGTCACCAGTCATAATCTAGAGGCACACCATTATCTCATTGATACCAGCTTTATTGTGTTTGCAACGCTCCTTGGCTTGCTTATAAATGTGGCACTGATGCGTGCGAGTTTTCGTCCTCTCTTCAGCCTTCTTTACACAATTCGGGTAGTAAGCGCAGGGAACACGCATACACGCGCCAAAGTTACGTCTGTTGATACTGAAATTGGCGAGCTTGCACAAGCCTTCAATAGTATGCTGGATCGACTCGAGCAAGCACATAGGGAGCAAGCGATGCTGATCCTTCAAGCACAAGAAGAAGAGCGCCGTCGCCTCGCACTCGAATTGCACGATGAGAGCAGCCAGAACCCGACGGCATTACTGATTCATGCCGAGATACTAAGTCAATCATTACAGGTTATACCAGAACCAATAGCCACTCAACCTCTACATGAGCAACTTCGTCAGGGCCTTCAGCAACTGAATCGTCTCATACAGAAGACATTAGACAATATACGCATTCTGGCTCAGCAATTGCGACCGAGCGTGCTAGATGATCTTGGGTTACAATCAGCGTTGCGCTGGTTAGCGGAAGATAGTCGCGAACGACTGCAATTGCCCGTAGAAGTTCAACTAGAAGCTGTAGAAGATAGTATTCGTACACAAAAACATGCTACCCACTATGAAACGACTCTGTTCCGCATTGCGCAAGAAAGCCTTACCAATGTGGCGCGTCATGCGCACGCGCAAAATGTCTGGCTCTCGCTCTCAAAGGATCAGAATTCAGTAAGCTTAAAGGTACACGATGACGGCTGTGGCTTCGACCCTTTACAAAAGCATGCAGGATTAGGGATAGTTGGTATGAATGAACGAGCGACAATACTGGAAGGCACATTGACAATAACCTCCCAGCCAGGGCAAGGAACGATGGTGGAAGCCCGTTTGCCATTATCAACATCATGCGTGGAGGACGCAGTGCATGCCTGACGAATCTGCCTCTTCAACAACTATACGCGTGCTGCTTGCCGATGACCACGACATCTTACGACAGGGTCTCAAGATGCTGCTCAGCATGCAACAAGGGATGCAAGTGGTAGGCGAGGCACGTACTGGACGGGAGGCGGTAGTTATGGCACAGGAGCTTTTGCCAGATGTGGTTGTTATGGATATCACAATGCCGGATATGGATGGCATGGAAGCATGCCAACTCATCCGCATCCAGCAGCCCGCAACACAAGTACTGATGCTTACCATGCACGAAAGCGAAGAGTATTTTCTACATGCCCTGCGTATAGGTGCGGCAGGATACCTTGTGAAGAAAGCGGCGCCATCTGATTTACAAATGGCAATCAACTCCATCGCGCAGGGTGGCGCTTTTCTCTATCCGGGCCTGGCAAAGGCGCTCATTCGTTCATATGTCGCATCTCCCGCGTCTGCAAGTCCAGCATCGAATGATCATGGGACGAAGAACGCTTCAAAAATTGCACAAGCGCTACAGGTGTTGACTCCACGTGAAATAGAGATACTCAAACTGGTAGCAGAAGGCCAAACAAACCAGGAAATTGCTGATCGGTTGACACTAAGCATTAAAACTGTGCAGACTCACCGTGCGAACGTGATGGAAAAGCTCGATTTGCGCGATATCACACAACTGGTACGCTTCGCTGTCCGCTATAGCTTGATACCACCTGAACCTTAAGCTGGAATGATAACTTGTTAAGAACTGGATAAAGCACATGAGATCTTTTTTGCATAGGATATCAAATCTCCGTTTTTTACTGCTAGCCGCGCCGCTTGTTGTATGTTTGACGCTGCTTTTTCCTGCAATAGCAAGCACGCATGCCATCCTACTGCGATCGGACCCAGCGAAAGATTCTGTATTGAGTATCCCGCCTCGAGGGGGTACGCATGTGGTACAGCGAAAACCTGAACCCAACATTCACGACTGCGATTGTAATCAACGAGGTAAGAGAGCGCGTAGACAATCACGATGCTCACATTTCACCTAACGATACCAAAGAAATGGATCTTACTCTCAATCCAAATCGTTTCGGTACAAATGTGTTCACGGTGAGTGTGGTAGATAATAACACACATGCACCAACTACCAACGTCGGTGTTTCGCTATACACGACTATGCTCGATATGGATATGGGGACGGACAGTATCAACTTACTCCCGGACGGGAAGGGACACTTCAGTGCCAACGGCGACCTGAGTATGAGTGGTCACTGGCAGGTACGTATACAAATACGCACCTCTGACAATACGCTTCACGAAGCTAAAGTTGATTTCATTACTCCATTTTGAGCGCCAGATTTGACACTGATTCACGTGTAATACATACTTAAAACGGGTCAAATAACGATCGCTGTCTCCTGTACGTAGTGAAGAACAGATACCATTGAAGGCTTTGTTAACCACATACGAAGTTTGCGCCACTATTTATTGGTGGGGCAGAATCCAGGTCCTCTATCAAGAAAGGAGCAGTTTACACAATGGCTGATGAACATGAGATGCATCACGAAAACCACGCTGGTTGCGGGCCAGGCTATGCGTCGCCTGAAGAGGCAATGAAAGCCGAGCCAGAAAAGGTACTCTACGCCATAGCGCTGTATGAGGGGACCGGCATCGAGGAGCCAGATTACCTGGCTACAGTGGATGTTGACCCGAGTTCTCCCACCTACTCCAGGATCATCAATCGAACACCAATGCCACAGGTTGGCGACGAACTACATCATTTTGGCTGGAACGCCTGCAGTTCATGCTACGATGACGAAAGTAAATCCCGCAGGTTCCTGGTACTTCCCGGTGTAGTCTCCGGCCGTATCCACATTCTTGACACCTCTGATGAACGTGCACCAAGGTTGCACAAAGTCATCGAACCAGAAGAGGTCAAGGCAAAGACGAACCTGACAACTCCTCACACCGTCCACTGCCTTGCCGATGGCAATATTATGATCTCCATGCTTGGCGATAGCCAGGGTGAAGGCCCTGGGGGCTTCCTGCTGCTCGACGAGGAGTTCAATATTGCAGGCCGCTGGGAAAACAAAGCTGATGGCATGCGCTTTAATTATGACTACTGGTACCAGCCACGCCATAATGTCATGGTCAGTAGCGAATGGGGGGCTCCTAACACCTTTACCAAGGGTTTCAAGGTGGAAGATGTCGCGGCAGGGAAATATGGCCGCCAGCTTCACTTCTGGGATTGGACGAAGCACGAGATTATCCAGAGCATTGATCTAGGTGAAGAAGGACTGATTCCCCTGGAGGTGCGTTTCCACCATAATCCCGATAGCACCGATGGGTTCGTCGGAGCTGCGCTCAGCAGCAATATGTGGCATTGGTATAAAGCCAACGGCCAATGGAAGACAGAGAAGATCATCGATATCCCCTCCATCGAGTTAGAAGGCTGGCCTTTTCCGGTCCCATCGTTGATCACCGACTTTCTCGTCTCGATGGACGACAAATACCTCTATCTATCGAACTGGCTGCATGGTGATCTTCGCCAGTACGATATCAGCGATCCCTCACATCCTAAGCTGACCGGGCAGGTGTGGTGTGGAGGCTTGTTCGGGAAGAGCAGCGACGTACAGGGGCACAAGCTGGAAGGTGGGCCGCAGATGCTCCAGCTCAGTCTGGATGGGAAGCGACTGTACGTCACCAACTCCCTTTATAGCGTGTGGGATAACCAGTTTTATCCAGAACTGGCCAAGTCAGGCTCGTATCTCTTACAAATCGATTCTGACACTCAGAACGGCGGTCTGAAAATCAACGAGAACTTCTATGTTGATTTTGGTAAAGAACCAGCAGGCCCGGCGCGAGCACATGAGATGCGCTATCCTGGAGGAGACTGCACATCCGATATCTGGGTTTAGTTTCGGGTGAGAAGGACTGTCCAATGCGCGCAATGAGATTGACGGATCAGAAAGATGCTCGACTGCCCTCGCGCAGCCGGCCACCTGTCATCTGGCCCTGGGTCCTGGTATTTACAGCCTGGACAGTAGCGCTTCTGGCAGTTCTCGCGAAGCAAACCTTCCTGATAAACCATAATTATCTGCTCACTCAGAGCCATCTCCCCTGGCTTGTTGCCCTGGCCGTGTTTCTGGTTTGCTGGCAGGTGATGACCGTCGCTATGATGCTACCATCTAGCATGCCCCTCGTTTACATGATAGTGCATGCCAGCCGACTTCAACGACATCCGATGGCTACGCAGGCGGCTTTTTTGGCGGGATATGCATTTATCTGGACATCCTTCGCCCTTGCGGCCTTCTTAGGAGACACTTTGGTACACTGGCTGATCGGCCATTGGTTCTGGCTCTACATGCATTCCTGGCTGATCGGCGCAGTAACCTTTGCAATTGCAGGTGGCTTTCAATTAAGCCCATTTAAGCAACATTGTCTGAAAGAAAATTGCAGCCCTCTTAGCTTTTTTGAGCATTATTTTCGATCAGGTATAGGTTCCTCCTGGAACCTGGGCTTGCGACATGGCATTGTCTGCCTGGGCAGTTGTTGGGCATTGATGCTGGTAATGTTCGGTATTGGAGTTGGAAGCATCGTGTGGATGGCCTTCTTGACTGGATTGATGGTGGTAGAGAGGACATATCCAGGCGGCCAGCGTCTTAGCCCTTTGCTGGGGATAGCCCTGCTACTGCTGGCGGCATTATGGCTAGTTCATCCTATCTGGCTGCTGGCTGGCAGTGGTGTGTAAAGCTGCTGACTCCGATTGATTGTACTCTTCTCCTTTTTGCTGCTTCATGGGAAGTTGTGCTTCTCAATGAAACTGCTATAATATGCTCTGAGAAATTGATGTACATATCACAATAAAAAGCAATAATGAGGTAAATATGTTGCGCTCTCTCACTTTTATCCGACCACCGAAATTTATTGTAGGGTCTTTGCTATTAGGTACAATTGCATTACTTTTGGTTGCATGTGGAGGCGACACTTCTGGCACCCAACCAACGGCAAATCCGACTGTCGTGCAAGTGAATGGGTTTGGTACGGCGGCCAACCATGTGCATTCTTTGGTAGTTCTTCCCCCACATGTCCTGGTGCTGGCAACACATTATGGGCTGTTTCGCTCGCAAGATGGCGGTACGAACTGGCAAGTGGTGGCAGGTGGCAGCAATCAACCGATGGAAGGACTCATGACCTATTCACTCACATATAGCTCGCTCAATCCTCAGAGGCTCTATGTCTTAACCCAACCCGCCGTTATTCCACATTCAGGTACAGTTGGATTATATACAAGCGCCGACGAAGGACGGACATGGAAGCTTTCTATTGCTTCCACAAGCATTACTAGCAGAACGATCTTCGTCGTGGCTCCCGGAAATGATACACCCGATGAAGTGTACGTGTATTTATCCGAATTGGGGCCGTTGGGTTTGAAAAGAAGCCTGGATAATGGACAGCACTTCACCAGCACGGGGACACTACCATTTGGAATGATCTTTGGTGTACTCGCTGTTCCAAGTGCTCCCGGCCATTTACTGGCCTATAGCAGTGATGGCATGGCGTACAGCACTGATGGTGGGATACATTGGCAAGTAATCAAGAATATTTCCGGTAGCATCAATGATGTGACAACAGCGGGGCCTCATAGTCCCATCTATGCATCGGGTGACGCGGGAATCTATTCATCGAATAATGGCGGCAAGACGTTCCAACTGGTGTACACCCAGGCTTCATTTGCCTCTTTGACAGCTTCACCGACGCAACCTCAAGTTATTTATGGTAAGACAGGTACAAGCGTGTATCGAAGTGATGATGGTGGCCATAGCTGGAACACACTACCACATATAAGTGGTAATTTAACAGTGCTTTCGGCTGATCCTATGAATGCTTTGAGTGTTTACCTATCGCTTTCCTACCCCACTGAGCTCTATCGCTTCAGCCAGAACAGCAAAGACTGGTTATCACTTACACCGCAAACATAACATCTGAATGAAGGATTTTTATATAATGAAGATCGTTTGTAGCGTTGGCTCGCTGTTGTGCGTTCTTGCATTGCTCCTGTTTTTATTCCCTCTTTCCCAGCATGTCTACGCAGATGGTGGTGCTCCTAACCTGGCATATGTGGCTGGCGCTGCACATGGGATAGTTGTGATTGATATAGGTCAACAAAAAGTTACTAGCAATATAACGGTAGATGGTAATCCGCAGATGATTTTGCTAAGCCTTGATGGACGTTACCTCTATGTCACGCAACCAACACTTGGGCGCGTCGCCATTATCTCCGCCAGAACAGGGAAGACTATCTGTATGGCCAGTCTAGCAGGACAACCAACGTTGCTTGCACTTGGCCCACAGAGTCGCGCACTCTATGCAGCAGGCAACGGTGCTAGCATTGTCAGCGCACTTAACCCTACTAACTGCGCCGTACAACACACTTTCCAGACGCAGAGTCCGGTTTATGGGATTGGAGTAGGTCTTGTCGGCGCTGGCAACAACCTGCACGATCAACTCTGGGTCTCAGGTGCTACCTCGCTTACCTCTTTCGACCCAAATGGACAACCATCAGGGAATATCCCTGTTGCAGGTGGACCACAGTATCTTAGTCTCCCAGGAGGCTATGCCCTTTATGTGACTACTCGTCAGGGCGGTGTTGACGCTGTGGAATTTGCTACACGAAGGGTAATCCCTCTCATATCAGGGGGCAAATACGGACCAATGGATTACGATGCAGTCACCGGAGAGATCTACGTTCCAGATGAACAAAACCAGCAACTTGATGTTTTGACGCCCTGGACCCCAGGAACCGATTCAACTCCACATGAACCGAACCGCATCGTTCACCTGAGTAGTACACCACAGGCAGTTGCCATCACTAGCGATGGGCAATTAGGCTTTGTAGCACTGTCAGGGGGCAAGGTTGCGATGCTTGATGTCCCTGGTCGGATAATTACCAACACGATAGCAGTTGGCGGAACTCCCCACTTCATTATTACCGGCCTCTACCCACCCTTGCTTGGATCAACACCACAGGAGGCTTCTATGTGGAGCACCTTAATAAACATTGCTGCCGTTGTAGTATTACTTGTGCTCATTGTTGGTTCCATCCTATTAATTAGGAGAAATAGGATGCTGAACAGTCCGAAAAAGGGGAAGGAAATCTAAGAAGTCCATCAAGCTCATACTAGGAAAGCCAACTTCGCTATCATTTCATGGAGACGATTGATTTAACTACAGCATCTACAAATTCCATTGTATTCCCTCTCCCTCCTTGATCGCGAGTCAAGCTAACTCCTACATGATAAGTCTTCTCAATCGCACGCTCTAATTGCTTTGCTTGTTCAGTATAGCCAAGATAAGCGAGCATCATTGCACCCGAGAGGAGCATCGCTGTGGGATTGATTATCCCTTTGCCAGCCAGGTCTGGTGCAGAACCATGTACTGGCTCAAAATACGCATAGCGCTCGCCGTAACAGGCGCTGGGAGAAAGACCTAAACCTCCAATGCTGCCGCTGGCAACATCAGCAAGGATATCGCCATGTTCGTTTGAGAGTACTACCACATCAAGCGTCTCTGGAGCCGCAATCAAACGTCGTGCCAAATCATCGATAAGAAACTCCTGGTATTTCAAACTGGGATATGCACGCACTGTTTCCTGGACAATCGTACGCAAGCGCCCATCGGTGCGAGGCAATATCGAGTATTTAGCACCCAAGGTGACAGTTCCGGGATAGCCAGTCGACTGCCGACACAGCGCAAGCTCACATGCTGAAACCGCTAATCGATACATCTGTTCATCTGTGCAAACACGCACAGCGTATGTTCCCTGCTTTTCCATAGGAGGAGCCTGCCACCATGACTTGCTACTGGTTAACGCACCTAGCTCACTGACATCACCTTCACGAGGTGGATACATGCCCTCCAAATTGTCACGTATAATTACGTAATCGATATACTCAGGATGAAGCATAGGGCTACTATATCCCGAATACCATCGCACCGGTCGCACATTCACAAAGGTCTCTTTGCCCCAACGGAGATACCATAAGACAGGTCTGCTCGGGCCACCGCTAGCACTAAAGAGCGTGCAATCCGCAGCATCAATATTTTCTCGTGTATCTTCGGGGAATTCGTCACCATAGTGTTCTTGCGCCTCGCATCCGCTTAGTGCTTCAACAAAGCGGATATCCGGCGCTAACATGCGCAAAATTTCCATCGTTGGACTCATCACTTCAGGTGCTGCATCGTCTCCAGCAATAACACAAACGGTCGGCGGTCCAGAAGGCAATTGCAAACGACTAAAAAAACTCGGAATCATTGTAATGTTCCTTCCTGGCGAATGTATTCGATGATCCCACCTGCAGCGACGATACGCGCAACAAAAGGGTTCAATGGTTCAGCCTGAAACGTTTGATCTGTTGTCATATTACGAATTGTGCCAGTTGCCAGGTCCACTTCTACTTGCTGCGCATCTGCACTGGCTAACACGGCCTCTTCGCAGACAAGTACAGGCAGACCAATGTTGACGGCATTCCGATAGAAAATGCGCGCAAAACTGCGCGCAATGACTACTTGAACACCGCATGCCTGTAAAGCGGCGGGAGCGTGCTCGCGCGATGAGCCACAGCCAAAGTTGTGACCAGCCATGACAACATCCCCTGCTTTCACCTGCTGCGCAAACTCCGGCAGCACTTCACAAAGGCAATAACGAGCCAGTTGGGAACGATCGGTAGTTACATTGTAACGTCCGGGAATGATCACATCGGTATTAACATTATCACCAAGCATCCAGATAAGACCCATTTTTGTTTATTCCTTCCTTTCATTCAGTGGGCTCGATCATGGTTTTTAACTTTTTAATGCGGACAATAGGACATCCAGTGAGGGCCCATAAATCGGCCCCTACGGATGATCGAATTATTGTGTTAAAAGTCAGAATCGGCTCCTATAAAAAATTTCGCGGATCGGTAATGTGTCCGGTAAGCGCTGATGCTGCGACGGTAGCAGGGCTACCTAGATAAATTTCTGCAGTGGGATCACCCATACGCCCCGTAAAATTGCGGTTCATGGTCGTTAGTGCGCGTTCTCTAGGGGCAAGGACACCGAAATGCCGCCCAATACAAGGGCCGCAGCCAGGAGTACCAACTGACGCACCGGCCTGTACAAACGTTTCAAGGTAACCCAGTCGCATGGCTTCCAAATATACCTCGCGAGAGGCCGGAATCACCACCATACGCGTCTGAGGATGAATTGTTTTTCCTCGCAAAATGTTAGCAGCGATTGCCAGATCATCGAGGCGTCCATTGGTACATGTACCTAGAAATACCTGGTCGATATTCACATGCCCGACTTCTTCAACTGAAGTGACATTGTTGACATCTGGCGGACAGGCAATCATTGGCTGCAACCGCGAAACATCTATCTCTACAACACGTTCATATCTTGGGTTGTAAGGGGCAAGCATAGGATAGTCGCGTTCGGTACGGCCGCGCAGCCATACCCTGGTCGTTGCATCTGGCGCAACCAATCCTACCTTGCCTCCCATTTCAATAGCCATATTGCAAAGCGTGAAACGCTCGCTTATTGACATCTGCCCAATCAGGTCTCCAGTGTACTCGATGGCGCGATAATTAGCGCCATCAACGCCTATCCTGCGTACTATTTCAAAGGTCACGTCCTTGGCGTAGACACCGAAAGGAAGCGCTCCAATGATATGAATATTGATCGTTGGTGGGATACGAAACCAGGTACGCCCTGTAGCATAGGCTACACCAATATCGGTGGATCCCATGCCTGTCGCGAAAGCGCCAAGCGCGCCATACGTGCAGGTATGGCTATCGGCTCCAACGATTACGTCTCCAGGGAGAACATACCCTCGTTCTGGCATCACCTGATGGCAGATGCCTTCCTGCAAAATGGTGATATCCTGCTCCTGCGCGAATGTTCGTATATCGCGTTGCAGTGTTGCTGCCGCAATAGTCGCCGCAGGAATAATGTGATCAAAGACAATGTGCGACCGTCTCGGATCGAAAACGCGCCCATCATTTTGTTGTGCTAACTCCCGAAACGCCTTGATTGCCAGGGGAGTCGTGGTATCGTGACTCATCACGCGATCAACCTCCACGACAACCGTTTCGCCTTGCTCTACAGTGCGGCCCAGCTTGTTGCTAAAAATTTCTTCAGTTAATGTTCCCATGCGACACTTCCTTTCTCCTGATACCAAGTATGAATAAATTCGTCGACTTCTTCCTGATTAAGCGAACCAGATTCAGCTCGTACTTTGAGAGACTGGGTTAGACGACAGACCTCGTCACTACTCAGATCTAGCCCCAATGTTGCGGCGCGGTGGCCAATGGCATATCTTCCCGTGATGCGTGATCCAATATCGATGTGGCGCATCAGCCCAAAATCGGTTGGAGTGAGCACCTCATACGATCGAGGATTGCGAAGAACGGCTTTCGTATGTACACCAGCTCTATGTGTAAAAGCACCTGGAGCAGTGATTGGCATATTAAAGGGAATAGGGAGATCAAGACACTCTGACACAAATCGATCGAGTGGAGCAAGTTTCGTAAGCTCATACGCCTCCAACAGGTCCTGGTGATGAATATAGAGTTGCGCGATAAGTCCGCTGAGCGAGGCGATGCCATTGCGTTCGCCGATACCCATTACTGTGACGTCAAGGCAATCTGCACCGGCTTCCAGCGCCGCAAACATATTAGCGAGAGCACATCCCGTATCATTGTGGCCATGGAACTCAATGCCAACCTGTGGATAGCGTTCAGCGCAGAGACGAACAAGCTGTTCAACCTGGCGAGGTGTAGCGATACCGACGGTGTCTGGTAAACCAATGCGCTGCACTCCCGCATCGACGACAGCATCAAAGACGGTCAACAGGTCAACCAGGTCGCTACGAAATGCATCTTCGGCGGAAAAGCGCACATAGCGTCCGGCAGATCGGATGAGTTGAATCAATGGTATGGTCTCAGTAAGCATCCGGTCAATGCGGCGACCATGGCTAAAGGTACGTAGTTCCGCTGACGTGCCATAGAAGAGATTCAACCCGAAGACCGGGGTATCAAGCGCGGCCTGTACATCAGCCTCAACACAACGAACATGCGCAACGATATGAGCACGTAGACCAGCTTCGCACAATACATGTGCAGTACGCTGTGAGCCTGGTGAGCTAATAGGCGAGGGAACCTCAATGAAACTTACCCCTAGAGCATCCAGCAAGTGTGCAATCGTTAATCGTTGCTCAAGGCTAAAGAAAGCCCCAACATACTGTTCACCCTCACGCAATGTGGAATCGAGAATGGCAAGTGATCTCATGATGTCGTCTCCCTCTGTAATGCCAGTTCCTTCAGCACCAATTCAAGAATATCAATAGCCCGCATGTACTCAGCGATATGTATATGCTCCTGGGGCGTATGGTCAAGACGTGAGTCACCCGGTCCATATGCGACTATATTCTGCCCCCAGGCTGGGCCAACAACATTCATATCTGACGTTCCTGTTTTGTGCTTAAAGACGGGTTGACCTCCGGTTGTTCGAATAGCTGAAATGAAAGCATGCGATACAGGCGTCGTGCGCGTTGTCTGAAATGCCGCCTCTTCACCTGAAAAACTGATATGTGCCTCATCTTGGTCAGCCCACTGCTCCAATTGGGTACGTAAAGTAGCGATATCGTAGCTGGGAGGTAAACGAAAACCTAAACGCAGCTGCGCATGATCCTCGAAGTCGTCCTGGTTGCTGCTAATTCTCCGCAGCGAGGGCATGAGCGCAGAAAAATTGGAGTGTGCAGCATATTGCTTATTCCATTCAGAAGCATGTTGACACACTCGATTCCAGAAAGTCACTGCCACTTCGTTGGCATTTTGTTGCGACCCAGCGCTGTGATGTGCCGGACGCGTCACGCAATATTCCAGCAGTAACCTGCCCTTGTAGCCAATGGTCACCGCTTGACTTCCGCTGGGTTCTCCAATAACACAGGCTAAGGGTTGGTAGCGTTCTACAAGAGCACGTGCACCCCGTGAGGTAGCAGATTCTTCCTCAACAGCACCGATCACAACAATTGGATGCAGGAAGGAGAAGGAGTCTACATTGGCAAAGTGCGCCAGGCGACCTGCAGCACTCAGAAACGCTGCTAACGGCCCCTTTGCATCTACCGCGCCTCTCCCGTGCAATACACCATCCTGTAAACTTACTGGAATGTAACCGTGCACGGTATCCATATGACCAAGCAAGATAATAGGCTGTGATCCCGCATTTGCCTCTAGAGGATGTGTACTGGCGATCCAATTTCCAACATCGTCAACATAGCTATGCAGGCCTAAAAGATGCGCCTGCTCAACAAGGTAATGAGCAAGTACACTCTCCTGGCGAGAGTTGCTGGGTATGGTGAGCATGTTTTGGAGAAGCAATACCTCTCTATTCTGATCGTACTCTGGATATGTAGTGGACATGCCGTCTCCCCCAGAGACTGTGCCCCTTGCGGGTATCAGGCTGTTGGATCCCTCTTCAAGCAATACTTCCTCTACCACATCCAATACACGTCTCAGTTGTTCCTCTGAAATCACTAGCGGTGGCAACAAGCGAATGACGTTCGATCCAGCCTGAAGGGCTAATACGCCACGTTCACTCAATGCTTCAAGGTATGGCTGAACACGTCGTTTGAGTTCAATACCAAGTAACAGCCCCTTTCCCCGCACTTCGCGAATAAGTGGAGAGTGCAGCGTCCTGAGCCGCTGCAGGGCATATTGCCCAAGAGCAGCAGCACGATCCGGAAGCGCCTCAAGTTCAAGGATATCAAGGGTAGCCAGCGCCGCTGCACAGGCTAATGGATTGCCACCGAAGCTACTGCCATGAATGCCTCTGGTTATACGCCCGCTCTCTATCACATGTTGGCCTAGACAGATCGCCCCCATCGGAACGCCACCGGCCAGGGATTTTGCCAGACACAAGATATCTGGTTGTAGATCGTAGTGCTGGCAAGCAAAAAGTCGTCCTGTTCGTCCAAAGCCTGTCTGTACCTCGTCAATGATTAGTAAGGCTCCGCGTTCACGGCAGAGCGATGCCAGACTATGTATATACTCCTCACATGCCACATGCACTCCTCCTTCGCCCTGAACAAGTTCAATAATGACCGCAGCAGTTTCCTCGTTGATGGCTGCATCTGCTGACACGAGGTCGTTGTAACGAATGTGGCTAACACCAGGGACGAGTGGAGAAAATGGTTCACGATAGTGTGGCTCCCATGTCGTTGAAAGCGCACCCATTGTGCGACCATGGAATCCGCGAAACATTGCAACTATTCCGGTGCGACCTGTGGCGATACGCGCAAATTTGAGAGCGCCTTCTACGGCCTCGGTACCACTGTTACAGAGAAAGATCTGAGCGAGTCCGTCAGGCAAAAGGCGTACAAGTCGTTCAAGCAGCCGGGCGCGCACATCGTTGTAGAAAATTTCGGGGCAGGTAATGAGACGCTGCGCCTGCGCTGCAATTGCGGCAGCAATCTCTGGCCTTGCGTGCCCAATGTTTGCTACTCCGTATCCCGCTGTGCAGTCAATGTATTCACGTCCCTCAGCATCCCATACTAGAGCGCCACTGCCTCGAACAATAGTTACCGGACGCTTACTGTACACACCACTCGTGTAAGTATTTTCTAGATCGATAGTTGCATTCATATGAGATTCCTTTCAGCATGGATGGGCACTGGTTCTATGGCTGTTCCAGATCCATTGAGCACATCCAGTAACGAGTTACTGCCTATACAGACTCGCGGTACACCATTTTGAAGAGCCTCCTGCGCTCCCAGCAGTTTCTTGCGCATGCGTCCATGAGCATATTGAACGTAGTGTGCAAGTTGATGGGAAGGGATCGAGTGTATGAGGGTCTCTTGATCTTCCGGGTTCGCCAGCAATCCTGGGACATTTGTCAGAATGACCAGTGCATCAGCATGGAGCGCAGCGGCAACAGCGCTGGCAACTCGGTCTCCATCAACATTCAAGCGTTCACCGTCAAGGCTTAAGGCCAAGGGCGCTATGACGGGCATGTAGCCACTGTCGAGGAGTTGGCAGAGCAGAGCATCATTTACGTGTTCTATCTGCCCGGTGTAATCGTCACGCAGTATTTGCACACGACCACCTGGCATTAGCGAGCGTATCGCTGATTTTCGTCTCGCCAGTAGTAGTCGTCCGTCAACTCCCGCCAGTCCGAGGGCATTGACACCAAGCTGTTGTAAAGAAGCCACCAGTTCGGTATTGATCTGGCCCGCAACAGCCATTGCATAGATATGCAAGGTCTCGCTATCGGTGTAGCGGCTGACCATTCCGCCCGGTGAGGTAATCATGCGTACCCGATGCCCCAAACGTTCGGAGAGCATGTTTGTGAGTTCAGAGCCTCCATGAATCACAACAACACGTTGTCCACCTGTAACACATTGAGCAATTTCACGCACAATGTTCGTAGTAGCGACACCATTACTGCCGCCAATCTTCACCACAATCGTCATTACAAAACTCCTATACTGGATGCAGGCCGGGAAATGTTAATCCGGTTGATTCGTCCCATTCGCACATACAGTTGAGCGCCTGTACTGCATTTCCGGCAGCACCTTTCATTAGATTATCCAGAGCGGCGATGACCACAACGTGCTGCTGATCACGATCAAGCTCAAAGCCAATATCACAGTAGTTGCTTCCCACCAGAATTTTGGGTTCGGGATAGCGGTAAACACCGGTACGCTCTTTGACCAGACGAATGAAAGGCTCTCGTTGAAAGGCTTCACGATAGAGACGCCATAATGTACGCTCATCCAGACTTTCATTCAAAAAAACCTGGGCAGTAACAAGCACTCCTCGCACTAGCTCAATCGCTGTGGCAGAAAAAGCGATATGCTGGCGAAGTTCTGTGCCTGCTGCCAGTCCAAGCTCCTGTATAAGCTCGGAGGCGTGACGATGTCCTGTAGGTTGAAATGAGCGCACAGATCCACTCCGTTCAGGATGATGACTGCCGGGACCTGGAGTTGCTCCTGCTGCTGATGAACCAACCTTGGCATCCACAACAAGAGGGAGGGAAAAATTCACTAGACCCGCGCGATAGAGAGGAGTCAATCCCAGAATAGAGGCTGTTGCCATACAACCGGTACCACTAACAATCATTGCCTCAGGCAGTTCCGCTCGATGCAGTTCAGGCAGACCATAGACAGCTTCTTCCAGGAGATTGGATGTCTCATGAGGTATCCCATACCATTCTTCGTAAAGCGCAGAGGAACGCAACCTGAAATCGGCTGAAAGGTCAATGATACGTGGAGAGATTGCCCGGTAGCGCTCAATTTCTCTGGCAGTCACACCATGTGGTAAACAAAGGAAGAGTATGTCACACGGAGTCAGATCATCTGGATGCGAGAAGCGCAACGTGCTGATTTTGCGCAAATTCGGATGTACGCTATGCAAGTAATGACCGGCATGGTTGTTAGATATCACCTGTGTCAACTCAACATGCGGATGATAGAGCAGAAGGCGTGCCAGTTCTCCCCCGGTATAGCCGGATCCGCCGACTATAGCAACGCGTTGTCGATTCATCTCATAACCTCCTCACGTACGCTACTGAGTATATAGTCAAGCATCGCATTGGGTATATCAACTCCAGTGGGAGCAATGCTATTGCGGAACTCCATTGTAGCGTTGATTTCATTGATCAGCAGCCCTCGTTGCGGGTCTTCCAGTACATCGATTGCGAGGATACCCCCACCAACCGCCTGTGCAGCGCGTACACACAGATTGTCAAGTTCAGGAGTGACCGGGCAATTGCTGGCAACAGCGCCTCGAGCTGTATTTGTGACCCAGTGTTCACTGGTGCGATAGATAGCACAGATGGTACGGCTGCCAACAACAAACGCACGAATATCTCGCTGCGGTTTGGCGATATGCTCTTGCACATAGTGGACGTGATGCTGGTAGGAGCCAAGTGTCTCCTGGTGTTCGAGTACCGCCTCAGCCGCATCGCGGTCATTGATACGTGCTAGCAGTCGCCCCCACGAACCAGTTATGGGCTTGAGCACAACAGGGTAACCTAGCATCTCTATACCATGAATGGTTACCTGGGGATCAAACGCCAGCACTGTGCGCGGTGTTGGGATACCTGCACGGAGTAGAGCAAGTGTTGTGAGCAACTTTTCATTACAAGTTGCAGTAACTGTGGCTGCGTTAAATACACGCACACCCCAATATTCCAATACTTGAAGTGCTGCTAACCCTCGTGACTGGCTCATACTGCGACAAAGTACAGCATCATAAGCACGCCATCGCTCATCTGGACGTGAGAGATCGAGCAGCAATTCACCATCGTCAATGATGTCAAAAGTGATTGCCCTTTGTCTGAGTGTTTCGATCAACAGTTTCTCTTCCACGCGGATGCGTGATGTGAGTATAGCCAGGCGCATTATGTCACTCTCCCCAATCTTCTTCAATCTGGGGTGCCAGGGCCACGGCTGCAGGTTCCAAGCGCAACACTTCCAATTCCACACTACAATCTGGACAATAGATGATCTCTCCAACCATGAGATCTTGGACAGTAATTTCGGCTTCGCATTCTGGACAATGTGTCATGTGTTTTGATCCTCCTTCGAAATCGACTACGTCATTTAAGACAAACAAAAACGCTCTTCGTCCTTCCCTCAGCGAAGGACGAAGAGCGTAAAAGAGCTCTATCGTGGTGCCACCTTCATTTGTTGATGCCTCGCGACATCAACCTCGTCGAGTACTCATACCCATATGCATTCAGAAACGCTGCTCTCGCAGCTACACTTCGTGTCATCTGAATGCAAGGAAATAGAACATACTCCAGCCCGCTAACGGGGGCGTCCGGCCAAGGTCTACTTTCGCATGATGCGATTTCTTCTCGCAGTTCCGGGTTTTATTCACGGCTGATTGACATACGAGCTTTCCACCAATCGCTCGCTCTCTGGATGCAACCAGGAACCGCTACTCGTCCCTTCAAGACTTTAGTGCTATTAAGTTGTTCACTCAATTCTTGTTACAAGTTGAAGGACAAATAAAAACGCCCTTCATCCTCTCAAAGCAAAGGACGAAGAGCCAAATATACAACTCTCGTGGTACCACCTTCATTCGTCGGTGCCTCACGACACCAACCTTGTCGAGTACTGACATACTCCAGCCTGATTACGGAGGCATCCGGCTAAGGTCTACTTTCGCATAATGCGATTTCTTCTCGCAGCTCCGGGTTTTATTCACAGCGTATTGACGTATGAGCTTTTCACCAATCGCTCACTCTCTTGACGCAATAGACAACTGTTACTCGTCCCTTCGAAGCTTTTATTTTATTCAATTGTAAGTATCGTAGTTAACGTATAGCATGAATGATATTGGATTGTCAAGGTTTTTTCATGATTCCGAAAATTTTGCCCTTGATTTTCGCGTTTTAGTATGGTAATCTCGTTTTGAAATACACAATATATGGAGGTAGTAAGATATGTCAGTAATAGTTATTCCTTCGGTCTCCACGCTGAGTGGTATTCCTCTTTGAGTAGTCCCTGGCTTACAACATTTGGAGGGTGATTTCTCGCGAACCCTCGCGTTTCACCCGCACTTTTCGGGCACTTGAACCTATTGTCTCTCTTATCCGCAGTGGGCAATAATGAGAGCAGCTCGAGATACTTCCTCTAATGTTCGGCCTGAGACATACTCCAACCAGACAAGGCCGTCCTGATACCACCCCGGAGATAAACGTTTCGCATCTATAGTTCTTCCTGCGTGATTCCATGCCTTCGTTGCCAAGACGAAATTTGCTGAATGCCAATTGGTGCAACTTCAGGCAGCACTTGTGTTCCGGTAACATGCTCTTGTGACAATTACAACACATGAAAGCAATGAGTTAAGCAAAAGAGACAAATTCGCCCACTATAGAAGTATGTCATGTCTATTCGTCAAAAGGAGCTAAAACTTTGAAGAGATCTTTCGAAGATGATCCCGAAGAAGAGCTTATCACATTCGAGAAAATAAAGCCTGATAAGCGTGAGCGTGCACGAACTCGTTCTCATGCTCAACCCAAACCTACAAGGAAGTCAAGCTACGAAAGTAGCGCTGATGTCCAGCGCTGGTTGCGAGAGCAGTCGTATGATGTGCAGCAGCCTGACACTGGTTTTCATCCAACACTGCTGGCATCCAAGCGAGATGCTCCCTGGATTCTTTCTTCGCTCGAGCCATTCTATAAGCAGCTTCTGATCACCGATGTGCTGCACGAAGCTCATAGCGGCAAGGAGGCTACAGTCTACTGCTGCCAGGCCCATCCATCGACAGGTGTAGAATTCCTGGCTGCAAAGATATACCGGCCACGGATGTTTCGAAGGCTGCGCAATGATGCTATCTATCGCTATAGTCGGGTTCAGCGTGATGAACAGGGTCAGGCGGAGCATGGTAACAGCCGCAGAGGCAGCGCTGCGACACGAAAGACTGAGAAGGGACGCGCAGCCCAGGTAGCATCCTGGATCGAGTACGAGTACCAGACTCAACGCCTGCTCCACACGCATGGCGCCAATGTGCCTCGCACTTTTGCGCAAATCGGTAATGCTGTCCTGATGGAATATATCGGGGATGTAGGTGAACCGGCTTCCCGTCTCAGCGATGTTATGCTTGAAGTTGAGGATGCGCAACCGCTCTTTAACTGTATCCTGCACAACATCGAGCTTGCTCTAAAACACGGTCGCATTCACGGTGACCTTTCGGGATACAATATTCTTTATTGGCACGAGTCTGTGACGCTGATTGACTTCGCGCAGGCAGTCGATCCCTATCACAACTCAGATGTGTTCTCGTTATTCCTGCGTGATATTGAACGCATTTGTCATTACTTTGCGCCATACGATGTGCAAGGCAATGCGAATGAACTCGCGCGCGAGATTTGGAGCGGGCATATGGGACCAATCCCGGAACTGATTTGAGCAGAATCGCCATGCGTTACTCTCTCTGGTGGATCGTTGTAGGGGCGCAATGCATTGCATCCACACACAGAAATCGTCTCCCCAGGCGGGCGCAATGCATTGCGCCCCTACACTTTGCATCGCGTTTCATCCAGAAGGATACTGCTGGCGAATTCGGTGTACTGACTCCGGTGTATGCCCCACACCACCCCAGGGCGCGATAATGCAGTTTCAAAAATTAATACCGATTATGAAAAACCAGCCTTTAAGCTGAAATGGCTTTCTTTATCATCCACATGTAATTTTGAAACTGCATAATCGGGCCCCTACGCCTTCGGCTTCGCTCCGCTTGCGATTCGCCAGCAGTATCCAGAAGGACGTAGAGCCATTTATTTCCTTGACTTTGCGAAAGAAATACTCTATAAGCTAATTATCCTAAGTTGTTCATTGCTGACGTTGTTGTTTCCGACCAGCATTGTCGGTTGAGTGCAAGGACCATCTCATGACCACTTCTGTTGCGCCAATTGGCGTGACCGGCTCCACAGGACAACTCGGAGGCAGAGTGGCTACCCGACTTGCCACCCTTGGCCAACCTCAGCGGCTGCTTGTAAGAGACCTTGCCCGTGCTCCACAGCTTCCAGGAGCAGAGATCATGCGAGCATCCTACGAAGATGGACCATTCATGAGGAAAGCCCTCAGTGGGATCCAGGTATTATTCCTTGTCTCAGGGTATGAGCAAGCCCGTCTGGAGCAGCACTATAGTGCTATCGATGCAGCAGTCGCTGCCGGAGTCGAACGTATTGTCTACACTTCATTCCTATCCGCTGCCCCGCTTGCGACTTTCACACATGCACGCGAACACTATCTCACAGAACAACGTATTCGTGAAAGCGGTTGCCGTTATACATTCTTGCGTCCGACTTTCTACCTCGATCGAGCTCCTCTTTGGTTCTCCAGTGAGGGCGTCGTCAAGGGACCTGCTGGCAACGGGACCATTACCTGGGTCTCTCGCGATGACATTGCTGATGTGGCCATCGCTGTTCTAACTACTAGTGGACATGATGGAGCAAGCTATGAAATTACTGGTGTACAGGCTCTGACGCTCACTCAGGCCGCTGAAGAGTTTTCACGCTCCACAGGTATTCCAGCCTCCTATCAGCCTGAAACTATTGAGGAAGCTAAAGCATCACGGGCAAAGTTCAATCCTACAGATTGGGAGCTCGAGGCCTGGATAAGCACCTACGTCGCGATTGCTACAGGTGAGATGTCCATTGTAAGTCACACCGTCGAGGCCCTGACAGGTCATGCTCCCCAGACACTGACTGACTACTTGCACAAGCATCCTGAGAGCTATGAGCACATTATCACAACACGGTGATGTGACTATTCATTAACAATTTTCTATCTATTATCAAAAATACCGCTCACATACCGCTCATTTTGAGCGGTATTTTTTAGCCCAACCATTGATGTGACATTGTAACATTCTTCCTGTAAACGTAAATCTCAACTATGGAGAAACCTCATCCAATCGCTTCTGCCGCGTTGCTGTGCCAAATTGCGCGATGATGGCAGCAACGACCAAGAAAGCGTCAATAATCAAAAAGATGACAATTGCCCCTGTTGTAGCGCCCAGGGAAGCGAGCAGAGTAGGAATGAGTGGCGCTATGAACAGGATTCCGACACCACCGCCGAGATGGCCGACACCGTCGACCAGAGCAAAGCCAGTTGCACGCGCTCGCGTGGGATAGTTCTCGGCAGACCAGGCATAGGTCATCGGTACCCACAGGTTGAAACCAAAGAAGGTGATAATGGAACCAATAGCGGCAAGTGCAAAGTTGCTGGATGCAAACAACGCGATCAGCATACTACCGATGAGAGTGAGTACAGCAGCGATAGGCAACCAGAGTTTGCGCTCCAGGCTCTCACCGAAGAAATAGGCAAAGATGGCGGTAGCGATGAATCCAAAGGTGCCAAATGCGGCAATCATACCAGCTTGTCCTGCAACTGACGCCGCTGCTACGGGAGGTGGAAGGTTTGCTGGAGGGGGTATAATGCCTGCAAGGAGGGTAGTAAGCCCCTGGGCAATGGCATAAATCGTGACATATCCCAGGAACCAGACCACGACCAGCAGAATGGTGCGCTGCAGATAGAGACGGTTGCGGAAGATTTCCGCATAAGGAACCCTGGTCGGGCCCACCTGAACGGGGAGTTCGGCGGCAGGAACAGGGAGATCAGGTACCTTCCTACGCGCACGTTCTTCCATATCTGTGACAATCCTTTCCGCTTCGTCTACTCGCCCGCGCGAAATGAGCCAACGCGGTGACTCTGGCAACTGGAAGCGCAGTAGAATACCTATCAACGCCAACAGGGCACCGATGATGTACATGATACGCCAACCATTGCCCACAAACTGTGGTCCGCTTGCGGTGAGCTTCACCGTGGCAAGAGCGAAAGGCAACCCACTAGGGAAATCGGCGGGAGGGGTAGTAAGCCATAGCCCCAACCAGATCCCAAAAAAAGCACCTAGCGCAGACATGATGAAGATGAGAGCGGTGTACCTGGCACGGCCTGAAACGGGAGCCATTTCATTGATATAGGTATTGACGAGGGCCAGATCTGCGCCAATACCGATCCCGGTGATGGTACGGGCAATGATGAAACTGGTATAGTCACTGACGAAGGCGGTGTACAACGAACCGAGACCTGTCAGCAACAGGGTGAACACCAGCATGTTTCTCCTACCGAATCTATCTGCGAGCGGAGACAGAGCCAAAGCGCCGACAACATAACCGGCAAGGTTCAACTCGACCGGAAGACCGAGGTAGGTGGATGAGTTCGCAGGATTGCAGCCGGGGACAATTTGTGTACAGGTCTGGATAAACGAGACAGTGATGTCAAAGATGTCATAGAACGTGAACAGGAAACCAATGCCAATGATACCAACGAACAGATAAGAGAGCGACCAGATAGGGATTCGGTCCTGGCGAGCAATCACGCCCGCGGCTTTGCTACGTGTGTCTGCTCCTGAAAGGATGGATGAGCTGTCTGCTTCGTACGCCATGAGATACTCCTTTCAAACTCATGCTTCTGGGAGAGAAGCTTTAGACTGTTGGAATAACGCATCATGCCTGTTGTATGAATGGGGATATGTTCTCCTGCGCGCTCAGGAAGAAGAATGTAACGGGATTCGATTCACCTCCTGTCTCCAGCCAGTTCTTTATACTGAACAAGCCGTTCTTTCTTAAGAACAAGTATAGACAGGACATTGCTAGCTGTCAAGTATTTGAGAGAGAAGGAGAGAAAGGAAAGGAGTCCTAAGTTCTTGCGCCCAATGCCTTCGATATTGTCTCTGCCTCAATGAGCAGATGCTGAGCAGCCCGATCCAGAACTTCATCTTTAAAGCGAGTGGTGAACCCGACAATCCAGAGAAAGGCTAGCAAAGTACCTCCAGCACTATAGACGGGTGCCGCAACCGCATTGACACCATCCAGGTACTCCTCACGGTCAATGCTGATACCCGCAAGCACAACTTCTTCAATGCGTGCCAGAAACTGTTGCGGATCTGTGATTGAATGCTCGGTAAAGCGTGTCAAAGGATGAGTGCGCAAATAGTTCTCTCGCTGCACTAACGGCCACGTTGCTAGCACAAACGCACCGAATGCACCGGCCAGTAACGGTATACGCATACCTCTCCTGATGGCTATATGAAGCCCAGCCTGTTCCTCTTCATCTACGACCCAATCTATGATGCGCACACCTTTCAGCTCGACCCTGCCCAGACAGACCGTTTCCCCTGTAATGGTTGCCAAACGGTGCATGGCCGGCAGAGCAAAGTGGCGTAATCCTGCACGCTGAATATAAGTCTGCGCGAGATCATAGATGCGAGGACCAAGCACAAAGCGCCGATCTTCCAACTGCTCTATAGCCCCGCTACTCTCCAATGTTTTCAGCAGTCCATGAATGCTACTTTTGCTCATATTGAGTGAACGCGCCAGGTCAGAGAGTGTCAGACCTTCTTCTGTGACGCTCAAGAGATCTAGAAGACGAAAAGCACGCTCAACCATCGGTGCAGGAGCCACTTGCGCTGATGCGGTAGCTTCGCGCTCCTCGTTTTGTTCTCCATATTGAACTGATTGTTCTTTCATACGAACAGTGTAACCAACTTTTTGCTCTATGTCAAGTAAGGATGAGCTCATGTATCATCATTATATTACCTCCTAGGACTCTTGTACAGTTTTGTTACGTTTACAAAGTGCATGAGTTACTATGGTGAGCTTTCCATGTGGCAACGTTGCCAGCAGTACATGCCACATGTACAGAAAAGTGTTTCTCTTATTGAGGAGTGGAAGATAGTATCGCCAGAGGCAGCGCGACTGCTCGAGCAAACAGGAATGTATTTGCAGATACAGGCACAATTTACGCAAGCATTTGCTCACTTCGAGCGAGCCTCAGATATGCATAGACTGTTGGTAGAGACAGAACCCCTAATAACAATTGCTGCTCACATCTATCTCTTCAGGCACTATTATTACCAGGGAAAGTATGTTCAGGCAGACCAGCCCATCAGGAAAGCATTGAGACTCGTTGAGCAGACACCAGGTTCTGAAGCGCTGACCAAAGCAATCTGTTTTGGGCCCTTGAGTATGAATGGAACGAAAAACAACGCTAAGGAAGTTAGATGAGGAAATACAGATTGATTGGGTTTCTGGAATGCTGCTAGAGCCGCTCAGAGAGCCGTGTATTGCAGGCAAGAGGAGAAGAGTGCGATGAGTGATGAGGAGCTGGCCAATGCCTGTTCAGCCTGGCCAGCCCGCAGATGGTTTCAAAAGGCAAGGGGTTTATGCTTCTTTCTGCGTCTCTGAGTCGATCTCTGACACTTCTGACTCTTTTTCCGTTTCTTCTAGCTCGCGTAGCGGACGAAGAGCTCCCTGACGGATTGCCTCAGCAAGCGAGAACGTGTACCGACCCAGCAGATTGATATGATCATAGCCCAGTGGAGAGAGGCGTTCGACATCCTCTGGGAGAATCTTCATCCCTCGCGCTCACATGTCCTCTAACGCTCGATTCAGGTATAACGTGTTCCAGAGGACCATGGCATTCACCACCAGCCCCAGGGCTCCGAGCTGCTCTTCCTGCCCCTCGCGATAGCGTTGGCGCACCTCTCCCTTGTGTCCGAAATAGGTGGCTCGTGCCAGGCTATGGCGACTTTCGCCTTTATTTAACTGAATCAAGATGCGTCGGCGGTAGGCAGGATCATCAATATACGAGAGGAGATAGAGCGTTTTGGAGATACGTCCAAGTTCTGCAATAGCCTTGGCCAAGGTGGAAAGACGCCCTCCTCCTTGCAGCGCTCGCAATAACTCGGTGACATTGACCGTGTTCAGTTTGAGGGACCCTGCGACTCGCAAGATATCATCCCAGTTTTCCTGGATCAGGGTGCGATTGATCGTCTGCCGAGCCAGGCCATTCAACACGCCGTAGTTAGCCGAGGCATCGATGCGCCAGAAGCGCGCTTCTCCCACATCGGCCAGGCGTGGACTGAATTGATAGCCCAACACATAGAAGAGCCCGAAAATCACGTCAGAGTACGAGGCCGTGTCCGTCATCAACTCCTTTGGATGAAGCCCCGTTTCTTGATTGAGCAACCCTTCCAGGACAACCAGCGAATCACGCAGGGTGCCGGTGACGACAATATTTTTGAACCCGCTAAACTGATCAGATGTGTAGTTGACGAGCGTAATACCGCGCCCGGTTCCGAAGTATTTGGGATTGGGACCAGCGTTCAGAGTTCTCAGGGGAACCACAAAGCGTAGTCCAGAGGAGATCAGGCGAGTCAGGGTGGTCACGCCAGGCAACAGGACTTTCTTGTCGAGCAACCAGGCCGTCGCCAGGTCGAAGAGCACACTGGGGCGCTCATTGCCGACCCAGACTCGTGCATAGAGAAAACGCATCAAGGCAAATCCTCCCCGACGATCAGAAAACTCAGTGTAGCCATAGTGTTGGCGGATTTCCTGCGCGTGATCTTGTTGGGTCTGGAGGCGTTCCGCATAGCGCACTGCGGGTTCGCTATGCGAAGCTGGGAGGCCACGTAGGCAATAACTCCCACGGGAACATTCACGGGATCGGTGAGAAAGGTTCCCAGGAATCTGAGCGTGCCGATCTGCACCCCAAAGCCGAGACGATTGTGATCGCCACGGCGCTGGGCAATCAGGGTGCGATCCGCATCATCCAGGTGAAAATAGCGCGCCAGTTGCTCTTGAGTCGGTTCGCCAACATAGCGGCCATAGCGCTGCTCTTGTTCCTCGGCCAGGTAATCAACAGGCATGCTGCATCCCTCGTCTTTCTATCCATCAGGCAGAGTTTTTCCTTCTAACGAACGAAGAAGAATCGCAAAGAGGAGTATTTTTGGACTATTGGATGAAACATCGTCGTTTTGCTCTTCCATTCGCCCAGGATTCCTGTTAGAATACTCATTATCTCAGGAATATCCGAAATTTGGCACGATCTCAAGCACGGCGAGGAAGCCTTTCAGGAAGTCCTTTTTAATCATTATCACAGGAATCGGGAGCAAGCGAATAGAACAAACCATGATGAAAGAGCAACCATTGGAACAACTCGTGGCAACCTTTCTCAGCGACCTTGTCCACGCCAACCGCTCTCACCATACTCGTCATGCCTACGCGACGGACTTAGCGCAACTGTGTGCGTTCTATCATGGGCCGGTGCAAGCCATGACGGCAGAGGTCTTGCGGGGCTTCTTCAGCACCCACCTCCATTTGCGCCCCGCCACCAGAGCGCGCAAACAAGCCGCCGTGGCACGGTTCCTCACCTGGGCGTATCAGCACGAGGTGCTCGATACCAACCCCATGCTCAAAATTGAGCGAGTGAAACTCGATCCGCCACAGCCGCGAGGCTTAGAGCGTGAACAGATTGAACGCATTCTCAAGGGTATTCCCGTCGAGTATCAGCGTGATCGGCTCTTCTTCCGCCTGCTCTTGGAAACGGGCCTGCGGGTCAGCGAGGGACTCTCTCTCTATGTGGAGGATATCGACCTCTCGCTCGACAATGAGCATCTGACCGTCGTGGGAAAAGGCGGCAAGCGACGGATGGTCCTGCTCGATGATCCGCATCTGGTGCAGCAGCTCCGGGCCTATCTGAAAAGGATGGGCTACCAACATGGGCCGCTGTTCCGAGCGGAAAAGAATGGGCGAGGCGGGTCACTGCGCTACCAATCGATGCAGGAACGATGGGACTCCTACTGCTCACAGGCAGGGATAGCCTGCACGCTGCACCAACTCAGACATACGCACGCGACTGAACTCATCAACGGCGGAGTCAGTTTGCCAACTATTCGGAAAAGGCTGGGGCATAAGAACCTCCAAACTACGCTGCGCTATGCAGAGCAGGCAGATGAGACTGCTGATCGTGAAATACGAACGTGGCGCCGGAGAAACTCACAACGACCATAGAACTGTCGCCTTGTCTTGCACTCAGATAAGAGGAGGAAGGTGTACTCTCCTCTTTCAGCATTTGATCAGAAGGTGGTGAACGCGCATCGTGGGATCATTCTCGGCACCAATCATCTGCCCGGTCTTCATCGGCCGCGTCTCCGAACGTGATGCCCTCTCTCAGCTCATTGATCGAACCAGGAGCGGACAGGGGGGCGTTGCCCTCGTGTGTGGTGAGGCAGGTATTGGCAAATCACGCTTGGTTGCCGAGGCAAAAGCCTATGCCGAGGCACAAGACTTTTTCCTGCTCCAGGGCAATTGCTTCCAGATGGATAGCTCGTATCCGTATGCGCCTCTGCTCGACCTGCTGCGCGCGTCAGCTGTGCCAACTCCAGGCGCCCCTGACCCAATCGTCCTGGAATTTGCTCGGCTGTTGCCAGAATTGGCGCCGGACCTTTCTGGTCCTCTTCCTTCCCCACAGCCCGATCCCGAACAGGAGAAACGCCACCTCTTTGCAGCCCTGACACGCTTCTTCAAAGAACGCGTGAGAGCGCGTCCTGTGGTGCTTGTCATCGAAGACCTGCATTGGTGCGACGATATCAGCCTGGAATTCCTCCAGTCTCTTGCCCGTTCCTGTGCGACGCAGCCTCTGCTGTTATTGATGACCTATCGGAATGATGAGGTTCAGCCAAGCTTGCAACATTGCCTGGCGCAATTGGATCGCGCGCGCCTGTCCCAGGAACTCCAACTGGTTCCGCTCTCACGCAGCGATGTTGACGCCATGCTAGACGCGATGTTTGCTCTCCAGATCAGCGAGCGGGCCAATCTGCTGGATCTTATCTACCCGCTCACCGAGGGCAACCCGTTCTTCGTGGAGGAGATCCTCACCTCACTGGTCTCACGTGGAGAACTGTGGTCTGATGACGGGGTGTGGCGATGCAGGCCACCTCCAGATCAGCGGAGCGAACACGTGCCGATTCCACGCAGCGTGCAGGATGCCGTGCAGCAGCGGACACACCAGTTGAGCGCGGAGGCCAGACAAGTCGTCACCTATGCCGCGGTTTCCGGAAGGCGCTTCGACTTTGCGGTGCTCCAACAGGTCATGCACTGTGATGAAGAGCGGTTGTTGCTGCTGATCAAGGAATTACTGGCGATCCAGTTCGTGGTGGAAGTCTCGGCAGACCAGTTTGCCTTCCGTCACGCGCTCACCCAACAGGCCGTGTATGCAGGATTACTGGCGCGCGAGCGCCGCTCGCTGCATCGCACGCTCGCAGAAGCCATAGAAGAACGCTCAGCCACGACACCCATGCTTGATACCCACCTGGAGGACCTGGCCTCTCACTATTATGAGGCCGAGGTCTGGGTAAAAGTGCTCGAGTACGCGCAACGCGCCGGAGAAAAAGCCCTGGCGCTTTATGCGCCGCGTGCCGCTACGCTCAACCTGGCACATGCGTTGGATGCAGCCCATCACTTGCGTATCACACCCCCAGGCAAGCTATATCACGCGCGAGGGCAGGCCTATGCAACACTGGGTGACTTCGACCGCGCACGGAGCGACTACGAGCGTGCCTTAGATACTGCCCGCACGGCTTCCGATGGCTCGATGGAATGGCAGAGTATGATGGCGCTCGGCTTTCTGTGGGCCGGACACGATTATGAGCAGGCGGGAGCCTGGTTCCGTCAGGCCCTTAACCTGGCTTCGCGCCAGCCTTCTCCACTCCTGCGGGCTCGCAGCCTCAATCGCTTCGGCAATTGGCTCGTGAACACCGGACGCATTGAAGAAGGACTGCAAGCCCATCAAGAAGCGCTCAGCATTTTTGAGGAACAGCACAACACCCAGGGGATGGCTGAAACGCTCGACCTGCTTGGGATAACGCATGGGATGCGTGGAGACAGGGTCAAAGCGGTCGAACAGCTCGGGCAAGCGATTGCCCTGTTCCGTCGCCTGGATGACACGCAGAGCCTGGTCTCGAGCCTGGCAATGCGTGCGGTCCAGTCTATGCCGGGGTCAAGTGAAACCACCTTTTGTCCTCTGAGAACCCGCAACGAGTGTGTGCAAGATGCATCAGAGTCTTTACTCCTGGCGCGCCAGATCGAGTCGCTGGCGGGACAAGCCTTCGCCGAGAATACTCTGGCTCATACCTTGCTCTCCTTTGGGGAGTTCGGTTCGGCACTTTCCCATGCACGAGAGGCAAGCCGCATCGCCAGCGAGATTGAGCACCAGCAGTGGATGGTCGCCAGCACTTCAGCCTTGGGGCACATCTACGTGTTGCTGCTCGCGCCTGCTCTGGCCATGAGCGCATTGGAAGCCGGGTTGTCGCTTGCACAGGAACTCGGCTCCACGTTCTGGATTGCCACCCTTGCGGCTCACCTGGGACGGGCATACGTCTTGAACCACAATTTGCCCGCGGCCCAGGCCGCACTGCAAGCGGTCATGCCACGCGAACAACAGCCGCGGAATATGGCAGAGCGGGATATCGCCCTGGCCTGGGGCGAACTCATGCTAGCACAGGGAGAGGCGGGCCTCGCGTTACAGATGGCAGAGCACTTGTTAGCATCGGCACCGGGTCTGGTGCCCGGTCAGTCCCCACAGCCCATTCCTCATCTGCTGAAATTGAAAGGCGAGGCCCTGATGACCCTCTCGCGCCTGGATGAAGCCGGAGAAGCGTTAGAGGATGCGAGGCGGGGAGCCGTGGCGCGCAACGCTCGGCCTGTCCTGTGGGCAATCCATCGTTCGCTGGGACAAGCATACCAGCTCCTGCAATGCAAAGAACAAGCTCGGCAGGAATATGCTGCGGGGCGGCAACTCGTCGAGGAACTGGTGACAACCATCACTGATGCATCCTTGCGCGACCAATTCGAGTACGCGGCGCTTGACTCCTTCCCACAGGAGAAACCGCCGCTCCCGCGTGAGGCTGCCAGGCATGCATTTGGCGGTTTAACGGCTCGTGAATGCGAAGTCGCAGTACTCATTGTACAGGGCAAAACGAGCCGGGAGATTGCTGATCTGCTAGTGGTCAGCGAACGAACCGCCGAAGGGCATGTGAGCAATATCCTCGGGAAGTTTGGCTTTACCTCGCGGGCACAAATCGCGGTGTGGGTCGTCGAAAGAGGGCTGGCGAAACACTAAATCTCTACGTACCCGAAGCGTGCATCTCCTCCAGGAATCTAGGTACCATCCCGCTCCCGATCCAGGTACTTTCCCCGGCGACAAGGCCATGCTTTTCGACTACACTTTACGCAGAGAAGAAGCCATCAGCCGCGGTGACAATCATGTCAAACGACATTATCGTCCCGTATGGCGTGGCCTTGAAGCCGGGGAGCGCAATTCCCTATTCGTCTAAAAAGAGAGGAACCAAGATGACCATTGTACAGATCGAACACCCGGTCCCCAACTTCGATGCCTGGAAGAAGGCATTCGACAGCGACCCGGTTAGCAGAGAGCGTTCGGGAGTGCGCCGCTACCAGGTCTTACGACCAATGGACAATCCAGACTACGCCATGGTCGACCTCGAGTTCGACAACGCAAGCAAAGCGGAGGCCTTTCTCGCTGCCATGCGCGAGGTGTGGCGTCGCGTCGAGGGAACGATCATGGAGAGCCCACGAGTGCGGATCGTCGAGGTGGTGGAGAGCAAGGAGTACTAATTCCAGGAATCCTTGAGAGGGGTCCGCAGACGGGCCACATCTGTGACGTATTCGCCTCCAGTGTTCAGTCGACCAGGAGAGCATTCCAGAACAGGGGGAACCTCAACTATCGAGAAACACAGCGGTTTGCCCCCATTCTGGAATGACCACGTACTCTGCGCTCGTGGGTTGGTGGCCCAAAACCACAGCACTCGTTGCCCCATCCCGAACTGGCGATGTTATTGGCCATCGACCAGGCAACAGACCATGCCAACGATGAGATCAATCGCCCGCTCATCGTCAAGTCCCTGCCGGCGAACGAGTGAGTACCAGGTCTGGAAGTCGAGCGCGTGACCCAGTGCCGCCTCCAGAAGCGGAGGCTTGCGCGCGGAAACCTCCCATGCTGCGGCAAGCACTGCCCGCATCTGGCTCCAGCGCTCAATATAGGGAGCGAAGAACTCAGATTGCTCGTCCAGTGGGATATTCACCCAACGCTGTTCCGTAGAGCGATAGTAGGAGTAGACCTCGACAAGCGCCTGGCGCAAACGGGCCAGGGGGTCGGCAATCAGCCTCCAGGGCCTCGGATCAGGCAAGGGGTGAGTGAACAGATAGTGATTGGAACAGGCCACGAAGAGTTCATACTCATTGGGGAAGTGACGGTAAAGGGTCAGCCGCTCCACCCCTGCCCGTTCTGCCACGGCGCTAATGGTGGTCTGGGCAAGTCCCACTGTGGTATGAAGCTCAACCGCCGCTTCAATAATCCGTTGACGGGTTTCTTCCTGGCGCTGAGCGCGCTGCTTGAGTTGGTATTTGCGTGTCATAGGATCAGTCTATCACCTCGATTTCATGATACAAACTCGTTCACCGAATATTGACAAACAGAGTGAGGTATGCTATGCTTGCAATATCAGTATACATTACTGTTTTATAAAATGGCTAGACAAGCAATTGATCTGGCCGATAGCGCAAGGAAAAGCGACATGCAAGTCAACACAAAGGACCTTCTGGTAGCACCGGGTGCGGGAGAAGCCGTAGCCTTAGGTGGCGTGGGTGTGATCTTCAAGCTTTCTGGCGAAGAAACCGAAGGCGCGTTTTCTATCGTTGAGCATCCCATCGAACCGGGGACGCTCGTCCCTCCGCATACTCATAGCAAAGAGGATGAACTTTCCTATGTCCTGGAGGGCGAGGTTGGGGTGAAGATTGGCGACCTCGTCATGCTAGCGACCTCTGGTTCCTACGTCTTTAAGCCCAGAGGCATCCCACACACGTTCTGGAACGCGGGCCCGGGTCCGGCGCGGCTCCTGGAGATTATCACTCCGGCAGGTTTCGAGGCGTACTTCCGGGAAATGGCACTCTTGTTCCCGCCAGGAGGGCTGCCCGACTTCGGGGAAGTCACAAAGCTTGCCAGCAGGTATGGCCTGACCTTCCAGATGGATTGGGTTGAAGAACTGGCAACAACCTATCACTTGAAGCTGCTAGGGCGATAGGCAGGAGGTCGGCCAGATCCTCTCTTAGAAACTTCGCCAGCTGCTCTGTGCGCTCTACAGGTACAGAGCAGCTGGCGATGAGGCACATCTCACTCTGCAGCGTTCCTATAATGCCGTCTCTCCGGCCAGAAACCGGCGACCAGTGCCACAATCCCTTTACTATCCAGTACAGATAGCAAATCGATTACCCCTAAGAACCGTGCACGTATTGCTTCTCATGTAAGAATGTTGTATCAGTCCCTCCCAATTCATAGAATGATGGAGAAATCACCATGTATCACGCACACCACCACTCGCCGTCCTTTTTTTCACGTTCCAGGCTCTCATTGAGCCTGTGTAGCCTCCTGCTCGTGCTCATGCTGTCCGCTTGCAGTCTGGGAAGCGGGAGTACCGGAACTGCTCCAACCACAACGAGCGGCCATACGCCCGCGACTTCTCATCCCACCTCTGTTCCTGCTCAGCCCACGTCCGCATCTGCCGCGGGTCTGGCAACCTATACAGGCGATGGCTTTAGCATCAGCTATCCGCAGGGATGGACTGTGGTGAAAGGAACCAATGGTTCTGTGACCTTCGTTGACGAGCACGCTGGCGCAACAAAAGGGAGCCACTTAGCAATTGCGCTGGGGAAACAGGGATTGGTCCATCCAACTTCCACGACACTCAATTTTTGGCAGCAAGCGTTCAAGGCACAACCCAATTACCAGAAGGTCGAGATCGCGCCAACGGCGATGGTTGGGGAAGATTCCTGGGATCAGATTGCCGCCACGAACGATGAACAGATCTCAGGCCAGGCTCAACTAGTGAACGCTGAGCTGGTCGTGATGGCTGACAATCATCCAGCAACATCATCCACAGCCAGGAGTTGGCAAATTCAGTATTCAACGTACACCAACGACTTTGCTCACATGAACGCTACCCTCTTCCAGCCGATGTTGCAGTCCTTCACGTTTGCGTAGGTGAGTCGTGCATCCGCGAAAGTTGCGGACCCCGCCAGGAGGGCCGCGGCCCTCCTGGCGGGGTCCGCCTTCTCAGGGGGAGACCAGAGCCGAGGGATGTCCTCAGTTCTTCTCCTCTCTGTGGCGGATGTAGAAGGAGAGTCGAACCAGATGGAAGAGGCTAGCATTCGTCGAGCGTCTTGAAAGGAAATATCTGATGGCACCGTCGATCACGCAGGTCTGCGCGAACTGCAATACACCCGTCCCTGCTCACATGCGTTTCTGTCCCAACTGTGGAACGCCTGCACATGCCGGCAATGGCAACGCTGCCGGCTCCGCTCCGACCCAAAAAGCGCCGCCGCCCTATACGTCGTATCCACCGCAGGCATCGCCAGTCTCTCAACCAGCACCTCCTGGGAAGCCTGGACATCAAGCGCCTTTGCAGAGTTCTCAGCCCCTGCCAGCGTATGCGCGGCCACAGAAAAACTCCTTGGGAGGGATTCTGAAGGTGGGGGTGCTCCTCCTGCTCCTGCTGCTCTTGCTCGGCGCGGGTGGTTTCTTTGCCTTTCGTTATGTTACCAGCAGAGGCGGCAACACAGTGAATACCGGCGTGAATAATGAGATCACCTCGACCCACGCTCCGCTGACCACGACACCGATCAACGCAACGGTCACCTATGCGAGCGTCAATATCACGATTATCAACGCACAGCAGGCGGCGAGCTTTGCAGATGATACGAATACCTCAGCACCGGGTGCGGTTCGTCTCAATCTACACGCGGTACAAAATGGTGCCGATGATACCAATTCGGGGAGTAGTATCGATCCCTACTATCATTACTCGACATCCTTCGCTTTGCTCTTGCCGGGGGGAAGTAAGGTTCCTCCTGCGGGTTATAAAGAAGTGAATGGTCCCACGAAAAAAGGCCAGCAAACGACCTGGATTGATTTTCCTGTCCCCACCACCGTCAAAGTGAACCAGCTCATCCTCCAAATGGGAACGGATAGCGAGTCACAGATAGTAATCCCCCTGACGGGTCAGGCCAATCTGAGCCAGTATCAAGCCAAACAGGTGAGCCCCAATGTGCGCGTCCCGTATGGGGGAATGTTCTGGACACTCACAACAGCCACAGCCAAGCTCAGCGATGGTGGCGCGCAGGCAGACAAAGGGAAGCGCTTTCTCGTTCTCGCGCTCACGATTGATAATCCCTCTTCGCAAGGGACCAATGGGTATCCCCCTGACTATCTTCGCTTGCAATTCGGTGGGGCGACCATCTCGGAAACCAGCGATACCATTCCACCGACCGCCCCTGGGACAAGTCATCTTATTGGGCTGATTGCCTTCCTAGTCCCGCAGGAAGAGACCAGCTTCACGCTTGTTTTGCTGCCTAGCGATCTCAATGGCGCAACTAGCCAGGCTACGATCCCCTTTCAGATCCCGTAGAGACAGGTTTCACGTCCCGGGGGGTTCTGGGAACCTCTGATATGATTTTATGCTGGACACGAGGTCATACCGGCGGTTTCCCAGAACTGATCCTCAACAGATGTGAGCAACCAGTTGAACAGATGAGCCTGGGCGCACCATTACCCCCCTGTCGCGACCTGTCGCTTCGATTACGCTTTGGTTGCGAGAAGTTGGAGCCATAAACGCGGCACGGCGGTCATCCCAAGTTCGCTTGCCATCTGGTTCACCATCGTGCCAGGTGCGCTGTTATCTAATCAAAATTCCTTAGCGTTGTTTTTCGTTCCGTTCATACTCAAGGGTCTTATATTGCTCAAGGGAAATACAATCAAGTCGAGACATTCCTGAGGCAGTCGCTGAAAATCTTAGAGAAGTCAGTCGGCTTACGTCACCCTTTTGCAGGGAGCACATTTGATATGATGGGGAGGATTGCCTATCTGAAAGGTAAGTATGCAACAGCAGAGCAGTTCTTCCAGAAAGCGCAGAGTATCTATGAGGAGGCGTTAGGAGTAGAACATCCCGAAGTTCTTGCCACCATCAATAATTTGGCGGATGTCTACGTAGAACAAGGTAAACGGAGATTGGCAGAGGAACTCTATAAAGATGTTCTAGCTGAACGCTTACGAATATTGGGACCTGAACATCCTGCCGTGGCCCAAACTCTTCAGAGAATAGCGCAACAGTTATACTTCCACGGGCATTATGAAGATTCAGAGTAAAAGTACAACCAGGCACTTACGATCCGTAAAGGAGCACTGGGGTCAGAGCATCCTTATGTTGCCCAGAGTTTTCTTGGCCTGGCAGAAATCTACTTCTGGAAATGGAAAAAGTTTGAGCAAGCTGAAACTCTCCTAGAATAGGCGATAGCAATCTATAAAAAGGCACAATTGTTAGATCACCCTGAATTGGCACATATTCTGAAGACATACGCTAGTCTGCTAACATGCCTCAACCGCAAAACCGAAGCGGCAGAAGTCTTAGCGCGCGTTAAAGCTATTCGTGCAAAACATGCTAATGATTGAAATTGGTAATTTACGCGAATGTTCGAAAGAACTTTACCGGTCACTTTGAGTAGAACATCAACGCGATGTATCCATGGACCGATGAGTGGGTGTTAAACTTTCTCGACGAACATCACACCATTCTCCCGCGTGAGCAAGAATCCTGGCCCTCTCGCGCCTTTGCCTCGGAGAAAGGTACGTTCCCAGAGTGGCAAGGCTCTTGACAAAAATGGTATGGCGGCTTATACTATACCCAGATAGTAAGGTGCCATAGAATATGTGGGAGCCATGAAAAGAGGGAACAGATGGAACGCACCTTTCGCCTTTTGCCAAGGCAGCAAGTCTTCTTTGATCTTGCGCGTCACATGCCCGAAGTGAATACCACCTCGGTGGGAACGTACTTGCTCTTCTCCTGGGTTGCGCGCGAGGTCTTTGCCGCTC